>Ga0163217_1095066_pt1 | contig 14036 bp, 13 predicted proteins | sample SynspAceP_FD_185933 | JGI IMG/M metagenome (GOLD analysis project Ga0163217, IMG submission 185933) | Saline lake microbial communities from Ace Lake in Antarctica - Synechococcus sp. Ace-P (PacBio error correction) | ecosystem: Environmental > Aquatic > Non-marine Saline and Alkaline > Saline ... | reverse complement strand
ATCCCATAAACATCTTTAGCCTGCAAAATCACGCCGTCCGCGCATAAGTGCGGCTGGAAAATTCACTGTAATTTTTTTCATCGGGAACATGCCCGAACGACTCAAACTAGCCCTGATCTCTTCCGGATTGATGTGCATAATCATTCGATAAGACCAGGTTCTCTGTATGAGGTGAATCCAAATCTCGCTTTACCCTTTAAAAAGAGCCAAACCTTTTCGGAATCTGGTCTTTCTGTCAGCTGATTGATCTAGGCAACAGCAATATAGCTCCAAATGGCGATTTCTCCACATTATGGAAAACGGCGAACAAAAAACTCTAATCTAGTGATTCGATCTCTGCCTTTTCCAGTCACATTAAGTCAAAAAAATGAAATGATACCCTCTTGCCTTGAATATTCTGAGCGGAAATAACAGCAGATCCAAGTCCCGTAAGTTTTTTGTCTTTTACCTTTTTGCATTCCCTACTTCCTCCCAGCTTAATGTGCTGCATTCTTTCTGGATATAGAGTTTTCCTCTTATCAATCAGCTTGAGGAATCTGAAAACCCTGGAGAAGAATCGAAGGATTTCATTCCCATTAAATATCCAAGTGATCCGGGATCAGCACTGTGACATGGCTTCGTTTGATTTAATTCGCAAAAAATGATCGATCAAATTCATCTGCTTCAACTACGACAAGTGTTGGCTCTTTCGAATTTCTTATCTCCAAGAATCAGATTGCTCTGATAGTTTTGGGTGATTCCTCCCAGGAATGCTGACGACTGCGCTTTTCCGCTGCCTTCAGGAAATGCGCAAGAAGAGAAGAAGTAGTGGTTTGCACGTGAGTTCCTGCCACCCGCTATGGTGTAGAAAGTGCTGGGTTACCATACCCCAAACTCCGATCGCTTCTCAACTGATAGCCTTGCTCTTCGGAAATTAATTTTCAACTGAGCACTATCGGCAGCCATTGCCGGCGTCCAGATGGATCAGAAGTGAATTGCTAGGATTAGACATTTGATGGACTCAGGAATAGATCCAAATTCATCCACAAAATTCACCGCTATTCCCTCCGTTGAAAAAGTGATCTGTCAATGGAGATGGGTTTCGATCATTAGCCGGACACAGCCATTCCCTCATGCTGGAACCAGCGGTCCAAAAGCCACTCATACGATTCCCACCGATGCCTAGGAAATATGCGTTATGTATCCCTTCAAGCTTCATCCGATGATTAATTCTAATCTTCTACAATTGGCGGTTTCGCCGCATTGGCTTTGCCAATTCTTTTTATTTTCAATCCCAACTCTGCCATTGATTGTTGCATCACTGAGTAGTTTTCATCTACTTTAGATTTCAATTGACCCACTGCATTCTGCATCCCTCAGCAGACCAAGCTGCCTGATGGCGGGGTTGACATAAGTCATGCACTTTTTGTCTGTGGATCCTTCTGCCACATTTGGGAAGGAGATCAAAAATCCACCGGCCTTACCAACAATCGAAAAGTTCAGATACTGGACAAAGCGCACCTGCCCTGGACACAATCACAATCTGCCACAGCATAGGCTAGATCCATTTTCCCGGAATACTCCCGAAGGTGAATTCCCTCAACGCTTGCCTCTTCACTTCCTGAACATTGCTTTGAAATATAAAATTTACCCACCCACTGGCCAAAGCACTTGATAGGCCCGCTTATGTCTAGCTGCTTCATTCTTTCACAGAGCTGCTTGAGTCAGTGATCCGGTGCGCCTAACGATCCTCCTTAATACAAGAATAGTTTCTTGTCTGAATCCAATTTGAAATGAGCAAAGCATTTTTTCACGCTTATCACCAGATTTAAAATATCCTTTCTTACCAGGATTTCGCTTATAAGCTATTCGGTCCGATGGGAAAAATTTGTCCTATAATTCCGGATAAGCCAAACAGATTTAGAAGCTCTCTGGAAAGAATCTTCATTGGGTCAATTCCTGCATAAGAGTTTTGCTCTTTGAACCAAAGTCTGGAATGCCTTTTCGCCTTGCGCGCATAGAGCACTGGACCCACTTGCGTATCGCCTACTCCCACTACTGCACTGGCTTTTGAAATCACTTTACAAATCTTTGAGGCTTGTCTCAAACTTCTCAAAGAGTTTCATCGGAAAACTTTAGATAATTATCGAATGCAAAAACCTCCGCTTTGAATTCCTGCCACTGGGCAACTCGATAATCTTGATAGCGCCAGCCTCAGGCCACTTCTGGCATTTCCATTTTTACCTAAAGCCCCTACAAACATTGCAGCTCACTTCCTGGATGTTTTCCACCAAAGAAACATTCGCAAATAGCGATCTCCGGAATAGATGTGCCCTCCGGGTACCTCCACACTGATCAAAATGCGATATGTGGTCGCTGCGTCTCGCATGATTAAAGCTGTTTTAAGTCTTTGTTTATTTCTGACACTATTGGCCAATGTCTTCTTGACTGATCTCTCTGGCGTTACCGAAAGGATAATTCCCAGGGAGATTCCCGAAAATTTACACAATGAGGTTTCCCCCATACGCAATGATTAAAATACAAAAGTTGCGGCAACCAAAAAGCTTTCTAGCGGCAACAGTCTCTAATCCGGACCAAGGCCTAACGGCTACATCCATATTGACCAAGGCTTGAATCACCAGCGCGAAACTCAGTCCCGCAGAAAGCAAAGTGCGAGCGACCCTTATTGGAGAAATATAGCTACCAATACGCATCCTCGATATAGCAAAGCGAGCGCTATAGGAAAAGCACTCCACACAACCACCTAACCATTCCAATACTCTTCGATGCATGATTGGCCGTTAATAAAATCAACTGTATAAGGATGAGGGAAGAGAATTTTCGCTGCTCGCTATTTCCTGACCCTTTGCCAGTCACTCCTCCTGTGGCAATTGCAATGAAATGATTGCTCTGCTTGGAAAGGAAATTTCATCCTTGTTCCCATTAAATGCCTACCACTCGAGAGACTCAAAGTTGCCCCACGCTACCTATAAAACCTGGCACAAATCGACTGTCAACGCCTAAATGCCGCCGCGAGCGACAAGCTATTGCCAAACATTTTACCGGAACTCTACGATAAACATGATTCAAAAGATCATGTCATCAGCAGAGAATCGCCAGTGCGAATCAAAATTAGCCATCTCTCTATCTCAGATCATCCAATCGAACCAATAATATGGATCCGGAGTCGCACAACGCTCCCATCCTTGATGTTATTTGACGTTCTATCTATACACCTGCAAATGCTGCATCAAAGAGCCAACCTTTGCCAAAATCAAGATGGCTTAAGAAAGCTTGCATTGAACTTGCACAGCGATCAAGGTATCGTGATTTCCAACGATTTGCCCATTGATATTCGGAGCCAAAATAGATAGGTAACCATCCAAAAGCCGGAATCGAAGCAATGACACCTAACCTAAGCCATACACTGCCATACTCGGTAAGGAATTTCGGTGTGCAGCCACATCACGCCCAAAGAGACGAAAAATGAGCTGGGAGTGCTTGAACAGATACAATTCTGTATTTGCTCCTGCCCACATACTTATAGGCTAGTGAAACCGTCGCAGAATACACTACCCAGAATACTGAATAATGAGAGTAGAATCACGATCCCCAGAGATAGGATCACCCTTTGAAATGCCCAATCGATCCCTATTGATTTGAATTGGCAGCTCATTGGCGATGCTTGGTTTTTGTTTAAAACTACAGTTCGGAAATTGATTTCCGCGATCCTCGAGTTTTTTGAAAAGCGTCAAAGCTGGCGCAAGCGGAAGAGAGTATACCACGTCTCCCAGATTCACCAAGTGATTTACCAATTGACTGCCTTTCTTCAATCGATTCTGTTCTCATGATTTCTGGAATAGAAGTAGCAAATGCTGCCTTCAACTTTCGCATTACTTTCCTAGGCAAATCAACGCGTTTGATTCCTGAGGTATATTTTTGAAGCATTCGTAATTTATTCCCCCTTATCTACCCCGCCGCGATCCAAATAATGTAGGATTGGAATAGGACGCTAAGGCATAGGCAGTAGATTCCACATCGTTCCTTTTGGCTATCATATGACAAAAGTGACTCCTTGCCAATTCAAGAACCTCCTCCATTCGATGCGGTGATTTTTGAAGGCTTTAATGAACTTAATTAGGCTCTCCTCAAGAAACATTGCTTAGTGTAGCTAGCATTATTGCCACCCAAAGCGGCATTCATTAAATTATGCTCACCCAAGAATGGAAAGAGCGTTACAGGAAATGCTGAGCTTTGCTCCTTAACCTGATCTCTAGAATTCGAAGGCTTCTTAAAAGCCTCCTTACACTTGGCTTTTCTTTAGCGAAAACACATGCTTAGTAGCTCTAGTCTTAATTGTGGCAAATACCTTTGAACATAATTGTGATCATCAAAGCATTGGACAATCAAACAATGTTGGATGCCATGTTTTGAAAAGTCGCCAGGCTTTCGAATTCAAATAAGTTTTCGATATGAATAATCGTAACGATCAAATGATCAGGTTGTGTATTGGTCCAAAACCAGCCAATACTCGGCTTGAAAGAAAAGAAATCCATCAATCTGATTAGCTACTTGGCATTCGTATCACCCCACCATTCATGATCGCTCCTCGATCCAACTGAGCGGCCCAACTTTCGCAAACATTTCCCCCGCTAATCCCTACATCCGTAACCCGCCTTCTTTTTGGTAGAAGGTGGGTAAGTCAAAAGTGTTTGGGTGGTTTTGCCGTTGGGTTCCTGGATGGCAATCACTCGCCAGCACTGTATCGGTAGCAAATTCCGAATTCATCCACAACAGCGATTCCTTCTTTCAAAAATGCTTTCTGACCTACACTCGGAATCTTAGGAGAGCATTCCCGGACTCATTGATAATCAATGTCCAGCATTGAGGATGATTTTTTCGGAATGCTCCGCCTTCTTTCAAACTTCCTAGTTAATACTCCTCCATGGCTCAACTTAGCTTTATTGGGAATCTGAAATTTGACCAAAACTCAGATAACAAAAACAGGCATAGCCTTTTCAGCCTTTGCCAAAAGCATTTGCTGCTCTCCCATCTTCCGCTTTTCTTCCGGCTCAAGGGATGGCATCAGTTTCATTTATTATCTAAGTTTAACCAGGTCGCAAAAAGTGTGGATCACCCAGCAAGAAGGAATCCCCTACGATCCAAAATCGAGTGACAATCTTCGCCTCACGGAATATTTTTTCCTTTTGTCAATGATGATGAATCAGGTGACTATCTCCGACCGAAATTACTCTTTCACACACTCTACCGTAATCTCTTTTTGTGTATTTGAAGTTAGCTCACCTGCATACATGACCGAGACGAAGACCGAGTACCGTCTCTATCAGCGAGCGCAAGCCACCGTCTCCTCATTGCCTAGCAATCTCGTGTGCGGGCTCCAACACACAGCAGCCTCTTACCCCGAGCATCAGGTCCTCCTCGTTAACTTCATACACACATCTGAATCGACCATGGTTCTGCATCGTGCTACCACGGAACCCTGAGTACCTTTAAGTGCGAAATATGCGCTGAGCGGTCCATCGAGCCCGCAGATCGATCAAAACGGTGAAGCGAAAAACTCAACAAACTCCCCTATATATACATGCTAGCACGTGAGTCATCTCCTCGAGCGAGTGAGTATTCCATGACGACTACGAGTATAAGTATATAACTCGGCGCTGTCTAACTTCTCAGTTTCGCCTGATCTCCAAATCGTTCCTTACCGACGTCTAATTACCGCTGATGTACGGGCAAAAAATGGCGATGGTCCAAGCGATTAATTGGCCGACGTTCTGCTGCCAAACGGCAAATTCCATCGGTAATGTTCGCCCCATCTGGAAACATGCCGTTAATGATAAAAGTCCACTACAAAAAATGTACAAGACTGGTGTCATTCGCCCCTCTCCAAAGGCGAAGAAACTTGCGCCCACGCCTCCTACATACATATTCAACTTCATCTATCTTTCCACTCGCTGTTAAAAAAGAATAATCGTCTTACGCCACCCTTGACATCCTGAAAAGAAAGGGGTCTCAACTACTCCTTCATCAATCGATACCCGGATTGTAAATTCTCGGATCACTTACATCCTCATGAAAATAGAGCGTCGATCCGACGATATTCCAATCCCGATTTGACCTACGATTCTTGAATCGACCTTTCAACCTTCCTATCTTTTTTGAATACTTTGATTGTAATTCATCCACGAAACCGAATGGCTCCAAGCCAAAACCGTGGTTGATCAGCAAAGGATAATATAAATGTTGTTCAGATTGGCCAAAAAGCAAAGTAGGAATCCAGGGATCGCCGCCAAATGTCATCGTCCTCCCATCGTAGGCGGTTCCTTTCTCTGAGCCTGTCCTGCCACAGTTCCGAAGATCAGGACGGCAGGTCTCACCGATCTGCTTTTTTTGGAATTCAATTGATAATGCCGGTGCCAAAAGTGATCGGTGATCAACAAAGAAAATTACCGCTGCCATTACCTGCACGCGGAACGAAATGTACCGAATACAACCCTGTGCCAAAGAGAATATCCATTTACCGCTGGATCCAAATAGTCAAAATTTGGGGTATAACATCTTTATTTTTTGGTGGAATTTTTGTAGGAAATTCTATTTACCACTTCGCATCATCAAAATGATGCTTCACGCCTTTATTTTCTTGATTTAATCTTCATGGCCTTTGCCAGCAATCAGCATTGATATCTCCTTTTTTTCGAAAAGCATACAGGCTGTTTTAATGGCCTTCTCTTCGATCAGAATTGTAAGCAATTTTCGGGATTTTCAGGTTGTGGTCCGTACCTGCTTGCATACTTCCTCTCAGGAGAGCATATTCATCAGACCTCCTCAAATCGTGGATTAGTTGAAGGTCAATAATTAACATTGTATCACTTTCCTGGACCGCGATTTTCGCCATAATCGCCCGTTCGTGGTCTTATTTCCGATTTCCTTCCGCAGCCCACGACCGTGATCAATTTGCTCGATTGCCCACGTCCGCTACGTATTCATCATATCTCTCATACATGGCAGTTCATTCAGACTACATTCTACGCTCCTAAAAGCCATCACGTGGGTATGTGCATAATCCACAATGGACCGATAATGTTCCTCCTATTTCAATTCGTACCAAAATTCTGCCCTTCGCGCCACGGATCGCTGATAGCTCACACCGAGGACTTCAATCCTTTTCCTCCCCTCGCCCAGCTAAAACTGAACCACTTCCAAGCACTGCTAACAGCGTTGTAAGCATTGAATGAAACCGATCATTCTGAACCATGCGTCAAGATCGCTACTTCCCCATGTAGCAGTATATCCGACAAGATATACACAAATACACAAATAACCCTTTCACGAAAAGCCTCGTAACCCTAGCTCGTGGCCTATTGGATAATGATCTTTCCTTCATCTGAAATCGTTCTGCCGAGAACCAAGGTTGACTTTAGGGCAAAACTCACTCCTACCCGTGTATGCCACAGTGGCGGTTTCACACGCAGGTATGCCCTTTCATGTCGGGATGCCTAAATGCGATCCATCCTTCCCTCCGGCCTCTGTCCGACTCCTATGATCGTCGGTCACTTGACTAAGTCGCCAAAAGTGCATCTACGTTCTTTGGCAAACCCACTTCGCCATCGACACTAATAGCCTTTTTCCGCGCTCCCTCCCGATTAGCTTATTGGTCACCTGTACTTCCATCATAAAGTGCCTCCGCTAGTAGTCTAACCGTGATTCATGTAGACTGAAAATTAGTGAATACGGCGCCCCACAAGTTTCAATCCAGCGATTCGCTCTTGGACGATTGCATGAGAACTAGCCTCCATAAAGCAATGAGTGCATCCCTCATCTGACCATTTGCCTCAGCAGCGGCTGTACGCGATGGCATCTGGAGTTGTGGTACATGTGTTGAAGGTATTACTTTGATTGTTTGATTTTATTTCAACTTCGATAGCAAGGCCAAGCGGTACTGTACCCCATGCGAAAACAAAGCTGGGGGAGCAAAAGTTGTGGCTGTTAGCTGGTTTTTCCGTTGTGTACGGTTATTTGCTACGACCTTGAACTATTCTCAGGAAGGGTCCAAAGAAACAGAAATTACTTGCCAAAATCCCTAAAGCCCTTGGCCAGTATTCTGGCACATATCGACATACGCTCGACGTCTGGGCAACTCCACGTGTGAGAGCCTTTCTGACACATGCTCATTATTCGTAGCTTATCAAATAAGCGATGGCGGGCCTTGTGTCAAGCCGTTCCAGATCAGTGCCTTTTCGAGTATCGTGACCATCCACTTGGTTCCCCTTTAATGGCCAACAAAGGACTGTCCCCCTCCTTGACCTGATCGACTATCAAAGGTTCAAGTGCATTCACTTGACTTACCATGTTTCCCACAGTAGAAGTCAGCGACACTTTATAAAATATGTCCTTAAATATCTTCGATCAGCCTAAGACAAGATTATAGTAGCATCGGGGCTTAGTTTTGTTCCGGGAACCAGGCGACTGTGCTTTCACACGGCCTTTTCCTGAAAATTGACCTTGAAACCCTTCTCAATTCTCTCCCATAAACATATTGTAACTTATGTAATGCACTTCCGAAGTGTGTTCCGAGAGCAACGTGCATCACCTCTGGAACATGCCACTTATTAATACGGATTATCCCGACCCGTAAATTCTCGAAAGCTTGAACATCACGTGATACTCTTGGCTCGGAACTCTGTCGATCCACCCTATCTCTGGTAACAAGGAAAGTCTCAGTGCGTCTTGACTCATCAGTGCTTCTTCAACCTTCCATGCAAAGTTAGTTCTAATCGAACACCTACACATCCGACCTATATCACGTTGCCTCGGTCGTATCCGGAGGGCGCTCAGATCTCCTCAGGCTCTCTACGCGAGGCGAAACACAATTCGTCCCTTCGTGTACACAAGAAACATCCATATGCAGCATCCTCCACCAATACTCGGCATCGCTGCGTAGTCTCGCTATTCGCAAAAACCTGGGCGACCGGTACAACATCAACCAGCCGATCATATCACCGTCCGGCACCTCTCAAATTCCCTCTCCTATGGCCTGTAACTGCCCTGAACCATCACTAGCAGTGTCATCCTGAATCTGGAACTCCATATCCAGTGCACTCTCACCATCTGTCTATTGCACAGGTCATCGAGAACCTTAGTTTACGGCTCCCGCACGTAAAATATATTGGGCTGCTAGTAGATAGCTTAGTTTGTTGTGTGAATGGTTCCTATTTGTGGATCGAGCTTTTCATATGAGACGTCGTCTCTCTTGTTTTTACCTATTGACTCTCTCTTTATAATTTCTCTGTTCTCTTTTTGGAGGATGATCTCCGCGTCTCATCTATGGCCTTTACCACGACGCGTGTTCTAAATTAACATTTCTCTTGTTAACCGCTTGTGCTTATCTCTCGTACTGTTATTCATAAGTCTACGCCATGACTGTCATTATCCTCATAAGACTACTCCTCGCGCTGGATTGTTCCCTCGTGGCGGCAGATGAAGACTCTCACATCAGCTCTCTCCGCTGCATTTAGTAGTTCTATTCTTATAGGTTGTGGTCAGGTCGTAAACGTTATACTCTATCGGTCTCTCAAGCCGAATCTACTCTACCTACGTATCCAACCTAATTCCTCCTCTCTTGCAGCTGCTTACCTCACGCGATTGATGCTCCGCTCAGATAGCACTATTCGCCCCCGGTTGCCTCGCTCTCACTCTATGCCCACAGAGGGTATAAGTGTGTCCCCGTGACCGGTTCAATACGTATTGTGTGTGGAATCTGTTCGGTATAAACACCGAATCCATATATATCTCGCAGATGTGGCTAACGGCAAGCAGCCACACCGGCTGTGCGGCAATATCCCAAGCGCTCTCTTCGTTACCCTGGGCAACTTCTCTCTCAACAAGAGGGACGGCGCCTGTCCTTTCACGCGCCTTGGAAAGTGTCTCGATTTAGATGCGATACATCTTCACTAACATTCACATGCCTCCACTTCTCACGAGATGGTACTGGGCAACTCGCGCGAATTTTGTCAAACCGCGCTAGATTTCCGATCAGTATCTTCACAATCGTGATCCATGTGTTGCGTGAGTACTGGCTATACATGGCGATAGAATCCTCGTATCAAAATGCTCTGATACCCCTTCACGCCGGATACGGTACTACGTTATGACCGGCTGCCAGATTTTGCCTCCATGTAATTGATACAGCTGCATCACCGCATCTCGCTTCTGGTTTTCCTCTAACAGGCAACATAGTGGCTCACCATTTCCCGTCCACCGGCCCTGAGTGTCCTCGACGGCCTTTACTGAGTATATAGTCATTGTGTGAGGCTCAGAATGACCTAGTGGATCTTTCTCCTCCTACTGATAAGCTCTCAGCACATAGCCCGAAATTGCAAAATCTATTGTTGCGAATATTGTGCCGCTCGGCTCCCTGAGTAATATTCCTCCTCGTCAAATTCACACTCGCACATCGCCATTACAGTGTAGCGTGTAGCAGTTATGTTATATCGCCTAGCCAGGGCTTCTCGCCTCCCTTTCCTCTTAGTCCTCTATAGCGCTCTGAAGATCTCCTCAGACGATTTGCTTTAATCTGGCGCTCCTCCACCGTCATCTGAGTATACATGCCTCTCATCAGCGCTGCTAAACTGTAACCGAGCTCACGAACTCAGGTGGCCTGCACCGATCCAACTCATGTGCAAATTACGCCGTCTCCGCCAAACATCTTCTGAATATTGACATTCTATAGTGTAGGTGTAGTAACATCCAAACCATCTACTATGAGTCTTGACATCTTCTGGCGATCAAAAAACTGGCTTCAACTCCCCCAGCTAAGCGCTGATAATAAAGTGCTTTTCCCATCTTTTCCTTTGCAGCGGAGAATTCAACACTGTTATCTCAAATCTCCTCGTCACCGTTTGAACATTAAGTCAGTCTGCATTAATTTGAATCCCCAACCGTACGGCCTAAGCCCATTATGACTTCGGAACAGGCTCTCGAAGCGCTTTCTACTTTTTTGTCAACAATTACTACCATGCCAGCCTTAGATCTGCCAAGGCTCTAAAAATATCGCTCTCAAATTGGACATTTCTTCTGCATTTTGCCCTGATATCCCTGATTTGTTTCTCTACTTTCACCCACCAAGTATAGCGTCTATGTTAATCAGTCGACGGGTCATCCTTGATTCACTTCGCTTGTAAGCTGACGCCATTTCATCCTGTCAAAAGCTTGAAAGCCCTTTCTTTGGACAAGGAATCCAAACCGCGTTAAAAAGATTTCCCTTTTCAATAGTTGGCGGACTCGATCGTCCATCTCAGATAGAAATGGTAGACTTTTGTAAGCAACGGCTTCCGTCTCCTGACCGTATATATTTACCTCGAGTTGGTCTGAATCCTACTCGACTATTGGTAACGTTAATGCAGTCCTCCGCTTTCTCTACGCATCTGATCTCCCTCCTTGAACTGCACTGCCCGATTCTTGAATATGGCTCGTTTATATGCTTGAGTGCAGCGCGCAAGAGTCTGCATTAGGAGGAAAACCACCCGTACTCGGAATTCAATATGGATACTCCACTTACGTTCACTTAGGCGTAGATCTTCAATTATTAATTAGAGTTTGATGAATTCTTCTCAGATCCTTGCGCAGCTACACGCTTTTTGCCAACTTCTGACTGCCTTTGCTGCTGAGCATATTATTTCTGCCTCCAGCGTGTCACTTATTCGTGCTGAAGGTCTTCTATTTTCTTGTTTGTGCTTTCTCCTCGATTTTCTGACCATATTCCTCTTGCCACCTGGTGATTTCCCCAGATATTAAGATCAGCGCCTCCTGATAAAATCCAATTTGGCGGGATACCAATTGAACTTGGTTACTCTTCACCAGGGAATTCCGTCACTGTCCAAGCTTCTCCTCGATCCAAGTTGAAAATCGATTTCCGACTTCCTGTTTTCCAGCAGGTGTTTTCTGAGCGCTTAAATTTCTGTTCTTGAATGTTTTTCCTGACTTCCATATCTCAGTTCGCTTTTTAGCTATTCTTAGTTTCGCTACTTCTTCGCTCTTGGATTCTTTTTCCCATCTGTCCGCCTCGTCCAGCAATCTCAGCGCTTCCTCGTCGACTAGTTCAAAGGCTCCAATAATAGGTTCGTCGAATAACATTTCCATATAATCCTTGTCCACCTCATCCGTGTGATAATCTTCCCTTCTAATCATCAGATTTTCGATAACCTCTCAAATCGACTCTTCTATATGGCTTTATTGATAAGCTCATCACTACCAATCTTTTCCTTCCGCTTTCAACAGCCTTCCAAGGAATGTTCATTCAATAGCGCCTCAAGGCATCATCATTCATCGTTGGACTTCGAATGCGCACATGCTTGAAAGTACTGTGGGCGATTCAACTCACTTAAAAGAATCTTTTCCCTTGGAGCATACTTTTTTAGAAAGCAGTAAAGTCTTCCGCTCGTTTCAAAAGAGCTTATTGCGTTCCGTCTGACACTAATTGCATTCCTAACGTCTTCGCGTTTCATTGATCGGTCACCCGTTTGATTCTAAATAGATTTTATTGAGTCTCTATTTAAGCTGCTTCGTATGTTATTCTAATATCTTACTTTGGCCAGAAAACTGAAGCCTCCTGATCCTATCCCGCATTATCCAGGTCACCCTTGAGATCGTGTGGAAAATCCTCTTTGGTTCGGCACCATCTATCTGATGGAAGAAAATTCCCAAATCCGCCAATTATTCTCACCCATCCAATCCTTAGTCATCTCCGTAAATAGAAAGCGGTAGATATTTCTTCAATCTCGGAAGTTGGCCTTGCTACAAACTTGAGTTTGTGGTTTTTTTTTTTCCTCGGGGGTGGTGGTGGGCTGAGCCTTTTTTGGCAGTGAATTATTCGACTTCCTGCATCCTGATCCTGTGATGAATTCTCATACAAAATGACCTCCTTTTCCCCAATGCCTTCAGAATCTCTCATCACAAGTGGAATGCCCACCCCACCATAAGCGTCACATCCGTATTCATAGATCCCGTTAGGATCTATAGCCAATCCTGTCAGTGCATTGATTGAGCATCACTGGAATTATGATAAGTAGACTCTGTCATGGCTGTTAAGAAGATTGTTTTCCCTATCACTATCTGTTGTAGATTATGATTGTCGTCCTCATTGATGACGGGACCCTTTCTAAGACGCTCTGCACTCCAAAGCTCTGATTTTACTCCCCAAAAGACGTTATTTTATCGATTACATTCTTTATCAATGACCCTAAGTGCTCATAATTCTTTGCGAATGCTTTAGGATATTACAGTAATCTTCCCTGAAACTGTCCGATCTTACTTCACGATTCGGATGATAGAAAAGAACGTTTCAATCTTCTTGTCTCCTCGGTATTGGATCAGAAGTTGCCGTTTACCTTTGATTTTCCAGATTTTCGTAATTCCACCATTTAGGATACATTTTTCAGGCTTCCATCCGCAGCTTTCTCTCTGAACTCATAATGGCGTGTCTACATGTCCTAGACTCTTGGAATTCCTCTCCGCCTTTGATTTTTGCTGCCAAGACACAGTTAGGCGTCTCCTTTCGTCTAGCTTACAATTCATTATTGACCAATTAAACCATTTGCACGAGAATACAATTATTCTGTGAATAGACTTGGTAGGAGATCAAAAAGTAACTCATAAAATGAAAATTCACATTCTAACCACTTTGCCCCACTCTCTCCCTCACTTTGTCTTTAACAAACAGTAGTCAAAACTTTTTCCTTATCCCCAATTAAAACCTCAGGAAAAATTATCTGAGATTTTTGAGTGGTAGTAGGTTACTTACATTGATTAGAAAGAATTTGAGTTGGCGATAATAACATCCCCTAACAAACTGTCGTGCGAATTTGAAGGCTTTCCGTAGGTTAGAATTTGTTAAATAAAAAAATTAAAACTCACACCCACTTTATCTAGAAAGTGGGTGGTGGAATAAAATTTCCGTGGATTCATATTAAAAAAACCCTAACTTATTTTTTATAAAATATTTTATTCCCCCCGGACTTTTGGCCTTCCCGGAATTGATTTCT
>Ga0163217_1049344_pt1 | contig 14036 bp, 24 predicted proteins | sample SynspAceP_FD_185933 | JGI IMG/M metagenome (GOLD analysis project Ga0163217, IMG submission 185933) | Saline lake microbial communities from Ace Lake in Antarctica - Synechococcus sp. Ace-P (PacBio error correction) | ecosystem: Environmental > Aquatic > Non-marine Saline and Alkaline > Saline ... | reverse complement strand
TACAGCGTCCACAACGTCGAGGCGCAGTGCCGCACTTGCGGCGGTTTCCTCCGCTCGAGTTCCACCGGAAAATTGATCGGCTCGCCGTCCAGGTCGCGTGATGACATGGCCGCAAGCCGGGCACGCCCCCACGTCCGCCGTGAACGGTACGGCCAACGCACGAACACTGGCTTCCAGTTGAAACCCATGCGCATGCGCACACGGCCGAGACGAAAGAAACTCCTGACCTGGGCGGTACGCCCAACTGCCGCGCAGTTTCAGCAGCTTGACCAACGTGTCCGGGCCGTTGAGCACCCAAGACCATTGGCACCGGCCAACCGTCTCCTGAATTTCGCCGCCGCCCACTTGTAGACCAGGTGGGTGGTGGCGAGAGCACCAAGAGTCGCGGTAGCCTCGGCGTTGAAGGCACGGCGCCGTGGATTGCCGACGGTCGTCTTGCCGCAGCCCATCTCGCCGTTGACGATCGCGGCGCGTTCGCCACGATCGACCAGCAGCTCGGTGACGCCTATGACGACTTCGCTGGGGCGGAAACAACTTCCGCTCAGGCCGGCCAGGATGGTCGGGCGATGCGGCCCGTTGCCTGCCCCGCGTTAGGACAGCGTGGTTGGCGATTTGAGAGAGTCGAGCAGCTCATCGCCGAACTCGGTGCGAAATCCTGCAAAGCTGATCGTGAGTGGAGGGAAGCCGCCGCTTCCAGCAGGCGCCCTTTGCACGGCGGTATCGCGAACAGTTCAAAGATCGAGGACATGGTGATGCTCCAAGAAAAATGGGGCCATGCACCTCCCCCTTGGGGCGGGTTGACATGCCCCAGGGTTGGAAGAAACGCGACGGTCGAACGTCGCGGGAAAAGCGGATCAATACTCTTCAGGCAACAGCAGGCGTGTCACGCTGCGATCCCATTCGGTTGATGATCCAGAGGCTTCAGTCGGCGCGTGACCTGTAGGACGAGAACAACGGCCTCGCCGGACTTCAACGGCGCATCGTTCTGCCGCCTTGTTCGTCGCGCAGAGATCGCCCCAATCGCCGTTGAGATGGCGCTGGAGATACGGGTCCCGGGTTGAACACACCCCGTTGACCCCAAGGTCTTCCACGCCTGCGGTCATGAGCAAATTTTCCGCCCGAAAGCGTGTTGAGACAGAACTGCGAGTGCCCATGGTGGACTACCTCTCAAGAAAAAGGGCCCACGGCACCCCCACCCAGGGGGGCGACATTGACCCCGGTGGTGGATGAAACGACGGCGAACGTCCAAGGCGAACAACGATCAGCGGAATGCGGTCAGTAGCCTGGCCCCATGTGGGCAAGCCAAAGGTCATTGTCCCACCCCTGATAAACAGGCACGACCTGTCGGTGAGGATGCGCAGTCTCGGCCACGGAGCCATCGTCCACGCTTCGGTGTAATTTCCGTCTGGTGAGACTTCTTCCTTTGTGGGTATTCACCTTTGACGACGAGCGTGCGGCCGTTCTTCGATTGCACGACGCCTTGAAACCGCTGCCTTCGGACCAAAAGCCAGGGGCGAGATGCCAGTGCGGACAAGGCGCGCGCCGGGGGGCCGTGGCAATTGCTGGCGCGGCGCCCAGGTGCGTTGTCGATTGACGCCACAGCCCTTGCAGGCGCTGTACTCGTCGGCGAATTGCTCGGGTTCGAGCGTGACGCGATAGAAGTGCTCCGGTTTCGGACGGGAGACGCCGCGGAACCGTGTAAGGCGGGAACGGCCATGCGCAGGGCAATTCCTCGCTTCGATGTCGCCTTGCCGACTGGCAGCAAAAGCTTGCGCGCCGTCTTGGCGTTCCCCGGCACCTGCCGGCGCTGACGCACGCGCCGGCGAAATCACCAACCTGTGAACGGCACGTCCACCGCACGGTAGAGGCGCAGATCGCGAAAGTGCGGCACCAGCCGACGAACTCGGATCCGAGTACATAGCCGGATGATGCAGCACAGCACACCGTCGTATTGCAAACAGCGGCAGACTGCGCTTGATAGAACAGCTTCCTCCAGCCTGTGCGCGCCCCTGAACCCTGTTAGCCGATGTTAGCCATCGACGCCCCGCTTCAGATCGCCATAAGGCTGATTGAGCCACAGCAGTCCGAAGGAACTGGCGGGAAATCAGCGAGCCATCAAGGGTCGCCATGCAGACAAACGAGTCGACAGTCTGCGCGCCATGGTGGCGCGCTCCGCGTCATCGTTACTCTACGGCAAATGCCTTCACCTGTTCGCGCCGAGGGCATGAGCGTTCGGCCGATCGCGACGCCTTCGCCGCGCAGGGATCGAGGATGCACATGGGCCAGAGGAACGGCGCCAGTGCGGTCAGGCTCTTTCCAACGTGGGTTCGTCGTCGGGAAGAGCCGTTCTTGATGAAGTTGCGCGGCAAGGGCGCGGAAACATTGAGAGCCATGGGAATCCCGCTGTGAAGAAGTGGGATGAAAGCGGGGCACGCGCGAACGCACGATTGCCCGTGTTGTGGGGAGCGTCAGGCCACCCGCCGCAGCGGTTGCCGAGGGCAGGCTCGACCTGCGAAAACACAAGGGTGCCGTTGCGGAATCAGTTCGCCCAGCGCCGGTGGTCAGCGGCCGGAACGCCAGGCCAGCGATGGCCTTCCAGCGGCCCGAGGGCGAACGGAAGGCGCGTCGCATGTCCCGTGATTGCAGCAGCTCCAGGCACGGCATCGCGCCAGTGATCGAGCAGCGGAGGGGGCAGGTTCTCCCCGCACCAGCGCCTAGGGCGTTCGGTGTGGTCGGTCACTGTCCTGGCAGTAGCGGCCAATGCGCTGGGCGTTGGCCTTGTCGGGGCTTCACGCAGCGCTTGTCGACACCACAGATGAGACATTGGAAACGAACAGCGTGCGCCGGAAGGCTGTGCGCGTGGTGCGCTTCTCCAGGTGTCGGATGCCGACGAGACCGGAATCGACGCCTGATCGGGGACGAGATGAACTGGTCCAGCCCTTGCTCGGATCGACGAGGGTGAGGCGGGGCCAGAAACTCCCTGGACTGCGGTATCGCGCGCCCAGGACGGACAGGAAGACAGGTTGCGTGCTCGGTCGCCGATGCAAAGCCGTCGGCCATGAGGTCGGGCATTCGTTCATGCATAGAGCACACTGAGATGCTGATGCAGGCATGTGATGTCCTCGAAGGAAAACAGAGGCAGCCACCACCCGCGAGGCAACACTGCCCCAAAATGGGATGGAAGGGAACGCACCGTGAGCTTCTGGCAAAAGAGAACGACCAGTGCGTCGCAACGCACCGTAGCCTGAGTCTCGGCTACCTGGGCATGTTGTCGGGCAAACGCCGACGGACATAGGGTTAGCCTGCTTCAAGAGGCCGATGAGCGGGAGCGAAAAAACCGCCATGCGACACAACCCTGTTTGCATGGGTATGCCCCAGGGACTCCACTGAAAGAAAAGAAAAAAAAAAAAAAAAAAAAAAAAAAAGCGGACCATCCGCCCGTCATGGGCATGATCGCTTGATGTCAGGCTTCAACTGGACGCAGACCTTCGCCAGCAGCCAGAGCGCCCGTTCAGCGGACGTTCTGTCGATGCCTTGAACGGGCCGCGTGCGTTGCTGGGCCCTTTGCGGTTGCGGCCGGTCAGGCCGCCTGTTGACAGTTCTCCTTGCACTCGATTGAAGGTGGACCACAGGTCGAACTGTTGTCGTCGAAACGACGTGTGGCCGCAGAACCTGGACTCTCCGTGATCGGCCAAAGGTCTTGCCGGGTCGATCGTACTTGAGGGTCAACGCCGATCTGGCGGAAGACCGTCGGCCTCACGTCGTCGATGTGCTGATTGCACCATGGCATCGCGCGAGTTTGCACTTGCTCGAAACCCATGTAAGACCTCGTAGGGCGCCTTCGATGACGTGATCGGTGGACGTTGCCCTTGGAGGAAGCGGACCGGCCGAAGTGTCGCCGCCACACCAGACCGTTCTGGCAGGACGAAGCGGAAAAATGCCCGCAGCATCTCGATACAGCTGGTGCCGTCGTGCGAATGAAGCAGGATGATTCGCTCGCCTCGATGCCATTGACTGGCTCGCATGACGAAGCCGCAGCATGTGCTTATGGTGTAGTTCACACGAATCCTCGTGGCTTCACCACGGTCTGGCACACCATGAACGGGTTGGAAACCCTCTCTGCGCAGCACGGTCAACACGGCCCGCGGTCGGGATGTAGCTGTTAGCGCTGGGAACGCTTTCGTGCGGGTCTCCGCGAAGATGATGGGGCGACGGTTGCGGATCTGATCATCCCGAACCAAACGTGATCGACCGCAGCACCGGAGAAACATAAGAAAAGGCGGGATGCGAGTTTCATGACTATTCTCCTTTGAGGATTGGAGCAATCGCATCGAGAGGCCAAAAGCCGATGCGTGCGATTGCATGGGACAAAGAAAGCCCTGCGGGGCAGGGGCCGTGGTCAGGTAAAGAGGAATGCGAGCCCGTAAGCACGGGGCACTGCGTTCAGTCCGCTCAATTGCCGGCTGTAGGGTTGAAGCGAGCGCTCGCTCCCTTTTGAGGAATCGGTGTGAAAACCTCCAGGTAGAGGTTGGGCGAGGTACTGGTCGCGGTTAAGGTTCAACGGCCTGCCGTGGCGCTGTTCCCGGTGAGAACCTCGTCGCTGATGAAGTGATCGAGAGTTCTCGTCGGAGGAAACTTCGTTGTTGACAACTGATCTTCGACGAGGCGCAGCAACGACGCCGGGAGAGAGCCAGGATCGGGTCCATGGACGTTACCTCCCGTGCTCAGGCCATCTGGACGCCGGCATGCGCCGACGCTGACGTGATGAGCGAGCCGCCTTCCCGCCACTCGGGGATTGCACCGCGCGCATGTCGAGATAGCGCAACGGCACGAGTATAGTAGGGTGCATGATTCATCAGGGCTTGTGGCCCCATTCGCCGCCGAGCCTTGCAGCAGGTCGCAACGATGACGTTGATGGAATCGCCGGCAGCGAGCTTCATGGAATCCCGCCTGCTTGCCTGTGATGCGCGCCCACGGACCACAGCACGTTGCGCCCGCAGGGCGTGGGCGATGACCTCCGAAGCGAGCGTTTCGCCCTCCTGCGGTTCGAATCATTCGCGGATCAGTTGCGTCGCGGTTTGCGCGAAGAAATGACCAGCCGCATGGATCCCTGTGAAAAAAAGCCGGAGCACTCCCCCGACGGGGAAGAATACCCCGGCGGGTGGTTGGAACTGTCGCGGAAGCCAATGATCAGGCGGAACGGCGATATGCCATCCTGGGGACGCGGCGCGAACTCGTTAGCCCAAGGCACCGAGACGGTCGCGTTGCTGACGCAACAGGCGGCGATCGACGGTGGCATCGAGCTTGACGAATGCTTCGCCCAGGCGGCCAAGAGCGCCGAACAGCGTGGCTTCGTCGTCCTGCGTTACCGGCTTGGAAGCCGCTTTAGCGGGAAACGTCGGCCCACCGAACGCGTGGTACGGTATCGACCAGGATCGCGGACGTTTGCGCCTTCGCTTCGCAGGTGCCGAAGTGGACGGGCTGGCGTCTGCGCTTCCTCGGTCGATCGGATCGAGCTTCTGCGGACTCAGCGGTTGGCTTTCATCGCGGCTCAGTTATCGATGTTCGATAAGCGGTCATTTCCGCCCAGGTGCGGCGCGGATCTCATGACCCATGCGCCGCTGTGTGTACGTCGAAGGACGAATCTCGGTGATGACGAAATCGGCCCCTCGTACTTGCCTTCGCGGTACTGTCCAGCTCGCGTTGCTTGATTGGACGAACTCGCCGATGGAGGTGCGAGGCGGGCCGACGTTGAAGTCGCCGTGTCCTGCCGTGGATGCGTCTTGATGGCCAATTGCCGGGAAGCGGTAATCATGGGTCAGCTCCTTACGATTGAGGTCCGAGACGCGACCGGAAAAGACCGGCGGTTCGTTGGATGGAAAGGAAGCAAGGCCCCGTGAGGGGCTTGTGGGTCCAGGAAACGACTCGGGGCCAACGCCGGTACTTCGGGCGGCTTCGTCGTCGGAAACCGTCTCGGATGCGGGTGCATCCTGGACAACGGGTTCGCTCGAAACGCTGGGCGCTCGTCGCGAGCCGCTTCTCGGAGCCTTGCGTTCGGCCTTGTAGACGAGCTGGGCCATCGACCTTGATCCAGCTCACGAAGAGCAGGCGGCCTTCAGGCTGATGCCCTGTTCGCCGACACGGCTTCCCCTTGCCTGTAGGTGAGATGTCGGTCCACAATCGCCCAGGCGAAAAGCCGATCAGCACTGTTGCGTTCGGCCCTCGACTGCGGGGACGCAACGGGCGGATTCAGTGCTGCGCTTCGCTGCCGGATACGCGCACGTGGCGAAACGGCGGTACTCCGGCTTATTCGCGGGGACCATGAGCGGGCTGCCGATGTCGCAGGCCAGGAAGGCATCGCCTTTCTTGGGCTTCACTTCGCGGATGCGATTGAGATACCGAGGCGGTGATGTGCCAGATCGAAGAAGTTGACTTTTCGGATGAAGTGGTTCATGGTTGAATCTCAACTTGAGGGACAAGAGCGGAGACACACCCACCCCGGCGGGAGGCATAACCCCCCACGCGGTGTTGATGGATCGAACGATCCAGGTTAACTGCTTGTGCATGCCTTCACCTGGGAGGGCGAACGTTCGCGCACTGTATGCTGGTGCGGAAACTGGATCGGTCACGGCGGTCGGAACCGCGTCGTAGCCTCAAAAGACCGTGACTAAACCTGGGGCATGTCTGGACCGGATCAAAGCGGAACAGGGGCCGCAGCGTGGCATGCGGCGGCGGAACCGGCGGACCGTCAATTCGGCTTCCGCAGCCATCCCTATTTTCTGCGGGGCACAAAGAGAAAGAGCCCCGTGAAGGGCCTCAAGGTGGAGAGGGTCAGTCTTCGTAGGCAGGCAGGCCGTTCAGTATCGGCGGCGGTTTCGGAGTCGAAGACCAGTATGCGCACGTTCCGCCATGGCGGCCAGGTGCAATCACGTTCAGCGGCGGCGTGGGGACGCACGCATCGTCTGAATCGTTGTCAGCGCCTGGCATTGCGGCCATCGACGATTCGAGATGTGGCGTCGGTCCAGGCGCTAGCGATTCAATCTTCACGCCCCCCCCCCCCAAAAACGGGCATCGCTGTTCGGGAAATCCTGAAAGGCTGTCAACAAACAGGACCGGTGAGCGTGGATTGTGTCCGCGAGGTCTTCGAGGGTACTGCATCGTTTTCCTCGGGAAGTGCCCCGGAACTGATCGCCCAGCATCGGCTGTAGTGGCCGGTGTCGAAGGTCAGACGCCGCACCACGTCGCGGGCGGCTTCCTCGGAATAGGTATTCGCCGACATTGCACTGGCGCCAACGAAAGGTCGTCCGCCATGACGGCATTAGATCACCGTAGCGCCGGCGATGCCATGGTTTCCGGCATGAGCGTCCAGTTCATCCGCCACGGCTTGCCTTGAGTGATCAAGGTGAAGTCGTCGCAGAAGGGACGGCATTCATGCCGCTGATCATGTCGTCCCCGCAGATGGGACTGCGAGCATGCAGCGGAAATAGTCGGCGGGCAGTCGTCATCGTAGGCAATGGCGAATCATCGCTGATGGAAAAGGGCCGTTTGTAGCCACGGGACGAAGGATTTGAAGCGGGATTGGCATTGGGCGTTCTTGATGTTCTCCAGTGAGAAAGGCGGAGCCGATTCCCCCTGCCGGGATCGACCCCAGAGGGATGAAAGAAATCGTGCCCGTCACGGATGACGGTCCGCCGGTGCTGGTACCAGCGGTGTTAGTTGAGGATCAGCGCGGCGATGATCTTGCGTCGCTCCAGGTCCAGGCCACCCAGGTCGGCCAGACGTGGACGCCAAAACGCGCTTGAGCAGCGCCACCGCCGTCCTTGGAGTTGTAGAAGGCTCACCATCGCGGCGAGAAAAACCCTTTTCGCCGGAACTCATGGCGGCCCGATGGTCTCTTGATGAGGTGACGTTTGGCCACAGGGTCCCCTGTTCCACGGCCAGGTTCAGACATTTCCTGCGCGCCGTTGCGAACATGCCGGGGCCGACCAGTTCGACGCCGCGCTTCCAGGCGCTGGAAAAGGCGTCGGGAGCTTCTGAAAAGGTTGCAGATCGTTGCCGCGCGATCTCGTCAAAGATCGCCGGCTCGTTCATCGGATTCATGGCGAGGTTTCTCTGATGACAGAGGTATGGATCACGGGTACTGGCGCTGCGTCCATGCGCGTTTCCAGGCATGTGCGAGCGGCCTCGTGGCTCGGGAAAATACTCGACGGACTTCGCGGGAGACGGGGCCTCGTCGTCGAAGGTGCCGAGTGTAGTGCCCGGTGGCACTGCTCAGCACCTGCAAGGCAGGCTTTTGCCACATACGCCAGCGCAGGCAGACCCGAAGGGGCTGTGGCTGAGTGCGACAGCGTCGCGAAGGGACATGCGTGCTCCTCCTATGAAGGGATGGGAAGCGCCGCATCCCGACGGGGATGAAGCGGATCCCGTGGGTTGCAACGACGCATCGTCGCCAGACCATGGCGATCGTCCGCAGAGCGATGCGAAGCGGACTGGATCGGTCAACGCGGAAGAACCGCGCGCAGCTTTGAGACCCGAAGCTGCCTGGGCATGGTGCTTGACGGAGGGTCAGCGCGCATGGGTGTAGGTTCGGAGGGCCTTGGCCTGCATTGGGCGAGCCGAAATCGCTCGCGGTGATCGCCCGATTGCTTGCCGAGCGTGGTGCGTCGGCGCAGCGAAACTGGCGTGAAGGGAAAAGCAGCGAAGGCGCGAGCCTTCGGACGGGGAGGAATCACCACCGTTGCGGCTGTTGCAGGGCGTGGCCGTCGTCAAAAGCCTGCCGCTGGTCCAGCAATCTCACCCGGACCCCGTTCGTGGCGGTCGCGGAAACCTGTGGCACACAGTCCGCGCACAAGGGAACCCGTTGTTTCGCCGGCGAGGCCACGGCCACCGAGTAACCGTGGACCCGAGGGGTCTTCCTGACGATCGCGCAGCGCCGGAGGGCCGGCAAGGTCGTCAGGAGGACCCCTCGCGATCAACGGAAGGAAACACCGATCATGAATGCGGCGAGCGCCATTCGGGAGAGAAACGACCCTTTCTCGTCCCGTGCCTGTATCGGCCAGGCGGAACGCGCACACCGTTGCAGAAGGAGACGCGCGGCTGGGAGTCCCACGGGGCGCGGGACGGTTTGCCTCGCCGGTCAGTGAAATCCCGGCGCGGCAGAGGTGTTCATTGGCATCAGGGATGCCTTGGGGCGCAGCGCGCGCTGGCGCGAAAGCCCTGCGCACTGCCGTCGAGGATCGGCCGGCAGTCGTGCCCTTGCAGTCGGGATTAGCGCTGCACGACCAGAAGCCACCCGTTCTTGCCGTGCGCTGGCGCGTCGCCGCACCGCATACCGGGGCAAGGCCGCCCTGTCGGGCAGCTTGACGACAGGACGGTGCCTCGATATTGGCTGAACCAACTGCGCGACCCAGGCCGATTGCTTGTTGATGGAAGGTGTCCGCGTTTCAATTCTGGCCGGCCTCGATCATGTCCAGCGCCTGTTTCCCAGATTCGCCGTCGTGCCGGGATCGGTGATCGCCGCCGGCACCGCGTCGATGAGTGTGAAGGCAGCATCCGACGCTGCGGATGGGCGCGACCCTTCTTCACCAGATAGCCGCGAAGCCAACAGGCGTTGATGATGCCGCGCGCGTGGCTTCCGTGCCGAGCCCGTCGTCTCCTTCAGCTCTGCTTCAGCCGGTTGGATCGGTGACCAGCTTGGCGACACCCTTCATCGCCTTGACAATTCGCCCTGGGTGTAAGGCTTGGGGGCAGCGTCTTCATGCCGTCAGTTCTAACCTGCTGGACACCGCAGCGCGCCTCCGATGTCCAGCGGCGGCATGATCTGCTGCGCTGGGGCCGACTTCGTCGTCCGCCGGCATCCTGCCCCTTTTGCGGGGAGCGCCAGGGTGCCAGCCAGGCACGATCACCCGTTGCCGACGGCCGTAACGATTGCCCCGCGCAGTCGGCAACTACCAAGCGTGCGTCGAAATTCGTTGATGCGGCAGGAACTGCGCCAGTTAGTGCGCACGGATTCAGCGGCGTATACCGCCAGTCCTTCTCCGACATGCCGAGAGGGTTCGAGGCTCCAGGCGTGGAAGATGCCCGTGGTGCGCCGTTACCTTGCTGTCGTTCCAGACGCGCGAGCGCTGTGTCCTGTCGACGGTCGATCAGAACGGGCGCAGGCGGATCGTGTGGCGAGCAGTTGCTGTCGAGCACGGTCGGCACTTCGCCAGCATGCTTTCGGCAGTAGCCGAGGCACTGCGAGAATAAGTCGTCGCCTTGTGTGTTCGTACAAGGAGCTGCGCGATGTCCGGCGTCTCCTGCACATCCAGTCCGAGCCGTCCGAACACACTTCCTGCAAGTGTACCGAGGGTCGAACGGCAGCGGCGCGGCTTGCGCGCACACGCTCGGTGTCCACCGAACAGCACCTTCGATTCACGACCCGCATGGAGGCGCCAGTCGGCGGCCTGCTGCGCCACTGGGCTGCTGCAGGCACGACCGGCGTGCATGTCCGTGCTGCCGTCGGGCGGCATCCACTTGGGCCGCGAAGGACTGACCCGCGTGGGACAGCGTGGAGGTCGATGCGCCAATAGGCACGGAGACGAAGCGTTGCGAAATCTCGCGTCGCGGTCCACCACCATGTTTCAAGTGTCGGTGTTCTGTACGCGACCGACCGACAGGCACGCCCTTGATAACCCGGACCGCCGACCAGCAGCGTTGAAACGAGGCGGCTCAGGTTCATGCCGATCAGCCAGTTCCGCGCGCGAACGGGGCCAGTGCGGAAAAAACAGTGGCAGCGTTTCCGCCACCCGGCTGAGCTGAGTCAGCGCCTGCGGATCGACGGCATCGCATTGAGCGCCGACAGCCAAAGCCTCTGGATCGGGCCACGGTAGCCGCACAGATCGATGATCTCGCGCCGCGATCATTTCGCCTTTGCGCGGTCGGCATCGTGGCGAATCCACCAGCTCGCCGGCCTGGGCGACGAGCTGCTTCACGATCTTGAACTGTGCGCGGCGTCTTGGCCTTGACCTCGATTTGGGCCCAGACGTCGGGTAAAGAATAGGCAACTCTCGGATGGACCAGTGGCTTGTACTGCTCGCCGTAGGTTTTCCGGCGCGTGCGCCTCGACAAATGGCCGATGCACCAGGTCACCGTGATTGTCCCGAACGCTGTAGCAGCCCATTGCCGCGCTGCCTGGCGCCAACACCCTTGGCATGTCCTTGCTTTGCAGGGTGTCTCGCATAGGATACACAAACGCACGTTGGCCTCCTTCTCATGGGCATGGCGCTTTCTGAGTCAGGCTCACAGCATGGCGGGCCAAGGGCGGGCGCGGACAGGCAAACAAGCCGGAGTCCGACATGAGGACCGGCTTTCGTCGGTGCTCGAAGGCCGGGTGAGTGGATGTCGCGGAACAGGAGGCGCTATAACCACTGGTTATAACGGGTGCAATTTGGAGCTGGCGCATTGGTGAGCGCTGACGGCTGTCCATCCCGCTCACAACAAGCCTGCGCAGCGGCACTCGTCGTGGGATTGCTCCATGTCTGTCCCTTGGCCCCACCCAGCGTTTTACACCCTCGACGCGATACGGCAGGATTTGCCCCCAAAAATTTTTTTTTTTTCCCGGCGCGCTTCGATCTTGAAGTCACGCCGCTCTTCTCGTCGGCGTCTCCCACTCGTCGCGCACGCTGCGCCTGTGACCAGCACGCGCATGCCTTTTCTGGTACAGCGATGCTCCAGTGTTCGGCGTCGCGATGCCACAGTTCCACCGGCGCCCAGAAACCTCCACGGTCCTTCGAAATTGCCATCCTCATCGGCAGCCGGTTGCGAAGTAGACGTGTCAGGCGGCAGCAGCCGGCGCGGGCTCGTCGTTCCGTTGGCCAAAACTCGCGGATAGTCTGGCGCAGAGCCGGGGGGATGTTGCCCTCGCCGAAGAAATTGCGTGTGCTCATGGTTACTCCTTGAAAGTAGTGGCGCGCGTTGACGAGCGGCGTGCCCCTGGATTACGCCGCAGGTAAGCCGCTTCGGCCCTGGCCATCTTTCCGGCGCAAGTCCAGGTTTGGCGGGCATGCTGGCTGAGCTGATCTGCATGTTCAGCGCGATGCGTTGCAGGCTCCATCGCGTAGAGGTCGTCGATCAAGTGTTGATGCCAGGCTTTTGTCGCGGGATCGGCCAGCAGCGCCTCCCACAAGGCGACGCCATGCTGGAACGGGTCAAGGATTGCGCCAGCGCAGAAAGGTCGGTGCCTGCGCCAGTGTCTGCTGGGGCCCAGTTGCACACGAGCAGCTGAAGGGAAGCCGCGGCCTTGAGGCAGCACCCGTCGCTGCGCCCAGCACGATTCAGCGTTCGTCCGCGGCAGGCGCCGCCACCACTGGTTGGCCCAGACCCAAACGTCCCTTAACCCTTAAAAGGCCGTAAAAGGCCCTTTAGGTAGCTGCGTGTTCCAGCGCTGGAAGTCCGCCTGTTCCAGCGCGTGAAAGCGTGTCGGTGTGCTCGTGAGATGGATCCGTCATGCTGCTCGTCCCTCATCGGAATGCGGCGCCGTCGTCGTTCGGCGTCGCGTCCGTGGCTTGCGGCGGCTGGCGCAGCGCTCGGGGTATCCTTCCTTTCCTGCCTGCCATCCTGCGATGACCGGCGGTTGATCGGCGGCGCGAAAGCGCGAGCGGCGTGTGCCTTCGAGCACGTCGGTCGCAGCTCGCCGAACTTCTCCAGTGGCCGGCGCGCGCCGCCGCGGTTCCTTCGCGCGAAGTCCGTTCGCGCGTTGGTGCCGGAATAGCGGTACTGCTGGGCCAGGCTGAGAACAGCTGCGCCCGCGCATGCGCGCCACCGTCGATTGAGCCAAGCGTCCGGGTGCTGCGATCGATCAAAACGCCGTGTGATGCGCCAGCGAATCAGGGCGCCGCGCCCAGGTCCGTCGTAAGGTCGGCCAGCAGGTAGACCGCCGAATGACCCCAACTGCGAATTGGAACAAACCCAAGCGGCAGCTGAACTGGCTGCACGTTGAGATTTCCGCCCAGGCTGAGAGCGGAGGTACGTCGGCCAGGGCCTGGTCAACCTGTTCGCCACAGCGTTGCAGGCGCGTCTTGGTGTCGGCGAGTCTTTTCCTCCGATGCGCAGCATCTCCACCAGTCCGAGTAGGGTCGTCCTGCTCGGCGCCGCCTTGAGCTTGTTCATGATGGAGGATGAAGCCGTTCAGGCCGATGATGCCGGGCCGCCTCGGCGGCGCGCGACCGTGCCAAGAAGCGTGCAGGCGTGATGCGTGTGCAAGCGTCAGCGCCCATCGCGCTGCGCAGCGACCCCGAGATTCAGTTGCAGGGGCTTCGTTGGCCATAGGGCGACTCGACTGTGAATGCGACGGAAGTCGCCAGCAGCGACAAGCGCGGTAAGGCTGTCAGTCAACAAACGATCGCTCGCCGCCTGATTGGCGATGTTTGCTTATGCCGACAATCGAAGGGAATAAAAGGGCGAAAAGGCGTTTACGGTACCGAACGAATGCAAGTGTCCGTTCCCGATGGCAGCGTTAGACTTTCGATATGAAAGCGGATTTCGCGCCTTGACGGCTAACATGCGGCAGAAGCTTTCCCGGGACCAGCCACAAAGGAGGGCCAAGCATGCCGAAAACAGTCGATCAGCGACGAAGACGATGACGCATTGCTGCCAACTCCCACGCGACCAGGAAGCTGCCAGCGCGAAAGGCAGCACGACGAACGAGTGCGGGGTTGACCAGCGTAAAGAAGCAGCGTCCGTGCCGCGCACCGGCAATTGAAGGCTTCTGCCGATCATGAGCCGCCACCAGGACGCCCACCGATCAGGAAAGCGATGCAGGCGATTCAGGGATTGTCGGCCCATCCAGGGGCAGGGGAATTTCCGAGCACGCCTTCGACCTGCCGACGCCGCCAATGAGGAACAGGGGACGAACGCCAGGCCAGCGGAAACGGAAAAACCAGGTCCAGCCTTTCGGATCAGCCACAGCCGCGGGCCCTTTTCGTCCCACCCATCGTTCCGTCAGCCAGGGCCGAGGACGAGGCGCAGGGACGATGATTTACGCAAAACGACCGTCT
>Ga0163217_1013624_pt1 | contig 14036 bp, 7 predicted proteins | sample SynspAceP_FD_185933 | JGI IMG/M metagenome (GOLD analysis project Ga0163217, IMG submission 185933) | Saline lake microbial communities from Ace Lake in Antarctica - Synechococcus sp. Ace-P (PacBio error correction) | ecosystem: Environmental > Aquatic > Non-marine Saline and Alkaline > Saline ... | reverse complement strand
AGTCCACCCGCCTGAGAGGTCTCTCTTATTGGTTAAAATCTAAACTCGGCTTGGGGGCAGGGAGCGTGCGTGGGCGTGAGTTTCCTGCTCCCAAACCGGAGAACGGCCGCCACGCAGCGCTGTATCAATTACACATTACAGGTAAACGAGATATGAAGAACCTTCAGAAACATTGCAATAAACCCAATTGGCTCTCGGTCGGCAGCTCCTGGTACGCCATGTGCGAGCCTGGCTCTTTTTTTACGGCGACGATGACCGTACGCGGACCGTAGGACGCCCACCAATATCGGGGTGCGGATAATTTGCTTCGATTTTACTGCACTAGGGCAGGGCGTTGTCGACGCGGCGGCTGATGACTCCAATCGGACACTCGACTCAGTATGGGAAATTACCTGAGTGTCAGACTACAGAAGATACCAATGGCCAGACGGCGCCAACGATAAACGGATTTCTGTGGCGATACGCTCACGACCTGCTCCTCGACCGCAAACACGGCGCTGTTGCGATTGCGCGGGGAAACGCGAAAGACGGATAAATTTCGGCGGCTTTCAGGGGCGTCACCGTTGGTGTGCTTCCCGGAGATGTCAGAGATGATTACCAGCGCAAGGAAAAATCAATAGTGTGGTCACTATGGCCAGTCACTAAAATGGTTGTGGGGGATCGTCGAGGAGCAGCAGTTTGGCTTCTTCTTTGCTACGAAACTGGGGGATTGCTGCGCTCAGGAGGCGCCCTGCAAGATCGTGCAGCGAATTGCACGATAGGATTCTTACGGAAAGCGCGGCCTGGATTGTGGAGGCTGCAAAAGGAGGTCGTTAAAAGTGCTGATCGTTGGTGTTTCATCCACACTGTGAGCGGCTAGAGGCGCTCTGAGGTTCGCACCTAAACGCGCCCAATCGGGGTCTCGATGCCTGGCTAGATACAACTGAGACGGTAAAATATTTTATTCAACGCGAGCTGAATCGGGGTCGTCGCGTACGTTATGGTCGTTTTGGGGTGGTCAGCTATCGTGAGCTCCGCGCCGCGTTTTGCAGCAGACGTGTTATCAGTCATCAACCGGCCGTATTACCTATGGTGGTGTTCATTGGTTACCTCGAGACCTGGACAAAAAGCTAAGCGGAATGTGCTCGAGTTTTGAGGGCCTATGGGAGGATACAGGTTTCCAGCGGCTACGTGGAGTGCGGTTATTAATGACAATTCAGTTTAATTACCCAGAGGGCTAGCCGCTTCGATCCCAAGTCTTCGCAAGTCCACCGAACTGAAGAAAGTCATCGGGCGCTGAAAAAACGATATGTAGGGATTATCAGCGTGAAAAATTTCCAGAGAGTCACCGGCTAGACCAAATTCAGTCTATAATCAATTCTCAGCACGTTCAGAAAACGAACGGTTTGGCTCAGTATTAGCCGCCACTGTCGTGGGACTTATGAACGCACCTAATCATTTTTAGGTGTGGAACTGGTTAGGTAAGAAAACGAAGGACTGGCATAAACCCTCCTTTGAAATTGACCGAGGGACCCGAGGTTAAAGGTGGCCGTTTCCATCTTTCGACCGAAAGTAATCCGTTTCCCGATCACGCATCGCAAAGGTATTCTCTGATCGCAGGACCAAAAAAAGCCCCAATAACCGATGTTGGTTTGTTGGGGCTTAAACATAGACCGCATATTGACAAGATTTTAAGATACTTGTTTGGCAAGAAAGAACCAATATCGCGCTAAGTCATTGATTCTAAACGTTTTGTATGGCGAGATCAGCCTCCTTATTACGGAATACAAAGCGTGCAAATTGAGGCAAATTACCATATGTTTTTCAATTACTTTAAATTTTACCGCTAACCATTGCAACGGCAAACCCAATACGCCCAAGCATAATCCAAGGATGATAGTATGGTCTCGGTATGGGCCGATCTCCTTCCACACTCTACACTAAGACATCCAAAGCCCTAAGGGGACATCCATTCATGAGCCTAAATGAAGGGACAGTTGAGAAAGCTAGTGAGGCTGGCGAGTTACAGGCACTATTTGTGTGTGTGTGTTCCACCGTCGAGGAATCGGGTAACTAAGGGCAGTTGGATTTTCGGTTCCAAGCTTAATTGGTCGGGCCGTGACATGGGCATTGGCAAGCTATCCAGAGACCACTCTCGCAGAAGCTCGTGAGAAATGCAGTTAGAAGCCGGAAACTGACTAAAGCGGGGTTGTAGATTCCGCAGGGAAAACCTCAAGCAAGTCAAAAAGAGAAATCTCGATGGCGCACACCGAGATACAAGCGCTCAGTCAAATAATGCTGACCTTCAAGGAATTAATTCTAGCGCCTACATTCGAAGCAGGGAAATCCGGCTGGAAAGAGCTCAAGACGCTAAAGCCAATGTCGGAAAAATACACTTTCGATTGTTATGCGATGAAGTGATCGGCGATTTGGCCCCAAGGCGCCATTTCAATACCAACCACATTCTGGAGATTTTGACTCCAATATGGGACAACTAGGACTGTTGAAACCGCAAACAGGTACGAAACAGGATCGAGCTGGGTATTAGATGCACTAAGCAGAGGACTTCTGATGGCGAGGAACCCTGCTCGCTGGCGGCGGCACTTGGTACCCAAACTAACTACCTAAGCTTCCAAGTCTGTAGCAGCGGTCAATCACATGCGCGCTTTGCCCGGGAACCAAATGGCCTTTGTTCATGGCGAGGTTTCACGGAGGGCCGGAAACGTTTCTTTTCGTTGAATTGGAAATATGACATTTCATTGACTTGCCGTCTCGGAACAGCGAAGTTGCTAAACGCTGCTTGGGATGAAGAGACCTTAGAGGCCGAAGTATGGGACAAATCCCCGCTGACAGAATGAAAAGCGAACAAAGAGCACCGGATTCCCCTGAACCTCAACTCAAGGAACTACTCAAAAAAACTACCCCAGTTGAGGGTTAGCGCTTTTCCGTCTTTCCAGGTATGCGCAAAGGAGACGCTCTCAAATATGGCAATGATGATGTCTGCTTCAGGGCATGGGGTATAAGACTTACCATACCCATGCGTTTTCGCTCAAGCCTTTTAGGGACTGTGCGGCGAAAAAGCACTAGTCATCGCCCGGGACGTCTGCGAAACAGGCTTTAGCTCCACGTTGAGCAACCATTGTTGAAGCCGAGTATCGTAGAGGTGATCCTTTTCCAAACGGAAAACGGCGCTGATGGAGGACTGCATCACTATATATACGCTTTCTGGCCGAAAAAACTGGGGATCCACGATGAGCATTGACATATTACAAGAGGAGTCAACACCCAAGCCCTTAGTTTTTCGCTTCAGTAGACGGTGAAAAGAAACCAAAATTAGGGAGGGATGAGATCCTGAGCTTTCTAATAGAGATAAATTGAACATCACCGTGTTTGATCAACGTAGTTGTCGCTGTAGTTACTCTATTTATAAATTGCAGCCTGTAGCTGCGGTCTCTTCTTGCATGGTTTTGCTGGCTTCTCTGGATTGAGTGTTACTTCTCTTCACAGCCGCTCCAGTTTCGCGTATTCCTTGACATTCGTTCCGGGTGCGCCTGAGCGTGCCTGTTGATAAAAGCGAATGGACGCTGCAGGATATTCCCAATCCAGGCGCAGATGGCGCTCCGCTGGCGTCACGAAGCGGGATTCCGGCTATTGTCGTGCTCGTGGTTGTACCAGTACATGGAAGTCCCTGACCCAGGCCCGGGCGTTTCATCCAGGGCTGGCAAAAAGCCTTCTGCGGCCATTGAGGCAGTACTTCAATGTCGAACAGTTTGATTCGAGAAGGCGTTGTCATTACTATACGCGGGCTGCCAGCGCAAGGGGCGTGACGGCAAGGTCATCTTTATTGTTAGCAAGTCGCAGGGACTTCATGGGTGCACCGTTATTTCAGAATTGCAGCACCAGCGGTCACGCAAGGCATTGTTTTCACTGAGTATGCTGCGTTGGCAACAAGGCCGCTGCGTCTTCCGCCCAGATTCGGCGCTGTTGTAATTCCCAGCCAACGCGCTTTGCGGCTGTAAAATATCTCAATTCAAGATACAAGGGTAGTAATACTGACCGCAGCACCGTGGCGATGGCAGGATAGGTAATGTCCAGGACCAGACCTTGATTGGCTTTCTTGGCTAATTGTGTGGTCGGCGCGCGGCGGATTGCTGACGAGGGCCGCTGGCTACGGCCCCGACGTACTTGCGGCAGGCGGCATGCAGTACACGGTAGAAGCTGCTCTTCGAGCCAATATAGCGGCCTCGATCAGCCAGCCGCGGCACGATCTGACTCGGCCGGAGGGTGGGCAAACCTCCGCTGTTACACAGCTTTCAACTATTGGCCCCACGCTCAGTCTTCCGTCCAGTGCGTTAGCCCGGCTTGGGGGTATGGCGTAGTTGCGGCCGCGGCTTTCAATCACATCCCTCTAGGGTCCAGCGCTGGAAGTACGCAAAGCTAATACCCAGTTCGTCCACACCGGCCGGCTTCTTTCGTGCACCGTTGGTAATGCTTCATTTGAGGCCACTCGACAGTAGTTTTGCCTGGGGACTGTGCCGCGAGGTCAGCTCTCCTCAGCTGTCGTCGCCCCAGTAGGCATTGAGCTTGTTTTTTTCGCAGTACAGCGAGTGCTGGCTGCCTCAGCCAGCGCCTTCTCTTTGCGGTGGAGCTCACGCTGCCAACTGGCGGATGCGCTTTCTTGTCGGGCCTTGGCCTTGCTCACGAGTCCGGCTTGGCTTGCGCCTTGGCGCTGTGCTGCCGGTTGAGCATGCAGGCCCTTCCAGGCCTTCACCTGTTGTGGGTAAAGCCTTTTGCTGCGCAATTTTACTTCGGCTCAGCTCGATCTCTGACAAGCGCAGCCGTTTCAATAACGGACCGCCAGTTTGGCTTCTGCCGACCAGTTATCGGTCAGCTTTTGATCTCCGGCACAAGCAGCTCCTCCGGCCTTGCTTGTTTGCGCCAATGTAAAGCGTCTTGCTCAGAAATGTCCTTCCTGCCGGCAGCTTGCGCAACAGGACAGGTTGTGAGGCGGCAGCAGCTTTCTCAGCAGGGCTTCTTTTTCGTCTGGTGCTAACGTGGCATTGCATGACTTCATTACCGTCCCCGGGATTGGATTGGGTAAAAAACCGATCAGGGCGAAACTTTACCCTTTTGACCCGGGGGGACAGGGTTGGGATTCAATGTCCGAAATATCGGTGTTTCCGTATTTTGCCTTCAGAAGCATTAAAAGTTGCTCGCGACTTGCTTGACATCATCCGAAGAAGAAACATAATAGTGCCTGTCAACCCATCCCAGGAAAACAGCCGTTGCGTTAGCCCACCAATGTGTTCCTGGAGATATCTCCGACCGGACTCGCACCCTTAAGCTCCACGGCACGCTCAACCAGAGCAGGTTCGCTGCAACTTTAGAAATACTCCCTCAAATCGAACCCCTTTTTAGGGAAAAGTAGGTTAATTCGGAGAGAGGCGACGCTTGATACCTCTCATCGACAAGCTCGTCCTTTTTAAATCATTCCCCAAGAACAAGTACATAATAAACACAAAGGGTTCGCGCGGACATGAAGGAGCTAAACGGAGCGCGATTGAAGAATTTTCAATAAAAATAAGTAAGGGACGAGCTGTTCATTCACTAAAGAAGCCATTGATCATTGATTAAAGCGGCGTCATCTGAAATAGCATAACGAAAACCCTTGGCTGGACTGAAACCGTTGAAAGACCTGATAGAAGCTTACGTTCTTATGTTTTGAAGAGCCAGACAAGATCAATAACTCGCGAAACAAGGACTCAAAATGAGCAATGGCTAAGGGACCACCTGAGCATTTTCGATAAACCAGAAAGCATTTTTCAATCTGCGCAAAAATAAAAAAAAGAAAGTCAGATATATTCACGAATGCCGCCTTCTAATTACCCCTTGATTTCACTTGCAGAGAGAGCTAAGCCAAGTATGCACTCGATCAACTAACAGTTAGCCGAAAACCCAACAAGCGCCCACCCCCGCACTCAACCCCATTACCCGTTTATGATTGGAGGCCAGCAAAGCGCGCATATGAAGAAAAGGATTTCAAAAAATAAACGAGCCTCTCATTGAAAAGGCTTCTCTAAAAGAGCTAGCCCCAACACATTCAAAGAAAAGAAGTTATCGCAGCCAAGAAATAATATCAGCTCCAAAGTAAAAATTTTAGGGGGCGGGAACTATCATGCGTCCTGTGCCGTTGAAGCTCTAAGTAAAAACTAGCTGACAAAGTCTTGGTTCGCCCTCTTTTTTCTTCACACGAAGGAGTCCACCTTTAAAAAAAGGTTGCGCTCACCCGGGCAGCGCGAAGTGATGACCAGTATCTGCTTTCACTTAAATACTTTGCTTACAGGCCAGATCAAATTGAATTCGAAGTTTGCCTGCTGATACTGAATATTCCAATCCTAATGCTTATATTTTTTGGGATATCGGGTTGCAACTTATATTAACGGCCTTCCTTTGGGCAGTTAGTTTTTCTTCACCCAATGACGGACCAATAATTCCGGCATCACAAATGTCACTACTGTGCATAGATCCATTTAAACAATCAGCAGAACATGGCAAATTGGAAATCTGTTAAACACCCCATACTTCTATTCGTCACTATATGACCCGCTCAGCTCCGGAACCCAACCCGTTTTCATTAAGAGCAATATACAGATCTTGCAGTCACGCTTAACCTTAGAAAGATTTCATCTCCAAAAAACATCACTTCGTATTTAGGAAGTAACCCCTTTCTATATGCCAAAATCAGACGGACTGACCAACAAACTTTGAATACTTTGTTGAACTGGGCATTTATATATGAAATCGTATCCCTGTCGACGCTGGGGTAAGCGACTTTTGCATTTTCTTCCTGGAGGTCCCCCAAAAGTAAGCTCGTCGTAACCTCCCACTATACTTGTTCAAGATCGTTGCCAAGGTCTTAAGCAAACTCTTCCAGGGGCGACCGAAATTGCGGAAGAGACCAGCGTCCTGTACAGACGAAGTAGGTTCCCTTTGTCCAGACAAAATTCAGTTTGCAAATGGGTTAGGGCTCGTAATGTAAGATGTATCTAATCAGGCCAGTAGAGACTTCCAGCTTATGCACCAACCTCATTTAAGTCACGACCGACATCGGTACAACAAATTTTTTACTACCGGACTCCAGCGCCAGAGTAAAATGAGCTCCTCTTATTTAACGAGTTTTCAAATACCATTTAACTCCCATCTCTTTTAGTCATGTTAGCCCGCCTGCTTTTCACTTACCATCAAATGTGGGTCTCATGAGATAGCTGCGAGCTCAGGTTCGACACCGCTTCATTTGTGTATCCATTACCATCCTCCTGTCAGCTCCAATGAATCCTATGGTATAGTTTGCTTAGCACTTGTTTACCCCTCTTTCATAGCAATACATCTAACGTTCTTGCGAGAGGAGTAATAACGTTAGATCCTAAATACTTAAATGCTGAACAGCCGATACCTAGGCGTGTTTACAGAGAAAAAATCAAACCAATATTAAAGTAAAGGAGTAATTTATCTCTTTCGAGGGACTCGTTAATCGCCCTGAGAGGCCCTCGACTTGGCAAGCGTGGTATATCAGAAGATAAAAACGGAGGTCTGGTCGATGGTTGCAAGGTTCCATAGTTCGATATAAAAAATTTTCCCATATTGAATCACTCGCAAAGGCCTCCTACTGATTCGAGGTTTGGCGAGAGCTTCATTAGCTGGTTTATTTTGCTTACGCATCCCGGCCCATTTTGCAGTATTCCGATTTTTTTGTTTAGTATCGTAAATGGCTGCTCGTATTTTATCGAACCATTGCTGGACAATTCGTCTGTATTCCTTAACGGATTGGGGCACATTCTTGGAAAAGTTCGGCGGAAATTGTCGAGCATTAAGTAAAAACATGAATCTTCTATAGCCATTCAGCAATATATTTCTCACACCCTCCAATTTATCCTCTAGGCGTTTTTCAACCCGGTGCAAAGCAGAGCCGCGACTCTCGCTACCCTCTCCGTCCCAACTTAGGATGCGAGATCTTGCAAGCATTCAAATCGTCCCCCTGCCTAATCCTCACCTTTCAATTGAATACAGACTGCGTCCAAAAAGATACCGCGTCTGAACTCGAATTGAAGGGTAGGCGTTGCATTTTCATTCCACCGTTCCAGCTTAGTGTGGACTTTTTGAAGCAATAGATTTACGCGGCTTGCGAATTATCGAGAGGCCTCCCAGCTTGCATCAACACCGTAATTTCAAAATCGGGTACCTTGTGTTTGCACCATTCGGGCGAACACTAAAAATTCTCGCTAAAACCCACTCCCACGAGCCTTCTTTCTCCATTTTCGCTTCAAGGTTAGGCTTTTAAGTGCCGCTAGGTTGCAACATCATTGAAAAAACCGTAATACGTCCAATCCTATAATTTTCAAAACTTTCTGTTTGCTTCGCTCGGACCAAGCAAGGAGACCCACTCCCAAAGATTATTAAGTAATGACAGATTTCTTAATGCGCGCCCATTAGGGATTGCTAACCCCCTGTCACTTGGAACCAAGGGCTGCGTATTGCTATTTGGAATGCATGCTATATAGCAAACCCTTCCACTGTTGCTGTGTCGTACAACAGCTTGTTTTCCGACGGGTCCTAGGGCGGGGTTTACTCCAGTTAAGTCTCGCCAGTTCCTCTAAACACTTTTCGACGTCATTCTAGTTTTTTGAAGTTTCGCAGTTTTCTTTTTTTTTGTGGCCCTCATGCTTTGCACCCACAGATCATCACCTAAACTGCCAATCTTGCAATGCAAGTCATGTGGGACGAATTTATGTTTTTTTTGATAAGCACGGATCTCTTTAAGAAACCGCATTCTCCACCGCCCGTCTTAACGCTTCGCCTGCATAAAGCCATTGCTATAGTCATTATACCAACTGCGCCCAACTCGAACATCAGGTGTTTCAATATTGATTAAACGGTTGCAGTACCACAGATGCTGCCGTAAGAGCGCGCATCCACCGCCAAATCACACGGTGCATTATAAGTATTTTTAGTGACTCTTGGATAGCTCCATAAATATAGGTGCGCTGACTTGCGTCATCAAAGGTTCCCGTTGAAGGCAGGCGGGATCGCGATGCGCACGGTCTAAGATTAATCCGCCGTAGAAGCCTCCTATTCATTTAACCCTGCTCCAAGTTACAGTAGGTTTCTGTGCCTCACGCTCCTTACGGTCCATCTATCCCAAGCAGTAATTTTCGTCTGAGGTCCGCCAGGCTTACGGCTCCGCCGCTCGCACCAGCATTTCGCACCATAGTCGGATCTTGGTTTTGTGGAAATGGGATCGTAGTAACGAGACCTAGAAGTTTCATTTTTCTTGTGTTATACAAGGGACGAGGTCGGCTTTTCGACAAGGCCAGTACGTGCCCTCACCTCCTGCATCCTTAGCAGTCTTTTCTGTCGTTGTCATCAATATTCCCCTTGAGCTGGGACGCTTGGGTCCAATGCGCCGACCCAATATGCAAGCTGGTGGTGAATAAAACCTAAAAAGGGTGGACTCAAGGCGATTCTAAGGAGCAGCCATGAGGGGGGAAAAAAAGCCGACACCCCGATGTGAAAATCCCAGCCAAGCATTCATATCTGTTATGTCGCCGACTAAGCTTGTTCAACCTAAGAGCCGCGCAAGAGCGCTAACGCTGCTATTAATAGCCTAAAATAGCTGCTGGTTCGACCAGTTTGGCGATTTTTCCTGACCAACCTTGGCGTGATTGCCTTTAACGTTCTTAAGGGCGAGGAGATTGAAAACTAGCACTGTGGTGGGCCTTCGCAAAAAGCACAGGCACAATTTCTAACACCCAGCTCATTCGCATTCAGATTTTGGGCGTTGTACTATAGTCTCTCTTTTGACTGTGATAAGGTTACGCTCTTGCGGAACAGCTCCCGTCAGGATAGAGCTCAACGACCTCCCCTGATCTAAAACATCGATAGGGGACAAACAGTCTGTAAAACATGCACTGGATCCATCTGTTTTCTCCAGAAACCGCGCTTCCCTGCAAGCTCTAACCGGACCGACAGTTCAGCGCCTATTTATATTGTTAGTTGGGTCTAGCTAATCCCGGACACCAACGTAGTTGGTAAAATCGCCACCAATAACGAGGTGTCAAGATGACAGGAAACGACAGCACTTGTTTCACCCGAGTTAAGCAGGAGTGCAGCCAGCCTGGTGCTCGATCAAGGATTAGCATTCCCCAGCTTGTTAAGCTCTCTCGGCACGTGGGAGGAGAAAGCCCTCTTCGCCGCTGGCGTCGGATCAGTTGTCGCAGGAAACGTGAAAGGCGTTACGCGCCAAGGGCAAAGCCCTGACGCCGGAGCCAACGCCCAGAGATCCAGGAGCTCGAGGGCCCGCTGCAAGCGTCTTGAATGGAGGAAAAACTATATTAAAAGGCATACCGCTCTCTTGGATGTCGGAAACGAAATGAATGAACGCGGCTGATAGACAGTTGAGTAGCAATTGCCTGTTTGAGATGGTCTGCGCAGCGTTCGATGTAGGTCGTTCAAGCTATTACGATTTACCGCAAAACGCCGGGAGTCGGATAGATGTTGAACGTACTTGCCTTGAAAGCAAAAATAAACCAGCTGTTTCTCCAAAGAGCCAGGAAGCTCTGCAGGTTAGCCCGGACCATTAAATGGGGCTGCTCAGCGAGGAGGCATTGACGGCTGGGCGCTTCAAGGTGAGGCCGTCTGATGAGTAGCTGGGATTGGTCTTTGCAAAACAACCCAGGGGCCTACACCTCACGTCTTACAAAAGCTAGGCGAACGGTGGAGGGAGTCGACATCCCGAACCATTTTTGGGACGGGAGTTTGTGCGTCGAGCAAACCTGAGGGCAAGTCTGGTTGTGGCGGGGACATCACACTATTATGGACGGTCAGGACCTGGAGCTACCTTGCAGTTAGTGCTGGATTTATATGCGCGTCGTGTCGTTGGCCTGGGCTTGTCAGCCGACCAGATGCAGAGCTTTGTTGTTAAAAGCGCTTGATCCACCCCTGGAACAGCGTGGCAGGCCGGACAAGGTCATGTTCCACTCGGACCAGGGACCAGTACGCAACGCAAGTTCCGTCAGGCTTCTGGAGGTATCGCTACAGCAGAGCATGAGCCGGCGTGGGAACTGGTGGGATAATGCCCCCATGGAAAGGCTGTTCAGAAGCCTTGAAAATCGAATGGATACCAAGCGGTGCCTTTTTGGGTATCGAAATCATGGTCCGAGGCGCCAAAAAAGGGACTTTAAAAAATGCTGGGACTACCGTGATGAGCTAACTACAACAGAACAACGACCGCATGACGTTCAACGGCAGGAAGTATCGGCCGTAGCGGCCCGAAGAAAAACTTTAAAATATTGTCCGGCGATCAGTTGACCACTACATATATTCGCATTTGTTTTTCAGGATATTTTTTTCATCGTATTTAGGCTATTATTTACTTGAAATTTTCAAGCGCAATGAATGCTGTCAGGGAGAAAGCAGGGGGCAAAAAAAGGTTTATGCGTGAACTGGGCGAATTGTTCACCGTCAGGGATGTATGGATCCTAAATATGAAAAATCCACTCAAAAAACCTCATCAGAATGGTCGTGCCCACTTTTCCGGTTCACGGAAACCTTTCCCCCTAGCCAAATGTGGCCTTGAAAAAAAAGCCCTTCGGACCAATCAGACAAATGAAGGCCGGTGATATCAAGTTCCGTGTTTCACCGACGCCTCTGGCTGTGGCGACTTTTGGGGTCGGAAAAAAATTATGGTCGTGGTCCATTAAGACATTGGGCCTTAGCGTGGAAACTGAATTGTGGACGGTAAATGCGAGAGGGCGAACAAAAGGTTTTCGCGTGCGGAGGGATGGCCCAAGAAATCCTCCGCGAAGGGGGGCTCGAACCCATTACGCGAAAGCCCTTTCTAACGCGTGGTTAGCCCTTGGCATGCTTTGCAGGCGAAATGCTTTCGGTCCACAACATTGGTATTGGTATTCAATCACGTCACAGTCCTTACGGTTCACGCCGCCAGGAACTTGAGAGCCTCTGGCTTATTATTGCTCGTTGACCTAGATCCCAAACATCGCTTGGCTAACGAAACAATCTCACTTCGACCTAGAAACATGTCTTCGTAGCTATTTGCACCTTCGAGCAGCAGCGCGGGTCGCCGGGAAGATCTGGCCGAACCGCTTCTGGGCAGAGCTCGGCTTTATTGCAAGAGGTTCCACAATCAATACGCGTTTACGCCGGAGGACCTTAAAAAACTTCGCTTCAAGACGGAGTTTTGGGCATTACGCTCTTGTCGATTTTATGGAGCCGTGCGGGCTCCGCAACCAGAGCTCTTTAGCTTTTGATAAACAATGCCTTGCAGAAGGCCTTCACCGGGACGTTGTTTTTTAAGCCGACGAAAAAGAGTCCATCCCGCGCAAGCTTTTTTTAATCGGGCTTATCTGACCTTTCACTGCCGGAAAACTGGAATGGACGGGACTTCTGCTGGCCTTTGAGGACAGGTCCACCGAAAAAGGCATCGAAAAAGCAGACATTAGGGGGAAAGAAATTGATTTAGGCGCGCTTATGACTGACGAAAAAAGCAACTGCCTTTTACTTATCGGACATGTCCAGATCTCCTTAGACAGTACCAGCGCTCTGTATACGTTATAGATTTGCTGATTCTCGGTCGACCGACGCCCTTTCTGGTTAACATTTGCCATGCTTACAGCTGCCAACAAATAGTTCGAATAGCATGGTTGTTTAAACACATCTCCGAGGACTAGCCAACGCTGCATTTACTTGGGACAGGCAAAATTTTTGGAGGTGGTGAAGAGGCTCTGTTAGCACTTACTCTGGCAAGGCCCTGCATTCTGACCACAGGGCCTGCCGTAAAAAGGCCCGGAAAGCCCCTGAGTCCGTTTCCAATCAACATTTCGACGCCGCGCTTCCCGTCCGGGATGGCTGGCTGATTGCGTTCCCGTTCGTAGGGAGAGCGCGGGGAAGTTGTAGCCGCAGAATCAGTGCATGCCGTCTTAAGCGATCACAGGGAAAGAGTGTGGATGAGAAGTGAGCAAATTAACCAACTCGAATCTGTCATTGCGGAAACTACTGAGCGAAGCCCGGGGGGGCGGGGGCCCCCCCCCAAGTCGCGGCCCCGCTCATGCTTGATACTGGCAGCGCTCATAATAATCGCATGAACCTAGGGCCAAGTTCTTGGAGGCTTCTTGCGCTCCGGTCGGTGATGACTCTATTTCTTTCACGAGCTTTGCAGAAGGCTGCCGCTCGGGCTGAAGGTCGGCTTTTTAGTGGTTGTCGGCCGTACTACACCAATTCCTTTGCACAGTATTCTTGCTCGTTTTAAGTGGCATCGATACTCCGCGACGGGGACTGGGCAAAAATTAAGGTCGCTATATCGATCTTACCATTTTGTTTTGCCGGCAAGCGATGAAGTCGTGGAGCTATCTGGCACGCCCGCCGCAGCCGCGCATGTTACAATTCGGAAGCATTAGAGTCCCTGCTTGCATGCATTTTTAGCAGCAAATACGGTGTTAGCTAGGGAAGCTATTACGCTCCCGGGCCGGACCGGCGATTGGACCAGGGGGTTTTTCTAACTCATTGGCAAGCTGTGCTTGGGCGCTGGGCCCCCTCCATTCCAGCAAAATGGGCAGGCCGCTTACTTGGACCGATATCCAGAGACCAATTCCGGTCAAAATGAACGCAGCATATTTCGGGCTTTTTTATCTTCAGTAGAGCCATACGGTTTTTTCGTTTCGTATCTAGGGTCTCCAGACTTCAGGCTTTGCCGAGGACAGCTGGGGATTGTCCTAAAGGCCTCGATTTTACTGGACTCACCTTGAGATTCAAATCTTGAAACCAAAGCCGATTCTTGCCTTGCTCCCGATGGGGGACATGCCGCTGGCGGCAGGCGGTTGAAGCGGTGGAGCGAGCAGAGGCAAGGGGACTAAGTGGAATCACTTTTACAAAGTGTTCGCTTATTTAAGTTTTATTAAAAAGGGGAATATTTTTTTTGCCATCAAATCGGAACCTCTTTTTCCGAATGCCTCAGGTTTAGCGCTGCATTGCAGCATCTCTCTCTT
>Ga0163217_1047015_pt1 | contig 14037 bp, 10 predicted proteins | sample SynspAceP_FD_185933 | JGI IMG/M metagenome (GOLD analysis project Ga0163217, IMG submission 185933) | Saline lake microbial communities from Ace Lake in Antarctica - Synechococcus sp. Ace-P (PacBio error correction) | ecosystem: Environmental > Aquatic > Non-marine Saline and Alkaline > Saline ... | reverse complement strand
TCTTAAATTATTTTAAAATCGCAATTGGTGTTTGGCAATTTATACCGGATATAACGTGAATGCGGTTGCGCTCCTTCTACCCATAAGCTTCACCCTAAAAAACGAAAACGAAAAGATAGATTTAAGAGCTATAATTATAAACTTGCTGCACGTTTGCGCACACAAGTTCTATATGAACGATCTACACCGTTAACCGTTAAACTTTCTTTGTTTTAGTATTTAGAGAAGATACAAGTTAACTTTCCCATATTTTTTAAAAATATCATTTAATACTTCATGATTTCTGGATTTTCTTCGTGGATCGTTCAAAAAATTATTTAAAAGAAAACCATAATCGGTTTTGGTTGTGTCTGCGGTTGTTTGTTTTTGTTTCTGTTTATTAAAGCATCTTCAATACATTTTGAGAATTAACTCTAATTGGATTGTCGTTCCCTTCTTTATGGGTTCAATAAGCAATACTGTACAACTTACGAAACTACTAAGTTTTCAAGGAATACTAGATGAAAACATCTCTAATTTAAAATGTTAATAAAAAGCACACCTTTAGATTTTAAGTCTAAACTCTTAAAATATCATCGAGACTGGTTTTGTAAAAAATCGTTTGTTAGAATAATGCCCAATCCGGTAGTTGCCATACGATGCATGGTAGCCATGCGTTTTAGTGCGTTTTTTTCCATAAAGATTTTGGGTTTGTGTGTCGGGGTGTTTTGGGGGTAAAACCGAACCTATACCAATGTGTTAAATAGTGTTCTCAAAGGCTAGGTTAATTTTTGAATGTATAAAACGCTGTGATTGAATTTCCATAGCATCGCTATGGAAATTTATAAACAAGGAATTTAGATTTAAAAAGAAACGAGTCGACATACGCTATTATTGTATTTTCCATAGTGGTATACACAAGGTCTTTTTACCAAAAAGTATATGGCGAACAAGTAACGGCTAAAAAGAATCAGTGTTTAAAAACCACCCTAAAATCGCTGAGCAGCATTTTAAAAACGGTTAAAAAGTGCAAAGGATTTTAAAAAAACAAACAAATCCATGGTAGTCGGTTTGTTTTTATAAGAGTGGGGTGTGAGTTCGAGTCAAGTTCGCTATTATATTGATACATTACTGCATTTAAATTAGGGATTTATTCCTAAACTAGAAAGAAATAAAATGAAGTAATGTCTTTCGAAATACGATAATCGAAAAGGTTTTCTGTGTACTTGCCATAGCGTCAACAAAAAAAGTTTAGCGCTAGTATTTTTGTGAAACCTACAAGGATCTTTTATGACTTGTAGGAAGCTTTATGCTGTATGACTGACTGTTCTCCTGACTCACCAGCAAGTACCACCGTAACAATTGCTGAGGAATAATTGATCTGTTTCTGATCTTGTAAGATATCCTCATTATAGTCTTTAATATGTTTTATTTTACCTTCTACTTTTAAATCGAGCATTTGATTTAAAAAATCACAATCGTACAAGCCAAAAAACCATCCCAAAACTAATCGAAAATAGTTATTGGTACACATCACATTTGCAACAGCCAGCAGGGTTTATAGGCCCTGCTACAAAGATACCATATAATCCCTCATAGTTTTCTGAAGCAATCAATAATCTAAAAAGCGGCAATTGGTAAAATTTGTAATGGCAAAAAGGTTGTTGAAAACTGAATGTCAAAATCTTCTTTCAATGCCTTTTTAATAATCCTTTTCCATGGCGGCTTGGTACCTGGTAAATTACGCTCCTGACGGATTATAGACTAAATCTAACCGTAAATCACTGCTGGCGAATCCATACCCAATAAGCATTAATCTTGCATAGGCTCTAATTGATTTATCAAAACTCCGTTCCCCACGTTGCTTATCCGTTTTTCCACGTGTATAAATGTGGCATGGAAGAGATTCACATGAACTTATGTTTTCTTAAAAAATTGGTAAGTCGTAGTACTTTTTTATTTGGCCGAATAATGGTTAATATAGACTGAACAATAAAATCTTTAATACCCCGCTTTTGCGGCTTCCTCTACAAAACCAACGAAAATCAGGGTTCATTTCTGGCGCTCCCACCTGTAAATCTAAGGTTGTGCTTCCTGTATTTTTAATCACCTCTAAACACTGCCATCATTAGTATCACGCGTCAATTAATCTTCTTACGATCAGGTCCTGCATTCAACTGGCAGTGCTCACAAACCTGATTACACATGTTACCCACATTGATTGAAGGATTTCAATTTTTTGGAGTATGGAAAAATGGCCAATATTGTGCAATTTTTAATCTTTAAAATAAAGGCAATTCACCAATCAGCGAAAATTCCTCGTTTAATATTTCTAATTGTTTGTTTGTTAAATTGCCAAGTTCATTCTTGTCTTGCTTTTAATGATTTCATCATCTCTCTTCTCTTCTCACTTCTCGCTTGGTTGTGGTTGTTCGTTTTGTTCGTTTCTGGATGTATCAAACAATTATAAATTTCCACACAACACTATTTATCAATTTTTAATTTATGGAAACAAGTACAAGTTGAAGGCTATACCAGTTACAAGTAACAAAAGTACTATCAGCCGACAACTCCAAACAACTGTCAACCCCCCCCAAATTTAAAACCATGGATAAACTTATTCGATACTTATTTCATCATCTGAAACGCCATTGTAACCTTAAAGGGCCCCACTTTCAATTTCCCCGCAGCCCACCCTTACATGCACGGCTTCCATCATGCTTCCTTTGGTAATTCCTTTTTGGTAAGCCGTCTTTTGGTATAGCATCGATAACAATACGGACATTTTAACCAAACATGCCGAAACGGCAAGCGATCAAAGACTTTCTCTGGGCTTTAATGCGCGCCTCTTCAAACACTTTACCGTAAAGCGAAAATTTAGTTCCTAATCTTCGCTCCATTCAGTAATTTTACCAAATTTCTAAGGTCTTTTGGGTCGTAGTACGAATCTGCCATTTTAGTTCTTTTTATATTGTTTTAGATTGATGTGTGATTATGTTCTTTGTTAAACGTATATAAGGTTATTCCAGCTAAGTTCGTTCTGCTTCTGGTAAAATTTCCATATTATCCCAAAGTCCGTGAAACTAATGTGTCTGCATATTTCCATAGGCCAAATGATTACTTTTTCATCAGCGTGGTAAGCTTTCTGAAAATCATTGACCTCTAAATACTGATGTGTGTATTTCAGTTCCCCATTTTCTTTCCTTTCAAGTATTTTCAAATACCAAACTCTTGGACGTTCCATTCATCGCTGGCATGCCAATAACACCAGGGTATATCCATAGTTTTTTTGTCGATTTCTGCGAAAAGGCAATTCCACAATGTCGGCTAAAATTACCTCAGCATCTAAATTTTTGAAATTTTCAAGTTGATGTTCCTCAGGTGAAGATTGAAAAATAAATTCAGATATATGCTCCATTTGCACCCGTGCAAAAACCCCCATGTTTTACCGACGTAATCAAAGGAGATATGGTTTGGTAAAGCCTTCCATGTAGTCGACGGAATCTTTCGAAAACGCGACTGCGCATTAGGGGTACCATAATTTTGAAAACCGTCACAGCGACTGCCTTCGGTAAAGTTCACGCCGCAATCTTTCTGCGCCTTCTACTAATTGAAGTTCTTAACATTCCCTGCAATACTATGGGCTCCCCCACGTTTTAAAAAGCCGAACAGTTTTCTTCTGCCTTCAGCACAATACCGACCATATCACCGTAACAAAATTACAAATGGTGGGCAGCAATATTATTTCTTGGGCCAATAACTCATCAAAGCCTCTTAACGCTTGTGGTTGCCTATAAACACCTTCAAAAAAACCAATTTACCTTTACCTTCTAAGGCGCCTTAAATAGCCTTATTTTTTTATCCATACAGAGTACCAAAATATAGGATGAACAGGATACAATACCCCAAAAATTATCCATAATAAATCAGCATATTTTCCACTAGTTAAAAATTTAATTGGTAGGGGAAAAAGATTAAAACTAAACAAAAATCAAAACAATCCACAAAAAAACACTTAGATGGAAACTTATTTTAGGGCCTTTAATCCCTCCAAAATAGAAAAATAGGGGTTAAACCAATAACCATCGTTTCCGCTAATTGGTTGTTGCTGATAAATTTCAGCATTTAGAAAAACAGGAATGGTACCTAAAACAGCAATAACGACCATAGACCAACGACAATTTTAGCGAGTCCCTAAATTTTAAATCAATAGCTGCTAATTTTTGAAAAAGACGAAAAAAGTTTAGGAATCCAACGGTTGATGCTGCAGAAGTAATCATGAATAAATTATAACCAAAAGAATTAAATTACGCCAAAAAGCCTTTTCCAACCCCTCAACCGGCTGCCTGCCCTTGCATTCCTTTAGCTTGGGCATATACACAATAATACTGAATAGTATAAACAAACCCGCCCCAATCACAGGCCGCCCACAGGAAACTTTTTAAGGTGTTTTAGGGCTACTCAAAAGGGCCTCTACTGTTAACACTGGATCGTTGAAAAGGATAACTCAAAGATTGTAAAACAGCAGCAAAAAGCAGTTTAAAACCCATATCAAAGGTCCAACACCGGGAAAAAGCAACTTCATTGTATCGTAACGGGATGCCTTTTGAATTTAAAAAATAACCCCTAAATGACCAAATAATAGTAATAGAAAATTAATTCCATGGTGTACGACGTCTGTAAAAAATTACGTGCGCTCATCCCCCTTTTTGACATAAAGCCAGAGGTTAAGAACGTTTAAAGACCAAAATAGACAATAACCAGGCACATAGAACCGATATCCCCAAAATTAGAACCGTATGACCATGGTGTTACTCCAAACCTCATTAAATAAACGAAAAGCAATCAAAATAGAAAAAACAGCAAACTGCACTTCTTACCAAATTTAGAGCTTTAAAAAAATGGTGAAGCTGCAGTGAATTTTCTTGAGTACGCATTTTTGTATAAATATGATTCCCCCACAGCAAAAGATAAATTAATTCGCCGCATAAGCCACACCGGCCAAACCAATCCCGTAATCTAATCCTAACATTGGCAGCATTCGTTATACTTTTTGCAAAAATCACGAAATTACTAAGCTTCCATTAACATAAACCCCACTAGGCGCCTTTCCGCTTCGTGCTCTGCTTTTAAAAAACTTGATTTATAAGAGAGCGTGGTGTGTGCTAAATGTGACACCTATAAATAAAACCAAACTTGATACAATAATCAAGGGCCCATTGTAGACCACTGACGCCAAGTCCCCAGACCTCCAAAGGGGGTGTAAGCCACTAATTCTGATTATATAGAGTATAAACTCCAAGTAGCATTTATTAAGCTTTTAATTGGTATAAACACCCTTATTCGTCCCCTCAAGGAACTAGTTCTAAAATTTAAAATTTAATTTAACTCGCATTCTTTTCAGAAGTTTTCAATATGGGTAGGTTTTCATTCGTGATTTATTGCATTTTTTATATCTTCAAATCCATTTATTCTTCAAATAAAATTGTGTCACATTAATTTTCATCCCACAACCTTTACGTTAATTACTATTCCCATCGGTGATCGCTTGCTGCTTTTGTATAATTAACAGCATTTCAGTGCCTCTCTTCTGCGGGATAGGGCATCGAACAGGAAATTAAATTAATCATTGTGAACTAGCTGAATATTGTTTCAAGACTGGAAAAACCTGTTCTTCGGTACTCAAATCCAGCCTTCATAACATTATCATTATTGATAATCCATTTTTGGACTTAATTATTTGCTGTCCAAGGCGTTTGTGCCAGAAGTATCGTAGGATGCCGACGTAGTCAAAATAATCCGCAGGTAAATCAGTCCCCAATAGGCAAAACAGCTTGTGTTACTCCTCATTTATAAATGTTTGGCGTCTGCAAGAAATTAATCCTTGTGTGCGCCGCTTCTGCCAATAAAAAATGGGTTTCCATACTTGCGTCATAATTATGCGTTCGAGCCGGCCCGTAATTCTCTCTAAAAATAGTTCCTGTTAAGGAATTAATCAGCTAATGAAAATAGCCGTTTTGTGAGCATCTATACCATTTAAAAGTCCTTCATAGTCAGCCGAAAGTACTATTCCCAAAAGGTCGAAACAAGGTGCATTCTTGGGATCATTTAGATTCTTGTAAACACTTCTTCCATCGTTTCAGTAACACAAAAATTGTTAAAAATCGCCAATTCGCAAACAGCTAAATCTAAAACCGATTATTAGGTTCGCTGTTCACTAAATATAATCAAAAACCGCATTTTGAGAATTTTTCTCGAAATAAAATTACCTAGCATTAAAAATTTCTTGGGAAGGCTTGTTGGTCTTCTACCTCTATTTTTATCGAAATACGCATTAAGCACTCTTCACTTTACTCGTGCGCAAGACAATCCATGCATTTAAATCGCCTTCAAAAAGGATGGTCTCCTTCTATGGATATTACTACCCCTAGTATTTGCTCTATTGCCGTAATTCCCTGGTCTAAAATTACCCCAATATGCCATTTCTTGCTCCTTGTATAAATTTCTTGCTTGAAGCGTCATATACGTGAAGTTAACCGTTCCTTGGTTCTCCTTTAAAAGCTTCGGGATAGTAGGGAAACATCGCCAAATAATCGGTTAAAGCTGCCGTCATATAGGCTTTCAAAATCAGGAAGGCCCCTCATAAACGGCAAAAGTTGATTTTCACTGCCCAAGTTAAAATGATTTCGTTTATCGCCGTTAAATTTTTATAAAATATTAGCAAGGGATTACCCCCTAATTTTGTGGAGATTTTAATTGTGACGATCAAAGAGGTTAAAATCTAAAAAGCCAGGTGGTTATACTGGCCCTAAATAAATTACCTGGCCGGTAAAAACCCTTCATAGACATCTGTTCGCCCATAGGCGTAAAATAACTTGGCGCATAAATAAACTAGGGGGCTGTATGCTTACGGGCGCATTGGGTTGGTATGATTTCTCAAAATCTTCTTTGTGCAGGATAGTAGCACGTAGAAAATGCTAAAGAAACCTAAAAAACAAATTTTTTTTCTAAAAATTATATATTTTATTCATTAGTGTACTTTTTCTTAAAAAATTAAACCCAGCTTAAACCCTTACACTACGGGTAGTGGCATAAGACATGTCTTCTACGCCACCAACAAAGCCCTGGACCTTGAAGCGATAATTTGCTTCTGGATCAAGATGAGGATTACTCCGTAATAGCAAAAAGATTTCTTGCCGATTAATGGAACAGTTGTAAGCTGGCGCTCTTGATTAAAACTTTCAAATTATCGACCGGTAATACTCCACAGCAAATTGACGTAATTTTAAAAATGAAAGCTATTCATAGGTATTATTTTTCTTCTTCCATGATGCGATTCGTAGAACTGCAGGTAATAACTTTCGGGCAGGACACAGCAGGCGTATTTTGTTCAAAAAACAGCGAGGCATTAGCCGTACCAACATTAAATTCACACCGTTCGTCGGATATAATTCCTGCTTCTGCGTCTAAACGCTGCTCTCTGCTAAATTGCCCGCCAACATTACCCAGGCCTAGTTCTAGATACGATTATCCCTTCCTTGCTGCCAGTCGAGTAGAAAGCTTAAATCCACTTTTGGTAGTTCAAATTGATTTGTTTGAACCCCAAACATAAAATCAGGATTGTTAATTTCCTAATTTTTGTTAAATTATTATCCGGTAATACCCGCCCTTGATTGGTTAAAATTAAAATCTCATTCTCATTTTTTTAAATACCCTGTACCATACAGGTTCGCCCACTCGACCACCTTCCTCAAACTGGTAAAAATACCGTTGGTTTTGGCTATCATATATTCTGGAGACGCCAGCGTTAATCGCCCGCCATCTTTGCGGTAAATCTTTCCAACTGCAGCACGATTGGCTTGCTAATAATTTTAAGCGACTATTCTCATCTAAAATTATTGGAAACTATAGGAGGGAAATTCGCCGCTATAATTTCTAGCCCTTTTTGAAACGTACTTCTCCTCCATAAACCACCTGTTGGGTAAAACCCTGAAGAAATTGCCACATGGGCAATTGAAATAATTTGAAATCCGTGTGTTTAGTGCATTTGTTAAATGCGAAATATGTCATATAAGCTCGCAAATTGATCCCCGAAAAATCTTAGGTCTGTGCCTATTTTCAAAACAGAAGATAAGTACTTTCAGGTCTCAAAATTAGGGTTCGCTAATGTATTTGAGTTGCTTAAAAGGTTGGTTGCGCCCATATTTAAAAGCGTTGTTTGCTACGAAGAGCACTGTTGTTTTGATACGGTCTCATTAGTATCACTTACCCACCTGCGTGCCCAACTGCGCCTGCTTAATTGTACAAAAGAAAAAGCCACGAGAAGTTCCAAAAACTTCGAGACCACGTACCACTGTATGAAAGGGTAAATAGAAAGGACGTGTTATCGCACAGAGAAAGTGTTGCCAAAGCACGTTGACCCAATTTCGTTATCTTCAGTAATATCAAGGTATAAAAAAGTTTTTATAGCCAAAATTTTGGGCAATCCCATACCTAAAAACATATAATTTGATGCCGCTTGTTCGATTCGACTCAAAAAACTTCATAGGCGAAGGGCAGCATTTGATATAATCTGAAAATACCAGGTCTTGTGCTAGAGACTTGTTTGTTTGTTGATTCGTCCTGTAAAGGCTTTTGATCTTAATCGGTTTCCTCCGAGTGAAACTTCTACCTTAAAATCATTAAAAACCTTGACCATTAAGGTTCACAAAAGAAAATCTCAGTATTAATTTCTCTTTACAATATAATTCGTGGCCTCAGCAATAAACCACCATTCCTGAAAGCGTGTTTAGAACTAAAATTTCTTCGCTAGCTGTCGTACTTTCACTAGAAGTAATCCATCCCTGATCGTATGCTAGCTTTAGGTGCTCTGTAATTTGTTAGTGTTGGCCGACTAATATTTCCAAATCAGCACCGATCTCTATAAATAAGAGTTGGTTATTTTCGGAGAGTAGGGTATAAAAGAAGGATTTGTCAAAAAAAAGCTGTAGTGTTACGTGGAGTCGCCTATATACTGTTGCAGGGTCCTTTTCTAACTGGGTTGCCAGTAGTTTCTTAGGCTATGATATCGGGCTGAGCGAGGTCCCCAACCCACCAAAGCATAATTCAACATTCTCGGACCATTAGCCGTTGCTTGGACGGTTGCGCTTTGAGAATTTTATATAATTTCACAGCTGCGTTAATCTTCAATTTTCTTCCGTAGGGGCAAATCCTAATCGGTGCGCTTTAGCGTTTGTCGATTTAAATTTACGCCTGGAATAATAGACTCACTTCGTAAATCTGTAAAACGATAGACGGTAATTCCCTTTGTCAAAACCTGAGAAATAGCGTATATATTAATAAAATGATGCTTCCCGTATTGTAAAAAATCTTTTAGGGTTATTGGGATGGAATAAAAGGTGTAGGTTAATCGGCAAACCACTAACAAAGCGGTATCAAGCGCCTGCGAACTTACCGTGCCATTCAGGTAAGGTAACCGGACTAGCGAAACTGAGGAATTAATAAACCTTGAATTCTTAATCGGGGACCCCAACTGTACGATATATTTGTCATTAACGCCCCCACCCAACGCATCTACATAGGGCAAACTGACCTGGAATTTCTTTCCCAAATGGTTTTTGAAATCTTGATAATGAAAAGCGCTGTCCACAAAAAAAAACTAGTATTGAACTAATGCCTAGGCTTTTACTTTTTGAGCGTTTTTAGTCGGATTAACAATCACTCGTTGATTCTCTTGTACCGTAAAGTGCTGCAGCACTAGGGCCTTTTAAGACAGATAACTTCTGCGATATCATCGGGACTTTACTCCATAGCGCCATTACCAAAATTCAATTTCTTGAAAACCAGCAGCAGCTTCATTGGCTTAAAATTAAAAAAAAACTGAATTAATTATTTATAGGGCAACCCCATCAACCACAAAAAAGCGGATTATTATTTGAAATGAGGCTTCGCCACGAATGGTAATTTTGAAGGTAGAACCAACACCTGTTTGCACCCTGTGTAATGCTTACTCCTGCTAATCTTACCACTGAGATTGTCTAAAAAATTAACTGATTTTAACTTCCGAAACTTCCTTGCACATACTTTGTACACGTAACCTACCCATAATTCTTTGGTCTCCCGTTTTACACCCAACGCCGTAATTACCACTCGCCCAGTTGTTCCGAAACTTTCTACAAGTACAATCGTAAGTGTTTTAGTATTTTTCACCAGGAACTTTTGGGTTTGAAAACCCTAAGGCTGAAAAAAAATTAAGTACTGTCTTCATTTAAAATAAACAATCTCAAAGTTTCCGTCTTCGTTGGTAATACTGCCTAATGTTGTTCCTTTTAAAGGCCTACGTTGACGTATGATAAGGGGTTGTTTTTCACCATCCAGTAACGGTACCAGAGATGGTTTGTTGTGAAAGGCCATTGCCGAAAAAAGCAAATAGCAACCACCGTTAAAAAGTAAATTCATAATAGGTTCTAAAAGTTTTAGTCATTAAACGGATTGAAGACAAAAATTTTCTTGTGTCTGGAAAAACAAGATTTTGATGCTCTAAAATGGCATTTACTTAGAAGCTTAGTGGAGAACCTTTATTGAAGAATGAAACCGCTTTGAGCTGTAACCAATTAAAAAAAGAACGGCGTTCGTAATCAGACAAATTCTTTAAGTATTAGGATAAAAGTTTATGTACTAATTCCTGAGGAAGGACTGAAGAAAAAATTAAAAGACTCATGAAAACGTCTTTCTTTTAGTTCAATATCGATAAGTTCGCAAGGCAGGGTAATCTGGTATCGTTGTACGATCTCACCAAGCCTAAAGTGTTATTTTTTTTAATTGCTGGCTCGTTTTTGCCAAGGTAAGTTCGATAAATTGTTCTCTGTTGAAGTGCGTTTTTGTGAATTCCTAATAAATAAAATCCCGCCATTCTAAAGATGGGCCCTAAAACTACATTCTTAGATTCTAATGGCCGTGAAGCTTTCAACAATTGGTGTGATTTTAGGAATTGGCGTATCTTACCAATATGATCCTTTTGAAACCCCTTTTTCAAAAACGGTTGTATTGCGTTTACTAAAGCGCTCGCCGAAAGTTGGCTCCAATCTGTTGCTTTTCCGTTAAAATGAAATAAGGTAGAACCCGTTTTTTTCAACGGTCTTTAAGGTTTGCTGTTTGTTTAGCGCATCAAATAACGCCTTTCCCTTAGGAGGTATTTGTGCTTCACTTCTTCCTGAGCGGAATTAGCAAAGAATAAAATTGCTGTTTAGATTGCTGATTAGGATTCATATAAATAAGCCTACAGTAAAACATACGATTAAAAAATTTCAACCTTGGGTCTTGGTCGGACTAGAGATATTACCTTACAATAAAACCAAATAAAAAGTAAAAACAATTCTCTAATGCTTCACAGATATGGTTTCGTGGTTAGCAAGCATCGAAAAAAAAACAACCGAATGTGCCACAATTCACCAGGACATTAATTTGTTTTTCAAAATCGTAGAATTAAGCCAGTACATTTGCAGCATTTGGATAGGTAAAATGAATAAAACTTAAAGCACTTCAAAAAACATTGGCTTGGTTACTTTCTGGTGGGTTGGGGTGCGTGGTTATGGCACATATTGGTGTACACAAGCGAATGAAAGAATTTGGTTATTGAGGCAAAAAAAACTATCTCGGAAGTAGCGTTGGTGCCTTTGGTAGTGAACATATAATATACGCCCAATGGCAAACTTCTACGGAAGATATGATGCGTTTTTTTAAAGAAACGCCTCTTTTCAAAATATAATTTTTAACTATTATAAAAAATCTGGCTTATAGACACCGATCGGTATATATCGATATTTTTAAATATTATTTTCCTGGAAAATTCTTTTGAAGCCTTAGATAAAAAATGTATATGTGGTTGGCGACCAATTTGCAAAAAGGCGAAGAAGAATTTTTTTTCGTCAGGTGAAACTCATACGACCACTTTTGGCGTCGGCTGCTTTGCCCAGTTTTTAGTCCTGTGGAGTTAAAAAGCAATTTATTGCTGATGGTGTGTCATTGAATAATTTTCCGACAGAACTTTACTACAAAGCTCAGATTTTATTATCGGCAGTAATGATCCCGTGACCAAAAGAACTCGCACAAAAAGACCTAAAAAATTCATTTCAGCTAAACAGGTTCGTGTTACGGGTTTAATGATTTATGCTCATTCAAAAAATAAATTAGTAGACTGTGATTGTTCTTATTTCCCGCTAGTGAACTGGAAAACATAGGGATTCTAGATCGCAAGGAATGATTAAAGCTCTATACATATTGGTTATGATTCATGCCAGCAGGGCTTTTGAGGCGGCACTCGTGAAAATAGTCATTTGTAGTTTGTTGTTTGCAGATGGCCTAGGCTACAAATTCTCACAGAATTAAGCTTGAATTGAATTCACTACTTTATATCCTATTTAAATCTCGATTTAATAACAATCTGATTAAAGTGTATCTGCCTTAGAACACAAGTTAGCTGTATGCCTAGACGTCATCATAATTTACTTCAAGCTTGCCGTATAACGGATAGACGCTTGACAGGTTAAGATAATCCCTCGGCAATTTCACCATCGGTTAAAATTTGATTTTTACCATTCGGCTTTTCCCTCGGTGACACGTGCATACAGCTACTAACAACGCCTCCTTGACAAGAGTTAGGAGCATCAATATTTTCTTTTTAAACCCGCAATCTAACACAACATTTTTTTATCCATGGTAAAAGTAAACGTCTCATCATCAACTACAACTTCTATTTGCGCTTTACCGTCTAAGCTTTCGGCCATCGTTCAACAGTCTCTGAGGATGTAAAAAATAATTCAAAAATGGATTTATCTTTTGGAGTACCCGCTACGTTAAGGGTATCAGAAACAAATCGATTTCATCTCCTCTGGACCACAAAGGTTAAAAATGCGATCAAACGAAGTATCTTTAAATTTATTTTTTACAATATTTAATTTACCGTGGAAGCATCAATTCTTCCAAACAAACAATCCTCCTCTTTAGCCCTTACTGTATACTTTTTGTACAAAAAAACGATTTGAATATTGCTTTTGTAAGGCTTCAATTTCCTTAGAAACATAGCTCATCAGACGACTGATTGCCATACACTAAAACAAAAGTTACTGTTTAAGTGACTTTTCTAAAAAACTGTTTCAGCAATACTTCAATAATAGGCGTGATACCACTCCCAGCGGCAAATGCGGCTACATTTTTGAACTATTAGAAAGCGTTCAAAACAAAACGCCCTTCGGTTCCATTACGTCTAAACTATCACCAACCTTAATTTTTCATTCGCATAAGCCGAAAAAATACCCTCATAACTTGTTTAATCCTACCGTAATTATACAGGAGGCAGGCACTGAAGAAATGGGAGTAGGCTCTGCGTACCTCAACGCCATTAATCTTTGCTGATGGTAATGTATTGTCGGCACTAATGAAAAAGTACTTTTAAATGTTAGGGAATAGCAAATGGAAAATCCAACAGCACTTGCTGTTAATTTGATGTACCGAAGAAAACTTTTAAGAGGAATTGAAAATCGCTCATGAAATAATTTTTTGTAAAATTAAGAAAGGCGCAAAACCATTTAAAACGAAAAGATATAAAATTATATACCTTAGATTCTTTATTTACATAGAAAATTATGTATAATTAGCTCAAAAAAAAAAAAAAAAAAAAAAAAAAAAATAAAAATGCTTTTTAGCTAAATCTATAATTGATTATTTATGCAGATTGTTTAATTGGTTTGGGTCGGTTTTTGCTTTTCATTCGTTTGTTCGGCCCAAAAGAAACGAAAACAAAGAAAAAGGCGGCCTTATCCAGGAAATTTTTTCGACTACAAGGTCGAAAAATCATGAAACAAAAAACACTCGGCGTCGCTCCGTGCCTCCGCTTCCTTTGTATCCGAGCTTTTAAATCATTATCTTATGCAGATAAGGGTTTCTACAAAAATTTTTAAAAATAGGTTGCGATTAAGCAGTTAACAAATTAATAACTCTCTGCATTTAGGTGGTATTAAGAAATAAAAATGGAAATTTCAAAAACTATCTCTCCTGTCT
>Ga0163217_1015913_pt1 | contig 14040 bp, 10 predicted proteins | sample SynspAceP_FD_185933 | JGI IMG/M metagenome (GOLD analysis project Ga0163217, IMG submission 185933) | Saline lake microbial communities from Ace Lake in Antarctica - Synechococcus sp. Ace-P (PacBio error correction) | ecosystem: Environmental > Aquatic > Non-marine Saline and Alkaline > Saline ... | reverse complement strand
CCTACCATCAAAATTTTCCCATAACCAAGGACACCACCAGCATGATTGATCATAGATGGTTGCCCAGCGGCATTATATGAAAATGTTGTGTTATCCCCAGCTTGTAGTAATTATCACTACTATCTGATTACCATAATCCACATAGCCTGCCAAAGTTTTCCAAGGTCCGTACTCATTTTGGCAAAGCTGGCCCTATATACGATATTCAAACCAACGGTTGTCTACAGAAAAACACCAATACCTCTAGTCCCTGATCCATCTTGGTGGTAATCAAAAACAAACACCATTTGATACCTCTAGAACCATTACAAAGCCGTTGCTGCGGCACCTTTAAGAATGGATTACGTCTTATAGTCATCGGGTTAAGGTCTTAGAATGTTTTCCGTAATCGTTAGATGAACCATTCCAATCCGCCACTAGCTCCTGACGGTCCCATTTTCAGTATAACACCATCTATTATAAATAGGTGTATGCTGAATTTAAGGTAGAACACCACGATTTGCAATTTAGAGTTACCAAAATAAGCCCTCCATCCGAAGCACCAATACTAACCCCCAGGCGCCTATACCTGTAAGCCTGTACAGGATTCACAACGTTGATTCTTGCAATTCCTTCTCTTGCCACCTCGGCTCATTGCATACCAATAGCTTAGTCTCTCTTAATAACCTAAAAGCAGTAACCACAACTTCACCAATTGTTCCGAGTCTTCTCAAAGAAACTTAATGATGGATTGCCCGGGAGATCTCAGCCCATCTCTTGGTAGTAAATCCCAAAGACGAGAAAACCAAGTGTCAAAATTGAAAATAGAAATACCGTATCCAAAGCCGGGAGGCTCCATTATACTATACCCTCCACACTACATCAGGTAACGGAGTACCAACATCTTTAACCGTACCTCGTGAACCGGTTTGTTCGAGCTACACTCCCGTACAACCAGGAACGCGCCAATAGATAAAATATATAATCATACTAATAATTAATAAGTTAATTAATATAGGAAATCACAGATTACCCAAAATAATATACTAATATTTCCTTCTTGGATCGCGAACCGAAATTAATTCGACTTGATAACTACTTGTGACGGGACAGATGGACAGATCACTAAAAACGTTTTCGAAAATGAATTAGATTATGAAATTTCGAATTTGTATTCAAAAAAATATCCTGACAGGTTATTTAAAACCTTATCAGATAATGACTTTATTTGGATAATTTTATGTTAAATCCTATTCTTCAATAAGGCGGACCTACATTTAAATTTATTGGAACTTTGAGGGTTTTGGATATTTAATAAAAGTTTAATTTAACCTCAATTTCACACAAATATACTGCAAAAATGCCTTAATAATGTAGGATTGATTTGCCTAACCCCACGGATTATCCCCTATTTTATTTTAAATACCGAAAGCCTCTTTACTCAACAGTTTAGCTTCTGCATATTTTGGCAGTTGAATTGCCATTCCATTACTTTTTTTGATCCATTTTAATTTTTGCCCAGAACTTAAAAAAGTTGTGCCTTAGTACCTCTTGAAGAACATAGTCAGGGAAACAACAATTTCTGATGGGCAACGCAGTTTGCCCTTTTTCAAACCAAAATAAGTCAGATACACAGTCCATCTGGTTTTGCCGTAACACATACATTATCAAATTAAGGGAGCCATAAGATCGTGTTCCGTAAATATTGCTCCTTATTAACAGACATCAATCCCCCAATTTCATTTAATAACTTATAAGCACCGGCATCCCACTCCCTTCAGGGCTTGGCGCAATAATTCAACAGCAAGATTTCCCCCCTTGGCCACTATTATCCACTAAGTGTGAATGGCCTCACGCAGACATATATTTGGCATCAAAGAATTAGGACCATCCCCCGCCAGCAATGATACAAAGATTCCCCAAGGATATGTAGTGCTTAATCGGGGCACCACGGTTCTCTGGATGTTTAAGTAATTGTTTTTTCCCATGAACCGCACGGTCCACCACAATTAATCCGGGCTGCTTTTCCCATAGCCTTGACTTACCAATTCATCCATCTTTTAATATCTTGATTGAATGATGCGAGCTTTATAATAGGCCATTGTCATTATTTACTTAGCTGTTTGCCTCATACAACTTGGTTAATTTCCGATTTTTGGGTTTTGCGCTACCCAACCTCCATCGAGCCACAATATATCCACCTTGCCATAATTGTTAACAGTCCAAAAATTTGATTTGTGGGTAAAATCACAAATTCCTTTTGCCATTTTCTCAGGATTGCCTCTTGGTTCATAGTTGACATTTTCTATCCGGTGGTGGATAATAAGAGGTCCCCAGTAAGTAGGGAGTATTCCAATTCTGGCTTTGAAAAGTATGCTCTGCCCAAAGTCCCTGTCCCCTAAAAGAATTGAATATTCTTTTAGTGATATTCGCTTGGGATTGGTTGAAATGGTGTTTTTTGGACTGTATTTTATTAATTCCGATGTATTTGGAATTCGAACATAGAAAATCCATCATGATGCTTGGTGGTGAACACCACATACTTCATTACCTGCATTTTTTTGCCGCCTTGGCCACTTTTCGGGATCAGAATTTCACTGGATTGAAGGTTAGTCTTGCAAACCTTCATATTTCTTTTTTAATAAGTGTTAATAATTACTGGGATCAGACCCTTAGTCCGTTCGCACCAGCCATACTCCCAGGACAAAAGCGACCATGATTCCACAATCCCCATTGACTGTAGTACCCCAATGCCATTAATAAGCCAAATTTCATGTTCTTGCCCACTTGTTTTCCAACTTTTCGACCAACCAATGGAATCTGTTTCGGAAATACCTTTCATACCCTCACTAAATAGGCCTGAGCGTTAATCCCTTGAGTAACGATCGTAATTAATGAAAGCTTATTTAACAAAAATCGTTTCCCATTACTTTTCATGTTGTTTCTAGTTTTAATTAATTATAATTTCATCAGCAAAAAGCCAGGAAGGCAGACCTGCGGCGTGATGCCAATAGGGGTCCTGTGTTTTTGCCCCACTTTTTATATATCGGGACCTTTTATGATTCAAAATCCAACTAAAAAATTGAATGTCGTTCACCTTACTTCCTTTGCTTAAAGGCCATTGGATTATTGATAGTTCCTAAATTTTAAAGAAGTTGTCATTATCCATAGAGCCGAATAGGTGACTTTGCAAGGAAAGAATACTATGTGATTGGGTAACCTGTTAAAAAGGCCAAGGTAAATTGTACTAATGGTTGGTAGGTTCTCCCAAATCCACAACCCACCTCCATATCATTCCTCATTAGCCCAACCAATTAGCATAAAAAAACTTACTGCCCCCAAGTGCCGCCATCAGTTAGAACCATTGGGATTCCTCTTGGCATATTTCTTAGCGTTTGTATTCGTTACCACAGTTGGACCCATAGCCTTATTTGGCATTCTTTGCCACTTTCTAGAGCAGGACATATAATTTGCCAATATTCCGTTACGGTAAAACCCATTTCATTTTCATTCAACACCACATTATTCTTGGCACAGGTTGCCTTAAAATTATTCCAATAAGGGTGATTACTAACGGATTTATATTTTTTTACCATCGCCAGTGGAAATCAAAAAAGTCTATAAACAATCCGTTAATCTCTTTCTACAGGCTTCCAAGGACCTGCGTAATCTACCCCTAACCGGGCCATTTTTAATCTGCCCATATATCTGGGATTACCCGCAACCGCTTTTTCTGCTTCGTTAAAACAGTTTAGAATAATCCGTTAATAGTTTTCAGGACTCAGATAGGAAAGTAAAATGCCTCGGATGGATCCCCATACAGAAACAAGAAGAAATCACTGTCCTCCTTTATTTTAGCATGAATTTTAGTAATGTATTTCTTTACCAAATGGGTCCCGCTCTTCATAATAGGCCATTTGTTGAAGTCGGTCAGCAGGGCATCAAAAATTTTGATTCAGGCATTCCAAGAGGAGTTGGGCGTATATAAGATCTAATTTCAAAAAAGTTCGCTGGGATTATTACTGATGCTTGCTCATAAAACCCATTTTTGGCAATTGTTATCCCTAAACAATTTAATATTTGGTGCAGTGTATAGATTATGGGAAATGGGGCCAAAAAATTGGTGAACTGAGTTTGATAATATCCCAAATCCTTATGATTATTTGGTTAATTTACCCCATCCTTTTAAATCGTTTGAAAAATCGGGATGCATTTCTCAGCAATGGCGCACTTCTGTCAACCATTCTATAGAACCAAAGTGTAATCATACATTGTCTAAGGGTTTGTCTTACAAGGCTTCCTTTGTATATGAATTAGGGCTAAAGTAATATCTTCTTATTTGAAAGTAGCTGCAACCTTCATGACAAACCTAATCATGGTACGGAACGACCTTCCCTCTCCTTGTCTATTTTCATACAATTGTCACATGGCCAATGTTTGCTGATTGTCATCTTGACTTACGATAAAACACACTGGCCTTGGGATTTGTTGAAACAAAGAGGGCAACAGAATCTTTTACAATTCAAGGACAATCCAGGATTGGTTAAACACAGTTGGGTAGGCAGACGCTTATCGCCCCTCAAAGCATTAGTATTCCGGATTTGGATTGATAAAATTGTTCCTCAGGAAAAAAAATTAATGAAAAGGTATGTACCATGGCATGGGAACATAATTGGGCAAAACGATTCATTGTGTCAACTTTATGCTTTTATCGCAAAATCCGCATTATCATAAACAATTTTGAATTGTACCGTTCGTAGGTTATTAGGAGGGTATATTCAAAATTCCAATTGGCAGGCACATTAATTGTCAGCGTAGATGGAGTTTTTTCAAACCCCTGGTGCATACCACCTACAACCAGGTAGCGTTTTCCAAAAATTCGTAAACGCGATTATTTCTTATTTGTTGCCTTGTGGCGAACGCTTTCAACTCGCAGAAGAGTGATGATCTAGATTCTATTTTTTTGACCTGTGGTTATGGTCAGATTGTGTGCGCCCTCCTCATACCAGATTACCTTCGTTCAATTCATATATTCCTACGATATATAGTCTTGTTCTTTTTTAATTGCGAACTTCAACTACCAATTCAATTCTGCCCCACAATTCCTATATACTGCTGTAGTATTTCCGCAGATTTGTATTGGTTCAGTAGCACTGCCCAATGAATACTATCTCATAGTCGGACTTACTCTCATGAAACCAGTTCAACCCATCCATATTACAAGGGATGAAAAATTATCAACAATACGAGTAAATGAACTTTAGAAAATCTGATTTTTAACCTTTAATTATTTTCATTCTCATTTTTGATTTATAACTAATTGTTCAATTTAAATTCCAACAATGGCCGTTTACAATTCTTTCATTGGGCTTTAAAAGTATCCTTTATGAGGTTTACCTTTAATACTGATATTTGCGATTAAACTGGTTTTCTTCCGAAAGATTTAGAAGTTATCGTCATTTTTCTGCTTGTAGGTAATCGGTATCCAAATTGAATGGTATTTTATGAATTTGGGTGATGTAATAGTGTATACCGGATTTGCTGGACTAACCGGGTTATATTCCCATCATTGAAAATACGGCCCAAGCAGTACATTGGTACCCGTTATCATCGTTTCCTGGTAGTCCATCTGGAGCATTCTTGTAATATTTATTGAGTAAATCCGGAAACCATTTTGGCTTCGTTTTTCTTCACTTTTACATAATTGAACAAATAAGGATTAAAGCAAGTTATCCGCTCATTAGCCATATCGTTTGACCCTTGTCAAACACATCCTGAAGGCGATTGGTAAAGGCCTTTGTTTCCCTCCCATAAGTCTTATAAGACCCTTTGTATCGTGGGTAACCATAAAGGAATATTGCCAGGCATTTACCCTCTATTAAAACCTAAAATTCTTCTCAAAATTAGCTCCTGGATTCTGGATTGTATTGGCGTTTAACAAGTACCATCCATTCATTTTTGGTTCTTAACAATTAAAAATTCCTTGTCGAAAAGGTTCTCTATAGGAATCGATCTTTTGGAGAATCGATTTAAAATCTTTCTTTTTTTACCTAATTTTTCGGCCAACTGGGCAATTGGCCATAGTCTGAAATATTGGTTATTCTTGAGTGTGTGGACACGATCGCTATTAATAGTATTTGTAGTAAGTAACCCTGATCCAATAATCCTTAAGTCCTGGGCGAAGGGGGAGTTACCTTTCAACTGATCTGCACTTTTTACCATGCCGAATACGCCTTTCCACATCAAAATCCCTAATGCCCTTTTTAAATAGGTATCTGCAATTTACAATTCCCGAGGATCGCCCACCATAGTGGTGGTTTCTGTGGCATTAGTTCCCATTTGGCAACCAACCGCTCTCATCATAAATTTGGAGCATACTTTTCACCATATCGGATTGTTGCCGAGGATATACCAAGCTTCATAAGTTGGTGCAAAATTCCGATACGTATCCCAGAGGAAAAAACGTATAACGGGTATCTTCGCGTTTTTAAGGTTTCCGAGTTTTTCATTTTCCGGATTAGTTCCCCATTATAATCATCAGGGTACTTTGGATGTATTAAGGTATTGGTATAGGGCGGGAATAAAAACTTGCTTTATTCTTCTTTCCTTACCTCCCTCAACCTCAATTTTAGATAGATATTTGTTCCAGTTTCTTTGCTTCCATTAAGATTTTGATCGAAACTGCTTGCCTGCTGTTTCCGGCTACCAAATTTTCACGGGCATTTCAATGCTCACATAAGAAACCCCAACCTTTCATTTCTTACAACCGTAGGCTCCCTTTAAATTGGTAACGCATATAGCTACCTATACTATCTCCTATTAACTTTCTTTGGATAGTTTGGCATAATACGCGTTTTCCCATATAGCCCATCCATTCTGCTTCTGTTCCATTGTACTTAGTTGGTTTTTTCCAATACTCCTACTTCGTCGGCGGGCTTGGAGGGAATTGTGCTACAAAATATTACAGGAATGCTCCTCCGGTTTGTAATACAAATGAAAAACCTTACACTGCGCATGCCTTCTATTTCCGTTGGGAGAAACTACCCTTACAGAAGCGCCTTGTTCATTTGTCAACCCTAAGCCTAGATTGATCAAAACATTGGCTTCCCCTTTTGGAAAGAAATACTTGCTTACCCCCTAACCCTAGTCGTTGCCGTGGCTCTACCTTTTATGATTATAGTTGCCAAAGTATTGGAGAATATCCCACTTCTGAGATTTCATTGGAATAGCCAGCCGTTATTTTAACATGCATTTCAACTTCCAAATCAACCGGTTGGTAGGCATGGCCAAATCACCCCGCAACTTCGGGAGGCAGCCTAACACCCACTTAGATTAACATGACTAAATCCTGTTAAAAAAATGTTTTTCCTGTACATATGGAGTGGACAACCCATCTACTATCCTTTTTAGAGGTAAATTTTTGGCCCTGCCACGTTGAAGAGAAACACTAACCATTCCCCTAACCGCTATTGGGCCCTGGGGTTTGGTGGTTCCAAAATTAGAGGTTCCAATAAGGGGTTCACATAATCTAACAGGGCGCTTTTGGGCGGAAAACACAACGAATAAATACTGAATACTATTTAAAAATTTTTTTTGTAAGTTCATATTGTCTTTAAATTTCATGTACCTGAAACTGGATTCGACTCTTATCACTACGAAATACTTCACCGACCTAATTACTATGACATTCTTAATCCTTAATATGAGTATTTAAATCTATTCTCCTCTCATATTCTTTTTCTTATGGCCTGAATACATTCCCCTCTTGAATAGGGCCTGTCCCGCTTTTTAGCGGGAGGTTAGGGTGTGTTTCACAGTCTTCAAATTACTTTCTTACCACCACCTCATCAACAAACATCCAAGAGCACTCCTCCTAAGGTGAATTGCCAAATGTGTTGCACTATAACCTTAATATATCTTGCGGTTTGTTCCTCAATTTTTACCACAAAAATCCTTTAATTCCGAAACCATTATTGCGCCACATATTCCCTTTTTACAATTTACCTGCACTTTTAAAGGTTCTTCCGTTTTCAGGAAAGCAACCTCCACTTGGAAGGGAAGTAGATTCCGGAACCTTGATTTTTCCATAGGCCCCAACAGTGGATTTTAACTATTTCGTTTGGGCGACTTCCATATCGGATTTACCAACTCCATATTTCGTCACCTAGCACCTTGCCATTGGCCATCATGAAAAATTTTTTGGAACACGAACTATGTTTACCATGCCCCATTCTTTGGCACCTTGATAACGGTCGTGGTATTTTTAATATAGGTTTTACCGGTTTTCCAACAGCTTTATGATAGGATTAATTGTTTTTCAAATAAGGCACCTACCGGCTTGGTCTTCTTCAAAAACTTGTTGCATTGATAGTTGGTCGTCTTTTTGATGTCTATTGGAGCAGTGTACTTTTCAGAGGCCGAAAGTTAATATTCGCTTTACCATCTAGGGTAACGAATTTTTCGGAGTCTGGAAAAATTCGATTTAAGCGCTATCGATATTGCCGAACTTTGGACTGATCGAAATCTTCAGTTGTTACCTGATAGGCACTTTTGGCATAATTAATCCCATTTCACCATATCGCTCAAATAAGCTAGGAACTCTTTTGGAGAAATCGCCCCAATTTCTATTGCTTTTGCTACTCCAAAACTGCTTTCGCCAAGGCGCTAAACGAGGATAAGTCATATACTCGCTGGGCATTTGGTCGGAACAAATTTCCGTCCATAAATTGGCCCTGTCCCCCTAAAAAACATGCTTCGCTTGGTTGGCTTGTCATTTCCTCAACCACAGGATCAAATTTGAAATTTAAAACACCTTGGCTAGCGTAAATTACCCGGCCCCAAGCAAGTTCAACATCTTGGTCCCTTGGTAATAATCGAAATAACAATGCCGAAATTTGGACTCATAACTACATCATGACCGGCTTCAGAAGCTCCAGACACCTTTTACCACCCCGCCAAAACTCATTGACGGTGCTCCAGGAGGCCAAACCACCTTCCAATATTTTCGTCCCATCCCAATAAAATTCTTTCCCTTTGGAACTTTAAAAACGTTCCCATCCGTGGAATAAAATAGCTTTTGAAGTTTCCTCCACATTGGCCCAATCCATCTTCTTGCCACCTTCTTTTGCAATTCAGGGCAGATTTTCCAGTTGGTCCTTTGTAGCCTCATCCACCGCCATATGAATGTATTGCGATGGAATAATTTCCATCACCTCCAACAAAACTTCTCCAAAAAAACTCGAAGGTAGCTTCTTACCAGGGCAATATATTCAGTTATGCCACACCTCCGGAGGTACATGATTGGTTTTTTGAAAACAGGATAGTTCAGGGATAAGCCGCTATAAGCACTCATTACGGTTTTTTGGGGGAGCTGGCATTTCTATTTCCGGAAACAAAACGTAAACGCCCCTACTACTAGCATAAGCTTACAATTTTCCTTATATCCTCTTGGTATAAAATCCGCCATAGGTTAGTTTCTGCTCCCAAATTCAGGTGTAAGTCTTGCATTTCCAAGGCATTGTCTTCTTGATCGACCCTAAAACCACCAACTTCGTAAATTTTTGGGTATTTTTTTATTTCAATTTACGCCACCCCTTTGATCATTACTAAATGTAAGTGCAGGTGTTCATTTCAAAAAGTGCCAATTGATCAATGTGCCAAGACGTATTCCTTATCGAAAAAAAATGTCTGGCAACATCCAGGCATATAACCACGCCATTTAAATCGAGGGCTATCTTTAATCTCCACTATTGGAATTATCCCAATTTACATTCTTCACCAGCTCTTTGCTTTCTATCGCCACTGGAAGCAATTGGTCTGATTGTTTCCAAAACCATATAAAAAAACCCTTTTAGGGCCATTTTGGCAGTAACCATGACATTATTATCTGTCACTTTTAGGGTATATTCCTCTTCTTTTAAGGGTGGAATCCAAGGATAATTGAACAAAATTTTTGCTCGGGAAACAGTAGAAACCACCTCCATAGCCCATTCCAGTCACAGCGGTAAAATCTATCCTTTCAATACCTTCTAAAACTCAACCTCATCTTGGCCACTTACAAATTTAGTATCCTTTGGTAAACCGAAAAGCGCCTTGGTTAAATTTCATTTCCAATGGCTTGGGAATAATATTTATATCAGTTTCCGTTAAAAATGGTTTTTTACTTTCCTCTCTAACAACCCATCAGGATAAGTAGCAGCTTATTACTAAAGCCTTTGAAATTATCTCTTTTTCATTTAACTCGCATTTACCATTTCCTTTAATTAACCCCACAAGTTTATGAAGATCATTTCATTTTTTATTCATCAATACTCTGGAATCTTTCCATCTCGCTTATCTTCAATATTTTACCTGTAAATGGGACTTTTTAAACCCAAAATTTATATCCAAATCTGTTGCTTGTCCAAACTAGGCTTAATAGACTTTCCTAATATTCTTGGGAATTGTCACTTAACTTTTCAGCATCCTTTTTCCCTAAAACCCACGAGAGCTTTATACAAAATACCATTTTATGATTAATCGTCATGCGAATTAAAAACTGTCCTTTCCACTCATTTCATCGAAGCAAATAAAACGTACCCCAATGTTCCGGCGTATGCATATTAATAAACTCCCTTGTGGTGACCAGACCCAATTATATTTTCGGGAAGGAATTTACCATTATCATCCTTTTTCCGGGAATACCGCCCTTCCGTTTTTAAATCAAATGCCAGTTTACCCTGAAAAATTATCTCCAAAAAATCGTTCTCTGGAACATTATTACCATTGCCGGCTTCCAGTAATCACCTTCCATGGAATAGCTATTTCAACCGTCCATCCTTTATCATATCCGATGAATAATTTAATGTTCCATCAATACTTACGGCCGATTTTTACTTCCTTGAATATCCCAACTTGTCGATTACTTTACCCATGATTCCTATAGGGCTTGGTCAGAAGCAAGTCCCACAAGTGTATTTATGGGCATTCATCTCATATTCGTAATTAATTATGAGTATCGAACCGGTCCAGGGTCAATAAAGATTTCAAAATCATTTGTTATAAAAAATAACGGTGGTCCCTTTGTTTTTAAAAGTGGCCCACACATTGCGCTCTTCCATTTCTGCCATAACATTAGAGGTTAATCGTTGTCCCACAGCATTTTTTCATCCTGGGTCTTATATTTAGGTGTTAATTTACCTTCATATCAATATTAATCCTTGGGACCAGGTTAGCTTTTTCTGCCATGAAACAATCATCTCCTTTACCATCTATTTACCAATTTTCATTTGCCTTAACGGCTATATAACTCCGAGTATTAACTCTTTGGGCGTTGATTTTATGGTTAGTGGCCAATGCATAAAAGCATAAACCACCAAATGGACCAGATTCTGGTTTTGGTGAAATAACTCGTTATCATTAATTTTGGTTTTTTAGTTGCTAATCAAAAATTCTATTTATCCCAGAAAAATCGGGGATTATAAACTATTTTCTCCTTTCGTGAATTTTAACAAATTCTTGATATACGTCCGAAAGCCAAGCCGGTAACCGTATCTTGCAGCAACCATAAAAATTGGCAACTTGTCCTCTTTCAATCGAATGTTAGTGCAAGCCACATGGAAAATACTTCATTTGGCACATCGCCACACATCATAAATTGGTCTTGTGGGGCATAAATAAGTTTTGGTTCTATTACAATACTTGATCAGGGCCGCTCTTTTATCAAATTAGCCAAGCTTCCCATAGAATTACCTAAATCCGTTGCAGGTATTTATTACTCCATGATAAAAATGTCAACCAACCTTTCCTCTGTGAGTATGGGAATGGGTCCTTGCCACCAATCTTGCGTACATTGCCAAGCACTATCAACCAAAAGGGGTTATTTTCATGACACACCTATGCTCTCCCCAGAATTTTCATATCTGGCTATTAGCTATGTAAATTATTCACCAAAAAAGGTGTATGTCCATTTATCACTTGGCCTACTCAGCATAGCATTACTTTCCGTTGATTTTCTCTGGAAAAGCACCCCATTTTCTATTAAAGGCAAAAAGGCATTTCACATTGAAAAAAACTCTTTAAAATCAAAGGTATAGCCTATTCCTATAGTTGGGGCCATTATATCCGTTACACCAGGTTATTCCAATACCTATTCTTCTATAAATACTACTCTGGGATCATACTTTTATTAATCGGATTCGATTCATGTCTGTATTTCCGGCCTGAAATTGAATAGGATCATGAGTTAAATCCCAACTTATACCATTATGCTTTAAAACCGGCAAAATATTCATCTGGACCGCTTTGTTTGTCACAGCGGGAATTACCCGGCAAATCCACTTGGAATGGCACTACCGCACTGTTTAAAAATACTATTGGAAGGGGAATGCATTCCCTCTTAACTACTGGGTTCTCTGAATATCGCCAAAACTACATCTGCACTATTTGCAGGCCTTTCTTGCCCATGGAATGTTACTTCACTTTATCTTTAATTTAATTATTTATGATTTCAACTTTAAATTTTTTCTCTTCTATTTATCGATCTATAATTTAGACCAAAGGAACTCAATTCAATTTTATTCTAATTCGGTATTTTTCGAAACTTTATCCCAACAGGTAAAATTTTTAAAATTGTCGAGGTGATACAAAGACGACCAATGGCAATAATAGCCTTAGGGTTAATCTCTAATCCATTAAAATAAATAGGGAGACGATCATTACTGATTGCCAAAATTACCCCCACTGCACAGTTCATCATATCCACCAAAATTCATTGTTTTCAAATGTTGGGATCTTCCTCCTTTTTATTCCTTATAATATCGGATTCACCAACCCCATGTTTTACATTTTTTGTAAAAATGATTTTAAAAAACTTTCCTTATCGGTCGCTGGGGCTAAAAATAGGTTCCCAAAAAAGAACCCAATAGAAAAGAGGACTTCAAAAATAATAGGAAAAAGATAAATGGCATTTGGACATTGGGAAAGATCGTTTACAGGTAAGGTGCCTTCCTGTAAAAATTGCCTTATTGTTAATCCAATACAAAATTGTAACGAAGCAATAATTAACCGGACAACATACCCCAAAATACCCCCCAGCCGTTAATCGACCACCAAAATCCATTTTATAAATTTGCAGCAACAATAACCCCCGACAAATGCCACTTGTAATCCAAAGCGTCAGCGAAATTTGATGGAATAGAATCTGCAAAAAATCCATTAAAAACCACCCAAAAATTTACTACCAAAAAATGAGGCTATATGACTCCGCCTTAATATTAATGTTGGATGCGATGCTTCCGGCTTTAAAATACCTTTCTTATTAAAAATATCATTCACCCAAATTTTACGCTGGACCGGCATTTAACAAAGGCAGAAAAGGTGGGACATAAAGGCAAGGCAAAGTAACGCCAGCAACAGCAATCCCCCTTTATTCCCAAACCGGCACGTTGGAAAGTTTGATTTACCCTTGCGGCAGTAAAAAACTCGAGCTCCGGCTCCAGTAAAGCCCAGGATTCCCCAATCATTTCCGCGGCAAGCCACCACCAGGGGCAATTACAACAATTCCAGAAAATTCAGCAAATTAACCTTTGGAATAAACCAAACACCCAAGATTTGGTTTAAAACCCACTTATATTAGGCCTCCTCTTTTTCCACTTTGAACCGGTGTAGACAAATATTTCTTGAAGTCGGTGAACTGGGGAGTAGGGGCCTGGGCAATACTGGCAAAAAAAGCCCTTTAAAAAAGGGTCATTACCCTAATTTAATTGCCCCCCCCAAACATTTTCTTTATAAACCCCCTCCGAAGTCTATCAATTTTTAAATTGCATTTTTCCAAAATCCCTTATTTTCCCCAAATGGGTAACCCAATTTTTCCCAAAACCCAAAAAAAAAAAAATACCCATTTTTTTCCCCAACTCCCGTTTTTGCTTTATTTCAACGGGAATTTGATCCTCCTGCAAAAATCGGTTAAAAAAAGGCAAAAAAAAAAAAAAAAAAGGCATAAACCTTTGCCTTAACCCCAAAGAAAAGATTTCCAAAGCCCCCCAAAAAAAATTTTACCAGATGGATATATATCTCTCTCTT
>Ga0163217_1063369_pt1 | contig 14041 bp, 16 predicted proteins | sample SynspAceP_FD_185933 | JGI IMG/M metagenome (GOLD analysis project Ga0163217, IMG submission 185933) | Saline lake microbial communities from Ace Lake in Antarctica - Synechococcus sp. Ace-P (PacBio error correction) | ecosystem: Environmental > Aquatic > Non-marine Saline and Alkaline > Saline ... | reverse complement strand
GGCCACAACCACTTCCTGCCACTCCTCGCTGTAAATTTCTCATCAAGCCCGAGATGGTGTCGGCGACATCCAGGCCAGGCTCCAGGCACGATCGCGGGCCTGATCTAAACACGCCGAAACCTGGCAGGCCCTGGTTCTATTGAGGAAAGTTCATCACCCAGCCATCGAGATGAATCACCTCGATGCCGCGCAGGGCCTCGGTGCTGCAGATCTTGGTGAGTGCTTGCGGATTTGTCGGTGGCGAGGTTTGCGCCGGTGAAGGTGGTGGAACAGCACCCGGCCAGGCTCACCGGCTCGGCAAGCCGCTGGGCCAGCAGGCGGTGCGATGCATGGCCACAACGGTTTTGCGTACGCACCCACCCAGCACCCTCACCGGACCTTCCAGGCGATCACCAACTTGCGCTGGCTGGGTGCAGAAACACCTCCACTGCTCCAGCGGCGCAGAGCAGCTTCGAAGCACTCGTCGTCGGTGATCACAGGAAGTGGGCCTGGGCTCTCGGGGGGTCTTGCAAACTGTGCCACATCGCTGGGGTCGATGTGGGTCCGGCCTTTGCCTCTCGAGCTCCTCACATCACCGCTCGATCGGCTTGCATCGCCAGGGAGAATGAGAGCCATCGGACGCAGTTCCTGGGGGGAGCCACTCGATCAGCCGTGCCAGGGCTCGTCATTTCCAACGGCCCGTAACGGCTGGCAGGAGAGCTTCTGGCACACCGAGCACCATTCAAGTCGTCGTTGCTGCAGGCTGAGAAGAGGCCCGTCTGCCCGTTTGCTGTCTCTCGAGCTGTGGCTGGCGTCATTGCAGCTCTGGGGCCGGTGCCGTTGGGTTCAGAGCTTGGGAGGAATGGCGTGACTGCCAGCCGTTGTTTCGCCCAACCGCCGTTTCGGCTGGCCCTCCAACACTTCCACCACCTTGAGAGCACCCGGAGACGCGTGACGTGACAGGTTCGGCGACGGGCCCACTGGTAGGCGTCTCTGGCTTATCGATCCAGAGCAAAGACATAGGTGTTGCCTTGCTCCGGTTGCGCTGACGATTGCAGCGGATGTCTGATCAACACGCGGGAGCGTCATCGGATCCTTGCCACCTTCGATCGCTACGTAGTTCAAGCCCGACTTGCGGGGATGTTCGGAACCTGGAGATGAAGGTCAAGCCTTACTGCGCCCTTTTCTCGGGCCGAGCTGTTTGAGGCGCCTGAGGGAAGTCAGCTGGAGATGGCAACGGTGAGGCGGGTTGTCGCTCCATGGCTGCTGGCGTGATGGAGGTCAGTACAGTGTGGACGGAAGAGCAGCGCGATCGCTTCAGCGAGTGCTTTCGGGTGGATCAATCGTGCACCAGCACACCAAACCGGCCGTCTCAAAAGCTGCTCGGTCGTCTGGCCTTCAGCAATTGAACGACCAGCTGGTGATCGGGCCAGGCCAGCTCGGCTTGGCCAGCACCTCACTTTTGCTGGCTCAGTTCAAAGCCCGCCATTGGCAGTGGATGGCGCTCGGAGGCGTCGGACCTGAGAGGCCAACTGGCGTAGGACTTGGAGCACGGTCTGCACGGCTGGGATCGCCAGCTGCTCGAGCTCCTCAGGCGGCCTTCGGCGGCTGCACCCGGGGTTGCGCCGGCTGACAGAGCGCGTTGCCGCCGTCCAACCCACACCTGATAAGGGTCGATGGGCGGCTGCCTGCTCGGCACCGCCCCAGCCTGGGGTGGAGGCAGCAGTATGGGGCAGGAAACTGAAGAGATTGGCTTGCCGCAGCCATCCCGCCAGGCGGCCTGCTGCTGTGGTTCGGTGCAACAGGCTCGGCTGAAGTGGATGGCGCGGAGCTGGCGCAGTGTGGTGCTGCTGGTGAGATCCAGATCCGCGAGTTTAGAGGCGCTCAAGCCTGGAGCGATCGGAAGCCGCTGCCCATGGCCTGCCCAGCCGCTGATTGTTGCCACCGTCCACATTGGCCTGAGCTGGAGCGCCTCAATGCCGTGCTGCAGCTCCGGGCGTGAAGCGGGTGCGCGGCGAGCTGGCCTGACAAAATTGGTGGGCCAGGCCCTGCACCAGCGCTCTGAGGTTGAGCAGGTAGGCCATCAAGCCAGCCTGCAGGCTGCTGGCCGTCTGGGCCTGGCGGGCGCTGTCGAAGGAAAGCGTCGGGGAGCTTGAGCTGTGTGAGCAGAGGCTTCGTGACCACCACGTGCAGATAGAGCCTCCGGTTTGTAGTGAAGGTGGGGTGAACTCCGAGGGCAGGGCCGTTGGGTCCAAGACGGGTCTTGCGCTGGGGAGCTTCTCACCACGTCAGCCAAGCTGGCCCCCAAACATGTAACGCCCGCTGCGTTGCAGCGCCATGCGCTGCGGCATCGGTGGCCAGTCGGCCGCGTGGTACTCCCAAGCCATCGGATGTTAGATGGCGAATCGAGCTTAGCCGCCGGCGTGGAGGAAGCAGGGAAAGTCGGCCCGGGAGTAAGACATCCACCCTCCTGGGGAGAGGGCACTTTGCTGCTTCCAGCTTTCCAGTCTCACCACGTGGGTACCGGCCTTGAGCTGAGAGGAAGGCCCTTGCGACCATGAAGCAGGTCGTCCTTGGGAGGCGCACGGTCACCCCCTCGGGTTGCTCCCTTGCCCCTCGCGCCAACTTGTCGATTGAACCGCAGCTCGAGTTCGCTGTCGGCGGGTGTGATCACCACTCCGAGGGCTTGCGCTGCGGGCTGGGATCGCCCAAGCGTTTGGGATGGCCTGGAGCTGCTCGATGGCGCCGTTTACTTCGTGCCGCAGCCGAATCGAAGCGCTGGCGGTAGAGAAAGATGCAGCATAGCGCCATCACTGGCAGGGGCAGGCTGAGCCGATTGCAGTGATCCTGCGAGACCCGCTTTGAGGTCTTGGCCGGCCGGCCTCCATCAAGCTGGCGCACGTAACGTACCGGGCACCGAATCAAAACAGGTAGGAGGGAAGGTTTTGCGTTGCTGGCTGCGGGTTGGGGCTCCTCTGCCACCGCCGACTGCAGGGTGACCACCTGCCGCCAAAGCGGCCTGGCGCAGGCCCAAGTGCAGGGCCCCACGACAGGAGGCGTTCCGCCTCATCCCAGAAGTTGGCCCTGGGTAGGAGAAAACGCAGCGCTCTGAGTGAACTCCGCTGTACATGACAGGCTGATTTTCACCTGAGCAGGCGGCCGGCTTGATCCGGTAGCGGCAGCCCAGGTTGTGGTTGCGGGCCTTGGCAGGGCCGCGCTGCACCTTGCCGCAGCTTGCGCAGAAGTCGAACCCCCAACCTGATCCCTTGCCGCGATGGGTGGGTCTGGCCGACGCGGGGTGGGCTCGCCGAGTTGATCTCGGCGGGAAGCTTGCTGCTGGCCAGGTATGTCCGCGCCGAAGGAAGTCCTCGTCCTCAATCGCCAGGAGATTTCCCCGCCGGCTTAGGTTCGGGAAGGATCAGGCAGCTGGCGGTGAAGAAACTGGGGTGCGCTTCCACGCTGTCGTCGCCGAAGCGGCTGCGGCATCTTCTGTGTGGCTGCCACCTGACGGAGGCGGCCATCTCCTTGGACTGCCCTATCGGATAGCCACTGTGGCCGCAGCGTGAGGCACTCCTTGCGCCGCTCGTCGTCGGTTCCGCGGCAGAAGCGAAGGGCAAGGGAGGGGCAGAACGCCAGCGCTCGGGCCTGTTGAGGTGGGGTTCGACTTGATCGACCTTCACCCCGCCGGCCCTGGGCATAAAACTGGACCTCGGGCACCAGCTCGCGGATGGCGACAGCGCAGGCCGTTTCGTTAAGCTCCAGTGTTGGAGTTCCTCGCTGCTGTCGGCCATCGCTGAGCCACCCGAGCGGCTGGGCAGCCGGTCGCCAGAGGCACGGATTCTGAGGGTGGACGCCGGCTCTGGGAGGCGTAGTTAGGCAGGAGCCCAATCGGTTGAGCCATGGCCAGCGGGGCCGGTTCTTCCAGTCTTTGCGGGAGCTGGTTGAAGGCCTTGAGCTCTTCGGTAGATCTCCGTTCGCTCTCGTTCGCCTCGTGAGGGAGGCGTCGTCGCGGCCCGAGAGCTTCTTGAGCATTTCGCGCAACTTTCGCGCCTCAGCGCAGACGTTGCGCCGGCGATCAATTCCTCAAGCGCTGATCGCTCGCGGGCGTAGGGAGCGCTCAACGGCGCTTCCCTGGGAGCGAATGATGCGCTGCAGGCTCCTGGTTGGGTGGGAGTCAGCCAGCTGGTCGGGGAAGAGCTGCAAAAAAGCGCTCCAACAAATCGCCCTGATGGCCTGGCACCACTGCAGCCAGGTGTTAAGGGAAGGTGTCTGGAATCCTGCGTTGCCCGCCTCTCGACCGCACTCGAGGCGGGTTGAGCTGCGACAGGGCCTGGGCATTCGATGCCCGTCTGCACCCAGCGATCCAGGGTGAAGGCGAGCAGCTGCGCCGCAGGAATGAGCGGGCAGTTCATCGAGATTAAGCAGCCCGGTCGGCGGACCGCGGCCCGCGCAGCAACGCCTCCGGCTCCGCGAAGAAGTTGAGGTCGTGGGGGTGCCGGTGACGATGGTGCCGACAGCGGCATTGCCATCCCGGCGGCCGCGCGGCCCGTCCGCTGCAGGTAGTCTGCGGGCTCAGGGTCGCACCGAGGCGAGCAGCACGGTGGAAGAGATCGCCAATGTTGATTGCCCATCTCCAGGGTAGAGGGTGCGCCGAGAGAAGGTTGGGATCGCTCGGTATGGCCGCGGATTGAACTGGGTTTCGAGGCGCTCGCGATCCGGCCGTGCAACAGGGCCGGTTGCTCACGGGCCGACGATGCGAACACGTCGCGCGGCCATAGAGGCGGCCGGTAGAGGGGCAGGCCGCCGCGTGGATCGTGCGTAATGGCCTGAGGCATGGGCGTTACCAGCAGGCCATCCCATCCAGAGCGCAGCTGCTGAGCCAGCACGCTCTGGCCATCACCGCAGCAGGTGCAGGCGCAGCAGCTGAGGGGTGGCGCTGACCTGAACTGGGGCGGCTGAAATAGCCCAGATGCGCTCAGCGCCGCCGCGGTTTCCGCCAGCAGGCCGCGTCCAGCAGGGCCGCCACCAGCGCGAGGCAACACCTCTTTCTGCTGCTCGCTGTTGAGGGCTCTTGGCTGGGCTGCAGGGTGCGCTGAAGCATGCTGGGCCAGGTGGGGCGGCCCCCATCGCGCACAGCTGCTCGAAGCCGCCCTTGCCGCGGTAGCTGGTGGGGAAGGTTGGGGCGCGGGCCGAAAACCGAAGCGGCGGCGGTAGGGGATGCGCGTTGAAGGGTAGGTTTGGTTGCCGCCGGAGTGGAGTATTCGCTGCACCTGGCCGCTGCGCCGAAGAGCTCAGGAACGACGAGGGCACCGCTGCCTGGCGCCAGTGGTGCAACAGCCCCACGATCAGCCATTTGGCCGAGCTGGTTGCTTGCGGGCCTGGCGGAGAGGCTCGATTTTCGTTTCTGCAGGCGCGTGTGAGCAGCGGCCGGCAGCAGGCAGCGTTGATGGCGGCGGGATCCACCGCGCGGCCAGGCACCGGCCTGCCCTCCACCGAAGAGCCCAGCGTGAGCGGTGCCGAATCGGGCAGGCCACCTCCCAGCGGCCAGGACGATCGCGCAACCCCAGCCAGAAGACTGCCTTGGGATTCAGCGACGGGATGTCCTGCTGCTGCAGGGCGTCCCACTCGCCCAGCCACTCCAGATTCAGGGGCAAGAAGGTGGCGGCGAAGTCACTTTTTCTTGGGGAAAGCTGCTGACCATCGGCGATCAGCTTGCTCCTGCAACTGATCCAGACGCCGCACTGCCAAAGTTGGTGCTGTGCTGTGAACAGTGCGGGTTCAGGGCCAGTGCGCAGGGTGGTGCGATAGCCGCGGGCGGCGATGAACCCAGCCCGGTGGCGGCTTCTGACCGAACGCAGAGGCCAGCAGCTTTTATCTCCGTGAACGAGGAGGCAGAACAGAGCGGCGCTCCCAAGTGCTGGGTGAGGCGGGGGCGGCGGAGGAACGATCAGCAGCAGGCCCTGCTGGCACGCAAGTAGGGGCTGGCGCGGCTGACGCGGGGGTGGTTTGTGGTATCGGTGGTTTTTGGCAGTCAGGCATCTCCACGGGCAGCAGCTCGGGGCCTCTGGCAGTTTTGGGCAGACCCCCTGGCCGCGTCCGCTGGGTGCTGCTGTCTGGCTAGCCGTGGGATGTCCTGCGCCCGATGAACCGAACAGGCAGCTGAGCGCAGAGCCAGGTGCTCGCTTTGGCACCGTTGCCTGCGGAAAGAGATAGCGCAGTTCCGGGCGCGCGGAAAGTACGGTCCTTGTTAGAAGGCCTTGCCTGAGTTGGGTGGCGCGATCGAGGCGGTTGCGGCCCTGTTCTGCAGGAGGGTGGAGGTCCAGCCGTGGCGGCCGCAGCGCGGCAGTGCACCACCGGCAGGTGGGGCTGCTGTCACCACGGAGAGATCGTCTCGAATGACAGAGCTGGGGCTCGGCCTCCACCGAGGCCCACATGCGCTGAGCTCCCGCAGCCACAGCTGCCAGCGCAGTGAGCCAGGCACACACCTCGCGGCCATCGAGGAGAAGTGTGGTGCGGCGGGCGTGGGGCCACAGGGCGAGCAGGCTGTCCAGCAGGCAGCACGCGGTAGCCACGGCGGGAACTGAGTCACCCAGGCCAGCTGGCGGGAGGAAGGGGGGGGGGGAAGCGCTCGAGCAGGGTTTCGATGGAGCAGAGGTTGCCGGCGGGCCTGGCGCACCAGGTTGTGGATGCCGGGAGGGTTGCGAGCCTTCTGGCCGGACCAGGCGCCAGCTCTCAGCCTGGACATCACCGCCGGGGCTGTTGGGCGCGGGGGGGCCAAGGGGGCAAAGAGCGGGTTTGGGTTTTTCTGCCCCCCCAGCCCGAGCTTGCGCCTGCTGGGCCAGGTAGGTTGCGGTTGGTTTGGCGTTGGCTGGATCGAGCTGCTGGATGGCCTCGACGCCGGCAAGGCAGAGGCGAAACAGGCCGCCGCTTCCTCATGCCCCGTAGGCCGTGTGGCGGAAAAGAACCCTCGGCTTGAGCCCTCCTCCTGCGATCAAGCGCCGCCGAGCCTCGAAGCTGCCGAGAAGATCTTGGCCGCTAGTGGGAGCATCGCCCTCGCGGGTTCGGGGCACCGAGGGTGGCGGAGGTGCCGACGCACACCAACGCACGCTCGGGCAGTGAGGCGACCGCAGGCGGCGGATCAGACGGCCTAATCGGTGCCCTGGCCCATCGAGGTGTGAACTCATCCACCACCAGATAGCGCAGGGTGCTGGTGCCATCGGCAATGGGATGGTGTTGGCCCAGAGGCCTGCACATGGGCTGGATGAGGAGGTGGTCGAGCTGCTTGTAATTGATGTGAGCAGGATGTCGGGCGGCGCCTTGTGCGGGGCGTTCTTGTCGGTGATGACGTGGTGGCGGTCATCGCCGCGTGGGGCTTTCATCGGGCAGCCCCGATTGTAGAGACCTGCAGCGCAGACGGCCAGGGACGGATGGAGTGGATGAATCGGCGATGCGCCGGGCCTGGTACGGTGGCCAGGGGCATTCATCGGGATAGATGAGGATCGCCTGATCCCCTTGCGGCCTGGCTGTGCTGCATCTGCGCAAGTGCTCGAGGTCGGCAGCAGGAAGCACTCGGTTTTGCCGGAAGCCTGTGCCGGGGCCACCAGGGTGTGCGGGTGTGCCGGGGCAGCAAAGCCGATCGGAAGGCCTTCTCTGGTGGCGGATTAGGGCAGGAAAGGCAGGGGGATGGTGGGGGAAACCAGTGCCGGCCGGAGCCTTCGGGAAGGGCAGCGCGACGGAGATGTAGGGACCCTTGAGCAACCGCTCACGCTCGGGCAAGGAAACGCTCGATCAGCCCTGTGAAGCCTGGAGTTGCTGGGTTGAAAGGCCGTTTGCGGATGGCATCGGAAGCTACCTGCTCCATCAGCTAGGCAAACGACTGAGAGGGAGCAAAGTGTGCTGCCGATTAAGAGATCATGTTAGGCCCGGATCGTTGTTCTTGCCAAAGGTTAATGATAATGCAGCACACGTTTGAACCTGAAGGTGATTCCAGCAAGCAGCATTTGAGGTAGTTTCCAATGATCAGAAAACCGCCACGCGAGGTAGCGAGCAGCACGTTGTCGTCGTGGCACAGAATGAGTGTGTCTGCTGTTACTTCAGCGGTTATGTCACCTGATCAAAGGGTGGTGGAACTGAAACACCGATGGGGTTGAAGACGCCTACCTGCACCAAGTAGCTTCGCTTGTTGGAAACGGAGCACTGGAGGTACTCAAAAGGACCTCGACTCCCCGATCTTCGAATCATTCCCCCCAGGAAGGCTGCGTGGCTCTAGTTGAATTCGGATCGGCGACGGGCGGCCTGGATGGCACATCCGCAAGGGCCTGCAGCTGCAATCCGCGGGAGTTGAATCACAACTGGAAAACAGCGTCTGCCGCCGGAGAAGAATCGGTGCCCTCGGAGGGTCGGAGTTCAAACCCTCCAGAAACAGGGGCCCCAGGGGGGGGGGGGGGGGGGGGGCGTAGTAGGCGCCTTCCACAAGTGAACCGCTGCGGCCAGCGTGAGCCGTAGAACATCCCCCTCGGTTTGGCGACTGCCGAAAGCGCGAGCCATGCCGAAGCGGGGATGCGAAATGGCAGTGGACAGGAGCGGGATGGCTGGAGCATCGGAACCCGGAGGGTGGAGCCGGGCTTGGCTGGTGGTCCCACAATGCTTCCAGCGTGCCAGTCTGCTCGAGGGTCCATTCAACAACGGGGCCAAGCTATCGATACCCTGCTGTTTTGTATTGACCAGCCGCAGCACCGTTCCCTGCCAGAGGAAAACCTCAGTGCTGAATACTGCGGATGGCGCGCAGACCCTCCACTTAGATGTCGAGCACCATGGCGTCTAGGTACTGCGCGATCTCACAAGCCTTCGGTGCGCTGTACTTGCTCGGCCGGCACCCCACCGGTTGTGTCGGTGGCGGTGTGAAACCAGTGACCAGATTGCTCGCGGTCGTTTACGACAAGGACCGGACAGGGCTTGCGGTACAGACGATTCAGCAAGCAGCGCCAGTTCACCGGGTTTTGGACGCTGGGTCAATGCCCTTGGCACGAGTGGCGGTGGAACGATCTTTCCCCAGCACCCTGGCCAGGTCCGGTGCGGCTCAGATCAGCTGGGTCGGCCGTGCGGAGCACTGCCTGTCTGCAGCAAACTGGGATCGCGTAGCGAGGCCGCTACTGGTGGGGAAGCGGGTGGGGGCGCCGATCAACGACGGGCATGGGCTCTGTGCGTTTGGCGTTCAATCTAGCCCTTGAAGCAGCCAAATGCATCAAAGTCGGGCTCTGCATGGCTCAGTCGTTTCACCCCACATCGCGCAGATAAGGCTGGGAAATGGCCCCCATTACATTGGAATCTCAAGATTGCGGACTGTCTTCCATGACGCCTTGTTTCCCTCAAATCAAAGAGGAGAAAAGTCAATCAACCTGAAAAGATCTGCTGCCATTCTTCCTCCGACAGTTGTCACGCAATTCCCGCTTCAAATCATTATACAGAGTCTTTGTCTGCTTGAGCACTGAGCGCACCGATGATTTTGGCCATTGGCAAGATCATTTTCGCAACAAAAACAAATGATCTTGTCGCGGATGATCTTTGGGGCTCCGTGATTACGGACAAAGATATCCTTCAGCACGACTCTACCTAGGATTGGCCGGACGACGACAGGATTATCCCCCACATGCTGTTGACTTCAGGATTCATGAAATCGAAAAAGCACTGAGTTCCCGGGAGCGCAAGGCGGAACAGTCAACAGACTGCGGATCATATCTCGATTCATGGCTTTTGTTTCTTCATCAGCCCCTCATTCTTGGAAAGTTCGTCAGGCCCTGACTAGGTGCGAAGTTTCTGGCGTATTGATGCTGCAGCTCTGCCACAGCGAGCCAGAAGCGCCCTTCGGAAGGCATTCTTTGGCTCGCAGAGCATAGAGGACTTAAAGCCGTCGGATTGATTACTGGCAGGTTTCGACCAAGCTTTGGCAATTATGCGCTAAGTTGCCCCGACTCATTAGGTTTGTGTATTGACGAATCTGTCATGGCAACTTGTGCTTAGTGATGAGGAGTGTCGCGTTGCTTTCGTCCTTCTTGAGACAAGGTCCACAAGTGCTTTCACGGCCCCAGATGGGAACCTGCGGGCAATGGCCGGGACGACCAAAAACCTGTTGCCAGGCAACATGCCGCCGCGACCAAGGGCGCCCAAGGCGGCTAGCCCAGAGGTGATGCCAGCAACGCTGAGGCCGAAAACTTTGAGCCCCGGAGGGCGGATAGCAGCAATGGGAAACACCAGCACCAGCAAGGCTCTAGAAGCGCTTTCCTTGATAATCGTTAAAGGAAGTCTGAGTCGCTGGCGTCATTCCTGATCTGCCATAGGTTGAACTGCACCTGCTTGATGCCTCGATTATGTTCATCCCCGGACCTCCAGCTGTCGGCGAGAATAAGAACGTACTCTTGGCTCTTCAACAGATTTGGAACCAGTTAGGCAAGGGCCATCAAGGAAATAAATCAGCAATCAGCGTGAAAACGCAGATCCGAGTCGGAAAGGGCTTGGATGCCAGCAAAATGATGGCGTCACGTGGGAGTCCTTCAAATCATAGACAGCGGCGCTAACCCGAGCTTTGCCCGATCGGTGATTTGCAGCTGCTCCATCTGCTCATCGAGTAGCTTGCGCTCTGTCGTCGAGAAGTGGACGATCTACGTAGCACAGCTTCTCCCAGCAGAGAGAGACGTAAGCGATCCTAGCTCTCAGGATAGGCGACTAACGGATGGAAGTTTGATCTGTCATGGGTCTGATCAGTAGATGGCTTTGATGAATCCAGACCGGTCTTGCAGAGTGCAGCAGAGCTATCCGTCAGGTGGATTAGATTCAGGCCTCCAAACTCTTGCGATTGCTGAGGCAATGAGCTCAGCCGCTGCTGCAGGGAATCGCTTTGTAGTCGTCGTTCCACCAGCCTGGACTCCGTCCATGGGAATCAAATGGCTGCTGAGCACGGCCCGCATAGGGGAAGCCGGTTCGTCGCGCAAGTTTCTGCATGTAGGCTGGAAGGGCACTGCAGCTGATTAGCGCTGGTATGGTGGCACTGTCTATTAAGCAAGCGGTTGAGACGCAGTCGCGATGCGAGAGTCGATGCCACGGTCACTAGGAAACTTGGCAGGGAAGATGTGTTCTGGTCGGTCGATGCCGCTTGCTGGCGAAGCAGCTGATTCGGTTCGAGCACGGCACGCTGTGAAAGTCGAGTGGGCGATCGCCACTGGCGAGGATTCAGGCAGATCGTGGCACGGTAGAGAGAGCGCTGCGGGAGTCAATCCCTGAGCTGGTCGGGATTGAATCGGAGCTGCGTTACTTCTCTGGCGCTGGCGCATTTGGGCTTACTTAGCCAGGGATCAGCTCACCTCAACGTCGCGGCCCGCTCTTGGGTGTTGGTTGAGCTCTCGTAAGGCCTGACTGACACCAGCACCAGAACCAGCGCTTGATGCTGCTCGCGCTGGCACCCCACAGCACGCCCTTGCCGGCACCGGCACGAGCGAGGCAGCAGCCATCGGCGCGAGCATGGTGTTGTAGAGGGTAGCCACTTGGCGGGAGCACCCAGCAGTCGTCGTGGAGGATCGTGAGGCGAGAGCGCCAGGGCACGGGTCACGGGCTCCCACCAGGTGGTGACCTGCTCGAGCACTGAGTTGGCACGTCGCCGCGGTTGCAGCTGGGGGTTTGCGCCAGCCAGGGCGATGGGCCATCAGCACCGTAGTAAGGTCGAATCGAACTGAGCGAGTCCAAGGGTGATCCGTGGGGCCTGCTCCAAAGCTCGCGCAGCTGAGGTTCCCTTCCGCGGCTCCCAGAAGCGGGCAGTGAGCAGCTCCAAACACGCTGAGCTTCACGCCCGGTGCGGTTCGCGTTCGCGAGAATCGTGCCAGACGGCCGCGGGCCTCTGTCTCGCGGAAAAGGTGACGACTGGAAGACGTATTGGTCATGCAGGTTGATCCACTTGGCTTCCAGATCCTGAAGCTGATCCTCCAATTGGTCGCGCTCTTCACCTTTGGGCGGGTCACGTGGCCACCTGAATGCCCACTTTGGAAAACCTGTGCTGCCCTTATTGAGTAGGAGAGTGGAAGCAGGAGCTGCTCGCCTGCAGCTCGAAACGCCTCTCGCTTGGCTAGGCTTTTCTGTTGTGGCGCAGATAAGCCAAATGCGTCTTCGAAACGCACCGTCATCAGGGCGCGGATGTCGAGGTAGTAGCGGGATCGCAGCCCCCATTAGAAAAGCCTTAGAGGGGGTGAGTCGCTGCTGGCCATCGGTGGGCACTAAGAACGTGTGCGCGGTGGCTGCAGGAGCTCACTTCAAAACTCGCGGGCTGGAGAAAGCTCTCTGAACGGATCACGCACGCGCGGTACTGCCGGCGGGGGTAGTTGTTGGCGACGAACGATCAGGCGCCTGCGTAGCACTGGCTCCCAGACGAAATCGCGCTGGAAATCGGCAACACCATAAGTCGCCGGGTGGACCCGATCCATAGATCGCAGCAGGGGCTGGATTGTGTTCTTCAAGATGGTCATGAGCCCACCGCGGTGCTGGCTCAAAAAAAACCCAAGCCACTCCGGTAATCCCCCACCCGATCGCACCCGATTCAAACGGGGCGTCATAGTATCGTCGCTTCCACCGGCCACGGGCAGCGGTTGTCATCGATGGATCGTGCGTTGACACTGTGCCCAGGGGAGGTCCTTTCCTAAGTCTTCCAGCGTGGTTTTGTTGGCCGCCGCGGCTGAGCCTTGCGTGGGATGCCAACGGCCTGTGAGCCCCTTGCTGGCAGTGAAGACGATGCGGCCGTTCTGGTCGTACCAGGTGTCGCGTTCGTATTGCTGCAATTCACCGGTAATTGCACCCGGTAGATCGTGATGAGTCATCGAGGGAGGCCGAGGCCTGGGCCACGAGCACGTCGATTTCACCAGCGCTGGGCGGCCATGTAATCGGTGCGCAGGGCGCAATCGCGTTGCCAGGTGGGGGACGAGGTGAGGTTGTGAAGAAGTGTTAGACAGGCGGGATCGTTTGTTTGCCCAGCGTTGCTGACGGAAGGCATCATTCCCAGCACTCGCTCCAGAGATCGGCGTAGTGGGTGGGAGGCAGTTGAGGGAGAGGTTCGTAGGGACGCAGCTTGTTTCGGATTACTTGTGCGCCTTGAGAGGAAAAATAACTGCATTGTCCGCCAGCTGTCAGATCGGACTTCCCTGTGATGTCAAATAGAAGTCAAGAGGAAATTGACTGCAGCGTGCACAGAAGTCAATAAGCCTTGATCTGCTCGGAAAGACAGTGGTCCACCCCCGCTGATTCACGGTGGCAGTTCTTGGGAGAGGGCCCATCCGACGGGGATAAGAGTTTCTTTCGGCCTGAGACTAAGGCGTTGCGATGGGTCCACCCGGTTAAACTCCGTCCACCGAGATACTTCCTCCCCCCACGGGCCACCCGTGGCGTGCGAGCCACGGTATTCAGCAGCGGACAAGCAGTCCGGCCGGTAGTTGGGCGGGGCAGGGTAGTCATCGGGCAGGGTTTAGTGGAGATCGAGCCAGTCGTAAGCTCTGTTTTATTTTTCAGATCGTTTTGGGCGGTTTGATAGAGAGGGTGGCTACATTTGAATTAGGGGAACCAGAAAGGATCAGCTCTGAGGATCTGGCGGAAAGCTGGGCTTTCGCGCGGATTGTGCCGTCTGTTCTGGGGCCGTTGGTTTTTCATTGCCACAAAATCTCTAAAGGCCAATGTTTACTCAACCCTTGCAAATCGCCCAGCCGTTCGGTGCAGCGGGCGAACTTTCTCCAGCCACATTTTCAGAAGTTGCTGAGAATTGAGGGCCGGCAAACGGCCTGATTGGCGGGGGTCCCTGGTTCGTCATTGGAGGCGGGCGAAAGGGCCGGAAGGGTTTGGCTTTCATCCAAACGGAAAATCACTTCTTTGTGGATGGCCTTAAGCTTCCCAGCGGGCTCCCTTTGTGGTCCTTGATTTTGCCTGGGGAACTAGACCAACAACCTTCCCAGGAGTTTAAAAAGCCATTTCAGAGAAAGGAGATTGAAAAGCCGGCAATAGAAGAAAATCTTTTCCCTCCTTTTGTGTGTTAGTG
>Ga0163217_1018019_pt1 | contig 14041 bp, 8 predicted proteins | sample SynspAceP_FD_185933 | JGI IMG/M metagenome (GOLD analysis project Ga0163217, IMG submission 185933) | Saline lake microbial communities from Ace Lake in Antarctica - Synechococcus sp. Ace-P (PacBio error correction) | ecosystem: Environmental > Aquatic > Non-marine Saline and Alkaline > Saline ... | reverse complement strand
GCGGCCTTAGAATAAGGATTACCATTTTCCAATTGAACTATTATAAAATTTTATTGAAAAATTTTCGTCGCCGATGTGCAAAGGAAATTATTGAGTAGCTGAAAAGGGCGATTTGGGCAGATCTGGACTATTCAAGTTTACTCAATTATATATTAATCTAGCTTTTTAAGGGCCATTAAGGGCTGTTTCAAATCCACATTTGTTGATCACCATTAAAATCTAAATCGTCTTGTTGAAGGCGTGCAGTATTTCAAAACTTCCCAAGGATTACTGATTTGCATTGTCAAGAATTGAATGTATCCGGCTAAAAGTGTTTCATGGGGCATCAAACTTGGGATTTCATTATTTCCGATTGTAATGCCTCGAATAAGGATACTCCGTTACAAATCGATCAATGTTGTTAAACGTAAAAGCTTTCAATACGTCAAAGCTATCCCAGCATAAGTCCAGGCTTCGTTTTGCGCCCGTCGGCCCTTGGCTTTTTTCATAAAATTCAAGTCGTTTAACACAAATAGCCATTTTCCCATGCTTGTGAATCTGCCCTTCCAGATTAGTGTACGAATTAAACACCCATACCCACTGGGTTTTGTTTCAGAAATAGAACCGGCTTGAAACTGCCTGCCTCCAAGCCACCAACATAATTTCATTGCTTATAAGAAATGATCAACCTGTAGGCAACAGGGATTTAAAGGTTGCATCATTTGACGATGTTCGGAATTGGTATCGATTCTGGTAATGTATCTTCGCTACAAGAGAAAGACAGGCCAACCAGGAATATTTACTTAAAGTGACCTATATATTTGTTTTTTTCATAATTTCTTAAATTAAAATTTATTTCTTGCTCCCAAACTCCTATTACTCTTTGTCTGCGGTATCTGAGACCCACTCCAAACAGTTGTATTTCCCACTTTCTACCATTCGGTAAATTAAACTTTCTGGGTCGGTAAATGATCTGAATTAGGAAAAGATTTCTTCCTTGAAACCATAGACCGATGCCGATTAATAAACGGAATTACCCAAGACTTTTTCAGTAGTCATAGTTTAAGGTTATCTCAACGTAACCGAACAAATGATGGCATCTTGGCAAGGACTGCCTTTTGGAGGATTAAAAGCAAACCTATACTATGTTAATTATGAAAAGTCTTTTTATATAGCAATACCATTAGCTCCATTCACCACAGGACTGCCATTTACCAGTGTACCCTTTACTCCTGGAATTTATATCATCTTCCTGCCTATCAACGGGTAACTCCTGCCTTAAACCCCTTCCATCTGGTTTCTTTTACCAAAGGATGGGGAAAATTATCTGATCCACCGGATCGCCAAGCAAGCTGAAACGACAAGGACAAAATCTTTATAGGTAAAACTATTAATGAGTTTCATTTTCAAAAAATCCGGCGCAAGGCCGATCCTATGATTTTTTCTTTCGTTATCCATAATTGGAAAACCATATCCAGCTGAATTGGGATCGCCTCTGTATTATTGGGTGTGCCCAGAAGCGGGTCCTTAACATAAGAAAGGCCGGAATGACGGGTAATCAAAAACCCCTTCTTCGGCAACAAATTACCCGCTATTTATATCAATCCTTTTCAACCCCTTCGGCCCAAACTAAACTACCTTATTGCTAATTGCGTTGATATAAAGAAGAACCCGGTGGTTCTTGTAGTCACTTCCACGAAAAAGGAAGGTAATCTTTATAGGGAATCAAAAACTCAATATCACCTTCATGGGCCCTTTGAAGAAATTTCCCCAGCATTTCTAATTTCATTTTGTGCTCCGGTGGACAAAGGCAAGGGAACCGCCATAAATCTGTCCTTCTGGAAGTTTACTGTTAAAATAAGTTATTAATCCAATAGAAAGCCTATTCATTGAAAAAACGGAAAAGTTAAATTCCTAATCATAGGACTTTAGTATTTTCAGTCCCAATTGCATTAATTACGAGTGGTTAGTTGTGAAAACGATGCAATCCCATTGTACGCGAAATTGAATCCTCAACCTGGATTATTTTGCAACAAAACCTGTTCCGTTTACAAACAATGGTCCTGCTTGCCCAACCTCGGCCCAGGTAGCTTCTAATTTAGGCAAAGCGGACATAAACCTCTTCCAGATTTGGAAATTATATTTGTTAATAATAAAAACTAGTTCCACATAGAAGGATTAAAAGAAAAGATTCTTATTGTCTACCGGCATGTTTGAATACATAAGGTCGTTCCCGTCCGGAAGCATTAAGAAATATCATATCCTGCCATCCCAAAATTCATATTGCCATAGAAACCAACGATCCTTTGTCTGCTGTTCCAAATTCGAGCCTGTTAATTATAGTAGCATTGCTAAATTTGCCATCCACCAGTAACAAAATTCGGACCCACCTGATGTTTCAGAGTTCCTTTTTCTCATCAAAAACTTTCATTTCCAACCCACCAAGTCCAGTAAGAAATTCTTTACTAATTCCTTTATAGTTCAAAAATTAAATTTGAATTAATTTGATTTTCTTTTGATTTTAAAATGGATATTGCCCCTTCCACTTGGGTGGATTTGTTGCGGCCGGCCCTGACCGGTTTCCCAATTCCCTAAATAAACTTCAGTTCCGTGAGGAAAAATTATCAAAACTTCCAATCGATAATTAACAGAGAGGTTTTTCCGGAAATCTTATTAGCCAAACAATATATTCCAAGTTTTCTAGGCTTTCCGTATTTCTATATTATTCTTACAACCACCCAATAAGGATTATTATTGGACCACTTCTGAAATATTGTTGAAAGTATTGGGTCATTTCCAAGGCGAAGCGGACTTCCGGCCAATATTAAGGAGGGTGGAGTATCAGTTAAGCTTCTGAAATAGTTGTTTGATCTTACCCGTTAAATCCGGGGAAATCACTGTACCTGTAGGTCGTAGAATAATTGAGGAACACTGTAAGCACTTAGAGGGCTTCGGATTATATTAACGCCTTTTTCCCCATTGAAGTTTTAAGTTGTGTTCTTACCCAGATCTGTATCCAGAATAATTCCATTCCTGAGAATTATGACCTCTATCCCTAAGAATAAACTCCCTATAGTCCCAACATTGGAATATTGACCAAAATTAGGTATTGGAAGTACTTCCAGATTTATAGAAAGCCTTATCATTTATCATTAAGGACCTTTGCCTCCTCTTGTTCTCCCCTGTTATTCGTGTAGGTTTCCAATTCACTTAATGTTCTAGGCCCCCAAGTGAATGGACCATGACATTTTAAAGACACCATTTGGCACCTTGGCAAACTCTGTCTGTAAATCCGGTTTTAAAAAAAATGCCAAACATCAATCTACACTATAATAGCGTTTTTCCCAAATTTACTGTGAGGGCGTTTGCCATCCAAGTGATGTTTCCACTTTTAGTAGGAAATTAATATGGACACCGTTTTGATGGCCCTAGACCATATAAAGCGGATGCAGCAGGGCCCCTTAAGTACGTTTGATAGATTCAATATTACTTGGATTAATAATCTGTATATTTCCATTTATTGGAGCTTCCATCTATTCACAAAAAGTGGCTGATGTTCCCTGTAAGTGACCTTAACTCCCCCTTATTTGGGATTGATGGTGACCTTTCTGGCATTACCACTTACTAAGGTTTACTGACACCCAGCGGACTTTACCTGAAGCCCACTTCAAAAACATTGGGATTTCCAACTCTGTGCAAGATTCATCGCCCCCCACTTCCTGAGTGGCGTAAAACACTAAACAGATTCTTGATTTGCGAATACCAAATGAAGTTTAAATGACCACTTCATCCAGGAACTTCGGCGCTTTCTTGCAAAACTAATGTTCAGTGAAAGTTTCACCATTACAATTATCTCTTTGGTTCCAAAACCAACGTAGGAAACTACCCAAAAAACAGCATTGTTTCATCGTCTCGGCAATGGAGAAAAATTACCATCGAATCTGCTTGGGTGCCATTGGTAGTTCCTTTTTCCAGAATATTTGCATCCTGGTTAGAGGGAGTGCCGTCCTTGTCGTGTTAATTGTACCTGATATCTGAAATTTAATCGGTTATTTCTGAGTTCTTTTATGAGTAATTTTGGGAGAAGGATAAAGCTATTGTCTTACTCTTTCTTGTGTTAAAACTATCTTGTTTATTTAATATCTTCATTAAACTACATCTGTTTATTTTGAAAACAATTTAGATAGATACTTTCGATTTTTGTTTGCTCTACCTTAATAGAAACTTTTCTACTTAGATTCAAACATCCTTTCTATTCAGAAGGAAATTTAAATTCAAGATTTATGGCTTCTATTTCTGAATAATGGTTTCCACGCTGGGGTATTGGAAAAATCCAAGGATATTTCTTTTCTTGAGAATATGTATTTTTGCTTGTATCTGAAATAAGCAGCGTTGTCAACAGTACCCGTTAATTTCATTTTTAAGCTAATTTAAAGGGGAATATTAAATACCCCCCCATAATTAAAGAGTTTTTTCATTAATCTGTTAGTGTTTAATTGGTTAAATTTTTTAAATATCATTTTTACTAGATCGGGAAATGGACAGGCATTTCCGATTTTTAAGTTTAAATGATCCTGTTTTTGGTTATTAAAAGTGTTTATTCATTTACATCTTATTTTAAGGGTTTAAGCTTAATAATTATTACTTCGGTTTTTATAATGGCATAGTCAATAGACCAGCTTTTTGTTAAAGATTCTAAAAACTTGGGTCGATTGTTTCTTATGCAAAAAAAGTGGCTCGAACAATTGTTTCCTCCCAATGACTATTCTTATTATTTATTTTTTACAATTATAATGTCGTTTGTAAGCTTCCCGAATTTGCTTGAATCGAGGTTGTTTCGGGAAAACTAATTTCCCTTTACCCAAGCTGGTTAAAGATCCGTGTCAACATTGCTTATAGTTATTTATTATTTTTTCTTGTGCCATCCCTTTGTGGCCAGGTTTCAACGTTACGGATTCCAAAATGGGAAGACTTTTTTCTCTGACCTTTTCTGTTTTTTTAAAGGGGGTTTTTTTTTCTTTTAAAAACAAAAAAAAACGCCCTTCAAAACCAGAACTGTATTAATATTGTTCATCCTCTGGGTAGTTTGGAAACATTAAATTTTGTGCCAGCACTTGAATGTCTATTGCATTGGCATTCACTTACCCAAAAGGATGTTTTTTATCTTCCTTGTTTAACATCAAAAAATATGCCTCTTTCCTGTTAAAAAGATCTTGTCGGCTAAGCTCCTCGTATAAAAGAAGAAATAGTGATTAACGAAGGGGAGGAACCAGAATTTCAACATAAACATGGGTTCCACGATAGAACCACACAAAATTTTTTACCATAAGGAACATTCAGGGTATTGTAATCAATTTTTTGGTTTTCGCTTTGCCAGCATACATTTAATGAGAATTGTTTCTGCGTACTAATTATATTGGCCCGTCTTCATCTTTCATATTCCTATTTTCATTAGCTCTTTAGGGGTTCTATTCTTCCATTACCCAAACAATAATTGTAATGGCTTCCTCTTTAGGGATCAATAAATCGTTTCATCGGCTTAAGGAGCCCACTTGTTGGAAAGGAAATAAGCCTAAAAGAAAAAAGTAAACAAGCCGATTAGCAGCATATTCAAAATCCGGTTAAAATTTCCTTCGGTTTATCCCTTTTTATTTTCTGCAATAATTTTTGCTTAATCTTTATTCCCCGTATCAGGGTCCGTTTATACTTAGTAATTATCTCAAAATGTAATTGAAATATTATTCCTGAAAAATCTGTATTGCCTTTCTTCTAAAATCCAATCGGGACAAAGTATCCAGTTCCTTTGCGGTTGCATTTGTTTGATAGAGATATTTAAGAATAATTTGTTTCTTCCTCTGATCATATTAGGTCCAATCTTTAAAGTAATGACATAGCTTTAAATTTGCAATACCCTTATTTTTTGTTGATTTTTTTTCCATATTTGCCAATAACCATAGCAAGTATTTTGCGACCAAACCTAGTTTTTTATGAATATCGGATGATAATGCGTTTTTAATAAAAGCGCCTTCAAAAGGGGGAATGAAAAGCCATACGTATTACCTAGTGGACTTATTATAACCGGAGGACATTTGGTTACGCACTTTCTCTTAACCAATGACCATGCACTTGCTGAGGACATTCTCCCAGAATGTTTTTCTAAAACTTGCGGAGAAAAGAAAAGAAGCTCAATGTACATACTTAAACATTTACAAAAACTATTTATTCAAAGTCCGTTACAATGAATTTATAAATGCCTACAAGAGAAAGCGATCCACAATGATCTTGGAACACAAATATTCGAAAGGGTCTGGAAAAAAGCAATTAATTTGCATAGTGAGCATCCTTTTGAGGCCAATTATGGCCCCAAATAACCAAAAGAGTTGAAAACCTCCCCGAAATGCAACAAAATTTTTTGTTTTAAGCAAAAAAGAAGGCCTTTACCAACCATCCGAAATATCGGAAATACCTAAATGTTTCCAAAAAAAAACAGTTTGAGCCCAAATAACCAAGCATTTTGGAATACTCAGGGAGAAGATTGGGGAAAAAATATGATATGCTATTATTTATTTTTTTTTGTTAGAAAACTAACAGATTGGTTTTAGGTTCACCTCTAAATAATTAGTATGTTCCTGTGCGTTAAAGGCATTTGGCGGACGATTTTACCAATAAAATATGCGTACTATCGTTAATTAAAGATGAACAACACTGGTCCGTAAATAGGGAATATTGTATCTATTAAGGATATTTTTGTGGGTAAAGGAAGCAAGTAATATTTTCATTTTTGTGTATTGGCTCCATTTTCTATGATTTTACACTCAGTTTCATAATTATGGTGCTACATTGCAAACATAATTTTAATACGGTGTCATATCAAATCTAATCTTCTAGATACGATTACCCTGACTTGTTACAGTATTTGTAAAAAAATTACCCTGACTCTCCCTTATGTTACAATAATCTTGGAAATTTACCCTGGACTTTGTTACAAAAAAATTCGAAAAGATTACTCTTTCACTGTTAGAAATAAACGTTAGAAATTTTCCTATAAGCTCATTTTAAAAGGATGATTACTCATTGATATTGTTAAAATAAATTTTTTGATTAAAACGAGTATTAATATCCCATTAATTGCTATTATTTTTGGGGAAAATTAATACCCATTTATGAAAAATAAGGGGGAAAGCTGTCCTTTTTCCTCAAAAATACCCAGGGAATGAATGGGGCAATTAGGAGAGAATATTAAAGCTTGCCCGTAAACGAAGAAAAGCTACCACTATTCAAGTATCTGAACGGAGCAGGTATAGATTAGAAAGACTTTGTATCCAGGATAGAAAAGGGGAATTCAAAGGTAGCGATGGTTCATATTTTAATTGTTCTTATTTACACTTGGTTGGCAAGATGATTTTCTTGAAGTTGGCAAACAGATGACGAAATTCGGCAAGAAAAAACTGCAGGACTGTAGATTTATTATAACTGGAAAAGATGGCACAAGGTTAAATTTGGAAAAATTATACCGTTTATGCACATTGGCAAGGAATGCCCAGAAGCTAAGATGATAGGTTGTTCTTGCGGCCCATTATGCCAAGGGAAAAAAAGCCTTTAGCTTCGAATACGATACGAATTGGATAAAAAATCAGAACAACAAACTTATTTGTTAGATCCGATATCCAGTTTTATTCCGGTCCACAATTACCCAAATAAGAAGGAAAACTTTGGTGTCTTTTTAGATAGGCATGCCAGATTACCTGGGGAAGAACCCTTGATGAAAAGACGTTTGCAGCCCAACTAGCTAATGAAAAGATCGAAAAGCTACTACGTTATATGAAATCGCATTATCTGCTTGGAGTTTATGACGAAAAATAGAATGGGCAGCTTTACGTTTTAAAAACAGACCGTGACGGACCATTCTTTGGATAACAATGGATGAAGGAGAATCCTACGCCCCCTGGTCGTTCCAGTGAAGAAAGAAAACTTCAGAAAGCTGCCAAGCACTTTTGGAGAATGACACTGATAATGAAGAAGTAAGAAAATGGTCTGCCCGTTTTAATGCTCCAGGGATCTTTCTTTGGGTGGTGGCAAGACCTTAAGGCCAATATTTTGGCATGGAACATGGAAATCTTTGGATACGCAAAATTTCCTCAAGAATGATACTATAGATAAAGGAGCATGGGATACTTTTTAGCATTATCGATTGGCAATAAAGTTTGTGGGAATTGAAATGGCAACCCTCCCGGAATTGAAAAAAATACTGGAAAACTAATCATTACCTTTTTTACACAACGTTTTGATTAGGATAAAGAAAGAACGTAAAAATTCCATTTTTCATCAGCCATGACATGACCAGTAATAATGAGGACACTATACGAGATAAACCAGCAAGTTATCTGGACATTGCTGAATCATTCCAATACAATGGTGTAAACATTGATAAAAACCCTACATCAACTTATGGCGTAGGATTGTTTTTAATATCCGAGTTTCGAATACCCGCATGACCAATTTGCGTAATCATGGTTTTATCCTAGACCCCCAAGGGTTGGATTACTTTCCCCTGACTCACCTATGACATTCAAATCCATCCATAGATAAAAGATGGAATTTGGGCACTTAATATTGATATGGCATCAAACCAATGCTTTGGATTTTGGAATTTGTCAAAAAGGGAGGGGGTACTTCGTTTGGGAACAAAAAACAAATGGATGCTATTGTTGATGAAGGTGCCAAATCTAGTTAGCCGTTGAAGGACAATAGCCGGTGAGAGATTGGAATTTCACGAGCACGCAGCAGTAACTTATGGGCAAGTGCCTTTTAAAAAAGTGTAATTGATCTTAAGTTAGGGTTTTGCATTTGGCGGATAGTTTAGATTATTTTTCGTAATTTTATTCTCGTAACTAAACACACAATCAATACGTTCTTAAGCTATGATAAATCGAGTGTCCAAAAAAGGATTTGATTTGGTCATTTACATTAAAATACATGAATAAATCAATGGTTTGTAATGATATGTCGGGCTGTCATCCGACAAGCAGAAAATATTTGCATATGCAAATCACTTTTTTTGTTTCCCGTTGGAGCCAAACGCAGTTTGGGCGAACATGGGAAACAAAAAAGTTTACGAAGCGCTAGGGCTTCTTCTTTTTATATTATATTGGACTGTTAACAAGGAATTTAAAATTCAACACGGCTATATTTTTAAGTTGTGTTTAACCTATAACTTACGTATTGGTGTAATCACAAGACATATAACTTACTGTTAAAGGATATCGATTACGTTTTTCAGTTTATGTCCAATCTCTATGGCAATGTTTTCAATTCTTTATTCTTTCTGCCTTGCATTAGATTGCCATTGGAATTTACTGCAGCCAACTTTCCTATCTTCTCCATTTTCTAACTCCCTGGGAACAATTTACGTACATGGTAACATTAGTTACCGACCTTATCCTCTTGTCTTTTTAAGGCTTTATGCGCAAAAGTGTGCGTTGCAGGGCTCCCAAAATTCTCAGGTGTATTTCTTTTAAAATCAATATTTAATTTTTCTTTTTAAGGTGGCGAAGTAAACCATCTATTTTTCTGTTAATTACACCAAATGCCCTCATTTTTTCCAGCTCAATGGGGCGGATAACTTTTCATTGGATTACATCTTCCAAATTCACCAGATAAGGTTTTAGCAAAAATAATATTCATAATACCACTTTTTATTTAATGCATTAATAATAACTCCTATAAAAGTAGGCGTATATGACTAGACCCTTTGTTAACGTTTCTGTAACACAAATTAACCTACTGTTACTGTCTCTATTAATAAATATTTCGAATCGAGGTCATCTTCCCTAGCAATTTGTATGTTTGCAACATGGATAGTATACTTTAATTTTTACTTTCAAATTCGTAATAAAGTAATAAAAGAGTCTTATGGTAAGGACTTCAACATTCACTTAATCATAATGTCCAAGTGCCAACCCTTTAAATTGATTGCATTAATAAATTTAGCTTATTGAATTACGTCCATTTTGGAAACAACTATTTACTTTAGATGTGTCTATAATTGAGTCGGTTTAGGTCAGTGAATTGGCTAAAGACATGTTTTTTGGAATAAAATAATAATCACTAAAACTTAAAAAATTCATGAGAAGTATTCTTTGGTTAATCGCGCCACGTGTAATTAAGTTTCTTATTTGGGCTTGGGTTTTTTCGGAATTCAATTGCGGGAATGGGTCCAGTAGTTTGATTATTATTCTCTTGGTAATTGCTGTAATTGCCGTTCTTTACAATAATCATATTCAGTAGAAAGCCTTTTATAAGATTTATATTTTTAGTAGGATTTAGCGAAGGGTGACCCGCACTCTTCGTATTGCCCTAGCTGTATGGCGTTGGGCTACTTTAATTAGGATTCCCTAAATTTCCAAAACATCCTCAAATTTCTATGCTTGTTATCCGAATATTTTATCTACTTTCAATTAGGTTCTTAAACCTTTCCTTTTTTTAGTAAAAAATTTGTCCTCCCTTATTATATTTTTAAATTTGCTATGGGTGGTTTTAATGTCCTTGGAAAATTATACCCATTTAACCCCCCATTATTAATTATTACTTACGCATAATTTGAATTATGAAAACCGATTGGATCCAGGTATAATTCGCCAACTGATTTTATTTAATTTACTTATTATCCTACTGCTGGGAGGTTTAATATTCCAAAGCAATACTACCCTATTTTACCGGGAATTTTGGGAGCTATAACTATTTTTATGTCCTTTTACGGGCGGGGCCTATGGCAAAACTTGTTACAGGGGGTGGCATCCAGACTTGGCAGCTGCCGTATTGTTGGTGGTTTCCTTTGTGTGTATGTATTTTTTGTTGCCCGTTTCTCGGGATCATCTTTGTATTGCTCGGCTCAAAAATTAGCAATGCGTACAAAATTCCGAGAAAGGTTATTTCGGCTTTGAAATCACAGTTTGGCGTAAATGGGAAAATCAACTTGGATATGATTTAACGTCCGAAATAGATGCGGCGCTATCTCTACTGGCTATGCCCAAAAGCTACAGGGTTTTGCATGAGGAGGTATACCTTCACCTGTTTTCATAGTATAGGAATATGTATTTCTGTGCTTTCATTATATGTTGACGATCGGCGTGAATTACGTGAATCCTTGTTCAAGTATATTCCTATAGGCAAGGGAAAATCTAAAATTAATAGGAGAGGAAGAAGGGCACTGGTGCGTTCCAATGCCTTAGCGTATGCCTTTGGCTGGCTATGGCCCAAAGGGGTTTGGTGGCGCTAATTAGGATTTGATTTTTGGGATTAATTCTCCATTCTTCTGGGCCGTAATTGTTACCATAGGTTCTATGGTTCCCTTTTTGGTTCTTTTGTTGGGCATTCTGCCCGTTTTTATATTATCTCTCTCCAATGGTAGCTCCTTTCCAAGCTTGGGTGTATCCTCCTTTGGCTTTATTTTGTGGTTAGGCGCAACAGATATCTATTTCGACTTTTTATTCTTTAAAAAAATTGGACAACGTACATCTTTAATTACCGTTGATAGGAGTAATTATTGGGGTACCCCATTTTTGGTCTTATTAGGGACTAATTTTTTTGGACCTCTACTTATTCAGTCTTTTTCCTTATTATTGTACGGAAGTATAAAAAAGGAATATGCCAAGGACAACTTTAATAACTACCAGACTTTCATTCCCTTTGGAAAACAATTTGCGAGTTCCTTCTAATCTTTGAAACTCTGCTGTAATGTGCTGGTTGTAGGGATACACTCGGCGGCATCCCCGCAGCACCGCTAGGGATATAGCCAGGGCCCGACCGCCGAAGGAGGTAATGGCCCTAATAATGAAGCAGATGCACAAGGGAAAATATGACAGCAAATTCCTTATCTTGGTCCAATTCTTAGGGGACCAAGCTCCAGTTTATGTGATAGGCTTCAATCTTAGGGGTTGATCTATTTACAACTCTCCATTTAAAAAATAACCCCACTGATTTTTAGAGGTATATTAGTAATGAAATTTTAAAATTTTGAAAGCTCGAGGCTACAATATTGTCGATTTTTCTTTCAAATTGTTCTTTTTCTCTTTCCGTTTTTTCTTTGCAACCGCCTAAGAATTCGTCGAAACTTGCCTTCTGAATTAAGTCAGGTCATTTCAGTAGATCACCATACTTTTGTTTGAATTACCCTTTTTAACTGTTTTCCATTTTCCTTCTAATTGATCACTGTTTCATAGTAGTATTTTATTTAAGGTCTGCTCTAAAAAGGCAGACAAGATTAATAAATCATCTTTAATAAAAATTAGCCCCAAATTACTCATGTCCCAATAATTCAAAAAGATTAGATTTTTTAATCCATTTAATGTAATGGGAAAACTTTAATATTTCTTAATAAACCGAAGAATATTAATAAAAGTTTTTATCATTAAAAAGGGATAGCCGATGCAAAATTCTGAAGACCGAATTTCACTGCGCCATCAAAAAAAAGGAATTCTGATGGCGCCTCCCCTTCAGGCAGGTAAGGGACTTGTAAAGGGGAAGCAAAATGAACCGGCAACACAAAACTTTGGATATCTACCCTAAGGCCCAAGCCTAGGCCTTACCCAATTCCTTGGCCCAATTGGAGCTAAATTTTCCTTTGGCAAAACCAATTCTTTCGTTGAACTCACGGCTGGGCTGCAGGTTTCATTCTTCTGAAATCTCTATTGTCATTGGTCAACCATACTTACCGGCATGCCGCGGAATACGGCGGCCCTTTAAGTACGACCATATTGTAAATCGTATATTTCCAAATTGCCTCTAATCGTAGATTCCAGATTGGTTCAAAAAAGAAGGAGGTTGCCATTTTCATCAGCAACTAAATGTTTCCCTGGCCCAGCGACGTATCTTAAATGCCCTGACCCATATAGGACCCCCCGAAAAAAATTTGCTTTTACAAAATGGCAGAGTAGAAGAGTCCCTGCGTAGGGGGATGCCCCATCCTGGCATAAATTTCTACTTACTGGGATGTTCCTTGCCCCATTTTACTATTTTAATAGCGAATAATTCTAGTCGCCTTGGGCATATGAGCATATTCCAACCCAAAAACAGTTTTATCGGACCCGCCAATAGGTGTAAGGGTTGTTGCCAGCTACATCTACGCTTGAGGAAAAACAAATATGGCGGGTTTTTTATTCACATCTACCAGTTCGTTGAAGGTAAAAAGTATAGTTAAGCCCAGCGATGAAATTGTTGATCGAAACTTTGTTTCAAAAAATGGATTTTTATCCAAATGGCCGTTAAATTCCTTCAGAGGTGTTCGATAGGTTTAACGTAATTGACGCTAATAGGGTTAAGCTCGTTGGTATACAAAACCTATTTTGGCATTCCAGGGTTATTAAACCAAAGGAGGTATGAACGGGAATTTTAGGGTAATTAAAGTTGAGTTACGCGATAGGAAACGGTTCCCAGGCTAATTTTTTGGTCTTGGGTACCGCCGTATTTAAATTGTTTTGGAGAAAGGGAAGCAGGTCTAGGGATTGATCAATATCGGGTTTTTTCAGGCCTCCCGCTTATTACTGCTAAGGCCTGTGCCTTTTACCACCAGAGAGCTGAAGTCTCATAGGGCAAAAATTGGCCTGTTATGCTTAATGTTTCCCCCCTTTAAAAAGGTTTCTGTTGTTGTTATGTGAGGGGATATTCCGGGGCCTGCCAAAGCCGTTTGATTTGGGTACGGCCTGTAATGGGCCCTTACAAGGACCTTTTTGGCTGGAGCGGGGGAAAAAGTAATTTAGGGTCGCCCGTATAACGAAGCAGTTACTGTCTTGCTTCGGTTGCTATCCAATTTTTCATTGAACCGAAATATTGAACATATATTTATTAGTTTACCAAGGCCGGAAAGGGGGGGGCCTATTACTGGTTAACCCTTGGCCGTTTCCGAATATTATTTTTTATTTTCTGACCCCACCCGAACAATATATAGGGTTCCAAAACTTTTTTTGGTTTAAAAAAAAAAAAAAAAACTTCTTGTTTTTTGTTTTTTTAAAAATTTTTTTTTTAAAAAAAAATTTTTTTTCTTCCCCTTTTTTTCTTTTCTTGG
>Ga0163217_1117957_pt1 | contig 14042 bp, 17 predicted proteins | sample SynspAceP_FD_185933 | JGI IMG/M metagenome (GOLD analysis project Ga0163217, IMG submission 185933) | Saline lake microbial communities from Ace Lake in Antarctica - Synechococcus sp. Ace-P (PacBio error correction) | ecosystem: Environmental > Aquatic > Non-marine Saline and Alkaline > Saline ... | reverse complement strand
CGGCGTTGATCATCCTCTGGCGGGTCAGGCTCAGATCGTTTACACTCTGCCAAAGGCGCAACACCGTTGGGACGGCTCTGTTTACGGTGAATATGTGGGTTGGCGTCCGAAACCGGTGCTTTTCGTGCTTCGACGCTAAACCAGGTGTGCAGCAAATACGCCGGCCACAAACTGGGCTGGGGTATCCGAATTTCGGCTGTGGGTAACCCACGTCTACCAGTAGGCAAACCAATACAGGCGGTAGTCGGTCACGGCCAGCTCCAGTTGCCGCTAGGCGAGATTCCTTCGTGTTCGGCTTCGGTGAACTCTGGCCATCCAATCCTGACGGCAGGCACTTCTTGGCAACCTGATCGCGGCATTCAAGGACTCCCCGGCTGAATATTGCGGTACGCATGTGATTGCAAGATAGATCGCATTTGGCTGCACCTCGCGAACGTGCAATCACCAGATAACGCTTGCGCATTACGCTGATGTTCTGCAAAAAAAATCGTGATTGGACTATGAGACTGACAGCCAGCGCAGCACGAAAAGCCTAAAATCGTGTTCGACCAACAGCGCCTGGGCGCCTGCATGCATGTTTTCGGGCTTTAAAGGCTGAAAGTTCCAGCTAACCTGGGCCGCGTTGAAATTACTTGGGCGTCACCGGGTTGTGTAGATAATGTAGGCGATAGCGACGGTAAACCGCGGAAAAACCGGGCATGAAAGTCGCCCTGGCACTGGCCACGGCCCATCGTACGGAAATATCAAAAGGCGAGGCAGTTATTAATACCCCATCACCGAAGAGCGTGCCTCTGCTAGCGCCACTGGACGGCGTATACTCAATAATGAACCAGCTGGTAACTGGTCCGTGAACACGGGCATCGGTTGTTCGCGCCACACAACACCAGTGTCACATCATGTCAGATTCAATCGGCCTGCTTGAACTCAGGAGACGGCTTTGCCAACTAGTATGTCTTCGCGCACAGTGTGCCAGCAGTGTTGCCGTGATTTTATAGTAAATGCGTGCACAGCCGCTGGAATTTCGCGGCCACTCGTATTTCCAGACACATGCCACACGGCCGTTGCCTAATGAGAGGACTCGTATTCCGCTGGTAAGCCGCCTGGGCGTTCAAGCGAAACAAGAGTCAGCTCGAATATAGTGATCTGAGTGTTAAAAGCACAAGCCGGCGCGTCAGGAAGGCTCTGAGCAACCGGCTTTACTTGAATGGATTATTAACAATCAAGGCGACAGATTTACCCTAAGCCAGTTTCCTTCGACTTCTTCTCTTTGCTGATTCAAGGCTCTGGGCACATTGCGTGGTGGTACCCATGCGCGCATCAAGAATATTTCGCGAGCGCCGAGCCGCTCACATCAGACCATCTCAAACCGTAGGCCTGCGTGCCATAACTCTCCCGTTGGTCTTCCCGTCGTCGGGTGCCACGCCAGGAGTCCGACAATCATCGTCGTCACCCAGATCGCCTCTCGTCGATCGATCGAGGCGCACCAGGGCCCACAACGGGGCAGTCGTCTTCTAAAAGATCCCTCTTCCAACAAACTCCACTTCTGGAGATCGTCCTTCCGACAAGGTCGTCCTCAGGAAGCGTCATACGCATGGAAGTTCATTCTATACGGGCCACGGAATCGTTCCAGGATCGTCAGGCTACTCGTCGCGCCTCTCTCGCGTGCGTCTTGATCTTCACCGAGCCCCCGCAGCCTCTTGTGCCCTCGGCCTTGCGGATCGTTCGCCCCTCAAAGTCCATGCGCTTCCTAGCGCCTGCGCCGCTCATTTCCGATCGCGCACGTGGTCTATCTTGCCTTCGGATTGCGGTGATTCTCTTCGCCCTACCCGCGCGAAGTTGAGAGCTGGTCCCTCATCTGCGCATTCGGCAAATTCGCCATCAGTGCGCCAGGTGGTCTTTCGGTTCCGAAATTTCCAGTGTCCCCTCATATGTTCTAGTATGAGGAGATCCAGCTTGCACCAAATCGATTCTCGCATTCAAAAAGGCTTGATCTGTACAGCCTCGGGGGTCGCTTTTGAGTACAAGCTTTCTGCAGGGTCACAACTCGTCAGAAGGGCCTCGCCAGACTTAGATCATCATTTCGTCAGACTGTCTTTGGCCGGCCGTGTTTACAGGATCGTTAGCCTTAAGCCAAAGGCACATTCCGAGCGTGTCTTCAATCGGCAAATTCCCTGGACGAATATACAGTCGGGGACAACGCCAAAATTCTCAAAAGTCGTTAAAATCTTCCGACACGTCCGACTTTGCCAGGCTCTCCCTTTGTCGCGCGCTGCGTGTCTTCAATAGGGCCAGATCGTTAGTCTTTGTGACTAAGGGATCGATTCTAGCGTCGGACTTGTGCTTGTGTCTATTGCGTCTTCTCCCTCGTGCGCTACATCGAAGCTCCCAAGAGAGCCTCGCACAGGACAACCTCCGGAGTCGCTCAATTCGGTGACTTCAAGTCATGCGATGCGTGGGTTGCGCTTCCGCCCTGTTCCAGATCTGTCAGCAAACGATCAGGCCTCGGCCATGGGCCTCGCCATTGCATTCCAAAGCAATGAGGCTCGCCATACTGACTGTTGTCGAGAAAAAAGCCACTTCCTATTGCGCCGCGGCATACGCGTAGGGACGCCGAGCGAACTTTCAGGCGCAGAAGTCGGTGCGGCTGCTCGCGGGAAATCGCAGGGACTCCAGAGTATTTACCCGCCTGTTTTTCGTTGCTGACCGTAAGCCAAGTAGGAATCAACGCTCCTGCCGGAAAACGGTCTGGAGCCCCTACGCTTTTTAGGCATTACGGTTCGTGATGCGACAGCAGGTCCAGGTCAAACGCAGTTGGATACCTTGGTGAGTAAACGCCGTGCGGGTTCAACCGGGGCGCTGTATCATAAGTCAGCTTAGTATCGTTCTCGGCTACATCCTGGTTTTTAAGATTTGCTCGGCTCGTAGTGACCACCGAAGCAAGCGAGATAGCAACAGCAACAGCAAACCGCCGCCCAAAAACAGGCGTCGCTGATAACAGCCTCGGCCTACATCATGCTGTCGACCAAAACGACTCGGGGCGGGGGGCCCTCAAAACACCCCAGCGGGGGCTTGCTTTTCGGGCACCGGGGGGGCATCGTGCTCGTGCCGTCGCCTGTGTATGTGCGTCTCTCTGAGGTGCGCTGCCACTCTCAGCAGCCGGGTTCGCCGTCATCCTCCTGCAGTAACGGCGGGTCGTTGTAGCATTCGCTGTATCGCCAGTCTCGGCAGCAGTGCGAGCGTGTGGATATGTTCAGCTTGTCCGGCTCTGTCGCAGCACGCGTGGCCACTAGCGACATTATAAGCCAGATACTCCTGCGGTGGTGCGTCGGCTGCATTTGGTTCATGTGCTGTCAACGCGCTCTCGCGTTGCGTACCGAGCCTGCTGCCATTGTCGGCCAACTGGCTGTTTTTCAGCTCCAGCACCGCTGCAGAGTTCCATTCTGCTCTTGCAGGCTGTTAAACAATACGTGTATATCTCCTAAACTCGCTGTTTCACGGCGCGCATGTCAAAGCTCTTCGAGGCGCTACCATTGAGCTGGGCCGCGGCGATCGGCCGTCGGGCACGGATGAACAACAAGCGAGTTCTTAAAAAAAGAACCAATACCCCCCCTGTGGTTAATAATTCCGCACTAAAGTATGTCAAAGAGCAAGTAACAATTAAAGGTAACCGTGAGACCCCAGGACTGCTCCACATGGATTCGCGAGTTCGAAGTGCACCAGGGCAAGGAGTTAAATTACCGGCACCTGCCGGCGCTTTCGTGCGTCTCGGCACAATCAGTTTCCAGTTCCGCATCCCCGCCGTCTATTGCGCGGCGCAGGGGCACAGCCGCTGCACTGGCGATTCAATAGTGCACGGGCTGCGATGGACGTTCCTTGTTGTAGTGCGGCCGCACAGTACCTGTATTTGCTCGTGGCGCCCTTGGCCAAGTTTCGAATCTGACGCAAGCCGTAAGCGTGTGCGCGAAGAAACTTCACGGCGTTTCACCGCGGTGTTGATATGCCGTTATGAAGGCATCAGGATTAACGGGTTCCTAGAATTCGCCAGCTATGTAGATAGCTGTTCGCCACCGATCGCTGTTGCTTTGGGCGCATCCTTGATGGCAATGACTTCCACAGAGTGTCTAGGTACGGACGTTGCCTAGGGCGCAGATGACCAGAACTCACTGCGCAGGATACGGCCAAAGTGAACGATGGATTCTGGACTGCCGCGGATAACTCAGTGACTAGAGACCAGCGCTACCGGGTCGTTCTCAGAGCGCTTATACTGCGTCCGCTCTTGCGTGGCGCGAGTGGCGCAATGAGTTTGCTGTGTCGCAGAGCAGCTACGCTCTCGCGCGTTGCGCGCGACATGTTCTGGTGGATTTCTCTCTCCGGTGCTCGCCATGTCTCTGGCACGCTCGATACTACGGGTGGGCGAGCTTTTCTACCTATCGTAATATTTCACGCAGCACGCGGCCGCTTGGGCCAGGTTAACTCCACAGAAAACTGAGGGGTACGGCTCTCGTAATGGTTCGCGCGGTGGCGAGACACGGCATCGGTGGAGTTCTATCGGCTTTGAAAAAGCCGGCTTACCGCCAGAGGCTTGTCCATCGACTGCGGGTAACCACCTGAAAATTCCAACTTACTGTGCATATAGAGAGAAACTGGCCGCGATTTAAGGCCGACCCGCTGATAACGCGATTCCGAAGCCACATTTACGAAAACATCCACCAGGGCTTATGCCCGGCTCTGGTCGCAGCACAATTTGTGCATCCAGAGGCTCACTTTGCATAGTAGGGAACTGAAGTGCTCCACTCGCCCCTAAACTCAGCGTTGCTCTGTGCTCAACGCCAGAGCCAAGACGTGCGCCTAGTGTCACAGTGCCGAAGCAACGCAAGGCTTTGCGTAACCTTACATGCTTATTTCCTTTCCAGTCTCTCGTCATCTATTTCGTACCTGCTCTCTCGGGTGTTCACAGCGCGCGGCCGTTATAAGCTCAGTTTCGGACTCAGTTGGATTGACTTCCGTCTGCGGTGTTGATAAGTGTGGCGGGAATCTTTAATTCTCTCAGCTCAGCGGCCAAAGCAGTATTTGTATCGCCAAGAGGTGATATAAGACAGATCATTTTAATTCAATGGAATCAACGTTCTTTTCAGTGCACTGCTACGCTACTTTGCCAATTTTCACCGTACAACGCTATTCCGATGTACATATAGTCTAAGTCACTGCGGGCATACTGAGGCGGACGAGCCCGCTGTGGCTTTATATGGTTTTCTTAAAAAATAACAGTGGGGCGAAGGCCTGAAAGCAGCCTTCGCCCTTCACCGTTTTGTGTTGCGAAACCCGGACGGCAGTATTGTGCTCATTTTTATATCATAGACCACGACGTTCTCTCGGAAGAAGTTTCGCAGCGATGCGCCTCAGCGGTTCTGCCGCGCCCCACAACAACTGATCGCCCCACAGGTAAACGCAGCGAAATGTACTCCTCCTTCGATGTGGTTCAATGATTCCGTGGTAATGACGTGCTCCGACTGGAATACTCGGAGGCAGTGCCGGTATACGCTTAAGTGCCGGTGTACCAGGCTTGTGCTATTGTCGCGTGCGCTCGTCCCGGCTCTGTGCGGGAGATAACTTTCACCCAATCGTGTGCCGGCGGCCAGAAATCTTCTCCTTGGAATCTTTGCGGAGGCAGATTCTAAAAGTCTGGTCTGCGCAATGCTATGTCATGGTTCAGGTTGTCGCTTTGTGTGTTGACGCGTCCCGCACTGCACGCGCAACCAATTCCCCTAGCGCCCATCTGGACGAACCACCAAACCGTCAACGGTGTTCTGGGAAATCAGGAATTCTCAGACTGCGTGCCCCACAGAATCTTGTTGGCTGATTCAGCCCGGCTTTTCCACTTTCCCTTGCTCATCCGTTTGTCGAGCTGTTTGTCGGATAAAACGAAATCAGGCTGCCCGCCAGCGGCACGGCAAAGTGCTTCAGGTCGAAAACTCGGTGCTGCGCTGGTTCCGGTCACCTTGCGGTCAATCTCCAGAATCGCAGAAGACGGGCAGTGTCCAGCTCCGGCTTTAACGCTGCCATTCACAAGGGTGGGCGGCCTCCGGCGGCCCCCCCCCCCCCCAAAAAATTTTTTTTTTTTTTCTGGTTCAGCAACTCTCGCAGTGTCCTGTTTGTGTTTCCCCTGCGCGGGCGGAACCGGAAAGCGGCCTGATACGTCATGGGCGGACTACCCATTCGAGGTCAGGAGTCCGTGCTCTAGCAAAACCGTCCAAGGCCAAACATCATCAGGCGCCAGATATCGTGCAGTTGCCTCCGATGTAATCTTTCACGGCCTTTGTCGAGCGCAGCGTCAATTACGTTGCGGTTTAAACCGGGGTTGTCAATAGCACAAGAGCGATAGAGACCACTCGTCACGCCATGCGCAGGTAACGCCCAAGGTCTGATTCGCAAATTAGCCGTTCCAGCCGGCTTCTTTCGCATTTCTGGATACACCGCCGAGGTGTAGGGTCGCCCTCCTGACAGGTCAGAATTCACGTCCAGGGTCTTTAGTGTGTCGATATCGAAGGCGTCCTGCTTAGCTGGGCAGAATTGCCATCCGCGGCCCACATCTGCGGCGTCGCGGGTTGCCCGTTTTGCGGGACGATGGGAAAAGTAACACCACTTTACCGTGCGGGTTCGCTATCGCTCTCGCGCAAACATCGGTTTCTTCACGCATACGATGCGATGAGGACCTAAGGCCGCCCAGCCATGCCAACGCGCCATACCGCGTACTCTCAAGCGCAACCTCGCGTGTTCATGCGGCTTCCTTTGTTCGAACCTTCTTTTATTACCTGTCAGCAGGCCGGTGTCGCTGGCGCAGACAAAGATGTAATCTTTTAAGCCGACCGGGAAACACAGTACCGCGAAACGCTGCAATTCCATGTGCGCCGTTATTTAAAATGCTGTCTCTGATTTAACATTACTATCGACTTGAGCAGCGACTCTGTCGCTTTATAGCGCTGCGCAAGTACCGCTGTTCACCCATTTCACGGGTAGAAACCCGGGTGCAGCCCTCCGACCATTATATCCGCCGTGCGGCAAGCCCTGGTTCCTTGTACCTCTGCTAAACCGACTCAAGACGTGCATAAGTTCTGACATGGCTGCGGTCGGCGGTCGGCCCTTCATCCAGGCTATAGCGCTCAGACATACATCGCGCGAATGGCCAGGCGCTACGTGAGATGGTCGCCCAACGGTTGGGTTTTTCTAGCGCGCGACATGGCCCTTTGTCTTGGCAATATCAGGTGGCTGGCCGGCCGAACCATGGCACGGTGTGCGTACCTCGCCTGCTTCGCCGAATTCATCGTAGCCAGATGGCAGCATAGCCGATGGAGCCTGTCAGGGATAGCGGCTTCGTCAGACAAGAATGTCAAACGAAATACTCATTGCCGCGGTAGCAATCACGTTTCATAATAAACTCAGTCTCGGGTGGCGTGTGAGGCTCTGCGAACCAGCTGATCGCCGCAGTTGCATTGGTTCTCGCACGTAACGTCTCTGAGTGACAGCTCTACGTCCGGATACTCTGAGCTTGAGCGCTCGCTTCATGATCTCACGCCAGCGCACGGGTCACTTCCAACACGTGGCCTGTCGACCCGAAGCACAGTTTTTTGCCGCGGCTGCTGGGCCCGTTTTCAAACCGACCGGCCAATCGGCGAATTTCAGTCTCTGTGTAGGCATAAGTGTTATTAGCCCTGGCGGTCTTCACCGCTTTTCAGCTGTCGCGCACACCGCGGGCGCTGACCGAAGTAGTGATCCTCTCCTCTCTCTCTGTCCGGATAATTCATTGATATTCCAGGCCCGGACATACTTTCCGTTTGCAGCTGAAGGAAGCAACGCCAGCTGCGGATAAAGAATAGAGGTGCTCTGAGCGCATAGAAATAGTGGCAAACGCAGGTTTCTAAGGTTTGAGCAAATACGCGGCACAGTCGCGCAGCAGACCTTTTTCGGGCGTTTAGGCCATCGGCAGGGCGTTCCCACTTTCGGGCCGCCAACGGCGCCAGCTAGAATCGCGTCGGCCTTGTGCCTGGCGCTCGACCCAGTCTCTATCTCGTCTATCTGTGAGGTGTCGGATTCGTCCAGCGCAGACACGCCGAGACCACCAGGGCGGGTGCTGAACACTCCTCAATAATCTAGCAGGCCCGTGCTTTGAACGACTCATTTCGCCCGGTCCGCCGTTGTTAGTCTCCTCCCTCCGTCCATTGATTTCGATTGGCCCTAATCCATCCGCCTTCTTGCGCAGTGAATATGGTTTCGTGAATCTTTGTGTCCTGGATATCGGTTTCGCCATGGGATTGGGCAGCCCAATACTGCCGCACAAAGCTATCGCCGCGGGTGCGCGGCTTGTCAGCGAGCCGTGTGTCGATCTTCGTAATTGGTATCTGGCAAGAATACCGACTCCGGCGGTCCCGTCTCTAACGTCACACCAATACTCGTCCGGCCAGGAATCAGCTGTCCGCGTATAGCCCTCCATGGAAGCCGATTGCTGAGCAGCGTGAGATCTGAAATGGATTCGACACGACTGAGGTAGCAACGGGATAACGCGCGTCGCTTGGCTGGGCAAAGGTTTACGCACCGTCAGTTTCACTAAAACCTTTCGCTTGGCCTTCAGGGATTTTCTCGAACAAAAAGCAAGTCTCGTGTCAACATTTTTTCATTCAAGAACAATAGGCAACAGCCTATCTACCTCTAGAAGTCAGCCCTCCATTTTTTGTGCCTAACTTTTGACGTATTAGAAGAACTATCAGCCACACATCTTCCGTGGGAGCGACTAAAACTCATCACGCGCCGTCAAGTCTTCCAAATGACGCACCAAGGCGCGTGGCTTCCGGCTGGAACCGCACTAAATCTTGGTGCGGTTCCAACAGCACGTCTCGTGTTCGCCCGCTGTTAAACGTTTTTTGGGTTTCAAGCACAAAATCCGTGGTACGGCGCTGGGAACTGTCCTGACCAGGCTCACCTCGTCCAGATAACGCAAGGATCAGTACGATATTGTGGCCGAGCCTCGCGATGTGATGGACTTCAAAAATGCTGGACAATGATCAGGTCGCCGCTAGTTTTCACGTGTGGAAAAACGCTGGTCCATTGTGAGCGAGGCTACGACCGGCAACCCTGGGTGTTGGTAAACATGCGCGCCATGGTCATTGTTCTCTGTAGCTCAGTTCAGCATTTCACGAGGTCAGAACAAAATAGTCCTCAATCGCTGCCGCCAGCCTGGCCGTCTCTCTCTTTCTACACGGTGGGTTACGATCACTCACCTAAAGGCCCTGCACAGATCCCGTCTCTTAAGTTTGAGCCGTTTCAAGGACCCGGTAGGACGCACCAATTGCTCGCCACGCTGCCCTAACTTATCGGTGGCGTATCCATGGCCGATGCCAGGGCACAAGAGCAACGGGGGGTCTGGGGACTTGGTTTCACGCCATTCCAGCCCTCCTTAATGCAGGAAAATTTCTTTATTTGTCCAGACCCCTCAGCTATATCGGCCTGTTGCCAACTTCACCAAGCCCGAGCCCGGCCAACCACCATGGCCTGTTTCAAACTACCGCCACTTGCGCCTTTAACACCAGCGCCGCCTCGGGCGCAGGTCTTCAATCCGGGCTGGATCAGAGTTACGGAACCGTTATATAAATTACTTCTTCTTGTGGGTCCACGTTGATGTCTGTTATTGTTGACGCCTACCCTCCCGTTGGTGAGTATCAACGACCGCCTGAGCCGGGCAACTCCCACTTGCGGCCAGAACTTGGGCAGGCAGACCCAACTGTGTATGGCCGTTCACCACGCGCCCGAGATGGCCGGTTACGGTTTAAGCGCGGGCACCCGGCTTCCGGCCGTCTCCGGTGTGATCAAAGTGCAGGAGCCTTTTCTTTTAGCCGAAGTTTCCGCCTCGAGACACCCGCAAGGAAAAGAGCTTTGGCCTCAGGCCACATATTTCCGGCGGCCACCCTATTCCTCTTCTGGAAGGCGCTTGGGTTGTCAGTTGGGGGCAGCTTTAGCGATTCGATACGTTGCTGATTAAATTGCCCGACGTTTTGCGTTGATGTGAGCGCGTGATGTCCCCACTTCGCCCACGAAAAAAAAAAGGCCTCCAGTTCCCACTACAAAATAACTCTTCAAGCAAGTTTCTAAGCCGCGGCGACCCCGGCTGACCCGGGAGGGGTATTTAGATGTCGGCGACCTTTCGTCCAGCAAAATCCGTAATTTTCCCGAGCCGCACCGGTCCAAAACCCGACCCAAAACAAGCGCGCCCGGACCTGGACAAGGCTTTTTACCTATAACTCTTTGAGTTTTTTGCGTCACCAACTTCAGCGCCTTTGATTTACATGAAGGCGGGTCCCAATGCCAGAGGTATTCACATTTTATCCAACGGCTGGTTTGGCAGAGCGCGGTTTTCCTGATAGAATCCGCGCTCTTCATATTTGCGTTTCTTCGCCCGGGTGTTTTTCATGGATGCGTTGATTCTTGGATTGACTGGGGGGTTCAATTATCTTGTCGGTTATTACCATATCAACGCTGATTCAGCCTAAAGGCGCGGCTTTGTTCGCGAAGCCTTGTCGTTTGCGTGTACGGTGGAAATGGCCTTTCATTGTTGCTCGCACATTTCACCCCCAGATGCAGTCGCTACTTTGGCCAGCACCGTTGAAAAAACGCCCATGGTGAGTCATGTTGCGGCATTTCGCGATTCTGTTTATTGGTTACTGGTTATCCTGTGGGGCGCTATTCATAATGGGCATTATCGGGCAAAGGCTTGTGGCAAGGTACAGCGCCAGAGGGCCACAGGCTTGTCCGGCAATGCTGACAGGGTTCTGGGTATGGGCTTTGGCTGTTGCGATGGGTGCTGGTATGTGGTGGTGAGAGGTACTTGCTTTAGTTTTTGCGTTTACACACGGTGTCTCAAGACATCTGTGCAGACATTCGCTTGATGATCGACTGGACCGGGTGTGTCGGTGTAGTGTGCGCAAGGGAACGGCTCCCGCCGTAACCTTCGGTGATGAGCTCTTTCCGGATTCCTATACTCCCAAAAGCGCAGAGTTAGGAGGCATCTTGTGTAAACCCGGGTTATTTCAAACGCCAGGCGCTGTATCAGCAATCTGCCTGGCGTGGGCTTTTCATTACAGTTTTAAACACTCGGAGAAATCGATCTATTCCATGATGTGGCACTCGTCGGGGGGTATTCGTTTCAGCACTTCGCACGGTGAATCAGTTGCTTTATTTGATGCGCTGAACCGTTCTTCAGCAAATCGGGCCGGCAGGAGCGGCAAGCAGCGTATTTTGTCGTACCCTCTCGAAGACGAGCGGTTTTTACCTGTTGCAAAGATAACGGCTTTGGTGCGCAGATGTATTTCTACCCCGCCCATATGCACCGGTTAGTGGGCAACGTCGGTATTGGTTCACGTTCGTTTACCCCTGACCGCTCGGGCAGTGCCAGCTCTGACCGAAGGGCCAGCCGTTTATATGTGCAACAGTCCTTTTACGGCATTTAACTTTGGCCCATTAAACGGGCAACCTGACAAACTCTTGACGAGCTCAGTACCGACTTTGTTTCGCACTGGACCGCTGTCGCCACTGATCAACCACCAAGAGTTCAGACTCGGAGTGTTGTTGGAACGTGTTCCGCTCACGAGCTCCAGAAACTGGGCCAAGCTGCACCCGACCAAAGACGATATTTTTGCCGCCGTGCGTTTCTGTACACGAAACGCTGCCGTGGTGCCTACGCGGTTATTCGCCGATGGTTACCCTACGCATCGTTGGTTTCCGCGACCCCAACGGCATTCGGCCCGACTTTGTTTATGTGCGTGCGTCTTAGCACAGCGACGGCCGCACAGGACATCTAATGATTTGCGTCTGAAAGTGTTGGCCCTAGTTGCCTTCCGGTTTCACCCTGGTTGCGCGACATTGCGCCGGGCGCGGGACGCAGGACTGTATAGTTGAAACGACGGGCACCTTTTCACAGTGAGCATGCGCCAAACAGCCAAAGCTCTATCCGTGTATTTTCGAGGCATGCGCTCGTATTCGCTCGTCCGGACTCAAATCATGGACAAAGTCTCGGTTTATAAAGCGCGTTTGGCGCATGGTGGAAAACTCTGGCGGGATAAAGTGCTGAAGGTTTCGCCGATCACGTATTCGACGTGGTTTATGCGATACCAGACCACCAGCCGCCACCTCGGCTATGCAGATGGGGGCCTTTTTCCCCCAAAAAAAACACCGTCTGGGGCGTGAAATTCCGCGGAAGGCTTTATTTAAAAACCGCTACATTGGCCGTACACTTTATTTATGCCTCGGCCAGACCATGCGGAAAAAAGAAATCGAGTACGCCAGAAAATACTACACCCCAGTTGACTCTGGAGTTCCGCCAGTGCAAGATACTTGATCGACTGGTCGCCAGCATTCCGCGATTGGTGCGCGGCTTCGCTCACCTGCAAGAAATCGTTGCAGCAGTGGCCCGCGGATGCCCGGTGGCGTCCCGCAAAAGTGTATTCGCTATCTGTGCCGCGCCCGCCGGTGCGTTATCTCCCAACGTGGTACGGCATTTGATATGCCGGTTCTGCTAAAGAACTGATTGTCACGATCGCACTGTGGAAAGAAAAATTTAACGCGATTTTTGAATTGCGCCGCGGGCGACTGGTTGCTGTATCAGAACCTGGGAAGCACCTTGATTACCTCTTCGTTAGCGATGTTAAAGTTGACATTTGATGGCTCGGGAATGTCGGTGTTTACCGGTGAATACGCATAAACCGGCAGATATTGTCGATGAACCCTCTCATATCTGGATCGCCTGGATGGCCAGCGTAACGATGCAACCCGCTCCGGCCACTGTGACGAACGACACCGAAAACGGCAGTATAAGACATGCATAAGGACGATGACTGATGTGCTTTAAACAGCACGGACAGAAATAGCCTAATGAACCAGCAGAAAACATGACCAGGAGGAAGACAATGACATTTTTGCCGCGAAAGAAATCGGTTTTTGATCCAGAGATCAGACCTAGACACGCGGCATGTTCTGCCGGTTACCCCTGGCGTGCTCGCGAGAGGCGAGGTTCGTACGGTCAGCTGGAACACAAGCGGACGCTATATTCCCGACGTCCAGCTTCGTTTACGCAGCGCGGCGCAAGCCGGCCGGCGCGTTTCCGGTTGCGCAGCCCGGTAATATTTATTCCGCGCTTTACTAACCCCCGGTGACGCCTTCGAAAACCGCATTGCGGCGATGGAGGCGGGCGAACGGGCCAGTGGCAATGGCTCGGGTTATTTAGGCCGCTATACCAGACAACCTGCATGGCGCTTGCTAGAAGGCGGGTGAACCATGTGGTGTAGATCACGCGGACGTATTTTGGCACGTGTGAATCGGTTCAGAAATACCTGAGCAAATTTTAGGTGTTTGAAACCCACCTGTAAAATATTAACAGACGGAAGGCACGGCTGGGAAGCGGGCGGGTTGCGGGTTTCACACACCCCCGGATGTGTAGTATTTTGGATATATTGCCGGTCTACAACCCTGTGCGAATATAGGTCAGGTATTTCGCAAGATGGGCCGATTGGGCCCACGCCACGATGCGCTGTTAGTCGTCGACAACTGTTTTTTTGCCACCCGGATGCTGCAAGCAGCGCGCTGGGCGTTGGCGCAGACCTGGTAACCCCACTCCGCCACCAAATATACTTGGAACGGCCAGAGCGCCGTCGCGCGGTAAAGGCTTGGCTGCTCGTTGTAGGCTTCCCCACGAGTGCTTGAGAAGAGAAATATTCGTAGTTTTTTGCGGGCAACAGGCCCAACCATGAAGGCCCGTTCAATGCGTATGGTGTTCATGGAAGGGCCTGGAACTCTTACCAATTTCGTATGACGACGCCCCTGCTCGACCTTATGCGATTAGAGTTGAGCCACAATGGCTGCAAGCAGCAAAGCGCGGGAAACGGTTATTTTACACCGGCCTGCCCGCAGGCATTCCGCATTATGAACTGGCTCCAAACAGCCCCAGCAACAAAGCCTTTGCCAGGAGCAGATATATGTCGTTTCCGGGTAAAAGGAGGGCA
>Ga0163217_1068073_pt1 | contig 14042 bp, 11 predicted proteins | sample SynspAceP_FD_185933 | JGI IMG/M metagenome (GOLD analysis project Ga0163217, IMG submission 185933) | Saline lake microbial communities from Ace Lake in Antarctica - Synechococcus sp. Ace-P (PacBio error correction) | ecosystem: Environmental > Aquatic > Non-marine Saline and Alkaline > Saline ... | reverse complement strand
TTGGTTTTTCATTGCATAAGGCGTTCCCATGGGGTTCCTAAGGGCATTTTAAAAAAAAAAAATTTCATTTTTCATCAACTGTAGTAAAAAAATTTTAATTCTCCTGGTTTTCCCAACCGCCTCCGGCAGGAATAGGGCTGCGGCACGCGCTGTTTATTGGCGGTTAAAAACACCATTTCCAACAAACATTGCTTCGGGCTTATCCGGTGGCACCAAAACCTACAACACCAAATGGACTAAACAAAACTGTCGCAACTCCCAACAACACCAGGAAGGCCTTTCCCCTTTTCAGTGGGAAATTTAAATCTGTCACTCAGCCTCCTTTGCATTTCTCATTCCGGCCCACCAGGCTCTCGGGCAAAAACCAAAAGGGTTAACAAGATACAATTTTTTGGGCCCGCTTGTTTTTCGGGTTTGGCCCAAACCTCAAATTTCCTGTTCAAACTTTTCTCAGGGGGCCCACCGGGAAAAGCGCTAACTTGGGTGGTTCCAAATTTGCTTTTGGCCAGCGACATTTAGGGGACGGCCAGAACTCCAAAACAAAATTTCGGGCCGGTTTGGCTGAATTATTACGTTAGCGAATCCTTTTATAACCCCACCCACTAGGCCAAAAAAACCAATTAAAGGGGTGGGATGATAATTAAAAAAAAGGCATTTTAAAAAAAAAAAAACATTAAAGGGGAGTGCAAAGTAGTTTGACCCTTTGTGGGGCCAAAACTTTTGTTGAAGGTAGATATCCAACGCCCAATAGTCTGGGGCGCCGATTTAATGCTAAATTTTAAAAAGGGTCCATGGGGCTTAAAACCATGGCCCCAAAATTTGAGGGTTGGTTTAAAAAAGTATTTCTGCAGGCAAAAGGGAATTTTTCCATTAGAATAGGCTAAAAAAATTTTGTATGGAAAAAAGCAAATTCACTATCAGGTCCTTCATACTCTAAAAGGACAAAGCTTGGTAAGAATTAACTAAAAAAAATAATTGAAAAAAGTTTATAAGAGATTTCGAAAAACTAAAAACCCCGATTTAATGGGCCGGTTTTTTTGGCTCCTTTGTTGTTTTTTGCCAAGGATTCATAAAAAGACAACCTTTTATGTACTTATTTATTTGTGGTCAATTAAAATTTTTTATTCAGAATCCACCGAAATGGTTTTGTCCTTAATGACGCTGAATCATGGTTTGTTAGTATAAAAAACAACAAATCTGTTCATTTTTGCTGGTCATAATCATAACTATTTTTAATAATTAGGTTATTATCCATTGTTTTTCACAACATATAGTAAAAAAAAATATTAAACTAAAAATTGATGAGTAAATTTTAAAAAAAAATAGACATAGATTTTCTCGTCGTGCTCAGACCATATGTTCTCTCGCCACTGAGCAACATACATCTTGGCATAAACTCATTTATAATGTGCTATAAGTAGTTTTCAATAGTTAAATAAATGTATATTTCTCCTACTAATCTAAGATCCTATTAGTAAATAAATATTTATAAATAACCGAGATTATATTTTGAGTACGGAACTCGCCAAGGCTCGGAACTATATAGCAAAAGATCGAATCTTTGGCCAATCAACCAACTTGACAAAGGGCACTTCATGAATTATACGTGCCGCAGAATCTTTAAGGGATATTTTGCATTATTTTAAAAGATGTAAACAGTAGCTTGTAAGGAAACCCCACTTACTATGGCAATATGCTCTTAACATAAGATTATACAACTGTGAATAATATCCCTCTCTGCAGAGACAAGTAAGAAATATAATAATCATTTACTCGAAGACGGAACCATTTTGATAATATCTTAAAGTCGGGCATGTATTTTATTTTTTATGCCTTTGTAGGTTAGTCCAGAATTATTCGGTTGTCGCGCGTCTGTTAGCTTTGCGCACCTTGCCTGCCATTTTGTATTCTAATAGTTCCTGGTAACGATCATGGGATCGGCTATCAAAAAATAATATACTGAAAAAATTCATGAACGGGGAACTAACGTAAAAAGAAATGATTATTTGAGTTTCTTATTGATGGCCAAGTAGCTAAAACTTGCGGTTTGCTACTTGTTGACTTGGGGGTATTTGTTGGTTGGCCTAATCGTGTTTCTTAATATTGAATGGCCGGCTTCCAATGGAACTGTCTATCTTGCATGGGAAAACAAGGGATATAACCTTGATCAAGGGGGCATAGCTCTATCGTTCCTTCCCCAGTATATTCAACTTTGGAAAACTGGTGAGCATCCGCATTATACGAGCCATGCACATCAGATGACAGGAAGCCTGCCTGTTTTTTTTGAATACAGTCCATGGAAGTCTAAAACTATGATATGGCAAAAGAGCCCTGCCCGCGATTCTTTCTTGATTTCCTTAGAAAGATAAGGCGAGAACGTAGATTAATTTGTTAACTCTTTACCCTCTCGCAACTCTGCCAACAATAAACTGTGGGTTAGGGAAAATAAGTCTATGCCTTGATACCACGTAGTATATAATCGCAATAACATGACAGCTTCATGCCGGTCTATGGCATGATTCTTGTGACGACGTTTGTATAACGTGGCAGTAAACATTCTCAATTGCTTTAAGGTCACCTCTCCCTTAACCAGATTAGGCAAGTGTGCATAATATACGTACCTCAAGTGAGTTACGTCCAACAGGGCTAGTGTGTGATATATTACGTTTTTTTGTGGCTGGTGTTTTTCTTCAATTTTGGCTTATTTCTGATCTCCAATCTGGGTTTTAGATTATAAGTCTAAAAAAGGTCTGGTTGCCTATATAAGTCCGAAAGAGCCATAGCAAAGGCTAGCTGCGTTATTTAGGGTGATTCTTTTAATCTCTAAGCCTTGCTCTTGAAAGGTCTGTCGCGACAGACCTATTCAGCTCTCGAACGAGCTTTCACTTCAGAATGTCTCCAGATTGGTCTTCCTATTAGTATGTATCCCCGTGTTGTATGCCCAAAGAGGCGTTGTGCAGGCTTTCTATCTTATATACGGGGGAAAAAACCATGCCGAGATGGAAATTAAGTTCGGTGGAACATGATCTATTCAGCCTCTGGAGATGAATCAAGGGCCCTCATTTTCAATTTATTTAGGTGGCCGAAATTTTTTGGGTTTTACCTACGGTAATTAATATATTTCAAACGAGTTCTCTTCAGCTAGGCTCTGAAAAGATGCTTAGCGTTGCATTGTGGATTCATTGGGAAAGAACAGAATATTTACAGTAGTCTTGTGGCGTTTTGCGTGTGGCGCGGTTTTTTTTACACTGAAACCCATGCTTATTTTTAGTACTCTCATATTATTCTGGATTGGTATGTTAGGGTACAAGGCCGCGCAAGATATAAATATGAACTTAGGCCGCTCGAAAGGCCACAGTGCAAGACAAGTTCAGGTCCTCGATGGGTCTCTATTTGCGACCGCTTTCCGGGGCATTTTCCTGAAATAAGGAAAGCTATAATTAACCCTGAGCCGCTTGTGATTTACCCTTATGTTTTTTTGTGAGGTTACCAGCCTGAGGGGTGCATTGAAAGGTGTGGCGCCCCGCAGCAAGTTTTTTTGATTCTGTTCATCCTTTATTGTCATGCCGTGGTTAGGTGCCGCTCTATTCCGTGCGTAGTCTAGGTCAGCTATGACTTCAGATTGCTTGTTTAAATTAGCTAGGCGCTTGATGGCAGATTTTTTGATTGCTAGACTATGTCTTCTATGAAAATAGGGAGGGTTTATAATATATTTTGCTTCTGTGCTACAAGTCATAAGATTTCAAGACGACAACGCGCCTATTTGGTAGTGAGCACCTCCAACGCTTAGCCTCACTTATTTGCATATGAATATGTGTGAAATAGCGTTTGGTTCAATCTTTGCATTTACTGATTATCTGTTCACCATTCTGGGGACGATAGTCCATGCTCTATTACCAAGTCAAATGATTGATAATCTCACTAGCAAGACCTAAATATATAGGACGCTGTTGGAAGGCCAAAAAAACTTCTCACAGCTTCCCACTCTCCTGTAAATATATATCAGAGTGGGAATCTGAAATCTTAGTTGTGCATGTTTTTCTTTATCCCTACCACCATAGTTCGATAATTCGTGCGATTGATTTTGTGGCCCAAAGTGGGGGTTCCTTGATTAGATTCTTTTAGTCGCTTTAGGGTGTTTTTAGGTGTTCTTTGGAACAAACGCGCTTTCCAAATATATTCGAAAAGGGATGTCAAGATGATGTTACTAGCCGCATTCTTTTTACACACGCCCGCCAGGTATGTTTGTGCGGTCTGCGCTATGGCGATAGGCCTTTCCTATCTTTGCCTTTTTAATAAAGTTTGCTGGTATTGTTCTCCTGGACCAAAAAGTATCCACCTGGAAATCTTTATCTGCGACAAAACAAGGTGTGTGCAGATTACGTTGAAAGAGGAGCCGGCAGTTTAGGGTCTCTTTCCAAGTAGACCATGCTGGTTCCCGTGGCCCTTGGCTTATGTCTTTTTTGGCCTTAAAAATTTCTGGTTTATGTCCCATTCCAGCGAAGCTTTTACTTCCCCTTTTATTAGATGCGGGGAGAGGGAGAATCATAGCATAGTTAGTAGAGATGGCCAACTAGGTACATTTTTGTTGAAGGTCCATTCCGCTGTGTGACTAGCGCGCGCGTTTGGCTAGTTGTTAGTACTGTTTTTAGCATCTACCGCTACTTATGAGCAAGTTTTTCCAGATTATCGGAAAGCGTGCTGGTCCCTCTCTCAAAAATTATGCCGGCGCGTTTGTTTATCCCTGACTGTGATTTTGCTCATGGGGGTGTTTAATAGATCATATATTTACTGGATGCCGCAGCATAGCCTTATCGTCCACTTTTTAATGCCCTTTTTTCGTGTGTGCTGGTAGACGTGTAGCATCAAATCATAGCTGCGCTCAACTGGTATGTACAACACACTATAAAAAGGTCATATTGGAACATTTATGTGACCTTTTTATTATGTGCTATAAATATCAGTTAAAGGTATACATACCCCAAGGCTTTTAGAATCATTCTTAAACGAGGTTCCCTTCCGTTATTTAATCCACATGCAAACCTAATAAATTTACTAACCACTTGGGAGTGGGTTTAAGAATATTCTGGAGCCACCAAATAGTTCTGTCGCTTTTAGTGTGTGTTGTGTCGTGCTGAGTATGGGTAAAATAAAAAAAATATATGCTGTGATATGTGTGTATATATTAAAAAGTGAGCGGACAATCTCGTCTCATTATATGACAAAGAGGGAACCTTCCCTAAGTACGCGCGCAGAAAAGGCTCGTGTGTGTTGCCGGTGTGTGAGGTCTGGTTGCGTATGTGTATAGAATGTGTAGGTGCCTAGTCCAAAACAACAGGTCTCGTCTATGTGTGATCTCCTATATGTGATGGGCGGAAGGCGCGGGGTCGCGTGTATATGTCGTCGGTTTTGTGGTGTATAGATTGTCTAGGGCGGGGGTGAATGGTGTGGGTTTTGTAGCTGGATGATGTTAAATAGCTCCTCGGAAGGTGGCCGGTGGCCTCGGTCGTATGTGCGCAGAACCTTACGATCATGCTAGTTCGTATCATTGATTCACTCCAGATAAACTGAAAAATAGGGATTCGTTGTATGTGTAACCACGGACGTTGGGTGTAGATAATTGAGGATCCATAGGAGCTTCCGTGGAGGGGGTGGGCCAAGTCGGCAGTAAGAAGATAATAATATATAAAAGACGGGCCAAGGAGGGGGGTAAACACTATAATAATCATAGGTCCCTGGTTGAGTCATAAGAAAAAACGGCCTGCAAGCCCTCCCTATAAATAAAAAAGATTGAGGTGGCCAAATGGTGGGTGTTTGTATAAACGGAAGGCAAGCCGCGAGTGAAAAAAGGCGCCACCCACCCACGACGAGGACAAAACGGAAAAGCCAATAAGGCCGGAAAAACGGCGAAAGGGGGGCACCAGGGCCGAAGGAGTGGCAAGGGGGGGGGACAGGAAAAGGGGCGGGCCAGGGGGCGGTGGAAGGCGGAGCAAGAGCGCGGGGTAGCGCAACGGCGGGCCAAGGCCCGCAGCCAAAAAAGAAAAGCCCCACGCCCCACAGGGTGGGGCGGGGGAAAAAAAGGAACCCCAAAGGAACGGGGGCCGGGGGGCAAGGGGGAAAAAAGCCATAGGCGGGGCGGCTGACCCGGGAAACAGGAAGCCGTTCGGCAGAAAAAAACAGGGGCGCGGCGGGGCGGCTGGAAGGAGGGCGAGTGGCCAAAAGAGGGAAGGAAAAAACCGCCCAAAAAAAACCCAAGAGGGGAGGGGGAAAGCCGGAAGTCGGGGGCGAAACCAGGGGGAAGGGCCCGCGGACCCCGGAGGGGGCCCAGTAGGCCTGGGGGGGTAAACCGGCGGGACCGGCCAGGAAAAAGAAGGGGGGTTAGAAGGCACAATAGGAGGACCGAGGGCCAGGGGGCAATCACAAGGGAGGAAAAACGACGGACGGGGATGGGGGTCGAAAAATAAAAAAAGGCCCGGGGGAAAGAAGCCCCAGGGACAAAATGCCCGGGGGTAACCAACAAAAAAAACCGTGGGGGGAGGAAAGCCAAAGGCCAGGTGGAAGAAACCCCACGAGGGGCAGGGAAGGAAGCCGTGGCCAAGTAGGAGCGAGAAAAGAGCCAAAAAACCAAACAACAAACGGCCGGGGGCCAGCCCCGGAGGCCAGCAAAAAAAACCCGCAGAAGGTGAGGGCAGGCGGGGGAAGGCAGGGCGGGGGAGAAAGGGGCAGGCAAGGGCCCAGCCGGCAGAAAACCGTGGCCCAAAGGGACCAGCCCGCAGTAAGGGGCCGACGGGCCGGCAGGTAACAAGGGGGGCCCACGAGAAGGCAAAGCAAAACAAAAGGGGCCCAGGGCCAACCCCACGAAGGTGGGGGTGAAGGAAAGGGGCCCGGCAGGGGTGGTCGGCGGGGAAAACCCGGGCGGGGGGGGGGAACGGTAAAAAAACCGAGCCCGGGCCGACAGGGCGGGGGAAAAACCAAGGGGGGGCAAGGGGCGGAAAAACAAGTAAAGCCCACACAAAAAGAGAGAAACCGGGGGTAAAGGGAGCAACCGGGCGGAGCGGGGCAGGGCCGGACAGTGCCGGGCCAAACGAAAACCCGCTGGGGCAGGAGAACCAGAGCCCCCACCCCCGGGGCCCAAGAGTGGGGAGTGGGGGCGGAGGCAGGGAGCGGCACGGCCGGGGTCTAAAGTCAGTGGGAGGAGGAAAAACGAAACGGAGAATAGGGAGGAGGAAAAAAAAGGCCAAGAGGTACGGCCGGGCGCGGCACCTAAAAATTAGCTTAATAATCAACAAGCAGGTGTGCAGGAGCCAACGAAAAGGGGAGCCTTAGGGGGCTAAGGGGGGGAAGGGGGGGCCACAACCCCCCAAGTGGGGCGAAAAACGGGCCAAGGGCCGGACGAAAGGGCCCCCCGGGGGACCCCCGCGGACGAAAGGGGGGGCAGGCCGCCACCGGGCCCAAAGCGGGGGGGCGAGGGAAAACGCAAGGAAGAACGTACCGGGACGGGGGGCCAAAGAGCCCACGAGGGAAAAAACCCAGGGGAAACGGGGCGGGGAAAAAGGGGAAGCCGGGCCAGGCGGCGGCAAGGCAAGGGGGGCGGGGGGGAGTGTGGGAGGCAGAGGGCCAAAAAAAGAGGGGGGAAAGTGGGTGGCCGGAAGGCCACCAGGCCAAAAGGGAGGGCGGGCGACGAGAGTAAGGAGGAGGGGCAAAAGGCGAGGGAAAGGGAAAGCGGGAGCAGGCAGGCAGGGCCCGCCAGGAAAAAGGCGCGGAGGCCAAGAGGAATAAAAGAAGCAGGACAAGGGAAAGCCAAGAAAACGGCAAGCCCGTGTAAGGGCGGATTTAAGCGGGGGGGGACCCAGGGGCGGGAAAGAGTGGGGGCCGGCAGAGGGAAGGAAACAGGAGAGCGGGGTGAAAGGGGCCGGGCCCGCCAAGAAGGGGGGCAGCAGGGCGGGGGGGAGGAAAAAAAAGAACGCCGCAAATAGGCGGCAAGGGCGAGACCGGAGGAAGGGCAAGGGAGGCCACGGGTGCGGGGAGCCGGGGGGCAGAGGGGCCAAACCCAACCCAACCAGCGGGCGGAAAAGAGCGGGGACCGTGGGCACGGGGCAGGGAAAAAGGCGCGCGGCGGGGGCCGCCGCCCCCGGTTGCCGGGGGGGGGGGAGAGGAGAGAAAAAGGAGAGGGCCAGGGAAAAGCGAAGGCAGCCAGGAGGGGGGGGCAGCGGGCGCCCCAAGGAGTGAAAAAAGGGGGGGGGGGACGGTGAAAGTGGCATGTGGACGCGGAAGGGAGCCGGGCGGCCCGCCGAGGAGGCGGTATGGGAAGCCAACCCAAGAGGAGGAAGGAGGGTGCGGGCCAGGGCAGGGAAAAAAAAGAGGCAGGGGAAGTGCGCGGCCGAAAACCCAGAGGAAAAAGGAAAACCGGGCGGGAAAAAAAAGATGGAGGTTCCCAAGAACCGGGAAGGGCGGGGCCGGGCGGGGGGAAGGAGGGACGGGCGAGGGGGGTGCCGAGGGAAGCCCGGCAGGGGGGGAGGGGCGGGCTGGAGCCAGGCGGCCAGAAGGTGACTGGAAAAACGGCGCCGGGGGGACAAGAAGAGGAGGGCGAGGTCAAGCCCGGGGGGGGGAACGTAAGGGTGCGGGGGGCCGGACGGGCCAGGGAACCCAAAAAATAGGGGGGCAAAAGGAGGAAAGACCAAAAAAAGCCAAAACCGCCCCAAGGGAAGGGGCAAGAGGCAGTGCGGGCAGAAAACCGGGGACGGGGGACCAAAAGGTGGCCAGGGGGGAGCGGGGAGAGGGGGAAAAAAAGGCCGGGAAAGGCTAGGGAAGGGGCCGCGCCAAAAAAGGCTGGGTGAAGGGTGGCGAGGAACCCAAAACGTAGGGAAGGCGGGGAAAAGGGCAAAAAACGGAGGGGCAAGGCAAGGGGAAGCAAAGGGGCGAAGAAAGGGGGTGGGAAACCAAGAAAAACCGAGGAGTAGGGCAAGGGGGGAGAAAGGGCCGAGGGGGAGGACCAAGGGAGGGAAAACGAGGGTGGGGGGTTGGGGTGCAGGGGAAGAGCAGGGAGAAGTGGCGGGCAAAAAACAGGAGGAAAAAAGGGGAAGGGCCCGAAAGGCGACAAAAAAACTAAAAAAAAGGAGGGGGACCGGGGGGGCGCGGGGAGCGGCAAAAGCAGGGGTAGGTGGGACCGGAAACGGGGTAGGCCGGGCACGGCGAAGGGGGGGAGCCGGGTGCGTGAAAAGGACGGGGAGGGCGGGGGGGGGGGGGCGGATGGGGCGGCCCAACCCGGGGGCCAACCAGGGGTGGGACCAAGAAAGTGTTCGGGGCACGCGGCGGCGCGGGGGAGGGGCCACCCGGGGGCAAGCAGGGGGGAAGCGCAAAAAAAAAACCGGCGGGGGAAGGAGGACAAAACGGCCGGGGGGGGGAAAGGCCCCGGGGGGGGCGGTGGGAGGAGAGGGGCAAGGGGAGGCGGGGGGAAACGGGCGGAGGGAGGCCGGGGGGAAGGGGGCAGGTGGCGTGTGGGCCGCGGGGGGAGTGGAAAGGGCCCAGGAGGCAAAAAGCCCCCAGGAGGCGCGGGAACGCCAAGAGGCGGGGGGGCGGAGAGCAGGGCGGGGGGGAGGGAGGGGGGGGGGGGGCGGCGGAGCCGCGAGGGGGAAAAAGGAGAGGACGGGGACCGGGGGGGGAGGTGGGAAGTGGCAGGGGGGCGGGGAGAACCAAAAACGGGGGGGGGGAAACCGGAGGGGGCGGGAAGAGGGGCAAGGGGGGCGAGGGTGGAGCCCCCCACAAAGGCCGGTGCCAGGGAAAGGGGGACCACGTGGGAAGGGCCGGGAAGCGGGACGACGAGGGTGGCCGGGAGAAAACGGAGGGGGGGACAAGGCGGGCCGCCTGGGAAAAGCGGAAAAGGGCAGAGGGGAAGAGGAACCCCGGGAGGCCTCACGGGGCCGAAACCGAGACGGGGCGGCTCGGAAGGGGGGTGGGGGAGGGGGAAGCCAACGGAAGGGTGATAGGGGCCGCACAGGGGCCGCCCGCCAGCAGGGGGGAGCCCGAGGGGACCGGGGGGGGCGCAGGGGGAGGCCAGGGGAGTAGGGCGGGTGACCAAGGGAGGGCCAGGGAATGGGGGGCCGGGGCCGCCCACAAAGGGGGGGGGGGAGGGGGCGTAGTGGGCGGGCGGGCGGGGAAGCAGGGGCGGCGAAACCCAGCCGGGCCGCGGGCCGACGGGCGGACGCCAGGGACCAGAAAGTGGCGGCCCCCACGGAAAGGGTACGGAGGCCCGGGCAACGGAGGGGGCGGGGGCGCGGGAAGGGGGCGGAAGGCGGAGGGGAGGGTGGGGGGGGCCGGCGTGGAGCGGGCGGACGTAGGTAGGGGAAACCCGGGGGACCCCAGGGGAGGGGGCGGCCCGCAGGGGTGGGCGAAAACGGCGGGGGGGGAAACCCCGAAGTGGGCAAGGGAGGGGGGGAATGTAGGAGGCGAGGACCAAAAAAAGGGGAGGACGGGGGGCAAGATACCCAACGCAGGGGGAGGCAAGGGAGGGGGAAGGGAGGGGCGGGGGGGCGGGCCAGAACCGGGCAGGGGGACCGCGGTGAAGAAGGAGGCGAAAAAAAAGCCGGGGGGGTGAGGGGGAAAAAGAACCGGAACGGAGAGGGAGAAGGCCCCCCACAAAGGAAAAAAGGGCCCAAAGAGGGGGGAACAAGGTAGGGACCGGGTGGGAGGGGGGAAACGGAGGAGCCCCAAAAACGATGGGGGCGGAGGGGCCGGAAACCCACCAAAGGGGGCCAGGGAAAAAGTGGCGGCAAGGGAAAGGAAGACCAGAGGCAACAGAAAAAAGGGCAGGAAAGGGAGGCGGCGGGCGAAATGCGCGACCGGAGCCCAAAGGGAGGGAACAACCCCGTGGGCGGGGGCCAGCAAAGGATGACGGGCGGGCGTAGGAGCGGAGGGAGTGCGGAACAAACAGGCCAAAAGGCGGAACAACAGCGCGCAAAAAAGGGCGACTAGGGAGGGGCCGGACGGCGGGGCCCAATAAAGGGAAACGGGGGGGACCCAGAAGGGGAAGCAAAAAAAAAAGGAGAGGGCCGCGGAGCCCAAACGGCGGGGCGGAAGGAGGGGCCAACCAGTGGGAAAGCAGGGGTGGGGCCAGGAAACAGGGGACCAAAGAAAAAGGAAAGGAAGCACCCCACTAGACCGTGGGGAAAAAAGAAAGCCAGGAAAGGGCGGGAAGAGAAGGGGAAAAGCGGGAGGGGCCAAAAAAAAACGGCCGAGCAAAAGGCGTGGGCGCCACCCAAAGCCAAGTGCGCCAGAGGACGAGGGAAAAACAATACGAAACGAGGTGTCCGACCCAAACGGAGCCACCAGGAGGGATGTGGGGCGCGCGGGGGGGGAAAAAGGCCGGGAGTTAGAGCCAGGGGAAGGAGAGGGAAGGGAAAAAAACGGCGGAGAAACCACCGGGAAGCAAGCGGGGAGGGGACCCACGAGTAGCGGGCCTCCAAACTAAGGCGCAGTGCAAAAAGGACGGGGGAAAACCCGGGCCAAGGCCGGAACGGGCAGCAAAAAAAAGGGCAAGGGGGGGGGCAAGCGGAGGGAGAAGGGGGGCAGGGCCCCGGGAACGGGGGCGAAAGCGGGGAAACAGGGCCACGGGGGCGGGCGGGGCAAAGGGGGACCCGGGGACGGCACAAAAAACCCAAAAAAGGGGACAAGGGCCAGGGGTGCAGGAAGGGGCCAGGCCAAAAAAAGCCCATACCGGGCGGGGCGGCAGCGAAGGGGGTGGGGGGGCGGCGGAAGGCGGCGCGCGGGGGGAAAGAAAGAAAGAGGGGGGGGTAAAAAAAACCCCAAGAGGGAAAGAGGGGCAGTTGGAGGCCCCAACAGTGCCCCCCCACCCAACCCGGAAGGGAGACCAGGCCAAAAGGGGGCAGAAAGGAGGCGGTGGCAAGGATTCGGGAATAGGGCAGGGCGGAAACGTGGCAGGGCAGGGGGGGCCAGGAAGAGAGAAAAAAAAGGGGCCGGCAAAAACCCCCCCACGGCCGGGGCCGGTGGCGGAGACGGAAAGCGAAACGGGAGAGGAGCGGGGCAAAGGCACGGGAAAAGGCCCACCCCAAAAAAAACGAAGAAAACAACCACGGGAAAGGGAAGGGGGGCGGGGGTGAGAGGGGCAAAAAACAGCGGGGGAAAACCCCACCAGACGAAGAAGAAAGCCAAGGGAGGAAAAAAAACCCCACCAGAAAAAGCAGGCCAGGAAGGGCCGAAGGGCGAGGCCGGGGAAAGAGGGGGTAAGGGCCGAAGCCACCCGAAACCCAACAGGACGGGGCAGGGAAAGGGGAAAAAACAAAAACCCAACGGGAAAAACCGCGAAAAACCCAGGAAGGGGAACCGCCAGTGAGAGGGGGAAACGGGCGGGCAGGCAAAAAAAACGCGGGGCGGAAGGAGTGGTGGGCAGGGGGAAAGGGGCAGGGAGGTGGAAAGGGAAGGAAGGGGGGAGGGAAAAAAAAACGGGGTGGCCACGGGAGGAGCAAGGGGAGGAAGCAAAAGGCCAAGGGGCCATGCAGGAGGGACGGCGAAGAAGCCAAAACCCAGGACAGAAAAAACCAAGAGGCCGGACAGGCCCCCAAAGGAAAAGCGGGGGCGGTGCAGAATAGGAGGGTGAAGCGAGGGAAGGAAGCACCCCCCAAGGGGGCCCACCAATGGCAAACGAGGTGTGGGGAACGGGGCGAAAAAAAGAAGGCGGGAAGAGGCCGGGGTGTCAGTGAGGGGGGGCGGCCGCGGGGGAGAGGGAGAGGAAGGCAAAGGGGCAAGGAAAGCCCAAGGCACCGGACACAAAACCAAGAGGCCGCGAGAGGCAAAGGGCGGGAGAAAGGCAGCGGGCAAAAGGTGGGCCAGGGGGAAGCAAAAGGGAAGGGCGGAAAGGTAAAGGGGGACGGGAGAGGGGGCGAGAAGGCAGGAAGGCCGGGAGGGGGGGCCAGAGGGGGTGTGCGAGGCATAGCCAAAACCACAGGAAGGAAGCAGGAGGAGAGGAAGGAAAAAAAACGGACGGGGAAGAAAAAGGAAGGGGAGGGCCAGCCAAAAAAAAATGAACGAGGGGGGGAGCAGAGGGTGGACAGGGAGGGGGAGGAAAAAAGGGAAGGAAAAGAGGAGGAAAAAGGACAAAACAGACCAAAAGCAGACCAGAAGCGGGGGAAGTGAACCAACAAAAAAACCCAAAGCGGGGGGGTGCGGCCAAACCAAAGGCCAAAAAACCCCGGCAGGAAGCCGCGGGAGGGTCGAGGCGGGAAACGGTGCCAGGAGGGGAGGATCGGACCAGCGGGGGGGCGGGAGAAGGAGGGGGAAGGAAACGGAGGGGAGGGCGGGGGCCATGCAATGGGAGGCCGGGAGAGACGAAAGGGAGGCAAAAAGCACGGAGGCAGGCGGCAGACGGCGAAGGACAAAGAGGGACGGAACCCCGAGGGCCGAGAGGTGGGAAACAAGAAGAGGGGAAAGGATCGGAAACGTAACCGATAAGTCCCGCGGTAGAAGACCATAGGTATGATCTTGGCAGTGGCCCCCATACAACCCTTTCTTTTTTCTGTGTGTTCAAAGAAACAGATAGGGGCCTACTTTGTTGTCGGTGGTGTAGTGCCAGGTTACCATCTCATATAACTATTGTAAACGATGATCCCACAGTAGGTAAGTGAAGGAGTAGCAGTTTGCTTTTTGAGGCCCGCGCCAGAAGGAATATCCGAATGGGCGGGAGAGACGGGCACAAAGGGCCCCAAGGGGCCACAAAAACGGAACCCGGGGCGCCGGGAGGAGGGGGGTGGGGAAGGGGCCGGGAAACGGAGCAGCCCACCCGGAAGGGGGTGGGGCGAGGGGGGCGGGGAGGAAAAGAGGCGGCGACGGTAAGTAGGCAGGCAAACCGGCGGGAAAGTGGGGGGAGGGGCGGCGGGCGAGGCGCGGGCACAGGCAAAGGAACAAACCAGGAAGCGGGCGGCCCGGGAAGGGGGGGGACGAAGGGAGGGGGTCAAAACGCGAAAAAACCAAGGCGGGGCAAAAAGGGGAAGCGGTTGACCCGGTGGGGGCCGAGGAAGGGGCCGGGGGCG
>Ga0163217_1043603_pt1 | contig 14042 bp, 13 predicted proteins | sample SynspAceP_FD_185933 | JGI IMG/M metagenome (GOLD analysis project Ga0163217, IMG submission 185933) | Saline lake microbial communities from Ace Lake in Antarctica - Synechococcus sp. Ace-P (PacBio error correction) | ecosystem: Environmental > Aquatic > Non-marine Saline and Alkaline > Saline ... | reverse complement strand
GAAGACGACATGCATGACTAACGCGAATGCGCACACACACCATACCGACTGCGAGGTGGGCGCTGGTTGGACGTTCGACCCAATCCGGCCGAAATCTCGCTATGGCAAATCATGTCCGAGCACCTGCGAATGAAGCCCGGCTACTACGAGCCATACCATTCCTACCAAAGCCACCCAAATACCAATCGCGCAGCCTCTTATCGAAACATCCTATCTATTCAGCGGTCTCACGAAATAAAACTCTTGGCAACGGCGGCATGAGGTGACCACCCAGTGCACCTCCACGTCCAGGCTATCGCGTGGCGTCGCCTATCTGCCAGAACACTGCATCTTCAACCCGACAAGCGGCAGCACCGTATCATCCCCGAGCCGTTCAAAAAGACCGTATCGTCTGGTCACCCGGCGTCGCCTGGCCGAGATCAAAACCAAGCGCGAAATCCGCCCAGACCCGTCGATGCGATTTCTAGGGCACCATATTCTTGCTCCGCCCCAGTTCACGCGACCACCAACTGCACAGGCAACAGGGCTTGAGTCCGAGTTTCGAAACAAGCTACCTTTCCCATGGCCCCCGCCACACCGATATGCGTGTGCCCGAATGGCGCGAGTGACGAGAAACATCAATTCTATCCATGCGCAAACCAAAAGCAAATTCATGCTGGACGACGGCGTGCCCAGGCTACTCCCGACATGCCCGTACCCCGACAGCGCGCATCACATCGACCGCGGTTCTGCTGAAGAGGCCACATTGGATCAGGCCGGCGAAGGCGCGCTGCTGAAGGCTAACGCAAACACGGTCGGATTTGACTATGAATGACAGAGCTGAACTCTGTCCTGCCGTCGCATATTATCAAATTGCTAAGACCGACGTTGATGCCCCTGTCGTAAAGACCGTCCCGACACGATGAAAGTATCATGGCAAAGCGCCCGAATTACGTCCGCGTCGCGGATCTATACCAGAAAACACATCGACGTATTGCAAGCTCAAGAACTGCATCGCCTAGGCCCGGGCCTGTGAGCTGGCGCATAAACCTGACGAATACACGGGCATCACGATATGGTGACAGGCCTGCGTTACTGGTGCGCGCTAAGAACGTCCTGCTCCCGAAAGAATAACGTCAGCCCGCGGCCGTCACACGTCGGAAAATTGCGTGTGGCGCTGCGATGGCGCTAAGCCCGTCGGAACGATTGCTTGTCCACCCAGCCCCCCGAGGCACCTCGGCGTGAGGAAGGCGTCGCGCATGGCGCGGTCTATGACCCCCATCAGCTGACCCGCCGACAAAGATCAGCTTGTACGCGTCGGTCTTCACATCTCTGCGCCCCAGATCGGTCGCCACCTGAGCAACCTCTCGACATTCCCGACAGGGTCGCCGCCATCATTCGCCTGCGGGGCAACGGCACCTCAGCCCGCGCTTCAACAATCTGAGGTCGATCTGTGGCAGGGCGCGGGTGCCGGGATCATTGGCGGCAATTTTCCAGCCTCGACGGGCAAAGCCTATGTCGTGGCCAAGCTCGCTTCCAAGACGCGGGCAAGCCGGTTCAACAGCTTCGCTCTACGCGTATTTCACCAGATCCTTCGACCGCGCGCGTTGTTCGCGGGTATAAAAGAACGGATTTCTGCACGTCGCAGATCGGCAAATACGGCAGCGGAGCCGCGGCGGTTTCATCACCGAACAACATGCTTGATTCTGCCGCCATCCCAAGATGCGGCATCACTGTGCTGAAGACTCAGTTCGCGATCAAAAATTCTGGTACCGGCCCGATGCAACGCCTTTGCTCGCAAGGAATATGAAATGCCGACTCACGCTTGCGCCGGAAAAAGTAAAGCAGAGTTACCCGCAATATCGGACGATCACCCAGATCGGCAGGCTCTAAAACACAGCGCGTTGCCAGTGTTGCCGGCCTCTGGTTCGGCATAAAACGGACCGCTTGAACGCGCCTGGGTATAGCATTCGGTCAATCACCAACGCCTGCGCATCCCGCACGGCATCGGCGGCTATGGAACATCAACGGGGCCGCCCGGACAGCGCCCGATCAAAAACTCTGGCCCGTCCGCTCTCTGCTTTTGCTTCACTCCGCTAGAAAGCTCGCCACAAAATGGCGATTAAATCCATGCGCTGCCCAACAAAACACGGCTTCCGCATCAAGGGCGTCCCCAGCAGACTTTTGGAGGCCCGCGCATTATACCGCCCGTCCTCCGCCGCCGATCAGCGCCTTTTGGGCAAACCGCGCCATAAATATACGCTTTTCCTCATTATCGAAAAACAGAAAGCGCGGCAGCGTGTTCTGCCCGCTCCGGACGTTGATCAAGGTGCGGCACGCCGTTCGTCATACCGGCGCAGAGTTCGACGTCGCCGAAATCAATCCCAAAGTGGTTAGATATCGTAGCCATTTGTGGCCCCTGCAAAACCCAAAAAACGGCGCATAAACGCAACATGCAAGCACAAGCCGATAATCGTTTAGCGAACCCGACGCTGGTCAACCTGAACAGAAACTGGTTAACATTTTTTATTATTTCTAACAGGAGCGTTCTATGGCCCATCTCGCAAACTCATCATAGGCACCTGCGCTGCCGCGCTGATGGCCATGGCGTCGCTGCGAAAAGCGATATTCAATCGTCGCGATGCAGCTAGAACACCGCATCTGGACCCGACCAGCGCCGCGGCGGGGGCTATTGATTCTTGCTTTATTCCAACGTTTTCGAAGGCTGACGCGGTTAGGGACGGACTACGTACCGGACTTTGCGCAATCTTGGAAAATCTCTGACGCGGGCCTAAAACCTATACGTTTCAAGTTGCAAAGCGCTGTGACCTTCCACGACGGCACGACGATGGACGCCGCCGACGTTAAATTTCCACTTGACAATCAATGCCGAAGACAGCGCAAATGCACAAAAAAGCGCTGTTCGCCCCGTGATTCCGAGGTGACCATCGGTTCACCCCTCCACCGTTGAGATCAAACTTGTCAGAAGCGGATGGAAAAAAACCTGTTGTTCAACTCGCATGGGCGACCGGTCGATTGTGGCTCCCGAAAGCATCGACAACATTCAAAACAGCGGCCCAGCGGGACCGGCGCGTCAAATTCACCAGCTGGACCAAGGGCGACAATATCCGCATTGAAAGAAACCCAATATGGGGGACACCGGCTGCGCTGACATGGGCACGTTCAAATTCATCGCTTGACCCGGGACCGCCGCATTCGCGTCAGATGATGGCGGAAGATTGTCGACCTTTTCGTCCAGCTTCCCCGCCCTGAAAACCTGCCCTCAGGTTCCAAGACGGAGCCCCCGGTTTTCAAGTGCTTGTCGGCTCATCCAGGCGAGACTAATTCTGGCGATGGAAACCAACAAGAACCTCCGTTTGATAAATCCGAAGTCGCGAAGCGGGTAGCGCCACGCCATGACGAACAAGCCATCATTCGACGGGCAATGTTCGATTGGCACGCCCATCCACACATTTCGCGCCCAATCCAGCCTACGTCGACCAAACTGCGCTGAGCATGTATTGACGTCGACAAATCCAAAGCGCACGGCCGAAGACGGGCTTTGCAAATGGCGTTTTGAAACCACTCTGGATTTGCCGCCCCTTCGGTATGCCGCCGCGGCGGGGAAATCATTCGCCGCGCAACCGCCGAGGTCGTATCACCCCCAAGAGCAACAACGTAGAATTGGGCCCAAGATTGGCTGGAAAACAGTGTTCAAGGCTAAGAACTTTGGTCTGACCATCGTTAGCACACGAGGCCGATGGGACATCGCTCTATGCCACCGACTACTACTTTCAGTTCACGAACAATCCGACTTCCAAACGTTAATGCCCAAGTTGAACACAACAACAACCCCGACATGCGCAACGATGTCCTGGGCGAGCACAAACATGATCTCGCAGGATTACGTCAACGGGTTCTCTTTCACTTGCGTCGCCTCTGTCGCTAAGGCGGGACTAACCGGCTTTGCGCAACGCACCGACACAGGCTGTCGAGTCTGACCGAGTGGCCTGTACGGGACTGATATAACAGCTAGGTTTTAGGAGCATTGGCACAGTATGCGTGCCAAGCTCTTACACATTGTGAAAAAGATCATCTATTCCCACACCTGTGGCTGTTCCATTTCGCGCGAGTGCAAACTTCCGAACCTTAGCCGGCAACCCCCGCGCCGGATATGCGGCCCTAGGTACTCCTCTGTTCGGCCGGAACCGTTTTCATGCGCCGTCAGATAGGCATTAATACCTTATCCAAAGCCGAAATTGCGCAAGGCTGACGCGCTTGTAATCACCACCGTGCAGCTTTTTTCCGCATTTGGCGTGTGACGTCGTGCACGATCTCCTCGACACAGGCAGCGGCAAAAGGAGCGGCGAGGATCATCCAAACACGATGAGCGCGTCGTAAACTAAGCGGTCCGTGCCAAAGCCGATCGTAGGTTGCGCTTGCTCAGAACCGATTGCTCCGCCCTCCCTAGGAATGTCAAATATTCCGTCGGGAGCGCCAAATTTCGCATGCACCCGCGCAAGCCGGACCGCGACTGATAACCTGCGCCATCTGTTGGCTTCGCGCGGGAACTCGAAGATGTTGTCAAGGATCGTAGCCGAAAAAGCTCTACCCTCTCTGGCAGTAGCCGGATGCAGGACCACTGGGAAGAACGGCAGAGCTCAGTTTGACCGCATCAAAACGAAACCTCACCCGGCTCGGCTGCGAAATACCTACCAAGGAGCTCGCCAACGCCGCTCTCCCTGCCGATCGAGGCCCCCAGGAATACACAGGCCATTCCCCTTGGTTGCAGTTCGAACGAGATGTCCTGTAGGCAGTATATGTGAAACCTCCCCCGCGAGGGGCTGTGTCTGGAAACAGATGAACGATAATTGCGCCCTCTCGGCGCCAGAGTTCACCGTTTCGAGTGTCCGCGCATAGGTCAAAATACGGATGTACTGTCCGATGTGCGGCCCAACTCCAAGCGATTTAGCCGGCCAGCCACCTGGATTTGGTCAAATGGTGCCAGCACTCGCCCCCCCGCAAGATGGATGCCGCCATAATCATCCGGTCGGAAATTTTTCTTGAATTACCCAAAACGCACCCACCGTGAGGATCCCGATTGCACATCAGGCGAAAAACGTTTTGTTGAAGCTGCCCAATGCATCAGGGGCCAGGAAATGCAAACCGTTGGTGCCAAACCAGGCTGCTGCGCTGCAGTCCCAGCATATCCCGCAAGATCATCTTGCATACGCATGGCGCGCAAGGGCTCGCCAGTCGGCGGCTTGAAACGACATATCAAGTGAGAATAAGTGTCTGAGCGACAAGAGGCGATACCGTCCTACGCGTCAACCAGCGGGCCGAACACCACCATTACACAGGCCAACGCAGCTTGCGGCCTCGAGGAGCTCATTTTCCTTCTGCCAACATGGATGCATCAGATACAGCGCATCAGGAATATCGTACAAACGCATATCCACACACACTCACGAATGCGGCTGGACAACAGTCGCCGAGGTGAACCAAATATGCTTGCAGGCTGTGCTCCCCTCCCTCGTGCGCGCGGCCTATGATTCTTGAACGTGATCCAATCACTTAAAGCAGCAGCCCCAAGCCTCAATCCAAAGCGCACTTAAAATGCGCGCGCCAAAAGCCGTTGCCTCGGAGATGCAAAAAATAGATCCCAGAAAAAACGTATATAAGCAGCACTATCCGAATATCAAGCAGGGTCACAATAGACCCGCTAGCAAAACACGTCTATATCTGTATCATATAGATAGACCCAAGCAGCATCAAAATGTTGACCAATCCACTGATCGCAACGAAGCCAGCCCGATCCCACGCTGCCGACCTTTTAAGGCGATTCATAGTATCTGCGGGCACGTTTACCTTATAACCCCCAATACAAACGGTTCATTTTTGGCCGGCAATTGTTCGCGGACCCTTATCAGAGCTAAAGAAAACTCCTTACTAAACTGCATCAAAATCGCGATCCGCAAAACGTTTGTTAGGCAAATTGGATATCTCATACTGCCGGCGAGGTAGGGCCTCGTCCCAAACACCAAAGGCCCGCCCCGAATACGAAAAAGAACGAAAACCGTAGATAGCACCCAGAAATATGCCACCGTCGTCAGTTGATAGGCTTAGCCAACGAAGATGAAAACCCAGCCAACATCGCATTCTGTCGCAATGTTGGGTCCCCCTGAAAAAATTTTACGGCCAAACCCGCCAAAGTGCGAGCCATTAGCCGAGACAGCAGAAAAAACAAACGCCGAGCCCATAAACGCATTGGATTGAAAGCCAAAAATTGTCGATACTTTGTGGTGTGCATCCAGACGTTTAAGCCCAATTCATTGCAGCCCGATCCCTTGTCATCGGTCGCACTCCAAATGTTGACCAATCCCCATTGAAAAATCGGCGATCTTCCAATAGCACTTGAGCCGAAAATGTGCGTAAGCTCATTTGAAAACTTGGGATCGGTGTGCGTTTAGAGAGCAGGATCAACGAAGAATGTAGAGGGCACACACGACCGATAGCACAAGCACTTTGCGCGATTCTTCGACACAGGAAGCCCCATATATCCAGACCTCATCTGCACGAAGACGGCGAGAAGTGCGCCGCGGAAAGAGAAAACAGAAAAGCAACTGCGCAGATCACTTGCCAGTATCATCACCCGCAACCCAATAACTGTGTGCCGCGCCAGACCGACAAAAATATAGGCACTGCAAGTGCAAAACCAATCCCCAAGAATGGGATGCTCGAAAGCGAGCTGAACGCGCCCAATCCCATCGCGATCTGATCGAAGGTCAGGCGGCGCGTAGACAGACCTTCATTTGCCCAAAGCTGGATCGTGGAAACCGAGGTGCCGTTTGGGATTCGATCACTGCGGGAAAGCAGAGCACATCAAAACGTCGTCAGAATTTTATTAAGCGGCAAAACTATGTCTGTCTCGGACATATGACGTCCGATTAAGTACCCCCTAAACTCAACCCCGAGGGAACCCTGCGTTTTCCGTCGCTTGCATGGATTATTAAATCATCAGGGAGAGCCCCACCCACAAAAATGTGCAGGAACCCAAAAATATCCGTTAGTGGATGCGCCCGAATGCCCACAAACAAATAACGCACAGCAACGTCACGATGACGCAGCCAGAAGGATCCTTGGGCGGTTAGATAGACCGACCCCGATGCTAAACCCCGCGGGGAGCAGCAGCAAAAGCATATTACACAACACTACCATTGAGACAGGAGGGCTTCGGCGCATCAGACGTCGTTTTGGTGGCCCGACCCGGCCAATAGCAAAAAAAAACCGGACGGGGCGATATCGGGTATTCTAAGTTCCAAAATCATTAGCTGTCCTCTCACAAGTCAGACTCGACGTTTTAGCGACCGTGAGGCTTAAAACTTAATATTATACTCCGAGTCCTGCGGAATCCGATTTTTGATGGCTTGACGGCTGGGTTGAAACGATTTCAGCTATGCCTATGATCCGCCCCGGCTTTCGTCCTCAGCAGACGCCTCGAGCTTGAGGCTGGCGTGGCGTCGCAGCGCGAGGGACACGGCATTGCCGCCGCAACATGCGATCCGCTTCGCTCGGACGACGGCAAAATCCTGCCAGAGATTTCGGATTTCTGTATCTGGACGACGATTACCATCGGGCTGATAAAACCTTTCTGCAAAAGATGGTTGGGAGCCCTTGCTTTCGACGGCTGGAAAGGCGGTCAGTCCCGTATGACGCGGGCACAGGGGAGGTTGCTTGTGCGCCTGCTGTAAAGCGCGCTCTGTCGCTCGACTGTCGAGATCAGGCCCATGTCGCAGCTAGTTGCAGTTTGAAACTACTCCCATTCTGGCGACTGCATCAAACTCTGCCCGATGGCTCTGAGTACGCAGCCCAAGCCTTGCACGCGTGGCATCAGCGGAAAAAACAGGCCGCTTTTCATCGCATTTTACGAACTGCCGATGCGGGAGTTGCAGCAGATGAAAGCCGTCTACTTCGCCGATGCGGTGCATCCGAATACCAGACCAAGCCGCGTTTGGCTGTGTGAAGGCGGGATCAATCCAGCGTTCTCACACGCAGCCGGTCGTGGTGAAACATTCTGGCAGGCGTCAAAACCTCGAAACCTCGATCACCTTTGCATCGAGCCCACAACCGTTATGGGTCAGTGCAGCACAAGCTTCTGACCAAGATCGGAGCGCTCGCAACCCTACAAGCGCATCATTCATGTCTATCTGTACAAACGCGGCCCTACCACAAAGCCCCGATGTCAGAGCCTCCTCGCCAGGGCAGCTTGCCGTAATCCATCTGATCCAGCTGCCGCCTTACTGCCCTCATCTCAATCCAATGAGCGGCTTTGGGCCGTCTTGCATCAATTACGGTACCACAATCGCTTACTTACCCAAGTCAAAAGCAGTTCGCCGACGCCATCCTTGCATTCATGCGTGTAACCATCCCGCAGTAATGGACAAGCTCCGCGACAAGTCTCAGACAACTTCGCGTCATAACCACGAAAACTTTCGGTTTGAAGAGAGGCGGTTATACGTAAAAATTAAACGTCCCCCGCCTGCTGTGCCAAAAGCAACCACTATGGCATCGCTGATAACCGTCAACCAAGCTTGAGCAAACTATTTCGCAAAGAGGCGGCTATCAATGACACTCGGGATTGGTGGGGAGAGATTGGGGCAAACTGGGACAGGGTTGCATTGCCCTAAAAACTCTGCCCGCTGAGAAAGAATTTTCGCTGATGTGCGAGCGCTTAACAAGAAGCGACACGTCGGATGATTCGAACGCGCTGAACCACAAGATTATTGTTTCTCGCCCGGGGAATTTGACCGGTTTCGCGATTGCCACGTATTGAAACAAACATCTATCTCACCGCCGGGTTCAGGCCACCCTATCCTATCAATCAAATTTACGGACAACTCTGGTCGCTTGTTCAGAGTATTGTTTTACTCCGGCGAAGTATTAAGTGCATCTAATCACAGCATGCGCAGCGCCCAGCCAATGCGATTGTGGTTGAACCATGATCGCGAAACGCGTCTCAGCGCTGCACATGAACTATCGTATCGCCGTTGCGACGCCAGCCCGGACGGCAGCCTGTCGCTGCCGCTTAAGTTTACTCGTGAAAGATCCGTTGGGAAATGAGGTGACCCAGCTTAGCAGACAAACGCAAAGCAGTTGAAGTTGATGGCATCAGGTCTGAACATCCCGCATTTTTGCCGCCACGTTGACCTATCCAGCCTGCTCATGGGGGGCGCTGACGGTGGGACGCCGCTATTACCCTTGCGGTGGGGGATGCCGTTACACTTCAACATGCACCCAATCCCTTATCCGTCCGAAACCTAAACGACACTACGCCTGCTGAATGAACCACAAACGAGGATATGGAACCTTTTACTGCACTGGTAAACTACGGCAACGGGCGGCATGACGCCAGGGTCAGCGCGACAGCTCGGGCAGATGCGCGACATCGCCCTTTTGCGACCATCCTTGCAGCGGCCGGCGCGATACAAAAACCTGAATGCTGGCGTACCACGGTCGGGTTAATGACGCCGGCGGCGGGTTTATTCGTTGCCGAAGGGGCCATAGGCTTACCCCTTTCAAAACCGCGGGTTCACTCAGTCGATATCCTTTGGCTGAGCTTGTCCTGCAAACGTGATACCACGTCCTGACGATAATGGCGTCCAAATCGGTTCCAAACGGGATTTCCAACCGGCTTAGTGCGTGGACCTAACTTGCGAAAAGGCGGGCCAACTCCGCTTCTAGACAAGCGAGCGGCGCGCGTCGGCTGAAAATCGTTTATCGCGAGGAAAATTGCGTTTGGGATGCGAATGGAATGGAAAGTTATGGGTTGAGATCTATCGCGTCGGCAACGTTTTGTGCAAATCAACTGTACATGTCATCGAGAGCGAAATGACCCCCGTCAGGGAAAACTCTTTTTCGACAGGGCGAATCAGTCAACGCGATCGCGTGCAAGGGCTGCCCGCACCCATTTACGTATAATGCCAGTAGGCTGGTTGTGACCTTGGACGAAAAATTTTATCGCTTTCTGCGCCGGTCGGGGACCGGCCTGCGATGGTGGGACCGTTCCTAGGTTGCGAATAAGTAGGCAACTGGCAAGCCGCGCACAAATTGCCAATCTGTCGCATAAGACCGAAATCGGCCAACGCGGTCGCATTCGTCTGAATATATCGAAAAAGCTGGGGCAACAGTCTACCAATGCGCGTTGAGGGCTGAATGCAGATAGCGACTGAAAATCCGGCGCAAAATATTGTCTTCACAAACAATACCATCGCGGAGAACGCGCAAATTTGCTGTATCTGGATGTGCGCGTGAAGCGTCCCTAAGTCGCTCCTTCCGTAATAATTGATTTCCACCGCATAAATATAAAAAGCGACGTATTTCCGCTCGCGCATCAAACACCGGAAACTGGCCCGCACGTACAAGGTCGGGTGGGCGGAACAACGTGGCAATCCCGGATCAAGCAATGGAACCGAGTCATGGTCGTCATCCAATGTTGGGGAGTTTTCCCTTCGGTTCGGAGGTGCTCATATCGCCAACACCTGGGTCGATTGATCGCTCCAAGTTGGGACATACGGGCGGGGCAAATACCGCGCCCGCTGCGTTTCAATCTCGCTCCCCAAGGTTGCGCTGAAAAAATGCTCTATGCGACCGAAGTTTGCAACACCGGCCGGTGCCGAAGGGGCTTTATCCGGAGCTTGTTTTCGACCGCCTAAGCTTGTTGCCCCGCTGACTGCTTTTCGCAAAAAGTCAGCGCGGGGTTTTCGACCCAAGTGCAATATTAATGGCGCGATTCAAGGTTAACGGGAGCTGCCATGGCTATGTTTCAAACCGCTCATGTCGCCCCATAGCCAAACGGTCAAACCCTGTAGGGTCATCGCTGTAAACATAGTATACCGTGATGAGTGAATCCAACGATCTCTATTGAACAATAAAGCAGAGCGTTACCCGCAGTTAGCCCCCCATAAACTGCTATAAGTCACGGTTAATTGTTGCAACATCGGGAAAAGCGAAGAACCTGTGCCTTTGCGTGGCCCATTGCGACCCAATTGATGCGAGTACGATGGGCCCACCCACAAGGAAGATATGTGCCGCCCAGATGGCCAGCATGCTGCGCCAATCACAAAAAGGGAACGAAAGCACCTGCGTGCTTCTTGTATTCGCGGAATTAACGAAACTTTGAAGGGTTGCATGGCGACCAGCTTAGGAAGTTAAAGCCACCGCAGTCCCGCCTTCCAGACTTTGCGCTGCAGCACCCCGCGAGCCGAGCAGCAGATCAACGTTATAGCAGGCGACTCATGCGCAAGTCGTCCAGATGACCTTCAACGCAGTAAGGGTTATCTGTAACACGCCTGGCAACGGTATACTGGCTTGAAAATCAGGAAGTTTGGACAACGAACCGCCCCGTTTCCGGGTGGGAAAAAGTAGCTGCGAGGTCAAGCGTGCTGACCAGCGGTCCGATGATTAACGCAACGAACAGAGACGATACAAGCCAACCCCGGCAAGAAAGACGGACGCGCGTGCCAAATGAAGAAAAGCAGTGCCTGCCGTACATTAGCCTACCCGATAAAAAAGCCGGAAAAGTCCAAAGAATACAAAACGCGAGCTCCCCAGTGAGTACCCTAAGCGGTTTTTCAACGGTTTCACCGTACCCCGCCCAAGGCGAGGCGGCCACCATGAGAGACCCAGCACCGCCCCTGCGCGAGAAGCGATCATGGAAAATGGTTATCGCGCCCGACGGCAGTCGACATCTTGCTGTTGAGCTTGCCGTCTGAGAATGGGTAGAGTTTTCGACACAGGCCTTGACATGCAGACCGTTATTATGCCAAACAACCCGGGACCGCAGGAGCTCCATCCATCATCTATTCCCTTTTAGGTTAAAATTTGCGTACCCCGATCAACGCCATGCCAACCACGCGATTCAGCATGGGTGTAAGCCGCAATCCGGTAGCCAGGAGACTCGAGCGTAAGAAACCGCCCAATATCAGCGTTCCCAGCCACCAGATCAAATGGTGCCCAGAGCGGGCGCAGCGGCCACATGTGCAACCGATATTCATCCAAGCAAGCGCAATCACCATCCAGCGCCTTCGCCCAGCGCCGCGATTTGCACCACCGGACAAGCTTGCGGCCCGTATGACGATGCATGCGCAAGGGGCAGAAAAACCGCGATACGCAAAAGATCGTTCATCAGGATCGGTTGCGAAAAAACCCTTTGCCACGCCCCACAACGCGCAACCGCCTTTGACAACCCGTAAGGCCGGCACGACAGAATGTGAGCAGGCGTAGGGCCGCGCGGTATGTGTCGTCCAATACGTACTGCACGAATGGGCACCAAGCAGGCTGACCAACGCCGACATCACGCCCGCAAGTACGATATGGCCGCGGAGTGTTGACGCGCACGCCCGCAAACGCATTGGTCCCGCCACAAGCCGTCAGCGCGCAGGAAAAAGCTCATCCGTGCTGCGCATTCAGGACAGGACGCACCTAGCGTCAGGATACGCCATGGAGAAAGGCAATGCTCTTAGCCCATAAAACCGGCCGACTGATGGCACGTCTCCGTTTGCACCACCACAAACATCACTCGCCGCTGCCAATAGGGCCACCCGAACTGCAAACGCGGCAGCCCGTGATCGCGGAGGTTGAGCCGCCAGCCGGTAGGACGGCTTAGCGACAGCATGGGACACGAGGGTTCCCAGCGCCATATGAACCAAAAGCGGCACGCGAGCATGATCCGGAAAATCATCAAAAAACGGGCCCCGCCAAAGCGACAAACCGCAATCAGCGACCCAAGCGGGGGGCCAGAGCGATCCCAACTGCTGCGCGGATGTTTGTGCTGCGGGCTGCGTAAAACATCAAGGTGCACCCCCGCCTGCATCAGTGGCACCACTCGCAAACATTGAACGCCCAGACCAATGCGAAAAGCCGGAATGGCATCGGCCATAGGAGAGCGAAGCACAAGAGCACCCCCGCCCCCGAACACACCACGCATTCATCGCCACCACGTGCAGAGCGCTTGATATTTTGGGTCATCCCATGTTGGCGAGTTTACAATTTCTGTTGCTGAAATCGAGCGCGTCAGGCATCTCATCAATGTCGGAGAGAACAAGCTCACGCGAATGCGAATTCTCTAGGTGATGAGGGCGATATAAGCACCGTTCCCATTAGTAAAATTCCGGCAGCGCAGCGTTACCGACAGAAGAAAGCTGAAGGCGCGGATCATTGCCCTCGCGTCGGACTTGGAACGTCACGCAGGTCAAACGGTTCCACCGTTGCAAAACAAAGCCCGTTCGGGTCGTTTCCATTACAGCAGAGCAACATGCCGCTTGCGCGATATAGTCGAACAGAGCTAGGGACCGAGAACGCCCATCACCCGATTACGCCTACCGTATCCGGGCGCTGGTAAAAACTGCGGCACGGACCAAAAGCGAGTGCGATGTAGCAGCAGAGAGCTTAGCCCGCTCCACCAGATCTTGTCCCTGTGCCGGCGCATCGCACCCCCAATCATGGGGGCAAGCGTCTGTCCCATTCGCTTTGCAAAAACCCTTGAAGGCCCGTGGGGCGGCATATGGGACAATCAACTCGGCGCATAAAACCCAGGCGATGCCCCGCGGTGTGGCATCGCGCCCCCAGTCGGCGATCCTTCGGCAAGCGCCAGCCCCTTGAAACGGCCCGACTGCCGTGGAAAACCACCTTGCGAGACGATCAGATTCCCTGTCCCGTAAAACCCCTGACCGCGTGTAGTGGTCCATTCGTAGGCAAGATTACTTGGGTAGCTGTCGCTTGGCGGCGCCGATTTCTGTAGCGCCCCCCACACGCGATGCGGAAACATCCCCGCGAGATCGTAATCGGGGGTCCCGCGCAGGCTTGCCGCGCGCCGCTCTAAGCCCAGGTGGGGGTCGGGGGCTGGGCCCAAATCTGCGTTCCAAAAAAAAAAAAGGCAGAATTCGCACCCGCTTTTTTTGCGCCCGGTCGCCCGGCCCCCAAAAAGGGGGATTTTTTAACCGGGGGGGGGTGGGCCAGGGGGGCCGGGGCCCCGGGGAAATTTCGTTTTTGAAATTCTCTCCCTC
>Ga0163217_1015702_pt1 | contig 14042 bp, 7 predicted proteins | sample SynspAceP_FD_185933 | JGI IMG/M metagenome (GOLD analysis project Ga0163217, IMG submission 185933) | Saline lake microbial communities from Ace Lake in Antarctica - Synechococcus sp. Ace-P (PacBio error correction) | ecosystem: Environmental > Aquatic > Non-marine Saline and Alkaline > Saline ... | reverse complement strand
TAATCCACCAAGCGTTTTAATAGGGATGCGAACTGCATGAGCGCACGAGATAGATAGTAGTTTGGAAGGTATTGGCCAATTAGCGTAGTGCCTTAAATATGATTGGCTTGTGTTTTATTTCTCGACTAAACTACTGCAAATAAATATTAAGTGTGAAACGCTCGGCAAACCGCAAAACATATTGTGCTGGTTGAGCTCGTTTACAAATTAAGGGTAACAATCTTTGATGGTTTTTGCTTGCTGACAAAGTTCACCGAAATTTCTAGTGAACTGATGATGTGATCAGTTCATTTAGCGGTATGAACCAGAAGTTGTTTTGTGAGACGCAATTACTAAGGTATGAGGCAGGTTAAAATTTGGCTGGCAACGTGCTTAATAATATCTAATTGAATTAGGCATTTAGGGCTCAGACTGTAAACGCTATATTAGGTGAAATGCGGGTAGCATGATACGATAATGGAGTACACGCGTTGTTCTATACAAACACATTGTTCAGGGATGGCCGGCGCAATCTAACCTGGCCATTGATCTCACAATGGTGGATGAATCAGCTCTTTTAAACTCAAAATTGCAGTGGGATAGGGCGATAACTGCCACACCTTTTGTTTATTTTTTCTTTGCGATTATTTTTTGCTTTTGCTTAATATTCCTCGACATACCGCAGCGTACCAAGTACTCATTATTTCTTGCCTAGTCTGAAGGGCCTCTGCTGCCGGTGATAAACGCTTGAACAAAGTACTTCAGAATTGGCTCATTATTACCAATGGACTCTGAATTTTTAACTAAAGTATCAGCATTCCTATATGTGGATGGATTGTGGTGAATAATTTGTGTAATGGGCTTTTATTAATGTACAGCAAGGTATCCTATTGGCTTCAACAGACTTGGTTTCAATACGGTATCAATTAGGGCTACTGTCGTCACATCTTTAACAAGATATTATGTGGTCTAAATTCAGGCAACCGGGTACGACCAGAGGATACAGGGCCACCTTTTTTTTCTGTGCGACCGGCTCTGGATAAGAATCTATATTTATTGATGAATGTCCGTAATATGAATTTACTCGATGTCTCCATTAAACCATTGCCAAGTGAATTACAAGCAAATTATGATTATTCAGATTAGAGAATTGAAGGCCCGTGTTCCCAGGTGAACCCCAATGCTCATGGTATCATGTTTCCAATTAGAGTTGAAGTTAAGCGTTTTGTTTAGTTCCGGTTAGCAATAAGGAGTCTACTTTTATACATCCTTTTCAATTACGTTGCTGCTCCAATATTACTCTTTCCTACGTCGGTGTTGGGGTAGAATCTGTAGGTATTTTTTGTTTGTTTTTAACTTAATTTGTTTTCTATTTTTTTACCCGCTAAAAATAGATGAAGGCTAGTTTTTATTTTTTTTATTACTTTTTTAAATATAGTTCGATCTGAAAATGTTCGAGGCCTATTTTTGTTTGGCTTAATTACTATGATGAGGTAGAGGAATAGAACTAGTTTGAATAATTTGATTCTCTTTAGGCTTTATAATCCGATTTATAATTTTGAGAAAGTTTTAAATCCAACTACTTTTTTATATATGTAATTTGCTTTTATTGCCAGTAAATTGTTTACAAGCTAATAACTTAATATTTATTTACCGTAAATTTTTTTAAAAAAAATACTATATTCTCATGGCGTTCTGTTAATTTGGCCTTATCGATTTTGTTTTATTAGTTGTGTGAGTGTTATAGGTTTTTGGGTAATTTTCTTTGAGACATTATTAAGTATGGCAGCGATAAAGATGAGTTTGGTAACAATAGCAAGGGAAGTTCATCGGTTATATTTAAAAAGAGAAAGTCTATGATACGTATTATACTTATTTTTTTTTGCTAGTATATTGTTTTTAAGCCAACAGGTTCTCAGCAAGTCTAATTCGCTTGGGTCTGATTTAGAGGTTTATTCTGTTATTGCGGTGCCCGCCCATTAATTATTTCAGGCAAATGCTATCGTATGATGATGTAGCGAAGAGCGCCGGTTGTATAGGGCTCAAATGATACTGCAATATTATTTGGCGCAGCAGTGGTTCATGCGCTGTGGGCATAGTGGCGACATTTATGATGTGCCCGCTGCAGGTATTGTGCGTTGGTAGTGTACAATATATTATGCGAGCTGCCCGACATTGGTGCGGGGGCACAGCTGGGAATCGATTGTGTTGTGAGTCACTTTGGTCGCTGGTTGTCTTTGGGTGATGTCATTGCAGGGGCGGCTGTGAAGGGTGGTTACTAAATAAACGGCAGTACTCCTACGCAGCTCCGGGCTGTTAGTTCATATAAGGAAACCTGTCGATATAGCAACATGCATCAAAAATAGCGGTATGCGCACAGTTTATTAGCTCGAGCATGGACTTGAATCGAACGTGGGATGGGTTTGAGGAATTTGGATTTTGAGCAGGGCTATATAAGGAACATGCTATGATTATTTTGTGCAGACTCACCATTCGATTTGATGGAGAGGTGCGATCCTCTTGGGATTTTGATTTAGTCGGCTGAATGCAGGTGACGAATAAGATTCGAATATTAACGAGTGAGTGCAAGTGTTAATATATGGAATTTAGGTGGTTCGCTAGTTTTAGAGCTGGTAACTCTTTATAGAGGCTCTTTTTACCCGGAGCGAGCCCGGCGTACATCAGGGGACGTTACTGCACGGAACTATTTATACAGCGCTTGTTTTATTTGGTATTGTGTTCGACGATATAAACAAATTGCCAAAGTTCAGAAATGGGTGGCCTCAGTTATGGCTGGTGATAGGTGTTGATTTTTGAATGAGGGTGTTTTACAAAATCTTCAGTAGCCAAAAGTTGTCTAGTAGCAAAAAGAGTCAGTTAGACCACAAACCCAGTAACACACATTATGCCCAGTGCCCGTGCCCGCGCCATCACAGTTATTGATTCAAGAGTTTTTTCGAATTTTACTGTTAGTTTGCTTGCACGCAAAAGTAAGTTGCAATAGACATGAAAATATTTCATAACTTGCGGGGTCAAGCGTTATTACGTGGATCCTCCATCTATTATAAGAAGTGGGATTGTTGCCTAAGAACTTATTTGCTACTGATGAGAGAGGCGCAGATTTTTGTCACGATGGGGGTGTTGGGAGTTGTATGCGGAGACCGCGAATTGGACACTGTTTTGTGATGATGACGAGGGTCGGACCCGCGGGTTTGTTGGATCTATAATAACGTGGTAACTCGCCATAGTCAGATAATTTTTAAAAGGAATTTAATGTTATAGGCACTTATGATTGATGCCGTTATGTTTCAAGAATCAAAAGGGAAGTTTATTATGATTGCGTAACGTTAGAGTAGCTCTGGGTCATGAGCCGTGGATAACCGCGTGATGAAAAGGGTCCGTTGAATTTATACTTTACGACAGCGCGGTTATTTTTTTCAAAATAAGGATAAACGATTAAGATGAAAACAGTAGTCATGGTACGGATATTGACGATTGGTGTTTGCTGCAACGATCACGGACAGCTGACGGCTGGAATGCGGCCGGATGCAAGTGGTGGAACGGACTGTGAGATCCTACTGGTTGGCGTGAAGTCCTAATATGAAGCTGTACTTGTTATTTACGCGATCAGGCGGAACAGAAGATGTGGTTTTAATCGATAGTATAAATTCTATTTTTAATAAGTTTATTAGTTTTATAAAAACTGGTCACCGAGGTTCTGAGAACACTGCAAAGCCTCTTACCGAATAATATAGCGTTGTTCTCAGTTAGTTTTTGTCAATTTATTATATTTAAACATTACTGCTCTGCATAATCTTATTGCTCAATTCTTAAGTTCACTTAAATACGATTTTTTTCAATTTCGTGTTTTTTATTAACTTTAGTCATCTCCTGTATCCAATGTTATTAGCTTAGTGTTTTAGTGGTCTTACTTAGATATTTCTATCCATTTTGTTTTTTGTTTAGTTATTAGATTTTAATTAAATCCGTCACCCGCGTTTGTTGTAATAAAACCCATTTTGGCCCAGGGGGGCTACGTATGTCATTGTTTAAATTAGCTGTCGCGAACGCTTCATAATAGCTAAACGTTGGACCGTTTCCAGTGTAATCGACAAGTAAATTTGTCTGGTAAAAACTGTTTGAGCTTGATCATTTACGCCTGTTCATAATCTTGCGCCGGTTTGATTTTCTACCCATTTGTTCCAATAATTTTTGATGTGGTAAGTTTTCTTTGTGGTCTCACACACAAAACGCATCCCACTAAATTACCTGAGTGGTCTGGCTACAAGATTATCTGCTAATCTGGAGCATAGACCAAATTAAGAATAATGAAACAAGTTCCTTTCTTCTTAGTTAAACCTTAGCTGCATTGCGTTGTTGTGAAAGTCGTTAATACCCTAAACTAGCCTATCCCGTTGTTCGTTGTATTTCACACGATAAAAATCGCTTAAAATAGCGGCGTTTTGCTGACATTGTTGGTATACCAATCCGGTGTCTCGAATTCAATGATACTTTTGTTTTTTTGCTTTCTAGCCGTTATTAGGACTTTGGCGTTGGGTATATTTTACGCGTTGGACCAGGTTGTAAATACGATATCTAAGTTCGGTCAGCGTTATCATACGTCTTGAATGATGTTTTAATTCGAGCTGTTTTCTTAGTTTCTACTCATTTCATGATTAATCGGCGTCAGGATCTCGGTCACTTGGTGTTTCAATAAGGGTTTTTAATCCTTGATCAAGTCGTGTGAAATATTAGATGTACTATTTAAGGTTCGCTTGAACGGTCATTTCAGTTTTAATATTTTGTGGTGTTATCGGTCTAGTTTTAGTTTTTGTAGGCCGAAATAGCTTAAGCTGCGTTTACGGCTGCGCAGTCATGGGTTGCCCAACGCCCAGAAATTAGATTTGCTCTGCTTGGATTTCAGCTTCTTTACGTGCTCGAATTTCAGGTTTTTTAGCGCCATTGCGGGTTTGCATTCTAGCTAGCGTCTGCGTTTATGAGTGTCTTCTTCGGTTTCTTTTGCGTACGCCGTGTCAAGAGAATATTTGTTTCTTTCCGAATGTTGCTGTAAATCACGTGTTGGTAAATTGTCGTGAAATCGTCACAACGCGCCACTGGTAATGGATTACCAATATTTTCCAATAAACTTTTTCTCATACGTTTACGCGGAATTTATTGCGATAGGCTGATTTAGGGTCCAATTCGTTTTTGAACTCGATTTTCAATTTCATTGGCGGACCATCGCTATGCGGCTCATGCGTAGCGGATTTAAATCTTAAGGATACATGGATAGCATTTCAACCGAAATTAAAGAGATCCCCGATATAGACGTTTGTTCCAAGCGACTAATTCAGGTTTGTCAAACGTAATACTTGCTCGAGATTTTCAAGAAGAAGTCATTAACGCATGATATTAAATGTCGAGCTTGGGCATTTCTTCAAGAGTTTACACTATGAAATATCCACTTTTTGCTCTTACGCTGCATTAGGTTTTGAGTTGAAGAACCAACGTACTCGCGCACGCGCTTACAAATGAGAGGAAAGGTCGTTGGCGCATCGTGCATTTTTACTTGATTGTTGGCACGCCTTGATTATTCATCAAAAATGCTCACAGCGTAACTTCGTCTTGAACTTTAAGCAATTATATGTTCTTACCGTATTAGAGCGGCGCATTCACTAAGTGACGATTGTACGTGGCAGGTGATACAAAAGCTTCGGGCTGATACGGTCAATTAAGCGAGACTTAGTAATATGAGAGGTAATGTAGGCATGATATTTGCTAATAAAGTGACCATAGATCTTTGCTTAACGATCTTGATTGCTCATTCCTGCTGTTGAACCCCGAGTACGGCACATTAACCACATGTAAAACACAATCGGGCTGTTATCCCGCGTAGACACCGATGAGCTGTGACCCGCGTTTCAATACAGTCCACCAACATGGGGTGGTAATAAATGGAATTACTAAGGAGAAGGCCAGGATAGCCAATGGAAGCTAATTGTCTCATTGTCATTTGTTGTTGATAAAACGCGGAAGCGTCAGATAAGAAATTAATGATTGGCCGTGTAACGTTTTATGCGTATAAATTTTATTGTTCTTGGACAATCGGTAATGTGTTCAAGTATTTCGGCAAAACACGGTCATTAGTATCATTGTGTAAGAGTGAGTGTTGGCTACGATGATCATTGCTGTTCGCCGGAGACAAACGCTATTTAAAGACGAATCATTTCAATATGATGAGTTCAGACAGGCAACTGCTAACCTAAAACGGTTATCTGATCATATCTGATGGCTAAAATAGATCCCGCAGCCGCAAGACCGGAAATGGTAAGCATAATGAACGTATACGGAAATACCAGGCGCTTTGTTTAGGTGATCTTAGGTTTAAGTTATCATAAACGGACAACGTTGAATATGTCTTCGGCAGACAAATGACGCAGAGCTTTGCATGAGTGTGGCGCCAAAAAGGTGATGAATAAAACGTTTCGATTGCGGCTTTCCCGGATTTGAAGTCAACGAAGTTCGTTGTTTGGATTGATCGTTTAGTATTGATAAGCGACAATAGCAACCAACACAAGTGCAAGCAGTTTTTTGATGCAGGACTTCAAAAGAGATGGCAAGCATTAAAGCCTCGTCGATAACTCGGTTTACATCGTGTATTTTTAGTACAATATAATAGCGAAAATAGCAATAACAGCGTTGCATAGGCCGATTAACTTGAATGTTGGTTCGGATTCGAAGTAAATTTGGCCAATTGGCTTTAATGCAACGATATAGGAATAGTGGCAAGTAAATGCAATTATAGTAACGAGTAGAGAACATTGAACGTTTACCAATATCAGATTATAAAGTTGCATGGTACTAATGTGTGTTTTTGCTTACAATATCCAATTTACGAAATAAACGGGTAAACACCTGATAACAATAATTAGGGCCCAGTAAATCGGTAAATATAGAGTTGTCTTCGGACCGCCTTGACACCTTGCGCCAAAAAATGTTCAGGCGTGCATAATGCCAAACGCAGTGATACTACTAACAGGGCTGATGTGAGCCGTCGGGAGAGTTGGGATATTGCGATCGCCCATTTTGCAACCAGAATAACAACAAGAAAGATTAATGGATGTGAAGCCATCAATGACATTGTTTTTTCCTAACAAATTACAATTCAACTGTATATTATGATCTTCTAGTGACTTACGGCACTAAAAGCATTTTTCATTTTACCTTTTTTAGCTAAGAGTATACTTACCTAACAATGTTAATGGTTCAGGTTTGCAGTGGTTTGGCTCAATTTGTATATAAAATGCAAAGTCAACATCATGGCAGCAAAGGCTTACGTTAGCAAATGTAAACAATAACATGATTAATTGGTGAGGAACGTAAGATGGCTTTAAAAATGGAAGGGGTTAGAGCTTACTGGAAAGAGAATTTATCTCTCTGTTTAAACTTCTAATTGTATGTGTTGTAGTTCGTTTGGCCCGGTTTTATTTTTGTTGAGGTTGTGAATCAATTCGTTTTTCGGATTTAAACTTGGTTTTGTTTGCAACAAGCTCATATACGTGGTTTGTCGCATTATTTTCGATCTTCATTGAAGAAAATGATGGCTTAGACAAAATACGGGTGGAAGAGGAATTCTGTATGTATGGGGTATAAGGTTATATTATATTTGTTTTATAATTTGCTTTGGTTAGTTGGGGCATCCTTTTGATCTACATGGCATTGTCGTTTGGACGTGCTGGAAAAAACTATGACTTCTATTATGGGTTGGTGGATGTTGAATAGGTGTGTGTGTGTGTGTGTGTGTGCGCGTTGTTGTATGTGAGGAGATAATATATCACGGATGAACACCACACCGGCAATATAGAAGTATTAGTTGTTTCCGCACGTGCCCAACTGCAAAGCCAAGGAATAGAGGCAAGGATGGATGCCCACAATTATAAATGTTAAGAGGTTGTAGCTATCAATGATTAATTCCTTTCACGCCGTATTTTTTGATGGGGGGATGGCATATCATTTTTCTTCTGTAGGTAGAAAATAAGGTGACGAGGAAAACGTATATTGAGCTTGTTGTGCAAACAAGAAGAAGGCAGAGGTGGTTAATCGAAAAACGGGATTTGATTCGCACTCAAAGGAAAGATAAATTTACCGGCGGCGTCAAACGAGAGACAGAAGGCGGCATAACGATTGAGAAAGTTTAAAGGAGAGATAAATCTCTTTCAGTAGCTTCTGATCCTTCATTTTTAAGGGAGTGGGTGTTGCGTTCCTCACGCGCAAGTAATAAGATGTTTTGTTTACATTTTGCTAACGTAAGGCTTGATGCCAGTGATGTGATTGCATTTTTATACAAATTTGAGCCAACACTGCAAACCTGACTTAAAATTGTAGGGTACTGTATCTCTTAGCTAAAAAAGGTAAAATAGACGGATGGTCTAGTGGTCAAGGTCATGATAGGAATATGATCAGTTTGAATGTTAATTTTTGTTAGGGAAAGCACATGTATTTGGATGGCTTGCCTCGTTTAATTTATCTTTGTTTGTTATCTGGATGGCAAAATGGGGCGATCGGCATACGCAATTCCGATGGCTACATTCAAGCCAGTAGTATATTCACGTGCGTTAGGCAGTATATTGCCGGCCTGGCATTTTTTGGGCGGTGGTCAAGCGAGTGTTCGGAGAAAACTGTATATTTACGTATACTGGGCTATTATTGTTTATTATGGTGTTTTACCGTTTATTCGTAATTGATATTGGTAAGCAAAAACACACGCATTTAGTACCTTGCAGACTTGTAATAAGTGTCGATATGGTAACGTAAAATTGTTGCTCATACCGTGACTATATTGGCTTATTGCCATTTCCTATATCGGCTTTGCAATTAAAAGGCCATTGGCGCCTATTTACTTCGATCTGTGAACGCATTTTCAAGTTTTATCTCCTTATTTGCAACTGTGTTTATTGCTATTTTGTATGTATTTTTGGTACTTAAAATACAGATGTTAACCGAGTATCGACGAGGTTATGCTTGCATTCTTTTGAGTTCCGCATTCAACTGCTTGCACTTGTGATGTTGGTTTAGCTATTGTCGCTTATCATACTACGAATCCAAATCCAACACGATTTCGTTGACTTCCAAATCGATGCCGCATCGAAAACGTTTGATCATTCACCTTTTGGGGGAAACATCATGAGCTGCTGCGTCTTTGTCTGCGAACAATTCACGTTTGCCGTTATTGTAATTAAATAGTCACTAAACAAGCGCGCTGGGTTATTTCGTTAACCTGTTATTATTGCTTGTCCATTCGGTCATTGCGGGCTTGTGGTGTGCTATTTTTAGCCAGTCAGATATGAATGCAGATAACTACGTTTAGGTTTAGCAGTGCTGTCGGATCAATCTTTGGAATGAGATCGTTTTTAGGCGGTTTGTCTGCCGCGACAGCAATGGATCGTCGTGCAACACTCACTTTAGCACATGATTACTAATGACGGTTGTTTTGCTCGAAATACTTGAACACATTACAGTGTTCCAAAACAATAAATTGCGCATAAGCTGTTTAGCCGAATCTTATTTTTCTTATTTGGACGCTATGTTTTTTTTATCACAACAATATGGACCAATGAGGACAAGTTTAGTTCCATTGGGCATTGGCTTCTCCTTAGTATTTCATTTTTACACCTTGTGGTTGCGTATTTGAAACGCGGTCACGCTATTGTGTCTACGGGATTTACAGCCGGGATTGTGGTTTTTTCAATGTGGTTTGTTGGCGTCCTGTACTCGGCGGTGTCAACAGAGATGAGCAATAGATCGTTAAGCAAGGAGCTATGGTCGTTTATTGCAATTATTGCCTACTTACTTCTCAATGATTTACTAAGTCTCGTTAATTGACCGTATACAAGCGAAGCTTTTGTATACCTGCGAGTACAATCGCACTCAGTGATGCGCGCTCTAACAGTAACGTTGAGACTTAATCGTTAAATTTGCTTTTTTTTTAAAAAGGTTCGCGGGTTGAGCGCTTGTGAGCAGTTGTTGATGATATTCAAGGCGTGCCACATCAAGGTAAAATGGCACGATGCCGCAACGACGATTTCTTTCTTCATTTTGTTGAAGCGGGTGGGGGAGTTAGTTGTTTTCAAAGTCAAAAGCCTTAAATTGGACGCTTGGTAGACGCAAAAGTGGATATTTCAGAGGTTGTAACGTCTTTGAAGAGGAATGCCCAAGCAGTCGATTTATATCAGTGCGTTAATGACTTCTCTTGAATCTCGAGCAAGGTATTAGCGTTGTGGACAAAAACTGAATTTAGTCGTTGAACAACTTATATCGATCTTCTTTATTTTTCGTTGAATGCTATCCATTGGTATGCTATAGAGGAATTATCCGTACGATTGGCAGCTAGCGTGGTTCTCGAATGAGATTGAAATCGGTTCAAACGATGAGCGCTTAATCAGGCTATCGATAATTCACGCGTGAAACGTTGATGAGGAAGTTATTGGAAGATGGTAATCCCTTACCAGGTGGGGTTTTTGTGACGGTTTTCCGACATTACCGATCACGGTTGAGTCTACAGAAGCATTGAAGAAACAAATATTTTTTTGAGAACGCGTACGCAAAAGAACGAAGAAGTCACTCAATTAACGCAGAGATTAGGCTAGAAATTGAACGCCGCTCTATGCGCTGAAAAACCTGATTGGCCACGAAGGAAGCTGAGATGCCAATGCAAGCAAATGCTAGATTTCTTGGCGTTGCAAGCATGACTGCTGAGCCGTTAAACGCAGCTAGCTTTATTTTGTCGGCCTATAAAGGAACTAAACTAGCGATAAACACCACTAAAATTATTAGATTAAGCTGAATGATTTCCGTGGTTCAAAGCGAGCCTTAATTAGTTACTATTTAGATATTTGCCACGACTTGATCAAGGTGAGGTTAACCCTTTATTGAACACTCAATTGTGGAACGAGATCTGAGCGCGATTTCAATGAAATGAGTTATGAAAGCTTAGAAAAGAGCTTATATTTAACATATGTGCAAGAGTATGGTAGCGCTGACCGATTATTGTAGTATTCGTATTTACAAACCGGTTTCAACGCTGTAAAATTTACCAAAAGCAAGTTTAATAACGGCTAGAAAGCAGAAGAAACAAAGTTGTCATTGAGTTCGAGACACGTATTGGTATTACTACAATTCAGCAAGCGCTATTGTTTAGCGATTTTTATCGTGTGGGAATAGCACGAACAAGGGATAGGGTAGTGTTTGAGGGTGTAGTTAGGTCGTTGCTACTTTCTGCTATCAACTCATTGATTGGCTTTAGTTCTAGCGTTTACAGGCTCTGGCTATGTCGGAATGAGATAAAGAAGTGTTTTTCAATTGTTTAATTTGTTCGATGCTCCAGGTTTAGCAGATTGGCTCGTTGTATGCCGAATCTACTTCTCTTTTTATTCGTGGAGATATCTGCTGTATATATTTTTGGTGTGGTCTAGATGACCGCTATGGAAGAACATTGCGTTCGCATTGGCTGAATTAACATTAGTATGACCGTATGGGGGAATATGAAATGTGGTGTCAAACCGAGACAGCTGGTGATTGATTGCATATGGCAGGTGTAACTCGATAGTGGGTTCTACATAGATTCTTTTCTATGAGCTATTTATTACTTGTGTCGTCTTACTTCACATTTGTGAGTCCAGACTCTCTCGTCCAGCTGTTTAGCTTGTATTGAGGTGTTCCGTAATTAAAACTTGATCATTCCTGACATGTTAGTGTAAGCAAAGCGAGGTGAACGATTTATTTAAAAACATGCAAGAAAGGTGTGATTATCTAAGGTAAACCACTAAACCAGCTAGCTAAGAAATTGATACGGTATGGACTTAAAAGTTTACTAAAAAGCGGCGAAGTGAAATTGATTAAGTGAATTAAGATATTTGAGAATAAGTGATTACTTGCAGCGTTGTTTGATATAAATTGGACAATATCAACTGAGAACAGACGCTTAATTTATCGGGTATTGAGGGGCTTTGCGTGGTTGCAGGGAACACCTCGGGTGACGTTTTTATTAAACTATAAATTTATTTAAAAAATAGAATTTTATTACTATCGATGTAAAAGAACATCCTTGTTACCAGCCGGATCGCGTAAATAAGCAAGATTCAGCTTCGTTTAGGCTTACGCCAACCGAGGAGGATCTGTTCCAGTTCCGTTCCACACTTGATTACGGCGATTGGCAGGCGTCAGTTGTTCCTGTTGTCGTTGCAGGCAAAGCCATCGTATTCGTTACCATGATGTGTTCATCTTTTAATCGGTTTACTTGATTTGAAAAGAATACCGCTGTCGGTAAGTAGAACAACGACCCTTTTCATCGATCAACGGGGTCTATGACCAGAGCACCTAAAGGTAGCTCATAAATTTCTTTGATTCTTTTTTTTTTGGGGGGGGGGGATTTTATTGATTAGCGCAAACATAATTGGTAAAATGTAAAAGCTTTAAATTATCGAAGGCTGAGTGTATAAGGTTTATCAAAGCAAAAACGCTGGTGTATTTGCAGCATGCACAAAACAGGGTTCATTGTCGTCAAAACTCAAGCCTCGTGAGCAAAATCTGCGTTTGATTTCAGAGCAAAAGGCTTGCACAAATTTGTTAAGTAGGAGTGGAGGACCAAGTTAATAGAGCTGACCCTGGCATGATGATAGTTATTGTTCTATTGTGCACTTAGTTTTGGCTGTGGCAGAAACACAGTAAGCGAGATACGACATAACTGTTGATTGGCGCTGGGGATGGCCTGGCACTAATGGGTTGGTTTAGTTTGTGGGTCTTTACTGGACACTTTTGCTACTGACACTTTTGCTACTGAAGTATTTGTAACGACAGCATTCTCAGTAATATCAACACCATTCAAGCATGCCATTAAACTGAGCCAGTGCCATGTGTCTGAACCTTTGCAGATTTGTTGATTGTGAACAATACAATCGCGTTGTAGTAGAATAGTTTCCGCAAGTAAGTCTGATGTAGCGCCGGGCTGCAGCTAGGTTATAAAAAGTAGCTCTATTGAAAGAGTTACCAGTCTAAAACTAGCGAACCCTAAATTTCCAAATTAACTTTGCACTTGCACTGCGGTTAATTATTGAATTTATCGTTGCACCTGCGTCAGGCGGCTATGATTAATAATCCAAAGAGGATTTTCTGCACCCTGCTCCATCAATTCGATGGTTGAGTCTGCAGAATAGTCGAGTGTTTCCTTGTATATATTGCAGGCTCAAAAATCGAAATTCCCAGTTCCCACGTCGATGTTCAAAGATCATGCTCGAGGTTAGATTAAGCTGTTGCGCATCGTATTTGTGATTGCTTTGGCATATTATCGAGGTTGCTTATATGAACTAACAGGCGGGGCTGCGTTTAGGGTATAGCCGTTTTATTAGTGAAACCAGCCCTGTCACAGCGCCCTGGCAATGACATCACCGAGAGAACCAGCGGCCAAGTGGACTGCAGCACCAGCATAGATGTCTCCAGCTGTGACTGCACGCATGTACGCAGGATTCGATTATATATTTGTTAGCAGCTACCAGCGCAGCAATATCTGCAGCGCACCAGCATAAATGTCGCCATATTGCCACGCGCCTTGTAAAACACTGCTGCGAGAAATATATTTTGCTAGTATCAGGTTGGAGCCCTTATACCCCGCCGCTCTTGCGGCTTAATCATCAGTTACGATAGCTTTGCTGAAATATTTAATGCGAGCCGGCAATACGAATAACCTCTAAATCAGGACAAGCAATTGGACTTGCTGAGACTGTTGAGCTAATTATCAATTTACTAGCTAAAAAATAATGTGATTAATTTACTGTAAATGATTTCTTTTTTAAAATATATAAAACGCCGATGAGTATCTTTCTTTTGGATATTGTTTACCCAACTTCATGTTTGAGTCGGCTGATTGTATTTAATAGTGTTCTCAAAGGAAAAGTAGCCACAAAACTTAGTATCACTCACACATTATGAAAAGCAAATCGATTAAGGCGCAATTAACAGTATAGCCATGGTAATATATTTTTTTTTTTCGTATGAACAAATGAAACTTA
>Ga0163217_1038100_pt1 | contig 14043 bp, 10 predicted proteins | sample SynspAceP_FD_185933 | JGI IMG/M metagenome (GOLD analysis project Ga0163217, IMG submission 185933) | Saline lake microbial communities from Ace Lake in Antarctica - Synechococcus sp. Ace-P (PacBio error correction) | ecosystem: Environmental > Aquatic > Non-marine Saline and Alkaline > Saline ... | reverse complement strand
TTACTTATACTCTTTTGAAAATGATATAAAAAACAGCCGCTTAAGCAAGATAATAGTAAAAAAGACTAATATTGCCAGCTCAATTCTTTACTTGATTTCACATGAAGCCGTGTAAGACGTCGTTTCGCGTAATATTTGGGGTTACTATCCGCCTTGGTAAGTAAGGCTAATTGGCATATTTATTACCTTTTACTATTTGATATTTTGTTCTAACAGTGAGGGTAATAAATCTCGATTTGTTTGCTAACAGTAGGCCAATTATTCTTTTCTCTAACGAGAGCAAACTTAAATAGACTGTTTATCAGTATCCGACCGCGCTATTCTCTCCCCAACAAAAGATGTTATACAAAGATCAAAAGCTTTTATTAATCTTCATGATCAATAATGGGCCGTTGATAAACATATCGTCTAAACTTTGTTATCGATGCTAATAATAAATAAACATTTTTGACTAATGACTGGTATGGTTGAGGGCGTATGTATCCTTATGTCGGCGCGCTGCTTGGGAGGCCTTGCTATAATTGCAAAACGAATTAGTATAAGGTAATTTCAATCTTTGGAATACAATAAAAATATGTAAAACGTTTAAGGGTAGGTGCCAATTGCCACTAAAAGGCGGCGAAATATGTTATATTCCTTTTTTTTTTACCGAACTATGATTGAACCACTTTGCGCTGTTTATTTTCACGTAAATTCCATTTGAACCAAAAGCTACTCCTTTCAATTTTCTTATCCATAACTGGATATTCATTAAGAGCTGAACGTAAATTTTCCAAATTAAGCACAATTGATACTGCTATATTCACAGCGATTTTAGACAGCTTCTGTTACAGAAAATATCCATTCGATCAGAAACTTGGTGCGCAGTGTCCGTTTTCAGAAACAAAAATGGGATAACACTTTAACTAATCTAGGTAAGAGGGCCAACTGCTAGAACAGTTGCCACAAGCTTTAGTATTTTGCTCTGTAGTACCCAATCTAACATAAGTAGGATACACGCAAAAAACCATCAAACCATTGATTTTTTTAAGGGAAAAAAAAATAAACTGCGTTTATGTATTAATATTTGCAAATATGATATATTTACACCAGTATCCAGTAACCGTACTTTGGTTAACATTGACGTTAATTTGTATGTTATAACCTTGTGATGTAAGTTATTGAATATTGATTATAAAATTACAATGCTAATTTCCTGTTGTTTTTATCCAAAAAAAAATTGAAGTAAATTTTGGTGTATGTGTTGATGTTTTCGTTGATAAAATTTAAGCTGGATGAACTGTGTAAAATAATTCATCATTTGGCAAGTATACATAAAACGCCAAGTTATATGTCTCTTATCTCTTCTCTCAAAAGATATACAATGGTTTGATGGTTTTTTTGCGTGTGATCTTTATTTGTTAAGGTATTGGGTACTACAGAGGCAAATATACTAAGCTGTGGCAAACTAAGTCTAGTGCATGTTGGGCCCTCTTTACCTAGATTAGTTAGAGTGTTTAGTCAATTTTTGTGTTTTCTGAATTATACTCAGCTGGACACTGCGCAACAAATATACTGATCTAAGGAGAGTCAATATTTCTGTATAGCAGTCTGGTCTAAATCGCGTAGAAATAGCACATGGTATCCAATTGTGGGCTCATTAAAATTTACTGTTCAGTGCTCATTAATGAAAATAGCCAGTTATGGATAAGAAATTGATAAAGGAGTAGCCTATTTGCGTTCAAATTGAATCTCACCGTGAAAAAAACAGTCGGACAATAGGTTGGTCAAATATTAGTTTCGGTTAAAAAAAAAGGGAATGTAATTAGTTTCGCCGCCTTTAGTGCATTGGCCAACTTACCTTAAACGTTTTACATTATATTTTTATTGTATTTCAAAGATTAGAAATTTACCCCACTGTATAATATAATTTCGTTTTTTTGGCATATTATAGGTAAGGTCCCTAAGCAGGCGCGCGACATAAAGGATACATGACGCTCTCAAATGTGCACGAGTCATTAGTCAATTTTATTCTATAGCATCTGAGTGAACAAAGTTTTAGGACGGATATTTTGTTATTCATAGCAACGCCAATTATGATAAAAATGAGATTTAATCAAGCTTTTGAAGTATCTAATTCTGAGATTTTAACATCTTTTGGGGAGGAATAGCGCGGTCGTATACGATTAAACAGGTGCTATAGATTGGCTCTCTGTTTAGAGAACAGTTATATAAATTCTGGCCTACTGTTAGTTTCAACAGCAAATTCGAGCATTTATTTACCCGCATGTTAGAACAAAACCTCACTCACAAGAGTTTTAAAAGCGCCATAAATAAATATTTGCGAATTACTGCCTTACTTACCATCTCACATGGCGGATAGTAAAAAAACCCCAAATATTAGACGAAACGTCTTTAACAACGGTTTTCAATGGAAATCAGTAAAATTTGTCTTGCGCATATTTAGTCCTTTACTATTATCTTGTGCTTTAAGCGGAGCTTGTTTTTATACTTTTCACAAAGGCGTATAAGTAAAGAGAAAGCAAGCGGCAATTTATTGATCTCCGCGCTCGTGAAAATTGGTCTATCAGGCTGTTAGATTTCGTCACCTTGATGCAATTTATAATATTCAGACAGAGAATGAACTATTCCATAGGGTAAATCAGAAATGCAGAAGGGCTTTTTCGGCCCATTACTTCTAAAATGTGAGTTTTGTCAGACTCTAAATATAGCGAAACTCAGTTGCCTGCAAGATCTTGTTAACATTCACGTCGAAAAAATTGCGCTGCCCTTTTTTTCATGCCGAGGCCAGTTCTAGAGAAATGTGCCTTGGAAAAACACTGTATGTGCAAGTCAATAGGCAGGGAGAAGAATTTCCAGTTGAGATAGTTTGAATTTTAGCGGTAGCTGATAATGAACGCTATGAGTGGCAATCAAACTTGTCATCCGCGATAAACAGAGAAAAAGCAAAATTAAGCAAAGGTTTAATCCACAACGCTAATTTATTGATTTACAACTAAACTTACCTAATCGAAATAGAATGTAGATGAACGATAGGCTTTGAGCAAGCGATATCGGGGCAATCGAGATGTGAAAATAGAATTTGGTTTATTGTGGTATACGACTGATTGAGATTTTTACACAAAAATAGCGCATGATCTCTCTACTGAGGTCATTGACTTTTTGTGGCGTGATTTAAACATAAAGTTGGATAATAATTGCATATGCTAGATCTCACTCAAGAAGCTCGGTGTTAGAGAGCATAGAAGATTACGATTTGGGTCTCGAATTTGTGAGTGGGATGAGTATTTTGGGACTCCATCACCCCGACACTTCTTTCATAGCGAGTCACTTAATATATCCATTGTTGGAAAAAAAAATATTATACGCTTTTGAACACATTGAAGCCTATTTGATGGCAATCGCACGCAAATAAGAGCATTCGCAGGTATTGGCATTAAGCTATTTTTCCTGAACGTATAGTAGTAAAATTAACTCTCAAGTGACGAGTTAATCCCGCAAGTGCAGATCTGCTATAGTGTATTGATGCAGAAAAAAAATGTGGGTAAATAGCACCTTAAAAATGCATTCTTTTTAGAGACTGCGATGTTTTATAACCAAACGCAACTCAAATTATGCTTTAGAAATACTGTCTGTTGCAAAGACAAGCTTCTGAAAACTATAAGAGTGTAGTAATATAGCCTTGCTCTCATCAACCAATATTGCAAATTGCGGATCTCAATATAATATATTGGTCATTACGATAGCGATTGCGCGCCTCGGGTAAATAACTCTCGCTTCAGTTCATTTAACCCAGAAGATTATGTCCCAAATAAGCTAGAGAATAATTTAAATAAATCAATTAGAGGTCGGCGACTCGTCTCTGAAAAGATCCTTAGAGGCAATAAGGTTACTGGCAGGAATTAAACAGGGCGAGACGCTTTAAATGGTTGCCGGTCAATATCCTTCCTTTCTTTAATCAGCTTGAAAGATCATTCTCCAACACTTTCAAAACTTTTTTCATTGAAAAATCTTACGTGAATGTGTTTTATACATTAAGACGGAGGGCTTGTTAGAAATTGAACTTATCCGAAAGCAAACCCTTATATTGAACCTCACAGCGATGTTATGAATAAAGAAACGTTATCTCACAGTTTTAAAAGTAAGAAATGGGGTGGCCGTTGGTATTTGCTGTTAGAACGTTTTGGCAGCTGGTGTGTCCTCATCACAATCATACACTATTAGCAAAATTATCCGTATGTTTGACGATCCAGATAAAAATCGTACACAGTCTTTTGTTTAGTGGGATCACGTTAAAAACCTATAGACGGGAAATCAAAAGTTAAGTTTTAGTGAATGTCTAATAGTTTCAGAACTGGCGGCACTCATTTAAAATTATAAATAAGAGTCATCTGAAGAAGTATTGAACTAGAGGAAACATAAATCAAACATCTCTTTCGATATTGACTGTGACCATGGTCAAGGGCTTCTTACTTTAGTAAACCAACCTCACTGCTAAAAATATGACTTCACTGCTTTCTCAGTGACGCTAAAATTTTTGCCATAGAAAATTCAACACCAGCCCTTTAATGAGTGTTTATGATGAACAAAGAAAACAAAATAAATCTATTTTTCGAATAGTGATACATACTCCTTTCTTACCACTGATTTGAACAAGTTATATCACAAATATGCGAACAAAAAGCTTTTGGCGATATTGCTGGTTTTCTTTAGACGAAATGATGGCTAAGCCGCATTAAATGCTACGAGGGCATCCAGAATAGCCTAAGGCTGCATTAAGATTTGTTGGAGGCTATGATTCAAGTCTTGAAATTCAATTTGGATCGGGGCCGGTTGTTAAAAAGTAAGTGTGACATAAGGCGGAACTTCTAACATGGACAGGTGTAAAAGCCTCTTAGCCGTCACAATGTAATAAAGTGTAAAACAAGGTTAAAACTTTTGAATTTCAATCGGTGCGTACTTTTTTAGACCAGTGATGTAAATGCACCGAGCTTTGCTGATGGTCTATGCATAAAATTTACGGCGGGATAGAAGGCGCCTGAAAAAATAAGTTCCGATAAGATCTATAAAACGGCTGGGTGGCAAAATGATACTCCTTTGCTCAACCTTCCTTTTCCTTATCTCTCCTGCTCTTTTTTACTAACAGTTCATTGTGGAATTACAAAACTGGCAATTTAATTTTATCTTTCTTTCTTTTGGCGGACGATGTTTTTTTTTAACATGGCGAACTCGTGATATTCTAAAGCGTTTAAAACAGCAAAATTTCCTATTCGATAATCCTCTAATGCAGCTTTATATATTCAGGTAATAATGATTGCAAACTGGACTCGAAGGATGTTAGCATTAAAAATGCGCAAGTACAACCGAATTTAGTTTCGTCCGTAGTGAGGTCGTAAAGGTGTCAGATATCGATTCAGAAAAAAGTGACAGCCTGTTGGCTTTTCAGGATTCGTTCAAAATTGCGGCGAGACGTTTGAAACTCAATTCTAAATAAACCTATACAATAGAAACTCCACACCCAAGTCGCCGTCGCGGTTTAATAAATCGTCTTGCCAACGATACAAGTAAGTTGGCACATTATTGTTTAAGGTAGGGCGGCGCAAATTCATTCCAGCAGGTTTAAGATAACAGTAATAAAGGGCAAAAAAATCGTGAGCAGAACAGTTACAGCCATTTCAAGAGTTGTCAGCGCAAATATTGGCTTAACGCGTAGATAAAGCACGATAGCGGGCGTTTGGTAAGGACTAAATCAAATTGAACCGTCCCGTTAATGAAAATAAGCAGTATTGCCGATCAAACTAATTTTACTGGCATTTAAATCGCTATTGAGCGGCAAGATGCAGAGGAGAAAGAGCTAAGGATAAGAGAGTCATTCGCTCTCAGTTAGATGGAGAATTGAATGTTTCTATAGAGCTCGCTAGCTAATAAGCGTTCTCAGCAGTCAACAGAAGAATGGTCAACTTCTAGTGTGAATTAAGGCTTGAGTCAGAACCCTTGCCATCACAGCAATGAATTCAAGTAATGAGCATCGGAACAATGTGTTGATTTAAGCTAATATAACGGGAGATTCCTTCGAAGTTATCACAATGAAGTGTCGGCTATCGCTCACTTAAACACGCAAATATCCACAGCTAATTGAAGAGGCAACAGTGCGTTTGGGAGACAAATAAGTAGAAGCGTTGCGTAAGCGTTAGGATATGTCTATAAACTAGTAGTGGCAACAAACAAGGGAGTAGTAGAGATCAGTAGCATTGAGTAAAGATGCTTTTTAGGTTAAGCGATCTCCAGCAAAAACCTTGATAACTCAAGTTTAAAGATTAGCATTTTGATGTTTTTGGCTGGCAGCATTGACAATTTAAATCACTACTGCGCCGCCATAAGGAAATTTAATGATAATACCAGGATTAACCCATAAAGAGTTTGTCGCCCTCGGCGGTATTGCAAGATTGAGAATGATGACATCAGGCGAACGCAACTCCGAAGCCATTGAGATCATTAAAGCCCAACTCTGCTTGAATTTAAAGGGCGTCCTTGTCAAAATTTCTAGTTCTGGCTAAATTCTACCTTAGAAGCTTTCCCACTCATCATCTTTGGGTGAGGGATAGTTTGATTTTTTTCGTTGCTATCGGTACCCTTTGTTTTGGTTTGGCTGGCTCTTGATTATGGCGAAACCAATGCTTTTCTTTGGAGGCAATAGTATGTGATGCCCTTGTTGTGAATCATTCCATCTTAAAGGAAAGCAACACGCTATAGTTAGTTGTGGCTGCTTGAGACTGCAGGAACTTTCGGCGGCGGCGGCGGCTTCCTTCCACTAACGCTGCCGTTTTGTTGGGTTCACTTTTCATCCATTTGCATGATGCTTTGCCCACTTCATCAATTCCTGTCGCTTGTTCAACTGAGGCAGCCGGCAATCTCCGACATAGATATCGTTAAACTCGGTTAATCGAAGTCACACTTTTTACCATGGTTCGCCAGATTGATTAAAACAAATACATTTACCATTTTCTTATTTTGCTGACTGAGTCAGAAATCAGCTCTTTGATATCTTGGCTGCGTTGGCTGAGCCGTTGCGCTAAGGTGCGCACTTCAGATTGCAACCACAGCAAAACGCGGCCCTTGCTCACCGGCTCTTGCTGCCTCGACTGCAGCATCAGGGCAAGAATATTGGTTTGGAAAAGCAATGCCATCAAATCACTCCATTAATTGTCTGATATTTTATTGGGCCGATTTCATTAATGGACGCCATAGTGGCCCACTTTCTAATCGTTTCGCCCCCTTGCTACAGCGATTCTTGACGCTTCTGATTGCAAAAAACTATTGGCTTGATTTAAGCGTTTTCAGAGTTTAAATCTCACCGTGCCTGTTGAGCTCTTTCCATACTCGAAGCCGTTTTCTTCTTAAACTGAAGCTTGTTCTTCGGTTCGACTGGATAAATCTGCATTACTTCGGCATTTCGGTGGATGCTTCGTTTAATCGTGTTGCGGCAGCATTTATTTTTGAGATGTATCGCGAAGTTCACCTAACAAAGCTGTTTGATTAGCATCGCCAACTCTTTGAAAAAACCCCCTTCTTCCTTCAAAATTTTTCTTTAATAGAAGTGGTTAATCTCCGTAGATAAAACATAACAATACCCGTTTTATTCATTTATAGCGTTTTTTACGCCCGTAATATCGGTGGCATAAAATTTAACCACTTTAAAAGGTTACCGTTTAGTCCAGGAATAGGTTTGACGAGGGCCTGGGATTCCAAACAATTTTTGCACTTTACGCCAATTACGCTTGTACTTCTGCGCTTGGTATTCGCCGCTGTTTAAGGATCTGCCCAAAACTGTCGGTTATCATGAACTGTCTTTGTACTCGGTTTCAGCAAACATACTTTGATGTTCACTTCCATTTCGTCTGTCGGTAATCCCGATGGTGTTGCAGGAAATTGTCATTCGCTCGGGGATGCATAGTTGCCATCCATATTAAATTCAATCACTGCTTGGGGATTTTTCCCAATGGCCTGTATTCTGGCCTGGTAGTCAGCCGCCTGCATCCTTGTTCGCTGTGATATCGGTCGCAATTTTAAACCTTTGAATACACGCCCCATTTCATCCTTCACCGGCGCATAACCGCCTGGATCCAGACCTCTTATTGATTTGGTGATGCGTTTAAACATTCTTTTGTTGCTTTACAGATTGAGGTCGGCCCAAAATTGCGCATTAGGCGGCAAAGCAGACTGAGCTGGTTTCTACGAATATATCGGTGGTGTTGCCCTCGACTTCGTCGGATTTTTGTATTCCATCAGATCATCAAGAAAGTTTTTGTATGGCATTAGAGGAATGGTTGCCGTTCAAGTTCAAAACTCGATTATAACCATTATTGATTCATCAATGGCCTCCCATGAATGCCTTTGGCGTTTATTGGCGTTCGAGCTCCTGTCGGTGATTCATAACGATACGCCTAAGTATATATATTGTTAAGGATTTAACATTTTCGCCAGATGAATGGTTGCAAATGACTGCATCTACGTAATATGGCGTTCCCGTCTTTGGCGCGGTTTTTAATGACACACCGAAAGTGTCCTCCGCTTTTGATGAGTCGACCCATACTTGTTAAGGTTTCTTTTGGGCATGTCAGGATGACGCGGTGGTATTATGTGGTTGTCCTATTAGGCTCCCTATGATAATACTTCAATAAATTTTTTCGTTGACCGTGACTCCACCCCTAAGTTCAGTCAAACGAGGACGATACTGGTCAGGTTCATGATATCAGTGCGAACCTTGAGCTCCTGTCGCGCCCATTCATCTTTAATGCAGCTATATCGGCTGCTTGTTTATCCTAAACGCGTGTTCCTGTGCATTTAGTTGTTGCCACTGACCCAGCTTCGAAAGCCCACGTGGTTTTTATTTTTTTCATGTCTACTCCGTTGCGAATACTGGCTGAGCGTTCGACTAATCCGAGCCTTCATCGCTCGAAACAAGACTTTCTATATTGACTTAAAAAACCTGTGATCATCAAGTCGTGCACAAGGCAAAAGTAATAACGTGTATCGAATATCACACCAAAACCTGGCGGTGGACCGTATTTCCTCGTGTAAATAAGCGAATAACGATCTGCATGACGCCGTTAAAGTCTATGCCACTATATCGGGCTGTGTCCATCACAACATGGAGAACTATGGGTAATATCTATTATAGGTTTAGCTTTGAAGCGACTTCAGAGCTCGAGCTGAGGTCGTATACCATAGAACAATATCTCCCCGTGCCGATTGATCACCCCTTTTACGAACGGCGGTTGCGTGAGGGCATCTTGGTGACAGGCCTCATACCCGCTGGATTTCTTGGTGCGCTGAACATTGATATCCAGGCCATAATGTTCATTACCGAGCACAATATACTCAGAAATTCAGGTGATTTCGCATTCTGTGTGGGATTGATCTATGTTGAAACGTCGTCTCTGGCGATATTAATGTCTTTTTATTCATGTAGACTCGCTCATTATGTAATATGCGTAGCCGGACTAAATAATGGTAGAACGTTTAAGTAGTGTGGGACCTAAGGTCTGGGATTAAAATAACGGTTACTTCAGTTGTGTTGAAAAGACACTTAAAACAAGGAATTCATTTGCAGATTACCAAAACGGTTGAAAGTATGCAGCGGACAATATAGTACCTTTAAAAACAACAGGCTGTAAGTATTTAGTAAAATACCCAAACAATACGAGCTTAAAGTATTGCAATTGAATATTGTGTATTCGTAGTAGCGTGCGTGACCTTCATTTCCATCTTAAATGTTCAGATTTTTAGGGGGGGTAGTTCGGTTTTGTGAGGCCTCTTATGTAGGGCTATTTGAATAGCCCATTGACCTTAAAAACCGTTTACTGGCTAGTGACTTGGTTATAAAAAAAAACCATTAAATTGGGGCAGTATTTACATATTGCCAATGTTTAATCACTGCACCGCCGATCAGGTTTTAGCGGTTAAAACTTTATTCGCCCCAACAAGATTTATGTTCCTCTAGCGAATGCCAAATACCACACAACGCCTCACACGCAAACAATCGATATTTGGCAAAGAGCAAAAAACTCTGTCATATTTAGCACAGAGCTAAAATTAAATAAATCCACTCGTTTAAAACAGGCTAAAAATTTATTAACTTCTGTTTCTGACCCCACTATAAGCCGTTATGGTATTGCATATTTTAGTGGACTCTGGCACCATGGGTTTTGAGTGTATGATTAAGCGCCTGCACCCAACTCGCTTACCCTTGCTTGAATCACCAATTCAGGCAATTGCTCAAATTGCTTATGAGTAGGACTTTGTCGGGTGATTGTTTATATCCTGCGCCAATTATTTGGTTAAATCAATCATAAATTCACGAACAAATCAGCTAAATCGTTTCAATGATGTCGGTATTCAAAAAATGATCTGATCTATAGATGCTGGGGTAAACCCGCTTTTTGTTTTATCCAATGGCAAAGGAATCACTTTTAGATTTGGTTGATGGCTGGTGGATTGGTATCGCCCACGACAGCATAACAGCCATTATCTATACGGGGTTTTTTCACAGCCGACACTTTGTTGAAAGAAACATGTCTGCTTGACCATGGAGTATTAAAATAGGGTGATAAATTACTGATTACAGAAACTTGAAATTCTTTTGGTCGAGCGATGCTTCTAATCTGCAGCTTCATTTAATTTCGTTAGAGATAAATGACCGCCGCTGCAATTAACCTTCTTGCCATAAGCAAGTAAGCATAATATTGGTGGTGTTTTATAAAACGGCCGGCAAACCCTCTATTTGCCAAGCTCGTAAGCGCGATGGGCAATCCCCGTAGTATTGGTTCACGATAAAGTTTTTGGTTTCACCTGTTCTAAAATATTTCAGCGCGACATTTCGTAGTCTTTGCCAAATTTAACACTGGGACGGGGAAAACCCAAAGGGGATCCAATCGAGGTTATTGAAGCAGAAAGTCACATATTTTAGTGAGCTCGTTTGTAGGCATCAGGCAACTTAAAGTAAATATCGGCATCGCTTACATCAGCCAAACTTCACATCGGCTTTCATCACAAATTAGGAGGGAGATTAAGCCCGTGTAATTGGCTTTTTAGGCGGCAATTTTGCGTGATTGTGTGAGTGAAGGGTTAGTAAGACTTCCAGGCAAGTACTTTCTGACCACTGTTTAAAGCAGCGGGCACTTCATTTTTTTAACCCAGGTAAGCCTTAAACCGGTATGCTCAGGTTTGTCAGCGAGTTGCTCGGTATCGAGGAGCTTAAAAATAAATGCGGCGTTATCAAGCTTTTAAAAGCGCTTATTGATCGTCGCATGATTCTAATGGAGCCTTGGTCATTTATTGGACATAAAGTCAGCTGATTGCACAACCAAAAGGTCTTGCTCTGTTGTTTTCAGTGGACGAATTCCAGCGGACGAAGCTTCTTTGTGTTATGACGGTGATCGTCAGCGGCTGCCCATCCTTGCCAGAAAAAAAAACCAAGCTAAGCAGCGGTTTTCAATACTCAAATGTTTGATTTTTTCAAATACCGAGGGCGCTAATGGTCTTTTTCAATTATTTAAGTTTTTTGTTCAACAGTGTGATTTGCACTAATCGGAAAATCGCCTTACTGGAGGCGAATAGCATGGTTTTTAGAGTTATCACGTGGGTGTTTCTCAAATAAAACATTAGACTGGTTTAAGTTTTGCCACGCAAAAAAGCGTTAGCTCCCAGTCACGGTTAGTACTCTGTGTATAAAACGCTCACGTCTGCGAATTAACTTGCCCGTTACTCATTTTAAAACCATCAATCTGTTTTCTAAAGCTATTCATACTACTGTGTGCAAACGGTAGCTTGCCATCCTTCATGATCGCCCTTCAATTTTAAACGAATTGCACACCCGCATTAATTAGTGCCGGTAAAATCAAAAAAGCCGAATTATCTTTTATTGTTTTAATAGAAAATTTATGCCTTGGTGGCGTGGTTTCATTTTACTCTCACGACACGGCTGGCTGCCAACGTTTTTTCCTCGATTACCTGAGTTACCCACACGGCCGATGGAGTAAATATAAGCCTGAAAACGCAACAAAAGCGACGCCATTGGACAAAGATTCAGTTTAAGACATTTATGATTTATGGCCAGCGTCGGCCATCTCAGTTATTTCATTGAGGTTTTAACTCACGGGATAAGGTTAACTCGTTGCATGCCCCAAGTCGTTAAGAAGGAATTTGCCCGATGTTATTTGCGGTAATAACTGAGTGGATGCTGGAATATCAAGTGTCGGAAGTCGCTTTTCAGAATATAGGATACTATTGGCGATATCTTGCACAATAAACACCATCTAGGTGGTATTTTACCAGTCTTACTGAGGCAGATTGCCTCAGGGATTTAAAATTCACGTTCTAAAATCACCGATGTTCAGGGTTAAAAATATTGGCATTGAATTGATGCGCAAACGAAATGTGACGCCAAACAAGATCTCCTCAAAGGAGAGGTTTTTGAACGCGCCGGTTAATCGGGTCGTTAAAGGTATCTAAGCCACCAATTATACTGCGTCAGCGCAAGGCTTAAAATGGCCGCTTTGAATCGCGTCAACATCACCGCCAGGGTTGCTAATAATTCAATTTTAGGATTCATTTATTCAACTTACTTGCCAAGGATTATATCTGTAATCGTTCACAAGATTATTTGCGCGGTGTAATTTTACCACGTTGTAAATGCTTCTCTGTTGAATACCGCTGACAGATGCACTTCAATACAGTAACGGAAGCAAACAGGGCTCTAGGTTTCTAAATTTAACCCAGGACCAAGGCGAATACAAGTCTAGACCTTACTTTTTTGTAATCTTTGCGAAAAATTGCCCTTATGCAATGAGAGCGCGCTTTGCCATCTACAATCTTAAACAAGTTCGTTGAGCTACGAACATCGTGCTAAAAACAAGCCAGCAGCGATGCTTGCTGCATCGCCTTAAAGCAACAGTACCTGTGATTGGGTGTTAAAGTGCGCCAAAGGCCGCTAATGCTTGATGTACTGGATGAGGGTTCTCCGATATTATGTCGGGCTTTAGCTCAAAGCGATCCGGTAATTTACTGCGTAAACAGATATTTTTTAAAAAACCCCACCGCTCAAGTGGAGCTTGAACCTCAACAAAAACTAACCGACATTCTGCGCCTGATTTCTCTATTCGATTTGATGAGTTTTTAAAAAACTTTTATAGAGGCCTATAAAATGCGCAAACGTTATCATGGAAGACAACCTTGATGGACTGCGACAAGTCTGTAAGTTTATATTCAAAAACTTAGCAGCAGCGCCTGACAAAGCCACAGTATTGTTTTGATCAAAATGAAAAGTCTGGTGATTGCCCCTTGCTGCCTCTTATTCGACAGTTTCGCAAGAATAAGAACGCCAGTTGGTATTTGCAGGTCACCTTATTCCCGAGGTCAACGCGTTGGCTTAATCAATATTACAAAGCCCAATGTTTACCAGAAGTCATGGGCCAAAATACCCTTTATGGGCGCCAGAACAGGCGGTGCTAGAGTTTGGTGATATTAATTTAAGTTAGCCCGGTTCTGACTCCAACTTTTAAGCCAGTTGAAGCCAATAACTATTTTACCGCTATTTTTTTTGGGTTTAGGAGCTTTTTGAATTAATGCAAATGGCACGTCTGCTCCCGTTGTTTGTTGGCAATATCTTGTAGCATGGCCAATCCATAATTTTGAGGTCATTGATCTGAGTCAAATAAGGCTCTGTTGAAAGGCCTCCTGTTGATGGAATGTTTTTGTTAGGCGATGAGCGAACCGAGTTTTGTGATTAGGGGCGTGTTTATATAAACGTCTGAGCCACTAATTAAGAGCAAGCAAAAGTACCACTGTAGGGCCGAGAATACGTTGTAATTCTGCACATCCAAAAAAACCGTTTATCAAAAGGACGCAGTTATTTGGCGCAAACAAGGTTATGTACCCAATTTAAAGTGGGAAAACACCTCATCCCATGACTTTCATCACAGGGGGCCCGCTTTATCCGCTTAACATGCTTGTTCGTGGATTCCGGTGTAATTTCAATAAAAC
>Ga0163217_1025881_pt1 | contig 14043 bp, 15 predicted proteins | sample SynspAceP_FD_185933 | JGI IMG/M metagenome (GOLD analysis project Ga0163217, IMG submission 185933) | Saline lake microbial communities from Ace Lake in Antarctica - Synechococcus sp. Ace-P (PacBio error correction) | ecosystem: Environmental > Aquatic > Non-marine Saline and Alkaline > Saline ... | reverse complement strand
GCTGACGTATCATCAGCTTTGTAAGCTCGCAAAACTGGCAAATGCGTTGGATTGCCTAAAATTTGAAAACTCTGATGCGAGAGTGGGAACCTTAGCCTGGAAACGACAACGCATTTAACTGCATTTATGCTGTTCCGTGCAGCGGGCCGTATCTGCCATTACGATTCAATCGGAAATTTATTTTCTGAGCAAATCAAGTTTATAATCTAACGATGCAGAGGACGAAGCGCTTTTCAATTGATCCTCAATTTATTCTGTTAATGAGGAATATGAGGGATCAGCTTCCATCTTGTAAAACACTGGATAGCGCTTTCTCTGCTGATAGTTTTACCTATAAGTTAAATTGCCAAATCTGAAGGTCTTATGAAAGCCTTTCTGGCGCCGAAAAAAAGCACTATGGACTGGCCACTTCTAGACGAAAATTAGAGGCCTAGCTAATCTCTTGCCTATACTCGGCGCAGACCACGGGTGATTCCCAAGGGTGTTCTCGGCAAGCTCATCGCAGGTATTGTTTTTGCAATGCAATCGTCTCAATAATACGGCTCAGTAAATCTGGGCCTCACATTCTGAAGACGCCAGTAATTGCCAATGGTGCAATGTTCCATGTTAATGCCTGGCATGCCATAATAGCCGCACCGTGGCTCTCGGCCGGCGCTGCCACTGGTTTCTTCCCTGCCCGATGTGTCCGATGCCCTTCGCAATGGGTGGACCTTATCAAATCAAGAAGAAGCGTTACGTTTATTCACTTGCTGTGCCAACCTTGTGGCAGTGCATCCAAACCAAATAATCTGACAAAGCTCAGGGCGTTAGCATACCCAGCCTTGTTAGAGCGTGTTATGGTGTGCAGCAGGCTCCACTCAAGCTGTCATGAGAAATGCGATACCACACGGCGTCCACGCTGGCGGAGATATGGACTGAGGGAATGGACCGAGGCTCAGCCCTATCGGCAGCTTTACAATCGCACAATCTTATCTTGGCATTCATTCAGCCTCCAAGGACGGACGCTCGTATAACAGCGCCTCAAGTCTGGACGGCCTCTGTGTGGCGTCAAATGCGCATTGTTGATGAAGAACCGGCAACAGCTTTACCTCATTGACGCCATAACAACTGGGCGTGCTTTGAAATTGGGTGGCCCATGGACATTGCAGTGCCTTATTATGGAAAAACCAGGAAACACGGACTGGTTCAACACCGGTTTGGACGTTTTGGGCAAACATCCGATTCCCTAACGGCTACATTGCGCATTAAAAACAGGACCGAGTGAAAGATGTGGATAAGTCGGGCGGGGAATGGTTAGATTAGCTTCTATCGAATAGAAAACAGTAGTATGCTCATTCCTGGAGTGCGCGAAGCGTTGTTGATTGGAATAGCCCACCAGCACTTGGAGTGAACGTCCCCTCTTGATCGTAGTCCCAAATGTAATAATCAAGTATTAACACCCGGCGAGCTGCTTAGTTATCTGGAAGAAAAGTTCCAAGTGGTTGGGATTTCCAAAACGCGTGCGAATTTGGTTTGAAACACTGCCTCATACAGCCACAGGAAAGGTAAGTAAAAAAATGTTGAGAGAGGGATTTCAACCATTACCAGTGGAGCTAGTCCCCAGCGACAGCTGACGATGAATGGGCCACAACAAAATAATAGAGCAAGAATATGAACCCCAATAAAATCATCGAAAGCATAAATCTAGCGGTTGGGAAAACTATTTAGTTTTTTTTGTCTCATTAGGCATTGGCGATCGTTTGTTTTACGATATGATAGCCAGATAACGTTTTTAACGCTCTTCTGTGTGGCGCCACGCTATACCACAAAACGTGTATTCGCGGGTTATTTTATTTTAATTGGAGCCTATACCCTATAAAGGGGGCATGTGCGGGGTGCAATATTATTAAAAAACTCAAGTCACCTGAAGCGATGAATCAATGAATAAGTACAAAAAAAAATTTGACAGAACACGCGCCAATTTTTCCGCAGCTGCACACCCACTTTACGTGCTACAGCGCCTCGGCAAACCGTGTATCCCGCGATAACAGGGCCGTATTCGATTGTTGATCTGGTGCTTTCCTAATGTGTGGCTATACCCGACGCTGTTGCCAAGAATGATGGATGCGCTGCCGGCGCAGGGGCAGTTAATTCCGGTGCATACGGTCGCCTATACTAAGCCCCGAATAGCCACGAGAGCTGGATCTCACTACTTCCGCTGCCGATGGCAGGGTGCCGTCACCAATACGATTAATATTCGCTTGGATGCCGCAAACGCTATGGCCTTTATTTTTAGAACATGGGTGAGGCGCGCATTTACTGTTCTATGACACAGAGATTGGGAGAAATGTGGTGCGCGCAGCGGTTTCAGGGCTGACGTACCCACGCTATTTTCTATCGAGAGTAAGAACGGGCAAAGAAGTGACGGGCTTGCGCAACAGGATTATGAAAAGCTTCTGCTAGAGGGGGGAGTGCCAGAGAACCTGTTGCAGCGCCACCCTAATGACGAATGGCGATGCTATTGCCTCTGAACTATACATCGGGCACACAGTAATCCAAAAGGCGTGCGTTTACACCATCGTGGTGCTTTTCCTGGCCGCTGATGACGAACTCCATGGTGTTTCAGATGGACTCCTGAGACGGTCTTCTTGTGGACGCGGTCCGATGTTCCATTGCAATGGTTGGCCTACACCTTGGGCGATAACGGGGCGTAGCGTGGAACCCAGTGTGTCTCCGCGAATGTGACCGATGAACATCTATCGCCCATATCGCAGGACGTACGGAGTGACCCATATGTGTGGGGCTCCGGTGGTTCAGGAATATGTTGCTGCAGGTAGCTCGGGCGAGAAGAGCTGAAGCTGTCCGTTCGATCCAGTTTTCGCTTTGGGTGGGGCAGCACCCCCCGTAGGCAGTGTGAATGCGAAAAGCGGAAGAGATCGGGTTTCAGATACTCACCTTACGGTTTGACCGAGACATTTGGTCCATTCCGCATTCGTGCGTGCCTCAAGCCCGATGGGGCAGGCTCTTCCCCTGAACAAAGAGCATTGAAATTCCCGTCAGGGCGTTTCCAACACATGGGCTGGATGAGATTGCTGTTCTCGATATGCGTGAGTGGTGAATAACGTGGCCTCGATGCAAAACCGATGGGTGAGATCTGTATTCGGGGAAAACACCGTGAGAAGGGTTTATTTGAAAAATCGGAGCACAGCCGATGCTTTTAGTTCAGAATGGGTTTCACACGGGCGACCCTGGCCGGTCATGCCACCCTGACCATTAGTTCGAGATTCGGGACCGGGCCAAGGATGTCATATATCTGCGACAGAGAACATCTCGCCTTGAAAGTGGAGGAGGTGCTTTACCGCAACCCGCAGGTTTCCCGAGGCTGCTGTCGTGGCAATTTAGCCGATGAAAAGTGGGGCGGACGGTACCCTTGCTTTTGTCAGGTCTGACTGACAATTAGTGAAGAGATAACAGCCCGCTGACATCATAGCGTTTTGTAGAGAGCACATTGCCGCATTTCAAGGCGCCCAGGAAGTCGTGTTTGGTGAATTGCCGGAAAACCGCTACTGGTAAGGTCCGCAAAAACATTCTCCGGGACTCGCTGTCCCACATAAACAAGTTCTGACCGGTTGGTCCATAGAGAGGTTGCGATTTAGCAACTAGAACGCTTTTAAGCCATTAAAAATAAAGAGCAATAATGAAATGGGCATTACAATGATTAAAAACACATGCTAAAAAAAATCCTAGTTGCGATTAAACCGCAGCCGCTTTGCGATGGGTGCCGCAAGCACCAGTTACCGGAGAGCAATCGCATAGAGGGAATCTACATTCTCTCTGGCAGCGCTGCACCTATGGTGAAGGTTTGCCCAGAGGCGGCATTAACCTCGCGGTCAATGAAATTACGCCTTTCTGGGCGGAATTCTGGGCCGTCAAGTCCGGAGATGGCTCTACGAAGATAGCCAGGGGTAAGGCGTCGGTGGCCATACAAGCAGCCCGCAAATAGTGTTACCGGAGGTGTGACGCCGTGGTAGGGCTGGATAAGTTCCGGTGTAAGCCAGGGCATGGTGCGACAATGCCTGAGTTGCAAAACCACTCATTATTACCCATGCAGCCACTCCCGGATGTCACCGGAAAGCTGGTGCAATGCGTTTAACCTACCGTATCAGCGTAAAACGTTGCCCCAGAACATGAAGGGCTCGCTGCTCTGGTGGCTTGAAAAAAACTTGATCCCCACTTAACTGGACGGACGATCGGCCCTGACTATGCTTTCGGTCACAATCCTGGGAGTTTTTCGGAAAACTACCTGAAAGAGCGTCAAAACCGACGTTCAACCTGATGCGGGAGACCCAATTTCCCACGTTTTGGGCTGAAAGATTTTTACGAGCCCTTCATGATCGAGTGATGGATTTCAGATGCCGACGGTGTTTCTTATCTCTGTTGGGGTGTGCGACTTGGTCAACTTGTTCCGCCAGGCCAAACAATCGCGGATTCTGGTTGAAAAGACTCGAGCCTGCCTCTTTTACCGTGGGTGCCAGCAACGAAGTGCTATCGGCCCTGGGCGACGAGGATTGCCAGAAAAGCGTACACCTTTCTACTCGGGTACTGGTTCGAGGGTTAGATAACGACATCAATACCCGTTTCTTAAGGCTTATGTCAGATGCCTACGACGGCCCTCCTAGCAAACCGCAGAAGGTGCCTATGCGGCGATTTATGCCTATTTAAAAAAGCAATGAGACACTGGCCACTACCGATGGCCTTGCGGTTGCAAAGGCACTAGTTGGTTGAGCATAGAAGCTCCGAACGGAACGGCTTACTTTCCGAAAAGGAGCATAAATCAGCAATGGTCGGTCCGAACTGGGGCATTTCAGGCCCGATCGCATCCTGAGTACGGTATCCGCCACAACTGACTGATCTGGCAATCTTTAACGGCGAGGATGTGGCTCGCTCTATCGAAGAGACCGGTTGCAAGCTCTTGAGCTAAACGGTTGTCAAAATGCTTGCCGTGGTGCCCCTTGCAGGGGCGCCCACGAAACCGGCTCTAACGAAATGAGTAATTCATGTCTTGGCATCGGCATCAGCATTGCTGAACAGTCTGGATATCGGGCTTTCGCTGTTCATTTATCGCAGTGGGACTTGAATATCGTGTCTGGTGTTTTAAACATCATTAACTTTGCCTCACGGAGCGCTCTACATGCTGGCGGCATACCTGGCAATTTACCCTGATCAACATAGTAGAATGCCGTTTTGGGCAGCGCTGCTATTGCGTCTTCCGCTTGGCGTGGCTATATTGGCGTTTCTTATCGATCGAATTTTTTATTACGGGTATATTCTATTCCAGAGATATAGCAGGACAGTTTGGTTACTCACTTCGCACTTCTGTTAATTATTAACGAGAGGGCGTGCGAATGATCTGCGGGCAGTGGAATTCAGGGTCAACCACCTTCAGCTGCTGCGCCGGCAGTTCGATGGGAATTATGGTAGTTCATACACATTACAGCCTTTTGTGTTGTTATGGGCCTGGCGCTTACTGCTGGCCTCTGGCTCCGTTTAACCGGCAACCCGAATCGGTCGAATCATGCGATGCTGCCGCGCTGGATCGCGATTATTTGGCAGAGTCTTGGTGTATCAATACTCGGCCTAGTGGTGACGCGTGTGGTTTGCCTTTGGCGCCTGGCTTGCGGCTGTCGGCGGGTTAATTGCCAGCAACCGAGCGGCACTGGATTCCCTGGCATGGGTGACAAGATTAGTATCGATCCTTCATTGTGGTGGTTATTGGTGGTCTTTGAAGCGTTCCAGGCGCCTTTGCTCGGGCCATTATTCTCGGGCTGGATCATGGCTTTGGTGTTCGTTATTTTCCAGAGGTAAACATGCTTTTTTTGCCATTTATGGGAAATGGCCGCTTGTTCTTGCTGTTTAAACGAATTGGCATTATGGGCAAAGGGGCCAGGCTGCATGAAGATCCAAGATTTTATGGGCGTTGCTAGCTTTTGTGCATTGCGCGGGTTGATTGCGGTGGCCATGGATTTGCCTCTTACTTTTTATATTTCATTTTACCGAAATTCTTATTTTAGGATGTGTTCGCAGCCCAGTTTTTAATCTGATTTTTGCTTTACAGGGAATGCGAGTTTCGGGCATGCAGCCTTCTTCGGTATCGGCTCCTACGCGATGGCGCTGGTGCTAATCCATCTGGAAGTGGCCGTTGTCGTCGGCCTGCTGTATCCATGCGGCGTCTCGCCGCCTTACTGGGCCTGATCATTGGTTTTTTTCTGCGTTCGGCTGAATGAAGTGTATTTCGCCATGTGAACTCTGGCCTTTGCCATGATGTTTTTGCTATTGCATACAGGGCGCTCAGTCACCAATTGGCAGTGCGGCACTAGCTGCTTTTCCCTCGGCTCATTTCGGGCCGGTTCTGGATCTGACTCGGCGAATTCCAGCTTGGTCTACTACACGTGGTTGCTAGCCATGTTGTTCATTGCCTCGGCGTTGCTTATTATCTGGTTTGTAGTAGTTCATTCGGCATGATTCGGAGGGCTATTCGCCAGAATCCTGAAGCGCAGGTTCATTTGGCCGCGACTGAATGGTGCGCACTTTATCGACGTTTGGTGGCCTTCGTGATTGCAGGCTCTTTTGCTGGTTTTGCAGGTGTCTAAATTGCTCCCATTCCTTCGAGTTGCGCAGCCCCGAACTGCCTGCATGGTCGATGTCTGCAGAACCGATACTGATGGCTATCCTGGGTGGCACAGGCTACTTTTTTGGGACCATTCGTTGGCTCGGCGGTGTTGTACTGCTGGAGGACTTGCGGATAACCCAAGGCTTTACAGAATCCTGGATGGCTTGTTCTCGGTATTATCCTCGCCCTAATGGTTATTTTTCTTCCGCCAAGGCCTACTATGGTACGGTCCTTGACTGGTGGATGCGCAGTATAAAGAAATGACTAACAATTCTCACGCATAATCAACCTTACCAAACGTTTGGCGGAAACGGCTGCGCGTTTCGAACATCTCAATCTGGACGTCATTTGCGGAAGGAGACCAATGGCTATCATCGGCCCCAACGCGCTGGCAAGAACCGACGTTTTACAACATGGTTCTGGTCGGATGCAGCCCTCTGAGGGCAATATCACGCTTGACGGTAAAGACATTCACTGCCACCACCCCATAAAAATTAGCAAATTGGGAATTTCACGGCTCTTTTCAGATCAACAACATTTTTCCTGACGATGACTGTCAAGCAGAAACGGTGAAGTGGGTTGTTGTCCGGCTTATCACGGCCACAGTCGCAAGCTGTTTTTAAATATTGCCTCTCGTAACGGCCGCGCATCCCAGCAGGAAGCGTAGAACTCCTCAGCGCCTGGTGTTGATAGCCTCAAGATCGACGTGCCGAAGTTTCCTCAGTTATGGCGACAAGCGTCTGTTAGAGATAGCTATGGTTCTGGCGACGCGTCCAAAATTGGTTCTGCTAGACGACGCCAACGGCAGGGATTGACGGCCGGAGGAAACCCGACGAACCACAAAACTATCAAAAAGTCTGGCAGACAGTGGCGGACTATACGTTCCTCATCACACCGAGCATGTATATGGAATGTTGGTCTTCGATTTAGCGGATCGTATTTCTCCTCATGCCACCGTGGTGGGCGGAAAAGTTGTTTGCAGGCACTCCAGCGGAAGTGAAGATCCATCCTTGAGGTTCGCGTGCCTACTTGGGTGAGGAAAGGAAGACGGAAGTGACCGGGGAGAACCAGCGCATGATTCTTGATGTTCGCAATATCCAGACGTTCTATGGCGAAAGCCAGGCCGCTTCAGGGCGTTACTCTCGACTGGAAAGAGGGGGAGACGTTTGTTCTTACTCGGCCGAACGGAGCGGAAAGAGACAACACTAAAAAGTATCATTGGCTTAAACGCCTCCGAGATCTCGGTGAGGTGATCTTCCAACGGCAAGCAAATCCAGGGTTTCCCGCCGCCACCGAATTGCCCGTTCAGGCCATTGGTTATGTGCCGGAGGTATCGCCGAATTTTTCCCAGTTTGAGCGTTCGAGACAACTCGAAGTGGCCGCGTATCAGCGCAAGGAGTGCCACACACTGGACAGTGGATAATATCCTCAAGAAAATACGAAAAGCTGGGCAGAGCGAGAAAGACAAGAACGAGCTTACCTTTTCTGGCGGGACAGCAGCAAAATGCTTGGCAGTTAGCCGTCGTTCGTGATGACTCAGCCACTGGTTGCTGTTTGCTGGATGGAAACCCCAATGAGGCGGCTGCCCCGCGTTATTGCTGCAGCAGATCGGGGGAGTTGATTGACGATCTTAGTCAGACCACGAACCATACTTATTCAACTGAACCAGGAATGTTCGATTCCTGCACTGAAACATTCCCAGGAGAGCCTCACATTCTGGGAAAAGCGGGCAGGTTTGTCCAAATCAGGCCACTAGTGAACGAAACGGCGAGCTGACCAGGCCACTCAGAGAGGTTCTTGTCGGTCGCGTATCTGGCCTGAATCATCGGCTGCAGGAAGCAGACATGATTGAAAAACACTATTTGCTTTTGAAACGTTGAATCTCCCTTTGAGGACTGTAATGACTATTACGTTTAGCGGAACCCGAAAACTCTGTGGTGAAAGTGCTTACGTTAACGGGAAGTGGGTTCAGGCCCATCCGACGGGTGAGGTTTTCTCGGTCATCAAATCCTGGCCAATGGAGAGTGCTTGGCCACTGTGCCGGACCATGGTGTGCGGAAAGACACGGCGTTGGCAATTCGAGCTGCGGAGGGCTGCTATGGGCCGGAATGCGCGCTACGAACAGCCAAGGAGCGTGCGGGGTATCCTTGGCCGATGGTTTGAATCTGTGATGCATCATAGGAAGACCTGGCCACGGCTGATGGCACCGCCGAACGGGTAAAACTGCGGCAAACACGGGGCCGAAGTGGCCTATGGGGCGAGTTTTATCGAGTGGTTTCCGAGGAGGCCCAAGCGAGGCCTATGGCGATCCATGTTATTCGCGGTTCACGGTCGGGATAAACGAAATTATTGTTATCCTAAGCAGCCCTATTAGGCGTGGTAGCCGCCCAATCACGCCGTGGATACTTTCCAGTGGCGATGATTTACTCGGCAAAGGTAGCGCCCGCGCTTGCAGGCGGGTTGCCCTGTTGTTCGTTCCAACCTTGCGGAAGATACCACCTTGTGCCGCCTTCGCGTTTGGCGTGCTGGCAGCGGAGCGCGGGAGTTCCAGCAGGAATTTTCAATGTAATAACCTGCTCTAAGCCCGAGCGGCCGGAAGGTGGGTGAGGAGTAACAAACGAGCCCGATCGTTCGCAACAGTATCGTTCACCGCTCAAAACGCCGGTTGGCAAGTTGCTGATGCGCCAGGCTAGGGCACTGTCAAGAAAGTGAAGCCTGGAGCTGGCGGCAATGGCCCCGTTAATCGTCTTCGACGATGCGGATCTTTGCATGCGCCCTCAGGTTAAACGGGCTTATGATCCAAATATCGCAAGGTACCGGGCAGACCTGCTGTCTGCGGCCAACCGTATCTATGTCCAGTTCCGGAGTCTATGACGCATTTGTGCAGAAACTAAAGATTGCTGTCAGCAGATGTTGCGGTTGCGGTCTCGACGGTGAGACGCATCAGGGCCGTTGATCAAATCCAGGCAGCTTTGGACAAGCGTTTCAAGCGGCATATTTCTGATTGCGACGACTAAAGGGAGCGAAAGTCGTTTGGAGGGCAAGCACACACGCTTGGCGGGACATTTTTTCGAGCCCTACCATCCTACGGATTGTGACGCAGGAAATGGTGATAGCCAGTGAAGAGACGTTTGCCAGTTGGCGCCCGCTGTTCGGTTTTGATTACTGAAAGAAGGCAGGCGATCGCCATGGCCAATAACACGGAGTTTGTTTGGCTGCCTACTTCTACAGTAATTGATATAAGACGCCATATGCATGTGGCTGAAAGCTCTTGAAACTGGCATGATCCGGTATCAACGACCGGATTATTTCTACAGAGGCGGCCCCTTTGGCGGTATTACAGGAAGCAGACTTGGCCGGGCAAGGTTCACCATACGGCTTGACTTGGATGGAGTTCATGGACTCATAATACCTATGTCTCGGTAGCATGTCGTTAGGTGCGGGGTTTAAGGGGAACTGAATGTCAGAGGCTCTCCCGTCGCACGCTCGCGGGCTGCGACTGTAGTGGTTCAATGATTTCGGACCACCAACGTTTAGGTGGTAATATTGGCCGCATAAGCAGGTGTCTATATTGATGGCCATAAAGCGACCTCTTTTAGGCGAAAAAGGGACGGAAGGCAATCGATGCTCAAAGGCGATTTGCTTTTTTATTGAAACGATAGTGATTTATCACTTCGTTTTCAATTCTCAAGACGAACTCAGTGTGGTGCGTTTTGCCCTTTACGATGAAGTGTGGGTAATGTCTTCGTTAACGTAGCTTTTTTTAGCTTATTAACCTCGGCCTAGAGGTTTGTGATTTGTGAGCTGGTGATAACTGTGCCCGGACAGGTGCAGAGTTTCCAAATCAGGGCAGGGTCTTAGCTTTCAGGAGTTAAGAAAAAGCCGTTTAAAATTTGGGCACTCCCAGGCACCGTTAGGCACAGCCAATAAAAAAAAGCCTCCACGCTTTCACGTAAGACCTTTTGCAACTATGGTCGCCCCGACAGATTCGAACCCTGTGACCACTGCCTTTCCGGAAGAGCACCGCTACAGTGCGTTGTAAGAGCCGTTTAATCGTCCGTTAAATCTGGAAAATTCAAACATACTTAATTCAAACCCAGTGGCAATAAAAAATCTCCTATTTATCAGTATCTTTGACCGATTAGCACCCAATTTTCGGCCACAAGGACATGATAGGTTTCATTGTCCGAAAAAAACAGGACAGTTTGACCGTGCCAAGGTTGTCCTCGGGAGCTAGTTGTTCTTAGGATTTTTACTGCCTTTGGAGAGTTGGCTTCGCAACTGTTAGTAAGAGTGTCCGGAATCCCCCCCGGGCAGCGAAGAGGGAAACGGAGCAGAGGACATTCCAAGGATTCGCGTGAGTGCAGTATGTGGTTGTTTGCTGAATAACAAATCCACAGCCTCATAATGCAGGGTTCTGTGCCCTTTTAACAAGCAATATTCGTAGCCGTCCAGCAACCAGTTGATCTGCTTTCCCCTGTCAGTGCATCAAGCCCAATCTGAGGCCTTAGGCCACTTGAACTTCTCCTCCGGCCAGCGCCTTGTAATAGAGTACAAAAACCGTTGCTCCCACATCAGGCACTGATCTTTATTCCGCTGCCGGTTGGTGGAAGGGCGTAAAGCGCTCCGGTAAACGGATTGTGGCACCAGCTCCTGTTCAAACAAGACCGCAAGCCCTGGGCCTGCTTGCGAAATCACGGGCGCTGGTACAGATAAATCTCTGGCAACGACAAGGAACGGGCCAAATATCGGTGGCGCAATCACAGTATGCCTTAACACAGCGCCAGAGCAGAAACGACCCTGATGCGAACCCGCTGACCGTTTGCGCCTGCTTTTGGAGGTCTTCAGTCGGGGTTAAGCTTCTGGCGCCAGTAAACAAATTGATGGTAAAACCAAGCGGACTGTTGCTTGCAGTAAACGCCCCGGACATCGCCTGGAGATTCCCAGTCAGCAATTATGCTGCTGCCAAGGAACCTGGCATCGTTCGCGTTGGGTTTCATGCTGATTTTCCTCGTGGAATTGTGGTGAGGACGTCAGGTGTGGCAATCGTGAGCCGGAATGTAGGTGCTGATTTATTGGCGCTTACAAATCAGAGACTCAAGCTGAATTAATTCAACCTTTCCCTAGGGGATTTTGCAAGATCTGCTCGCCTATGTAGATTACCAGTGATCGTTATTTCCCAATCCAGTGAGCTACCTTTGGACGGTATTGTCCGCATTACAGATATTAGAATAATTAAAAAATATCATCTTAAATTGGGGATGTATCCGCATGAATTTAAACCAAAGCCATCCAGTACTTTCTTGATAGCAATTAGCGGTCAGCTTACATAAGTTAAATTAAGTCTGTTTGCCGAATTCAAAATATGTCGACGCATTTGCGCTATTTGCTTACAGTAATATCTTTGTTAACTATGGCTTTGTATATGCAAGTATGCTCCTTTTAATACTTTTTCGGGTATATTCTTTACTTTTGCACTGTTTCCGCTCTTCCTTTTTGTTTTGTTATTCTGAAGTTTTCATCGAGAAATATAATTAATGTTGAAGCACAAGACGTTGTTGGTAGCCATCAACTAGAGTTTATGAAAATTAATATCGGCAATAATGCTACCTCTCACTATCAGGACTTCCTGCATTTATTCCATTTTCCATTACATCTAAAGCTTCTTTTCATACGGACGAACATGATTGTCAGGTTTCTATTAGCTGGCGGCCTAATTCAGCAGCTGATGGACTCAATATACATTGCGTAGCTTCCAACAATGAGCCGAGGTATTTTTTTTTTATTCCCAAATCGATGGAATATGTACTGAATGAACCGGGCTCATGTTTTCGATGGCATATGCACCAATATCTTGCTTTGGAGCCTATTGAAGCCAGAAGTTGTAAGGGTTTGATATCGGATTCCGCTATTATGGTCTCAATTAACCCCATTTTATCTGAAAGTTGTTTTTTTGTCGGTAAACTCTCACCTTAACCTAAAGCGATCCTCTCTCATTCTCTTGAGTTAATATTTTGAGCTGATTTTTATGTAGGAACCGTACAGGTCTATCAATTTTGTCACCATTTTCTTATATTTCTCGCTATTTATATTTTTATTTTAGGCTACAACATATATTAGTTTTTAATTATTCTTTAATTAGTACAGGCGCCCTTAGTTATTTTGGCTTTGCAGAAGGTGCAAAAAAATGCCTACCGTATTCCCCAATGCGATAAAAATTCGCTGTTATCAACAGTAAGAACTACCCCTCTCTCCGAGTCGCGATCGTGGGTATTCAGCTTGCCTCAAGGGACAGCTCATCCGCTTTAGGCTGATAGCGTTTTCGCGCAAGAAGGTCGATGAACAGGCGTTACCTTGGCGGACAGGTTCAGCCGCTCTGGATTAGAACTGCATAGATGCCCGCCTCATGAGTTTTTTCGGGATAACACCCACCTGCCAATCGTCCTGTACGCACCATTGGCGCGCGATATCCCACCTCCGAACGCAGGCATAATGCCGCGTCCTTCCCAGTACCCAACTCACGGGCGATTTTCCCCGTCCATTGGGTGGACAGCTGGCCGGTGGCTCGGACGTGCTCACCGGTCATCAAATCGGCCAGATGTCATACGCCTCACCTCCTGGCGCAGGGATGATGCCATGGTGCTGGGTAAAGGTCTTCAAGTCGCGTCGGCCGTAACGTGCTTTTCGCAAGTAGGAGGGCGCCGCGACCGAGTTACCCGTTGGTTGGGCAGGGAGCCGTTGTCACAATTCAGGCGGGAAGACGATGGGCATTCCAAAACGTATGTTCAGGTTCGTAGCCTTCCTCGACCATTGTTCGCGCGGCATCCGATAGATTCAGTTGTTAACCTGAAACTTCCGGATTCGTGCGCGGGCCAAAACGGGATAATGCCGGAGAAATATAGTCGCGGCCAAACTGGAAGGTTAGCATTCACCCTTAACGTCCCTGGCGGCTCAAGCGGCTGCGCTCGGATAGGACTAGTTCTGGTTTCCTTGATTCCGGCCAATGATGTTCAATATGTGACGCCAAAAGAAAGACTCGCCATCGGCTGGTGAGGCTGAACCTCCGCAGTTGTTTGGCGGTTCAAGGCAGGGCGCCCACGCCGAGACGAATTTTTTCGAAGGGCGGGTGAGGGTCGTCGGCTGGACGGCTGAGCAGGTGAAGGGGAACCCCAAAACCCCCTCCAGTTGGGCCCGCATTGGGACAGGTTTTGAGGGGCGGGCGAAAGCGCAACACAGGGGGACCCAAGAAATTGCATTAATTCACTGGGTCCGCTTGCTTTCATTTTGGAAAGTTTTCAATCGCCTTCCTTTATTGAAAAAAAAAAAAAAAAAAAACTTTGTTTTTTTCCCAAAAAAAAAAATTTTCTCCCTTCCTTTTTTCTTTGTTTGGGGGT
>Ga0163217_1024498_pt1 | contig 14045 bp, 16 predicted proteins | sample SynspAceP_FD_185933 | JGI IMG/M metagenome (GOLD analysis project Ga0163217, IMG submission 185933) | Saline lake microbial communities from Ace Lake in Antarctica - Synechococcus sp. Ace-P (PacBio error correction) | ecosystem: Environmental > Aquatic > Non-marine Saline and Alkaline > Saline ... | reverse complement strand
TGCCATTCCTGTACACGAAAATCGACCAGACGTAGTTGTTGCTTGTGCCCGCCCCCACGAGTGGAACGTTGCCGGGGTGATGCGCATTATTTGTACGACCACCGTTTGCCTTGCTTACTCAACCAGAGCGATGACATAAGAGCACCCTGTGCCAGGGTCAGAATTGACGACCTACTACGAAGCAGGCGGCCAGGGAAGTAGTCGCCGATTGATCACTGAGATTTGACGCAACGGCAGAGAGAACCTGCTTGTCGCACAATAACTGTGGAACAATTGGTTCGCCGCTGCCCAATCCCCATTGCTGTGAAAGCAGGGCTGCAGATATGTGCTGGCCAAGGGGCCCGGCACCGCTGCCGATGCGCTCGGTTCGCCGTCCAAGCGATGCTGGGCTGTTGAAACCGCAAAGCCGGGCCTTGGGGGCGGGGCGTTTTTGGTCTGGATATGACGCGGCATTCAGGCAAGCGACCACACTCGACCGGGCAGTGAAAACCGCATCACTGTCGCCAGGTTGACGCCACAGCTGTTTCAGGTATGTATCAAGCGGCCTGTCCCGCTGGCGGTTCTTTTGAGCTAGGTCGTCGGCGTTGGGTCGTTCATAGTCGGAAAACACCGCGCACGCACTGCGATTGATGGCCGCCTGCACATGAAAGAATGGTGGCAGAGCGCAGCCGTGGGCTGATTTCGCTTCGCGCCGTCCCACTCGCATGGCCGACAAGGTTTCGCCGCTTTCCCCGCTGCGGGGGGCTCCGTGGCGGAGACGCCGAAAGGCTGGCAACTTCGGAACGACAGCATCCTATTTCATGCCGAACGGCACGCCATGGTGCAGGCGGGCGCTCACGCTGAAAAAAACCACTGACTAGTGCGGCAACGCGCCGGCGCTAGCTGAACGCGGAGCGATGCCTTTGTATACGGTGATTCGCCGATGGACATCGTGGCGGCTGGTCCAGGGGCCAAATGGCAACCCCGGTGTGCTGTCAGGAAGTCGATCTGTCGATCTATCAGAGTCAAAGAGGCGATGCCGTTCCGTGCGCCCTACCACGGGCTCTCGAGTATCCACGGTCTGCGGCATGGGGCCGCCCCTCGTCCGGCGCGCTGCGCCGTGGTGCAAATTCTGGGGCTCTGCTGGAGAATGCGGACTCGCGCAAGGTCCGGGCCCGGGACGCGCACGGTGCTAGCGGCTGACGGCGATGCCTCGCGGCTCGCTTTTTGCGATTTCGGGCCGCGCCTAATATCGCGGATGTTACCGATTATGTGCCTGTGCCTCGGGGCAGTGGAATGCTGGACCCGACTATCTGCGAAACGGCCAATCTGTTGCGGGGCGACGACGCCCTTGCGAAGTGACCGCGGGCGCGCCGGCTTTCTGATCACGCGCTTAAACGCTTGCCGATTGATAGTCTCTAATCGAGGCTGCCCTCGACACTCGCATTGTCGATTGCGTTGATAGGCGATCGGGGGCAATGTGGGAGCATGACCACGTACGATGGAGAACGGCTTGTAGCCGCCTGATGGTACGCGGGTTCTGACTTGCATTACTCGAGCTGACGCGTGATTTCTACCTTTCCGGTCGCACACCGACGGGTGCCGATTTGCCAATTCGTGTACGAGCCCGGAAACGAGGCGCGCTGGTCGTCGATCGCACACTCCGACGATTGTGTATGAAGGATGGTCGCGCGGTTCTGGCCGTGGGCAGCCCGTGGTGGAGGCAGGCCGGTTCCTCCGGGCGGCTATGTCGCCGAGCGTATCGCGCATCTTGGATTGGGGGCATGGACGTTCAGCGTGTCCGCAGCGTCTGCCCTGTGCGATGCAACACCGCGTTTCGGATCCCTATGACCTTAGAAGAAGGCAGACGCTGGTACCAAAAAATGACAGATGCCGCTGACAGCCCTTGGTACGAAGGTTGAACACACGGCGCCACTGACCTCGGGGCTGCCACATGATTTCGATGTGTGACGACCTGCGCGGCGGCAGAATCGGCCCGCGAAGTAGTCGCCCTGGCGAGTTGATCGCCCACTTGACTAAAGGAAAGACCTATTGGCACAGGCCACGACCATGCCCGCAACGAGACCGGGATTCGACACCGCCTTGGGATTCCAAGCCAGCAGCTCGGCTACCGTTTTCAAAAACCGGGGGTGAGGCCGATCCGCAACAGCACGGGTCACATCAGAAACGTGGTCAATATCAGGGGCCCCCGATGCGGTGGTTTTTTGCCCGCTCAACCGATTTGATTGTCGCCGCCGTGCGTCAAGGTGTGTGCCGCGCATAAAGGTGCCGTTGTCAATCGCATTCGGGCAGCCGGCACTCGCTGAGGGGCCGTCAATGCGGCCGGCGGGGGCGTGGTCGATTGATCTGACCCCAGATGGGACCGTGTGGTCAGTCAACGCGGGCGATTCTGGACTGTCGCGTCCCAACCCGTGTCTGGACCCGCAGGCGCGGAAACACCATTTGCGCGATCAGGGCCTGTTCTTTCCGATTGTCCGGGGGGCCACGCCCTCGCTTCGGGATGACGGCGACCCGCGGGCGTCGGGCACCCAACGCGGTGCGCCTACGGGCACCATGAAAGACAACGTGTTGCGGCCGGTATAGAGCAGGTGACTGCGCAGGGTTCGCTTAGTGGGCAATCCCGTGCATCTCGCACCGCTGTGGCGTCTGGGCCCGGCCGCCGCAAGTCGCGCGGGGAAATATGAATCTGAACACGGTTGAGGAGACTGTATGGTCGGCTCTCGGAAGGGGAGCGTTGGGCGTCATCACTGCGAGACGACGGCTCAAGCTTGCGCAAGGCATCCCGAGGCGATTTAGTTTCGGGCCCGCTTTCCTTTCCGTCGGTAAGAGGACCGCCTGCGAAAACGGTACAAAAGTGTGATCCAATTACGGTTTTTGCCCGTCGCGCGGATCGAGCTGCTGGACGCGTTTGTCGTGCGCGCGGAATGGCTATGCCCAAGCTACGCTGCCTTGAAACGCCATGTTGCCTGCTTGAATTCACGGCTCTGGACGCGGGGCTCGTAGCCGCCCAGAACAGGACGGAACCTTCGCCAGCACAGTGCGCTCGAAGAAAACGCTCTGGGCACCACCGCCATTTATTCAGGGCAACCACCCGATGTGATAAGGGGCCCGTAACAGCTGTGGCAGGCGCGGCATGATGCCTATTGGCGATCTTGGCCTGCGTCCGGGCAAGGCGTGCGATTGCGGATGCTGCGTCCCGATCCTCTTCGGCTGGCAGACGCAGGTAGGGCAGGGCCAACGCCCCGAAGGCCGCCGAGTTGGAATGTCGCCGGCCATCGTGCGGCCACGCCGGCGACGGCAATTTTCACGCGTCGCTGCGCTGGATATGGAAAATGCAGGGGGGAGGGGTCGGGCCCGCGCCGAAAGCTTTATCAGCTGGCTCAACGAGGATGCGACTTCTCGGATGGAGAACGACAGGGCGAGCAGAGCAAATCGGGCGGCAACGCCCCTTATTCTGGTCAAAGGCTTGGCTGTCCGCTCGAGTCGACTTGTCATAGGGGGGGCGATCAAACGGGCGCTTGGACCCCCGAAATCATTTTTGAACCCCGGGTGCAAGAGTTACTACCCGAAGCTTCGTCGTGCGTGCACACGGCTCGCGCGAACGTTCGCAATAGTTGGTCCCTGCCGTGAGGGCAGGGACTGCCGATGCCTCCGCTGGGATTACTTGCCATTCTGGAAAGCGGCGGCGTGCCGAGTTTTCAACGTTGGTCGCATTTTGTGCTGTCTTTGGATCGCTGGGGTTCTGCGTTTTGCGGCAAGGGCTGCGTGAAATGTCGCCTAAGTAATCCACCTATCTCTGCGGCTTGACATACGGATACCTGAAAAGCTCAAGATACACATAAGCACTGTAGTGGCGTGGTCTATGCTGCTGGCGCAGTCGCACTCGAAGATTGCACTATCATCTGGCCCGCGCGGATGGGATGATGTTGATGCTGCTTGAGCGGCGACGAGCTGACGTTCCGGCTCTACCTGGCATTGCAGCGGGGTTGCGGCCCTATTTTTAACATGTCCTTTGCCACCACGCAGCATCCATGACTATTCGATCAAGTTCTATAAAACGCTGAGGAAGAAACCGGTCTGGAACGCGGGCTTGCGTGGTCGGGCAACCTGCGCATGGCGCAGGGGACAGACGCCGCGCGATGGACGAATACATTTGCTCTATGCCTCAACGGCAGAAGACCGTGTGGCGTGCCGTACACATTCATGGACGCCCGACCGAAGTCAAGGCAAAAGGTGGGCCCGCTCAGCAATGTACTGACGATCTGAAAGGCGCACTGTATCACGATTACAGACGGCTATATTTAACACCCGCGAATGTCACCATGGCGATTGGCAAAAGGGGCGCGCCCCAGCGCCGGAGCCTGTGCTATTTGCATTTGGAGCGCACGTGGCAGGCGGGATGCGTTTCCACGTGGAATGGGGATGCCTTTGGGAAGTCACACTGCACTTAAGATTGGCAGAAACGTGGACTCGACGCAACTTGGTTGCCTACCGATGAGCAGATCGTTAATATTCAGCCCGCCGAAACGTCGTGAGCGGCCCTCTGGCAACCACGCGCAGCGGGACGGCTCAGCATGCTTGGGGATCAAGATGCCTGCCATTCCGCTGGAAACATTACGTTTATCGTGATGGATTCAGGACCGCTGGCTGGTCAAGTGGCGCGCGCAGGGCAACATCCGGAAGGCATCCGGTTGTGCGTGACGCCGACACTCTATGCGCGCAGAGAACGGGCGGCTGTGAACAGTTCTGGGCATCATACGAAATGCTACGGGCCAGCGACTCCCAGCGCGTCCTTGAGTACGGGAGTTGCCGTGGCAGCCTTCCTGGGGCGATCTTTTCCCCGGCTGGATCTGTGATATTCCCGGGATCTCGCGGCCCTCAGTACATGGCGATGGCCGGAACCGCTGTTGCCGTCCTGCGCTCGAACCTCCGGCGCTGTAAGCGAGCACGATTTCAACCTGTCCAATCTGCTATACGCCTGATGGGGAACCCGCTGGTTGTGTCCACAGGCGCACCAGGCCTTGCGCCAACATGTGGCTGGAGCCGAAGGGTTTCCTGTGTGGGGATTACGGCTGCTGGGGGGGGACGGGGTACAGGTATATAACCTTGCGCAGAATGAATGGTCTGAGGGGCGAGAGCCTCGAGCTGGACATGGCATCACTGGACCCCAACGCTATGGCGGACTGGATGACCAACCGATATTATTATACCGCGCGACAAGAACGATAAGAAGCGACTATGAGACGTCTACTATTCCTGCACCATTCCGAACGAAGAGCGCCCCGCGTGTCCGCCCCTTGCGGGACGTCTGCCCGCCTATGGGACCGTCACAGCCGCCCGTGGCCGCGCAATCTCGGCCAAGTTTAGAATGGCTGGGGAACGGCCTCACTGCAAAACTATTTGTGGCCCCAATGGGCATTTGACCGATCACGCCCAGCCCCGTCGTTTCCGGCCGCCCGGTGCGTTGGTGGTCTTGGGCGACCGGATCTGTAACCTTGCACATTCACGACATCGACGTGCGGCAGATGCGCGCAGCGACGATACAGGTGTGGAACATGTGGTTATGAGGAGAGCCAAGGCGATACCGCGAAGGATTCGTGGGGCTTATTGATGCCACCGCCTGTACCAGCTATCTGGTCAAAGGGCCGGGGGCGGACGGAATTCCTGACTTGCCGTTCACCTGTACAAAAAGCTGGCCGTCCGTCAGGGCGGACAACCTGACCTTATGCGCCTGTACCATCAATGGGTACACCGCGCACCGAAAATATTACCATCGTGACGTCTGGCGCAGGATGAATACTATTCTTGTGTCCTGCCGGGGGCATGGACCGCCTTATGACAGCGACCTTTCCTTTCGCAGGCCATCCGCCGAATAAAAGCGCACGAGTTCGGCTATATCGAATGTCAATGATGTGGACCCGCAATGGGGTGTCTTTGCCATTGCAGGTCGAAAATCACGCGCGTATCGCTGCTGGAAAGAAATCCATTCAAGATGCTGATTCCCGAAAAACGGTGCTCAGCAACAAAGGCGGATTCCCCTGGCTGACCATGCGCAACATAGAGTTGGAGACTGGTGGCCCTGCGTGCCATCCGCGTCGCCTATACCGGAGAGTCTGGGCTGGGAAGCTGCACCCACCCACCGATCGAGGATGCAGAAACCACCTGTCCGATTTGTTGCGTTTGCACGAAAAGGCCGGCGAGAACACGGCTCATGAAGACTGGATACGGTGCGCACCGGGCGCAGAACTGGTTGCGGGCCAGGAAAATCCTACCGTGCCTTCTGAACGAGCATGGGCTCCCGTGAATGCGACCCCCAGCTTGGAGGCCGAACCTTGCCGCGCTTTTGTTGATTTGTCGAAAGAGTTCCATGGCCAAGGACGCGATGCAGTGCAGCATGGGGCATCCAGCAAATGTGTTGACGATCTTGATTGACGGGCCAGAAGATGCCGAATCCTGGAGGCCGCCGAAGTGATTCTGTACCTGGTGACACCAAGTGGTGGGCCCAGTCTGAACCTCGGCGGTGTTATCGGTGGCTTTCTGGTAAATCCATCGGCGCATGGGGCTATGTCACAACCCGAGATCGCCGTGGTCTGGGACCAGAGTCTAAACGACCAAGATTGTTCGACCGGCGTGTGAGACGCGGAGATCGCGAGGCCTAGTTCCTTATGATCCCACAACGCGACCACGTATATCCCGCGGAGAGAGTGAGATGGCTAAGAGCCGGAGCTCCTTACCCGAGCGGTTCAACGGGGCCACTACCAGCCTAGTTCTCCCCGCTCGGGCGCGATTGCGCTCCCGATGATGTTGTAGTATGACGCCAGAGGAGTCGGGCAGGGAACCGCTCGGGCAGTTGCAGGCTTTCCGGAAGCTCCGGCATTAGCTTGCGTTTGGCATTGCACTCATGGCATCATCAGCCGATGAGAATGCGGTAGGTCGCGTCAAAACTGATCCAGATTTGCCGTCGAAGGCCGATCATTGCAGGGCGTTCAGACAGATACCGTTTTCGGTGGTAACCGCGTGCGACTCTTCTCTTGCCAGTTCGACAATGTGGGCTATGCGTAGAAAGAACCGCGCGTCATCGATCCTGTCAGCGCGCAGCAGTGACCGTAGTTGTCAGGCATCATGTGATCGCGGGAAAGAAGCGTCTGTGACCGCGGCGCGTGCACCACCGCACTTCGGTTGACCTCTAGATTGCTTGGCGATTCCAGTCTGCATGTGCCGCCTGTTCGCCGCATAAAAAAACCGCGGCCTGGACTTTGGCCGGCCTCAAGCTGTGCTTCATAGGCGGCAAATAACAAAGGAGGGATCCTGCCGATAGGTCGCGCCAACATCTGCCTGCGTCCATACGCTGACAGTTCTTGTCAAGCCCTCTCTCTTGCTCGGTGCAGCTCATTCGGCTTCCAATGCCTCGGCGAGGGGTTGGGACGTTTCATCGCCACAGATGGATGGCGTGCGCCGCATCCGTTCGGCCATTTTGCGGATAACTTGTGCTGCGTGTGCCAGAGTGGAACTTTGCCCAAAGGGCAGCGGAGCAGTACAGCGACAAAGGCCTTCTGTTTACTCTGTTCTTTGGTCCAGTTTCGACGCGTCGTTCATGTGCGCTGTCATTTTCGGCTGCTTGGGAAATGTGCCAGGTTCACGTCTATAATTGCAATGATCGCCAGATGGTCGGTGCATGATAGATGCTTTCAGCGCACTACCAGCACCTGGAACGCCGCGAAAGCAGTTTTCCAAAGGCGTTGTCGGGCGCCGCTAGACATTGATGTCGATGTCGCCCTGCGCTCGGTCACCGCGGCCTGTGCTGGTATATTGCCAGAAGGTTCGAGTCGACCTGCATCTCGGCGCGCGCCAGTAATCTCGGAGCGGTGGTCGGGGGCGGCGTGTGTGCGAGCGGAGACCGAGCAATATCCGATACGCGCAGCGGAAACCGAACTGCGTTGGGTCTCGTATAGACACTATCACATGGTAGCCCGTGTAGATAAGTCGGTTGCCTTCTGTGGCCGTCGGCGCTAGCTCTCTCAGATTGAGACGTTCACGCCGCCAGAAGATTCATTCTGCTGGCTGTTTGGCGGTATACCACGGTGATCGAGCCGGGGGCTACGGACCCAAGTGTGCGGCTGGGCGAAAAACGGGTTCCACATCCAGATCCAGCACGGGGTGCATGCATTGCCCTTGTGAGTCTTGCGATTACAATGAACCAGCGGGCCTGTTCTCTCGGGGGTGTCGATGCAGAAAATACGTGTAGATAGAGACGTGATAAGGCCTCGCGTGCCACGCCAGCACGGCCCTTGCGCCGTCCAGTGTTCTGAACATCGGGTGAACCAGAGTTTCTCCAAACAGATCTCGTCCGACCATTCGGTTGGCCATATGAACTAACGCAAGATTTCACCCCGAAAACCCGTGCTTCGCCCAGTCAGAGGGTTCTTGGAAACGGGCCGCGATCGATTCCGTGCACAGCCATAACGGGTTCGGGCTTTGGCAGGCCAATCAAACGGCTTGGTCGCCCAAAACTTAGCCCCGCCGTCAACATTCCCCCAAAGTGGCACCAGAGATTTGCGGCGCGCACAGGCCGCGAGAAGCAAGGGCAATAGCAGGGCTAGAACGCGAAGGTCGGGGGCATGGTCACGGCTTTCGTGCGATAAAGGCCAGATTATTGGCGGGCATCTCGACGAGGTCGATGGGGCTCAGCGGCAGGCATCGCCTGAGCAACGCGGTTGATGTTCGACCGTATCCTATATCAATAGGCGAGGACGGCGGAAACGCGCAGCTCGGCAGATCGAAACTCTGGTCTCCCTTTACAGGGCAGATGAGGATTACGCATCGCTCGGACGGAGACGGGCCAATAGATGATCACGCGCCGCGCGTGGAGGCGGGGCCAGCGGCTCGGCTTTCTGGACTCACGCTGGGCCGGTACCGTCGGGATTCAGGTGCAAAAGGTTGCAAAAAGATCAGGTCTTGCTGCTGGCAGCCGTTTCGTGCCAGCCCGTCGCAGTGGCGTCGGGCGCGTGGTGCTGGCGGGGGCTGACATATGCGCGCAAGTGAGCACGATATGTTGATATAGCGAGCGCAATGGCTGGCGCGGCAGGTTCGCGAGTGCGGTGTTCAGTCGGGCTGCCACGAGGTTTGCATGGGACGGGCAAAGGCAGCGATATGCTGGGCTTGTGCCGCTTTCGGCGATCGAGCGCGACGCCTATCTTGCGGCGCGTGGTTCGGCAGGCAGATCACACAAGGCGTCTTTGGTCCGGGTCGGCAGCGGTGCGCGATGCAGAACGCATCGCGCCACTCGGCGCGGGATCGCCTGGCGGAGGGGGGAAAGTTGCCGGCTCATGTGGCGTAGCCTTTCTGGACGCTCACCCGTGCCGCGACCACAGTTTCGGTGAGGGATGGGTATTTGCCAAGGGCTCAGACTCGTCCACCAATATGCCGATGCGGCCCGCGTGGCTGAAGCCCGTACCTGTCCGCCTTGTGGCCCGCGCTCCAGATAAAATCGGGGGCATGGCGGGGATCGGGGGCCAGAGCACGACCAGCGTAGCTCGGGGCAAAACTGCGCTAGTCTGCGCGACACGTCGGAGATGGGTTTGGTGAGCGCACGGCGCCATATTCTGATACCCGCGTCTCCAGCCCCTCGGCCAGCAGCCTGTAGTCGTTCGGCCCCACGCACTTCGACGTGGGGGGGGTCGGGATCGGGTCCCTCTTCGGCAGGCGAGATTCAACAGGCGCGCCCGCGTTCGGGCTATGGCGTTACCACGTTTTCGCCCACGCCAAGAAAACATCCGGCCAGCGACGACAGGTCGTACCCACCTGGTGCCGCGATCCGGCCGCCACTGTTCGAACCGCCGTTAGGGGCTTCATCCCCAGTGGGGCGACGCCAGCCAGAATGGAGCGATCTCGAATCGGCCCAGCTCCGGCCGGGCGATTCACCAGTTTGCTTCCGCATCAGCAGCCAGGTTACGTTCGGCTAACGCGGAACGAGTGGTAGGTTTGGCTGGGTCCTGCGAGTACTCCCACATGATCGCCGGTGGGGCGATCGCAAGGTCACCGGGAATGCCCAGTGTAAAATGCGCCCCGCCCGTTTTGCGCGCAGTCCCTTGGCGAAAGCCTGCAAGCAGGCGGTGCTCGGTAATCAATATCATTGGGCGGTTCGGCGTGATAGCCCGCAAAAGCGATCCGTTCCGCAGCGAGGATCGGGGACAAGGCGCAGTGCGTCGTCGGGTGATCTGTTTCAACGCCCATATGCGCTGAGAGTCGGTATTGAAACGCCTCTTCCTTCGTTGGACGTGATCCGCGATGTTCATCAGACCGCGTAGAGTGTGAGATACCCGCCGTCGCGCAGATAGCGATGGAATGGCGCGGTTCAGCGCCTTGCACAGAGTGAGGCACCGAGCTCCTCTTCGATCAAGGCGGATCAGAGGCGGCCCGAGGCTTGATAGCCAAGGCGCTTTTTCCCCTTCGATCACCGTGACTTGGGCGTTCACGGACAGGCGCGCCGCTGCCGAATCGCTGCCGATGGGCCACCGCCGATGACAAAGGATCTATTCGGAATGTGTGCTGTCGTCATTGTTGCGGACCCCTGTCCGTTGCTCTGGTTTCGCTTGGGGCGTCTCACCGGCTCCCAGCTGTTCGGCATATGGGCGGTGACAACGGAGGCGCGGTGCGACAGATTGCAAACCGCCGCGGTGTAAGCGGTCGGTCTTTGCCACGCTCTGTTTGTCGCGACCGTAGGGCGGATGGCGCGCGTTGGATTCATTTCGGACCAAAGGTTCCGTCCAGCGCGGATAATCCTTAGGCGCGTTCCTTGCTCGAGCATCGCCATCTCTGCCGGAAAGTCTTGTAGTCTACTGCGGCAGCCGACAGGCGTATCTCTTGCTGCACAAAGTGGCCTAGACGCCCGCACGCGGCTGTTCCACTATAGCCTATTAGTGGCTGTCCCAAGCTCGGAGGTGATAACGCGGATGCAGCGGCGCACGGGCGTCACCCAAAGCGGCTGACATAGGAGGATTTCAGCAGGATTCGGCGTCATTGGCAGAGCCTTTCTGCGGAAGTGGCATCAGTTCAAGATGCTGCAGATAGGCGGTGCTGTCGCGATCCGGGATTTCATCTCGGGGGCGAAACGGGTGCAGAGCACTTCGGTAATTGCGGCACTCTCGGCAATCAGCTGCTCGTCTCAATCTCGCCATGGAGGAGGATTTACCCAACGGTTGTGCACGTGCCTTGACGCGCGGCGGGGCGAGGTTGGTCTTGGCATTCGCGGCCGTCCATAGGGAGATAGACATCATAGCGCGCCGATTTCTTCGAGCCAGCCCACAAAATGCGATGAGAGCGGGACCGGTCTCACTGGTGGTGGATTTTAATCATGGACGCTGAATAGATAGCGTTTGCCGCCGGATGAATAGGGGATGAATAGTGGGGATGACATCCCGCGCTGCCTTTGACGGTGGCACGCGGGGGTGCTGATTCAGATCATGTCAGGCGGTGGCGTTAACGCGGGGCAGGCGCGAACAGGAGCAAAACGCCGACCCCGTCAGAGCGCAAGCACCGTCAGCAACACTCGATCCCCGCCATGGGAAAGGGCCATCGACACAAACAGGACGACAAGCACAGCCCCTTTGCAGAGCGGCAGCTCTGACGGCATGCGGAGCGGACAGACGGAGGGCGGTAGCGACGCTTTCCACCACTTTAGTACCAGCGCGACTAAGCAGGGAACAAGGACGACCAGAGCTGACAGAGGCGTATTTGGGCAGTACGCTCCAGCAGAGGGCCCCAAGTGCCCATGTGCAGCGCCATCCGCACGCCATCGGCCTTGCTGCAGGCGAATAGTCGGCAGTAGCGGCACAATCGGCGAGGATATTGCCGGTGTGCTGGTCGATGTGCACGGTTGCGGATCCGACATCGGGTTCGGAAAACTGTGGATTCATCGAATCTCGGTCAGCGTCCAGACGCCGGATACCCCTGCGGCAGGTTCATCTAGATAGCGCGCGTCAAAACCGATCTCTGCGCGCCAGCGCATCGATGAGCTGTTCGATCGTGACTCCCCCGCAAACGCCCGCAGCCCCCGCGTCGGCTGCCGGAGCGAGGAGCATCGGGTTTGTTCAAGCGCCCCAGGCACCTCCGGCGGTGGGTGTTCATTGCTGGGTGGATGTCATCGGACAATGGCAACAGCGTCCCATTTATCGGCGCGGGAAACTGGCTCCAGGCGTATGCACCATCTTAGCCACCCAGATGCACCGCCAAAGACAGGCCCGAGATCCAGGAACAGCACAAAACACCGAGGACCCAGATGCCCACGACACGTTGCCGCTCTTGCCCACGTGGCGCGACCATTGGTGAAACGGCGGCACCAGCGTACCGCGCCAGCCTGCCACCGCGCGGCCACCACATATTAAAAGCCCCGTTGCAATCAGCACCAAGGCAAGCGAGGCCGCGGTGCTTCAATCATTGCGAATCACCGGTCCACAGCCACGCATCAGGTTCACTGTGGATGCGATACCGTTCCGCGAAATGTTACCCCGGACCGACGGAAGCCTCTCGTCATCTTTGCCGAGTATGGGATCACTGCAACATGACCCGCATCACCATCGGCGGGTTTCCACCCGATAAAGCACGCCGACCAGATCGAGCGGCGTCGCGAGGCGTGCCAACATATATTGCACCAGTTATGCCGCCGCCACTGGGCTCGACGCGGCTTGCGATTGCTGGCGTCGATGACGACAAGGACGCGTTCTTGCACGGTCACGGGGGTATATTCCACCCGTCAGCGCCCGTCGATCCACGCGGATCACACATCGCCATGCCGGTGACGGCGAGGAATCGACAGGAAAGGAAGCTCACGAACAATCCGCCATAGGATCAATCGCCAGCGCCACCACGCAAAATAGAGTTTGTTCAAACGCGCCGCCCTTGGTTGCTGCGGCTACGTTAGTGCGGTAGGAGGTCGTGCATATGAGGTCTCCACCTAAAGGGCCTGCAGATCATCGGCAGGCGAAAAGAGACCTTATGAACAGGTGTGAATAGGAGCTGTTCAGACTTGGGCGGTGCTGGTGTCAGGCGGCTGGGGGTCAGGCTTCTTGCGCGTGTGAGCCAGCTCGTTTTGCGATAAAGTGCAGGTTTGGGTTTGCCAAGCACGGGAAACAGGCAGACCGGTGACCGCGTGGGGCAGTGCCATGGTTACCGATCAGACGGCAGGTTTTACAGTCGGCCTGCTTGCCCAGCATCCGCCCGGATCTGGCCGGTGCCGACAGCGTCCGCCAATACGCCGCCATCGCCACATAGGCCTGCAATTCCAGCGACAGTTACCGGTGCAAGCGATGCGCAAAAAACCCCGATGTCGCAAGCGAGATCAGCACCAGAAAGGTGGCGATCGCTTGACAAGAAAGGCGGGCAAGAAACGCATGCGGCCTTCTCTAGGCCGCTTGATCATGACGCGCCAGATGCGTTTTGTCGCAAGGACCAGGGGGGGGGCACCGCGATGATTTACAGATATAAAAGGCCCCGCGTACGCGGGGCCTTTAATGTTTTATCGTGACGTCCGGCTTAGTTCCGGAATGTCGCCTTTTGATGCCTTCGACATAGAAAGTTTCATTAGCCCGGCCAGCGTGCCGTTCATCGGCTGTTTCGCCGTCGGCCAGGGAAAATCCGAACCGTCCTGCTTTCAGCGGACGGTGAATGGGTGGTAGGACCGTCCCGCGATGGAGGCTTCAGCGCCAGCGCTTCTTCTTTTACGTCGGCATGAAACTGCGTCCTGTGATCTCGCCGATGCCAACCATGCCGGCACCGATTGCGCGTCCCATGTTGCAGTATGTCACAGCTGCTATTCCCCATGCTGCCATCCATGACCGCTTTGGTGGCGGCGATGTAAATGGGGGGCCCAGTCCGTCAAAATCGCATCGACGACAATGCAGGCGGGGAAAGGTCGCGTATCTGCGCCATGTCGGACGGCACTGACCAAGTGATCACGTTGCCTGCTTTCTTGGGCAGGCCGCTTGGCGCCGGTGGACCTGTGTGCTTTCTGCAAGACACACGATACCGCACCATGTTCAGAATGCAGA
>Ga0163217_1114806_pt1 | contig 14046 bp, 13 predicted proteins | sample SynspAceP_FD_185933 | JGI IMG/M metagenome (GOLD analysis project Ga0163217, IMG submission 185933) | Saline lake microbial communities from Ace Lake in Antarctica - Synechococcus sp. Ace-P (PacBio error correction) | ecosystem: Environmental > Aquatic > Non-marine Saline and Alkaline > Saline ... | reverse complement strand
TTTAACCCCCAGGAATTGGGGAAACCAACCAGCTAGGGGGCTTTAATTTCCCCGAAGCTTGGTTTTAACCCCCCCAAACAAAAAACCCAACAAAAAAAAGGAAATTTTTTTCAAAAAACAAAGGGCCCCAAAATGGTTTTTTTCCCCAAAAAGGCGGGGGGGATTCCCTTTTTGAAATTTTTTCTTTTTTTTCCCCTTTTTTTTAAAAACCCCCGTTTAAAAAAAAAACCCCGATTGCCCCCCCCCCCCCCCCCCCAAAAAAAAAAACCTTTTTATTGTTGGGGGGGGGGCCGTTGATGTAAAATAAAAAAACCCCCATTGGGGGGGGCTTTTTTCCCAAAACAGGGGGGGGGAAAAGGGGGGGGGGACCCTTCCAATGGGGTTTTTTTTTACGCTTGTTTTTTTGTTTTTATTTGGGCCGGGGGTTGTTTGGATTTTTTTTTTTCTTAAACCCCGGGTGGGTTTTGGGGTTGGGGAAAATTGTCAGAAAAGGGGTTTTTTTTTCCACCCAAACTTTTTTTTTTTTTACGGATTGGGGGGGAATTTTAAACCACCCCACAAACCAAAAAAAAGGGGGGAAAAAAACCTCGGGATTGGGGGGGGGATGGGGGCGGTTTTAGGAAATATTTTTTCCCCCATAGGGGGGGGGGGGGCCCATTTGGCCCTTTTTTTTGCCCAGGCCCCCCCAGTCCTTTTTTTGGTTTTGTTTTTGGGGATTGGGGCCAAGGGTTTAAGGGGGGGGGTTTTTATGGGGGGTTAAAAAAAAGGGTATTTTTTCCCTTTGGGGGGGGGATTTTTTTTTTTAAATTGCCAACCTTTTTCCCCAAAAAGTTTTTGCTGCGCATTTTTTAAAATTTTTTTTCCCCCTTTTTTTTTCCCCGCTTTTTTTTTTTTTCTTAACCATTTTCCAATTTTTTTTTAACTTTTTTTTTTTTTCCAATTGGTTTTCGGGGGACCCGGGGGATTTTGCGGTTTTTTTATGGGGGTTTTGGGAAAAAGGATTTGTTGCCCCCAAATTTTTTTAATATTTTGGAGGGGGCTTGCTAACTTTTAAATTGGGAAAACCCCAACCCCCCCTTTGGGAACCCTTTGGGGGCGCTTTCTTTTTGGGGCTTAAACGGGGGGCCCAACCCCCAAAGGGTTTCGAAAAAAAGGCACCCCTGATTTTGCAAAAAAAAAGCTTTTTGTTGGAAAAAAAGGTTGGAAAAAAAGATTCCCAAAAAATTGGTTTAAGAGCCGGTTTCTAAAATTAAAAAAGGGGCTTTTTTAGGGCCTTTTTTTTTTTTTTTTTCCCTTGCCTTTTAAAAACCTTTTGGGGGCGGGGGGGGGCTTAACCTTTTTTGGAAAAACAAAAACCCCCGGGGGCGTTTTGGTTTGGGGGGCTTTATTGGGAAAACACCCGGGCTCTTTATTGTGGGGAAAAAAAAGGATTTATAAAAAAAACCCCCCCCCAATAATTTTAAAAAAAATACCCCTTGGGGGTTTTTTTTTATGGCTTTTAATGGGGGTGGGGGGTGGGCTTTTGATTTTAAAAAAATTTTAAATTTTCGTTAAAAAAATACCCGGTTTCCTTTTTCCGGGCCTTTTTAAAAACTGGGGGGGAAAAAATTTTTTTCTAAGGGATTTGTTTTTTTCCCCACCCCCGGGAAAGACTTTGGAATTTTTTTTTCCGGGGGGGGAAAACCATGGGGCTTTTTTTTTTTCATTAAAAATTATTTTTTTTCCAAAAAAAAATTATGTTTTGGGGGCAATAAAAACCCCCCCCTAAATCCTTTTTTTAAAAAATTTGGAAAACTAAATTGTGGGGGAAAAGGGAAAAAATTTCTTGTAAACCCGGGGGGGGGGCCCTTGGGGTGGGGAATCCGTTTGGGGCTTAAAAAAGGGAATAAAAAGAAAAAAAAATGGGCGGGGGCCCAAAAAATTAGGGGATTTGGAAGGGGGGGAAAGGGCCCCTTGGCCTTTTGGGGGGGAAACCTATTTAAAACCATGGGCAAAGAAAACCAAGTGGTGGGAGAACCCCCAACAAAAAGGGGGTTGGTTTTTTATTTGAATTTTCCCCCAAACCCGCCCTGGGGGGGAAAACCCAATTTGAATTCTTCTGGAAAGGGGGGGGGCCCCTCTTTGGGGGCCCATCCAACCAAAAAAAAAACTTTTTTTTTTTTTTTTTCAATTTATTAAAGTTTTTTTGTTTTTCATTTCCCCTATCCTGCCGGGAAAAAATGGGTTTCAGCTTAAGCTTGGAAGTTTGTTACCAACCCCCCCAAAAAAATGCCCACTTTCCCAGAAAAAAAAAAATTTTTCGTTTTTCCAACCCCCCCCCCGCCAAAACTTTGTTGGGATTTTAATTGGTTTGGTCCCGGGCCTTTTATTTGGTGGGTTTTGGGTTAAAATTTTCCCCCCGCCCTTTTTAAAAGGAACCATTGGGGGGGGGGAAAAAAAAAAAAAACCAAACCGTCTTGAAATTCCAAAAAGCGGAAGGCAGGGGGATGATTGGGAAGGGGTCTCTTGTGGTTTTTTGATTTTTAAAACCCTTTTACCCCATTTTTGGGGGCCAAGGGAGGGGGAATTTTTGGGGGCCCCCAAATTTTTTTTGCTGGGGGGGGGGGCCCCAAAAAAAAAAATTTATCCGCCCAAAAAATTTTTTTTTTTTTTCCCTTGCTTATGTTCGTAGTGGGGACCCCCAAAAGGCCCAAAAAAAAACAGGGGGGGGCCCAAAAAAATTTTTTCCTTTTAACCCCAAAGTTAAAACGAGTTTTTTTTAATTTTTTGTTTGGGATTGGGTAACAATTTTTTTTTCCCAAAAAGGACCCCCCGGGGGGGGGCAGTCCATCGGGGAATTAAAAAGGGCCCTTTTGGGTTTTTTTTGGGCTTAAAAAATTTTTTAAAACCCACATCAAAAAAACAGTGATGAAGGTTTGTTGGAAAAAAAAATTTCTAGCCCCCCCCCCCCACTGGGGGGGGGGGCGGGGAAAAAAACTTTTTACCCCCAATGTTGCTATTTACCAAAATTCCCAAAAAAAAACCCATTGGGGCTTATTAAGGGTAAAACCAAATTTTTTTAGCGTTTCCCCAAAACCCGGTTTTGGGGGAAAAATTTCCCTTCTATTTATTCCAAAACGTTTTTTTTTTTTTTTCTTGTTGGCCCCCAACTTAATTTTTGGGGGGGGCCCCGCTTTTTTCCTGGTACCCCATTTGCGGGGCAAAACGGGGAAAACAAAAATTGAAGGGGGGGCTTTTTCCCCAAAACCCAAAAAGCCCAATTTATTTTCCGGAAAAAGTTTTGCCCCTTATCGGGGGCCAAATTTAAATCTAGTTTTAAAAAACTGGGGGGAAAAAATTGAAAAAAACCCCCCCGGGCCCCCCCGAGGTTTTTTTGAACCCCAAAAAGTTTAAGTTTCCCCTTTCGGGATTTGGGAGGAGGTTTCCCATTGGGGCGGCCCCAAATCTTGGAAAAAACCAAAAGGGGGGGGGGGCCAAAAGGCGGGCGGGGGGCCATTGGGTTTTTTCGGGTTCAGGGGGATTGTTTAAAAAAAACCAAGGGGGGGGGGGCCTAGGTAAACCCCCCTCTTAAAGGGAAAGAACGCCACGAATGGGGGGGGGGGGGACCTTTTTTTTTGGTTTTTTTTTTCCGTTTTTTTCCCCAAGGCCAACTTTTTAAAAAAAAACCTTTTCCTTTTTTGTTTTGGGGGGAAACCCCCGGGCTTTTTGACAAAATCGGATATGGGAAAAAGGGATTTTGGGGAAAGGGGTCAAATTTTTGGGCCCCCCCCCCCAAAAAAAAAAAAAAAAAACCCCCCCCCCCCAAATTTTTTTTTTCATTTTTTCCTGAAGGGTCCCCCACCTTTAAAACGGGCAGAAAAAATTTTTTTTTTTTTTTCAAAGGGGAAATTAGGTTATTTTGAAAGGCTTTTAAAAAAATGGGTTTCGGTGGAATTGGGGGGGATGGTGGGGAACCCAGGGGAATTTGGATCCTTTTTCCTTCTTTTTTTTTTTTTTTTCTTTTTTTTCCCCCCTCCCCTCCCCCCCCTTTTCCCCCGTTTTGGTTTTTTGTGTTTTGGGGTTGGAAGAGAGGGGAATTTTAAAAAATTTTTTCCCCCTGGTCCCCCCCCACCCCCCCCCCCCAAAATTCCCCCAAATTTTTTTCCAAAACGGGGGGGGGGGGGAACCCCCCATTTTTTTTCCCCAAAGCTTTTTTTTTTCCCCAAAAAAATTACTTAAAAAATTTTTTCTTGATTTTCTTTTGGCCGCTAAGTGGGGATTTCTTTTTTTTCAAGGGGATTTGGAAAAAAAAATTGTTTTGGCCCAAATTTTTTGACCCCTTTTCCCCCAAATTTTCTTTTAATTTTAAATCCGATGGTTTTTTTTTTTTTCCAAAGGCCGTTCCAAACAGGAAAAGGGGTTTTAAAAAAAGTTGGGGGCTGGGGAAAACCGGGGGGGGAACCAAAAAAGGGGGTTTCATTTCGTGGGGGGGCGTTTTTCTCTGTTTTTTAAGGGAAGTTTACTTTAAGGGGGGGGGCCTGTTTTTTTTTACCAAAATTTGTCCCCTGAACGGAAAAAAAACCCAATTGGCGCTGGGCTTTGTTTGCAAAAAGGATTGGGGGCCGGGGGGGCCCAATTGGGACTTCTTTTTTTTTTTCCATTCGGAAAGGGGGGGGGGAAAAAAAAAACCTACTTTGTTTTCATAAACTTTTTCCCCGGGGGGCGGGGGGTTCAATTTTTTTTTTTTTCCCAGTTTAACTAGAATATGCGGATTAAAAGGGGGGGGCCACTTTTTTTTTCCCGGATATGGGGGGGGGGGGGGCCCTTTTTGTTGAAAAAGCGGGCTTTTTCCAATTTTGGTTACCCCGTTTTTGGCCAATTTTGGGGGGGGGTCCCAGGGAAAAGGGCCGGGGGGGGGCCAATTTTTTTTAGTGGGGCCAAACCCCCAAAAAAGGGACCGGTTGATTATTAGAAGTTTCTTTTTTCCAAAACCCGGGTGGGGAAAACCTATTTTTTTTTGTGGGTTACCCTATAAGCCCCCCCCAACCATGGTTTTTGGTTTGGTTAATTAGGGGGGGGGCCCAAAAAAACAAATTTGTGGGGGTAAAAAGGGTTTCGGGGCCCCAAGGTGGCTAAAAAAGATTTTTTTTTCCCCAAAAACAAAAACCCTTTCATCCCCCCCCCCCCCCCCAAAAACTTTGTTTTTTTCGATTTTGGTTGTTTTTTTTAAAAAAAAAAAAAATTTTTAAAAAGGGGCCCAAACCCCCCCAAAGGGGGGCGGGGGGGCTTAATTTTTTTCGGGGAGTTGGACTGCCCCCCCCCGTTTTTTTCTGGAAATTGGTACCCCCATTTTTCCCCACATTTTTTTTTGTTTTTTAAAACCTTTTCCCGTTTTTTAACTTGTAAAGATTTTTGGGCCTTTGTTTGGGCTTTGGGGTTTTTCACTTTTTAACCGGGGAAAATTAAAGCAAAAGAAAAAAATTGGCGGGGGAATTATTTTTTGCCCCAGGGCCAATTGGGGGGGGGGCCATTTAATTTTCCCTTCGGGGGCCCCAAATGGGTAAAGGTATCCCAAAAAAACACCCAAGGGGAAGGGGAAAACCCTTTTTCCCCCCCAATTTTTTTTTTTTTTTTTTCCATTTTTTTCTGGCCCCTTCGGCTTTTGGATTTCCAAAGAAACCCCGGGGGTTGTTTTTTTTTCCCATTGTTTCCTAAAGGGCCCGGAAATTTAACCAAACCAAAAATTTAAAACAGGGGCGACCCCCCCCCCCCAAAAACCCATTTTTTAAATTTCCCCCCAAAAACCCAAGTTTTTTTTTTTTGGGCGGGGTGGGGGGAAAACCCGGATTTTTTTTTTTTTTTCTGGGGGAAGTTGGCAAAAAATTTTTGGGGTTGGAAACCAACTTCCCGGCTTAAAGCCTTGGGAACCAAAATTTTTTTTCGGCGGCAGGATAGAAATGGAACTTTTTATTAAGAGTTTTTTGGGGGTGGGGGTGGGGGCCCAAGGGAAAAGGGGCTTTTCAAAGAAAAGGATTTTTTTCCAATTTGGGTTTCCCCCAGGGGGGGGGGCCGGGTTTTGAAATTTTTTTTCCCATTTAAAATTCAGCTATTTGTTGTTTCCTCCCACCCCCAAACTTGGGGTTTCCTTGCATTTTTTTGGTTTTAAAAAGGGGGGGTCAAAAAAAAGGGCCAAGGGGGGGGGGGGGGGGGCTCCTTTTTTTCTTTTTTTTTTCTATTTTTTTTTTGGCCAATTTTTTTTTCTTTATTTTTCCCTGTTTTTTAAAGGGCCCCAACGGGAAATTTTTTTCCCCCCCAAAACCCCCAAGGCGTTTTTACCCAGGGGATTTCCCTTTTTTTCCCAAACATTAAAAAAGGTCATTTTTTTAGGGATTAGGGGTATTTGGGCCAAATTATTTGGGAAAATAAATTTTAATTTTGAAAAAAAAGCCCATATTGGGGTTTCCGATTTCAAAAAGGGCCTTCTTTTTCGGTGCGGGGGGGAAAACATTTTTTTTTCTAGGGGGATTTTTTCCCCCCACCAGTTAAAGGCGAAAAGGGAAAAACCCCGTTTTTTATTTTACCGGATTTTTAAAAAAAATTAAATTTTTTTTTCAAGGGGCCCCCCAACCCCCCAAAACCCCATTTTAGGGCATTAAAACCAAGGTAAATTTTTTTATTTTTATTGGGGGTATTAAAATTTTTTTCCCTTTTCCCCCAACAAAAAAAAAAAAATAGAAGGGGGGCCGTTTTGGTTTTTTCCCCAAAAAAAGGCCAAAAAACCCCCCCCCCACCCGCGTTTTTTTTTGTTGTTTTTTCCAGGGTTAAAGCCCCCCCCCCAAAAAAGTTTTTAGGCAAGGAAAAAAAAAAAGGGGGCCCCATGCTAATTAAAAGGGAAAACCCGCTTTCTTAAACCCCATTTTTGATTTTTTTTTTTTTCTTTTTCCCAACCTTTCCCCCACCCAAAACAAAAAAGCTTTGGGGGGGGCATTTTTTTTTTTCCAAGGGGTTTGCTTCGGGACCCCTTTGTTTGGCGTTAAAAAAAAGGGCCCCCAAAAAAAAAGAAAAAAAAAAAAAGGGGGGGGCAGGCCCCCAGTTTTTTTTCCAAGGTTTTTGGTTTTTTTTTTCATTTAAGGGAAAAAGGCCCCAGGGGGGGCCCTCCCCCCCCAATTATTAAAAAAATTTTTTGTTGCCCCCCCAAAAACCAATTTTTTTTTCCTTCCCCCCAACCCTAACCCCCGGGGGGGATTTCAATCGGTCGGGAAAAAAAAAACCCATTTTGGAAATTAAATTTTGGGGATTGGGGCCTTAAGAGGGGCGGGGGGAGGGGATTTTTTAAAAATTTGCCCCAGGGGGGCAGGGGGGGCCCCAAACCCTTGGGAAGTTTTTGCATTAAAAAAATTCCTTTTCCCCAAAAAAAGGAAATACTTTTTTTTTTTAAACCAATAAAAAAACCTAAAAACCCTTTTTTTTTTTTGGGCCCAAAAATTTTTCAACACCCCAACCCCAGATTGGGGGGGCCTTTTTGGCCAAAAAAAAAGCCCATTTTGCTTTTATGAAATTATCTACCCGGCCCTTTTCTCGGAGTTCTTTTTTTGTTGGTTGTTTGTAAATTTTTTTTTCCCCCAAAATTTTTCCCGGTAAGTGTTGGGGACCCCTTTTTTTTCTGGAGATTTTCCCCACCAAAAAAAACCAAACCCCGGGTAGATTTTTTTTGGCCCAAAAAAAAAAAACCCCCCCCACCGGGCCCCCCCAACAACCCCCCAAGGGGGCCCGTTTAAAAACCCAAATTTTTTTTTGGGAAAGCTGCCTGTTTTGAAAAAAGCCCCCCAGGGTTTAATTTTTTCCATCCCCCAACCCCCCGGCCCCCCAAAAAAAACCCAAAAAAATAAAATTTGGCCCCATTCGGGTTTTTAACGGGGTGGGTTTTAAGGGAAAAAGAAAAAATTTCAAGGACGGGCTTTTGGGGGAAAAAAAAAAAAAAAAAAAAAAAAAAAAAACTGGGGGGGGGCTTGTTGGGATTCTTTTGGGGTTGTTTTTTGTTTAAACCCAAAGGCTTTCGGATTAAAAGGCTTAAAGCCTTTGTGTTTTTTTTTCCTTTCTTGGGTTTTTAATAAAGGCGCAAAAAACCCCCCCAAATAAAAAAAAAAGCATTTGATTTTGATTGTATTTTATGGGTTTGGGGGACCCCCCTTTTTTGGGATAATAAAAAAAAAAAAAAAAAAAAAACCTTCTTTTCTTTATATTTTAATTTTATTTATAAAATTTTTATTATTTTTATTTATTTATTTATTATTTTATTTTTTATTTTATAATTTTTTATTGGGGTTCTTAAAACCCCCAACTTAATTGGGAAAGGGGGGGCTTTTGGGGAAAAAAAAAAATTTGTAAAAAAGTAAAAAACCCCCGCTATTTTTTTGTTTTAGGGGGGGCTATTCTGAAACAAAAAAAGGTTTTTTCCAGGATAGATTAAAATTTTAAAAAATTGGGGGGGGGCCTAATTTTAATAAAATTTTTTCCAAAACCCCCCCATTTTTCCCCCTCCCGTTTTTTTGGGGGGTAAGGGGGGGGGCCCCTGATAAATTAAAAAATTTTTGGGGGAAAAGGCAATTTTCCCCTTTCTTCGGGGGGACTTTTAGGGGTTAACTTTTTTTTCCAGGAGCCGGCCAAACGGGAAAACTTTGGGGGCGGTTCCCCCACCCACGGGCCCTTAAAAAAAACCCCCCCCCCCCCGCCCCCGGGTATAGTAAAAAAAAAAACAAAAAAAAAATTCCAAAAAAAAAGGCCAAAAAACTAGGGGAGGGGGGGGGGGCTTTTTCTTTTATTTAACCCAAAAAAGGGGCCCTTTTTTTTTTTTCTTCGGGTTTTTAAAAAAAAAAAAAAAAAAAAAACCCCCAAAGGGGGGGGGGGGGGGGGCTTTGAAAAAACCTTTTCCCCCCCAAAACTTCCAAAAAAGGTTAAAAAAGGGCCCTTACCCTTTATTAACCCCCCAGTTAAAAAAGGCCCAAAGTATTGGAAAAGTATTTAATTTTTGTCAAAGGGGGGGGGGAAGGGAAAAAGGGTTTCCCGGCGGGCTTTTCCCCCCGCATAGGGGGGGATTTTTGGACCCAAAATTTTAGGGGGGGTCCCCAAAGGGGGTGGTTTTAAAACTTTTAAGGATATTAGGGGAAGGCCATGGGGGCTTTTTTTTTTCCCTTCCCAATTTTTTTTTGGCTTAAAAAATTTTTTTCCCCCCTCCGCTTTAGGGGAACGATTTTTTTTCGGGGGGGGGGGATTAAACACTTTTTTTTTTTTTTCAGATTTTTTATTAACCACCTTTAAAAAAACCCAATTAGTATAATTTAAAATTAAAAAACCGGCCTTTTTTTTCAATTGTTCAGTAAAAAAAAAAAAAGAAGTTGGGAAACCCCCGGGGGGGGCCCAAGGGATTTTAAACCCCGGGATAATTTGGGCCCTTTTTTTATTTGGGGGGGGGCCCCCCACTTTGTTAAATACCTTTTTTCTAAGGGACAAAACCCAAGGGGGCATTTTCTATTTTAAAACTTTTTTCCCCCCAAAAAGGGGGAAACGGGAATAAAATAACTTAGGTTCTGCGCAAAAAAGCCCCCCCCCAAAGTTTTTTTTTTTTTCTTTTTAAAAACGGGACCAGGGGAACAAAAAAAAAAGCCCGGAAGGACTGGAAAAAAAAACCCTTTTTTTTTTTTGCAAAAACCCAAACCCCCTTTTTTAACTAGGGGGGAAAAAAAACCTTTTAAAGAACGGGGGGGCCCCCTTTTGGGGGTGATTTTTGGGGGGAAAAAAAAAAAAAAACTTGGGGGGGCCCCAATTTTTTTTTCCTTTTGGGCTTAGGCCCTTTATTTGGTTTGGAAATAAAAAATTATTTTCCCCAAAAAAAAAAACGCCCCCACAGGAATTTGGGGGGGAAATTTGTTTGGCAAAATGGCGGGGGGAAAGGAAAAAAAGGATTTCAAAATTTTCCGGGCCCGTTTATTCTTTTTTTTTTTGGCTTTTGCAATTGGAAAAATTTGGGCCGGGCTGGAATTTGGCCCCCCCCAAAAAAAAAAAAAAAACTTTGGCCCTTTTTTTGGGGGGATTTGGGGGGGGGGGGCCATTTTTGAGTGGGGAAAAACGTTTTTTTTACTAGGAAAATTGGGGTCCAAAAAAATTGGGGTTAGGGGCCCTACCCCCCAAAAAGGGGGGCGAAACACAAGGTAAGGGGAGGGTAAAATTTTTTTGTAAAACCCAACCCCAAAAAAACGGCATTTTTTTTTTTTTTTTTTCTTGGGGAACCCCCTTCGAAAATTTTCCGGGGAAAATTTTTGCTAACCCAAACCCCGGGGGGGGGGCCCGGGCATGAAATTTTGTTTTATTAAAACTTGGGTAGTAAAAAAAAGTTTTTGGGTAAATTTAAATTTTTTTTCAGGGGGGGGGGGCCCAAAAAATTTTTTTTGATCCCCTTTGAAAAAAAAAAACTTTTTTTTCCCCAAAAAAAAAAAGGGGTTTTTTGCTCTTAGGGGAAAAAAACATTTTGCGGATTTTTTTTCCCCCCCAAAAAAGCCCCCCCCAAAAAAAAACTTCCGGGCGGCCTTTTTTAATTAAAATTTTTCTGGGAAAGGGGGGCCCCCCAACCCAAAAAAAAAAAGGCCCCCCAAAAAATGTTTTTGCTTTTGGTTTTATTTTTCCTTCCTTTGGGATTCCAACCCTTTTTTTTTTTTTTTTCCCAATCGGGCCCCAATTTTTAAGCGGGTTTTTTCCAATTTGGGGGGGGAAATTTGAACAACCCTTTTTTAAAAAAAAAACGGGGGGATTTAAAGCCCCTTTGCCCCGGGGGGGGGCCTCCCGGGGGGCCCATTTTTCAAAATTTTTTTTTTTTTTTCTTTGAAAATTCAAACTTCCCAAAAAAAGGGGGCAACCCGTTTGGGGGCCCCAAAGGAGCCAAAAAAAACCAAAAAAAAAAAAACCCCAATTTGCTTTAAGGGGGGGCTTTTTTTTTTGCTGGGTTTTCAAAATTTTTTTAGCTAAAAAAAACCCCCCCACGGATTTAAAAAAAAGGGGGCTTTTTTCCTAAAAAAAACCCCAAAAAAAAAAAACTGGGGGGGGACCCCCCACTTTGATTTTTGGGATTTTTTAAAGGGGGGATTTTTGTTTTTTTCGGAACCTTTTGGGCTCCGGGGGAATTAAACTTTGGGGGGGGGGGCTTTTTTGAAATTATTTTTTATTTCCCGGTTTTTGTTGAAAATTTTGGGGGCGGCTTTGGTTTTTAATTTTTGTTTTTTTTTTTTTTTTTTTTCCCTTTAGGGGGGTTTGCTTTTTTTTTTTTAGGGGGAGTTTTTTTAAACCTTTGGCTTTGGGGGAAAAAAAACCCCTTTTTTTCTGGGCAAAAATCCCAACCATTCTCTTTTTTTTGGGAAAACCAAATTTTCTTTTTAAAACCTTCTTCTTTATTCCCCACTTTTTGGAGGGCGGGGCCCCCCCACCCCCCGGGGGGATTAGGGGGGGGCCCAGGGGGAAAATTCCGGGGCCCCGAAAGACAAAAAAAAACCCCAAAACCTCCTTTCGCCCATGAAGGGAAAAAAAGTTTTTTTTTTCGGCTTTGGGGGGGCCTTTTCCCCGTGATTGGTTCCATTTGGAAAAAAAACGTTTTTGGGGGCCCCCCGCCCCGGTTGTTTTTTACTTTTTTTTCCCACGCTTAATGAAAAAAAGGTTTTTTTAACCCCCCGGTTTTTTTTCTAGGCGGTTTTTTTCAAAAAACCACCCCAAAATATGGGGGGCTTTTTTAAAAGGGCCCCCCCAAAAAGGGGAAAAAAAAAAAAAAACCCCCACGGGGCCTTTTTTTTTTTTTTTAAACCCCCCCTTTGAAAGGGTTTTTTTGGGTTGGGCCCTTTTTTTCCCAGGGGCTCCTTTCCTTTTTTGGGGCCTTTATTTTTTTTCGAAGGGGGGCTGGTCTCTTTTTTTTCAAAAATTTAAACTAAGTTTTCGGGGGGGCGGTTGTCCTTTCCACCCTTAATTTCCCGTTTTTTGGGGGGGGGCCCTTTTTCTTTTTTTAAAAGAAATAATTTTTTTTTAAACCCCCCCTTTGGGGCCCGTTTTTTCAGAAAACCAAAAAGGCCCCCCATTTTATTTTTTTTCAAAAAAAACTATTTTTAAAAAACCAAAAAAAGGGGGGGGGGGCTTTTGGGGCCCGGGGGGGGGGCCAGGGGTTTTTTTGTTGGTTTTTTTCTTAATTTAAAAAGTTTTTTTGGGGCCTTTTTTTTTTTGGAAAAAAATTTTTTTTTCATGATGGGTAGGTGTGGGGATTTTTTTTCAAGGGGGAAAGGGGGCTATTTTTTTTTTTCTAACGGATAAAAGGGGTTTCAAGGCCCAAAAAAAGGCGGCCATTGGGGGGGAAAAAGTTGATGTTTTTTTTTTTTTTTCTTCATTAAAAAAACCCCCCCAAAAAAAGGGCCATTCCCCCCAAAAAACCCATTCCGGGGCTTTGGGGAAATTCCCCCCCCCCCACCTTTTTTTCCCATTTTGTTGTTTTTTTTACCCCCAAATGTTGCCCATGGGCAAGTTTGGGAATTTTTTAAAAACCCGGGGGGAAAAAAAAACCCCCCCACTTTGGGTTTTTGGGGATTTAAGGCTTTGGGATTTTAAGGGTTATTCTGGGGGCCAATTTTTTTTTTTTCCCCCCCCCTTTTATTTTTAGGGAATTAAAAAAACCCGGGGGGCGCTCAAAAAAAAAAAAAACCGGCTTTCAAAGGGGTTGAAAATTTTTTTTTTTTTTTTCCCCCCCCAAAAGGGGCCCAAAATTTTTTTTTTCCCCCCAAAAAAAACCTTTTTTTTTTTCCATTTTCCCCAATTTTTTGCGGAGGAAAAAAAAAAAGGAAAAAAAAAAAAATTTCTTTTTTTTTACGGGGGAGTTGTTTTTAAACGGGGGGGGCCCGGTTTTGTTTGTGGGGAAAACCCTTGCTGTTTCGGGGGCCCCCCAAAAAAAAAGTTTGGGGGGGTTTTTTTTGGGGAAAGGTGGAAAAAACCCCCCCCCATTGGTTGGAGGAAAACTGGGGAGGGAAAAGCTTTAAACTTTTTAAAAAAAAAACCCCAAAAACCAATTCGGTTTTTTTTCCCCCTTCCATTTGGGGGGCCCAAAAAAAAAGGGGGGGGGGGGGAAAAAAAAAAAAAAAAAATTTAAAATTTTTATCCCAAAACCCATTTCTTGGGGTTTTTTTTTTTTCCCCCCCCCCTATTTTAATTTAAATGGGGGCCAGGGGCCGGGGGGGGGCTTTTTTTTTTTAACTTTAATTTTTTTGGGGGGAAAAAAAAAAAAAGGCCCCTTTTTTTATTTTTAATGAAAAAATTTTTAAAAAAAAAATTTACCTTAAAAAAACAAATTTTTTTTTTTGGGGAAAAAAATTTTTTTTTTTTTCCCATAAAAAAAAAAAAAAAAAAAAACATTTTTTTTTATTCCCCCCCCCCCCAATTTTTTTTTTTTAAAAAAATTTTTTTTTTTTTCCCCCCAAAAAAAAAAAAAACCCCCCTTTTCTTTTGTTTCCTTTTTAAAAAAAAAAAGTGTTTTTTTTTTTTTTTTAATTTTTTTTAAATTTTAAAAAATTTTCCCCGGAAACACATTTTTTGGGGGCCCTTTTTCTTTTTTTTTTTTTTCTTAAAATTTTCGTTTTTTTTTTTTTCAAAAAACCCCGGGGTTTTTTAAATTTTTTTTTTTTTTTTTCCCTTGGCAGGGAAAGTTTTAAAAAAAAAAAAAAAAAAAAAAAAAAGAAAAGGGGGGCCAAAAAGGGGTTTTTTTTTTTTTTCCCCCCCCCCCCAAAATTTTTTTTTTTTTTTTTTTTTTTTTTTTTTTTTTTTTTTTTTTTTTTTTTTTTTTTTCCCCAAATTTTTTTTAAACCCCCCCCCAAAAAAAAAATTTTTTTTTTTTTTTTTTTTCCCCCTTTTTTTCCCTTTTTTTTTTTTTTTTTTTTTTTTTTTTTTTTTTTTTTTTTTTTTTTTTTTTTTTTTCCCCTTTTTTTTTTTTTTTTTTTTTTTTTTTTTTTTTTCCCCCCCCCCCCCCCCCCCCCCCCCCCCACCCCCCCCCCC
>Ga0163217_1114162_pt1 | contig 14046 bp, 19 predicted proteins | sample SynspAceP_FD_185933 | JGI IMG/M metagenome (GOLD analysis project Ga0163217, IMG submission 185933) | Saline lake microbial communities from Ace Lake in Antarctica - Synechococcus sp. Ace-P (PacBio error correction) | ecosystem: Environmental > Aquatic > Non-marine Saline and Alkaline > Saline ... | reverse complement strand
TGATCGGTCCCGCCGCACACAACTTGCTTCCCCCCCTCCGCCGCTATACATCTGATGCCGTCTGTCATCGCCACCCGGCCAGCCGGGAGCGTATATCACGTCGCGCTCACATCGAACAAATACAGAGTCAGGGCCCCCTCCGGCCCCGCCGATCGCCTGCCCTGCAACGCGTGAGCCTCCAACCTACGCGCGGCAGGAGGGACAGGCCCGTCGTACAGTATAGGGTCCAGCGCCAGGTCGGCCATTGGCTTTGATCCTGGCGCAAGCCCCGCGTGGCAAACGCGTCAGGCCTGAAGCCGGCCCCTGTTGAATGGGGCCCTGCCTAACCGCCCATGCCACCGCCCCCCCCCATTGATCCCGCCCAGCTGTCGCTTGCCCGCTGCCGTCGCCGGACTACCGCAGCGCGTCTCTTTGCGGCGTTCCTATCCTGGCCGATCCGGGGTGACGCAATTGCCCGTCGCCTGGTCGATCATCTCTGGGTGGCTCTGTCAAGCTGAACGAGCCCAACGCCCATGGTGCTCGCTATTCTATCGATGGCTGCCGCCCAGCGCCCGCACCGTGTTGCTTCAAGGCCTTTGGACGCGACGGGTGGGCTTTCCGTCTTGCTTCACTGTCACTTACGAGAGGCTCGCAAGGCCAACGAGATCGCTGCCCACCCGGAGGTGAGCCTTGCTCTTTCCCTGGTAGGGTTTGGAGCGGGCCAGGTGCGATCCTTGGCCGGCCGATCGTATCAGGCGCAGCCGAATCAGCTCACTAGTTTCCTCTTCGCGTCCGTTCGGAAGCCGTCTGGGCTTGGGTGTTCGCTAGCAGGACACGTGATTCGCTTCGGCGCGGGCGATCCTCGAAGCCAATTTGAAGCATGTGAAAACGTCCGCTTTTGCCGGTGTGAGGTGCCACTGTCTCCCGCTCTGTTTTTGGCCCTGCCTGTGCTGCCTATTCTGAGTTCGAGTTTCTTGGCAGGGGCACCAGACCGCCTGTCACGATCGCTTTTCTGCTATCGGCCCGCCGGGGTATTTCAGGCTCTTCAGGCTGTGGTGCGATTGTTTGGCTGTGTTTGCATCACGTGTTGCGCTTGTGGCCTAACACCCGGCGCCCTCAGGGCTGCAGATCTCCAGGATCGCTGCCCGATTCTGCTGGCCAACATCCTGGCCAAACTTGTTAGAGATGCGCTGCTTGTTGATTGCTCTATTCGGCATCCGGCTTACATGGCAGCTTGATCCGACAAGACTAGAAGCGCCGAGGAACCGCAAAGACAATGATTCCCTGCAATACGGCCAGCTCATGCAATTGGTACAGTGATCTGGGCGTCCACGCTGCTGGGGCTGCTGCTGGAATGGCCCGGTCACCTTCCTTACAAAATTCTAGATCTTATGCATTTGGCCCCCACCTCTTCCGTTGGGCTGGGTGTGGCCGTGCTGGGTTGATCGCCCACAGGCCTTCCTGGTCATCGCTTCAGAAGGGCTATATATATATATATCGGGCGCGCTCATCTTATCTATATGTATGTGCTGGTGCGTATGTCGTGACTGTCGAGTGCGCGTGTGCACAGCCATATCGCCATCGTTCAAAAAGCTGCTTGAGTGTCTGATTCGAACGGTGCAGCTGAGTGGTAGCTGCACCGTTCGCCGAGTGATTTCAGTAAGAGCGCGTATCTGTCTAATCGAATGAGCCAAAACCAGCTGAAGACTTCGTTAGATTGCATTCCCTGTCTGCTTCGTCAATCTTTGAGCAAGCTCTATGGTGTCCACAAATTCGTTAGTCATGAGCGCATTCTACTATCTCTATCTATACATGGACCTCAATCAATCACCTCCTATTCTCTATTGCGCAACGCATCATCGACGGTTGCGCGAAATTACGGGGTCGCTGACCCTTACCGTGCAAACGAAAGGGGAACTGGCAAAATCGCGTTGCGATGGAGTGATCCGTGTTCCGCGCTGAGTGTGAAGCTGCCATGCGTTTATCCTTGTTCATGGGCATAACCTCGGTCTTGTCGATCCTGAAGTAGTGTCATCGATTATGCCCATAAATAGTAAGCTTGTTATCATATCTAAGATGTGCGCAAACTTTGAAACCAAGCTGGCTGACAGGACCCATTCTCTCAGAGCAGGAAGATGTTCCGATGGCCCGATCACCCAAGCTCCTAAGTCCATTAGTATTTATCTGATAATTTGCCTAAAATTCCTTCTTGATCGACTTACTGGTGAAAACAAATCTTCCGATCCGGCTTACTATTTGTGCGCGGTTGCGCCAGTCCTGAATTGATGCCACGCTTGCGGATGCCGCGAACAACCGGTGGCTTGATCAAATTGTTGACGGTTATGACAATGGTTCAAGACGCTCCAGGAAACCATTCCTGACGGAAGAATGCATCAAAGATCTTCGCGACAAAGATTTAGAGCCGATTCTAATTATTGCTAAAGGGCAAGGAAACTTTGAACTCTCAGTGACGCACCAGGTTAATTATCTTTTTCTTGTCAAGGTCAAAATGTCTTGTGATAGCCAATCTTGTCAACCAGCCGAAGGGCATGCAAAATGTTAGTTGATTCCAAAGTCGCTAACACGCAAACATTGAACAGCCCCCTTCAACAAGACCCCTAGTGAGGCGGGCATTCAGCCAACTGCTCGTAGAAACCTTCGGCTAGCCCATCTCGTACAAACGACGCCTTGATCTGTTTCATCAAAATTGTCTCGCATCAGGGGCCCTTGAGTTGTGGATGAGAGGCAGGTGTCATCTTCTGCAAAAGCGGGAACGCAATTGAACGAGGAAAACTCGTTTCCTATTCCTGTTACTGAAATCAAGAAGCAATAGCGAAAACTTATTCCACTGCACAAATCGGTTCACTCTCTCTGCCGAAGAGCTCGAAACCAGAAACGATGTCGAGGAGTTCACCGTGTGATCGCATTCTGGCCGCTGCTGTCCCGGTGCATAGCCATTCAAGTCATAGGAGGCGCTCCTCGATGTGTTCTCCCGCAAGCGTGCAATGGCTGCGAGTCGAGCAGCATTCTCGCTGGCCCAACGCATTTCAACCGCGGCCGGAAAGGAGAGGTGGAGATACTCCTGCACGATTGTCTGCGAAAAGCGGGCAGCGGCTGGTTGCTCATCGGCTCACCGCACGATTCCCACTCACCGCCATTGCAGAATCGCCAGCCAAGAGGGATTAAGGGCAGCGAGCTGCCGCACCGTGGGCTGATGGTTCGTCGCAGCAAGATATCTCTGGTTACACAAAGCAAGGTAGTCGTACGACACAGGTGCTCGAATGCTCCATATCGGCCCATTCGGGAACCTGCCTTCATTGCCCCAGCGTTGGAATCAGGGGAAATCGCCAGCCTCGATCAACGGGAGGATGTTCTGAAGGCCAGTGCTGAAGCCGCCTCCAGCGAAATGGGCAGTGAAAAACGTGCCTCAATCGGTTAGGGGCCACCATCCAGCAGGGTGAGAGGCGGTCTCCAACCACCGCCATCCTGCATCGCTGGGCTCGCGATGCCAGCGCCGTTAGTCTCAACAGTGAAGGTCACGAATCTGTTTCGTTGAACGGAACACACAAAGTCCGTGGCTAGATCCATTAAAGAATCAACCTCCCCACATCCCAGTGGAGGAGACAGAAGGCAATAAAGAAGTCAGAGAAGAAGGGCCGCTGTCAAAAGCGCTGCAACGCCAGCACAGCCTGCAGGGCCTGCTCCACATTAGCGGTATAGGCGCACGAGTGATTTCCCGCGCCAACTGAACTGTCGCGTACCGCCAGAGCCAGTGCCTCATTGTCGTACCACCGGACTGAAAGCCTCTGTTTGCGGCGAAATCATTGCTCGCAACTCCTCAGCGTCTGCATGCTTTTAGCTTTTGAGGCTCCGCAATGCGGAGCCCAATCGTCACGCAGAGTGCCTTCACGATCGTCTTGCCATGAGGGCTCGCCGGCATCATTCTCTGCAAAGGGCATCGAGCTCCTGACGCACATGGCTCAGAATACTCGCTTCTTTTGTTGCAGACTCATTCTTCGGCAGTCGTCAAAGAGCCCCGCATCCGTCCCAAACAACATTTGGCAAACTTGGTCATGACACGACAAAGGTTGTCAGCCCCTGCCGGAGCACATCCCGGGATTCTGGTGGGCCTCGTGCAAGATTTCACGGGTACTTGGAATCAAGTTGGGTTCCAAAACGAGTGAAGAGTTGTATCTCCCTTGATAACTGGCATAGGCTAAGCGGCAGGCCAGACTAATCTCCCGAAGGAGGCGAGGCTGGTTTTGAGCCGACTCGGAGGACCGATTTACCACGCCACAGCTGGGAAAAGATTCCCAATTTTGGAAACAGTTCAGAGAAGATATATTTGCCCGTCGTAATAAAATTAGATGGTTGGACGTAACTGAGGATTATTCTGTGCCTGGGTTTCGATGATTGCAGCGCAGTAAGAGATCCCCCGCCCAGGGCGGTTGAAAGTGAGTAGCCCGCTCCAGTAAGCGCGATATGCAGCATAGAAGATATCCCCAGATAAGCTTACTCCGGGAGTTCGCCGCAGCAGAGGAGATTTCCGATACGTGCGTGGCGTGGTGGGTGAATCATCATAAACAATCAGCACATCACGCCCCTTCTCCATAAAGTATTCTGCCATCGTGTAGCGCATAAGGTGTAACAATAGCGCAGCCCTGAGTGAATCCCTGTCCCGAGGCAACAATTACGATGCTTATACTCCATTGCGCCATATTTTGATGAGGTCGCAATCGACGTTTCGCGATGGAGGCTGACGCTGTCCATCGCGCAGTAAAAATTGCATATAACGTCCTTGCCTTCTGATTGAGTATCGTATTCAATATCCAGCAGAGTCTTCCTGTTCTGACGATCTCGATGATGTGAGCTCCCTCTGGCCTCGGTTGCCCGATCGAATCAGTGCATCAACAACTTTCCAAGCGGTCTGAAGTGGCACCGTTTACTGCCGCCGCTCCAGATCGCCGGACTTCGCGTTCGATGGGCCGCATCGCGCTGAATCGACGGCTCCCAATCCGTTCAACGTGGTTCACTAAGGCCGTGATCTGCCCCAGCAGACCCTCACCAACCGGCACATCCACGACCCGGCCTGTCTCAACGCCGGATCCCCGGCACTGAGATGACGACGTCCCCCAGCAGGACCACTCCTACTTTCCTCAGGGTCGAGATGAAGGCATTCCAAGAAGGGATGACCGTGCCTGATCGCTCATCCCTGGCAAGAGAAAAACTGACGAGTTATCAGATTCGCACATTAGGAAGGTTTCCACCTCACTTGAGCAATTCCACCTCGACAAGAAGGTGTGACGCCAAAATCTCCTGTACGGAAAGGGTCCGGCAAGAACACGGGCGTAATCGGAACAAGCGAACAGCCCCCGAGCAAAGCAAGCTTTTCAAGCGATGTTGTCGCTGAGTCATGAGGGAGCGCTGTCGGAAGAGGCCTTGGTTAATGTGTCGAGGATCGCTAAGGGTGTGATCAGCTCCAGCGATCGCTTTTCCCTTCAAATCCAAAGCTGCGATGCCAATGGGGAAACAGGGATCATTCATGAAATGTTACACGAGTGCGCTGTGCAAGCGAGAGACGGCAAAGCAACTGATCAATCAGAGCCTGACGGAAGTTCCGCTGAAAGGGGAATTGAGCGTACGGACCGTGATAGGTCCATTACTTTTCCCGATCCTTTACCTGAATTGAATTCGCTCGAAGGGCTAAAACAGATGCTTTCAGCCTATCGAGAAAACAACAATCCACCAATCTGATGCTCAGATTGCGTTGGCTAGATTCCTTTTAGCGCCTTGCGTGCAATGGACGACTCTCCTGAAGGACTCGCTGACTCACAGTCAGGAGGCAGGCCGCCTTCTCTTCTTTGCGACAGATAACTGCGATGGCGTAGCTCATCCAGCTCATTGCGCAGCGACTGAAGCTGATCATTACGCTGCGCCTGCACGATCGGCATTGGCCTCCGAGGAGCTTGTGATGATGGCTTCAAGATTCACGCGGAGGCGCTGCTGCTCCTCCATTTTCCCCCTGGGCCGTTTGCTGGAAATTCTTTTTGTTTCTCATGTCTGTGCATGATTCTATCCCGACGCTTTCGAATTACATGCGGATTGGGACGTAGGAGAACAGCGACAGCAGGGCTACAAAAGGAGTAAAAAATTAAAAATCTGGGCCGCCAACAATAAACAGTCAACAAGCATGTCAGAGTCCTTTTGAAATAAATCCAAAATGGATAACGAAAAATCAGACCATCGCTTACAACAGCAATTAAAAGGCGCGTTGACTCAACCATCGCCAGCCCAACAAAGAGGGTGCGTGGTAAATTCATTGGGCCTTATCAGGGGGGGGCTTTTTTGCTGGGCCAACGCTCCCAAGCGCGTCAACCGCCCAGCCTTCCCCCAGGGCAGGGCCAATCGAGCCCACCGGCCATCGTAAAGGCGGCTCCAGCGATGGAGGCTTATTGCCTATAGGCGAGGTCACTCATGGGGGCTCCAGTTTTTTGACGGGGAAGTAAACCCCGGGATTCATCCAGCTATATGCTAGCCGCTGATGAGATTTTACTAGACCAACGGAAGCACCCGAAGCAAATATTAGGGCCTTGAAATCATTCCAAAAACATCCCATCGTCCTGCATTTTCAGAGCCGGGATAAAAACGGCACAATGGACAGAAAGGCAATGTAGCTGTTGATACAAGGCTTCTGTCCCATTATATGCAATTACAGCACTCATTGCGTCAGACGCAACGTTCGAGATAACTCAACGATGGATACTGACAAGGCAAACATCGAGCGCTGTGTTTGGCTTCAAGTAGGAGAGTAACGTAGCGGCGCCAAGCCTAAATGCACCAAATGCTCCAGTATATATTGGGAACCGCAAAAGAATACGACAAACTACCGAGTCGCAACAGCAACGGATCTTCTCTCTCGAATACGCGGGAGCCAATGCGAGTTGTCAGAATGTTGGTCTCTCGGGTTTCCAATCTGCAAATTAAACTAAGCTCAGTGGCGTGAGGCTACCAACGTAAGGGTAGGTAAAGAGTTGGATCTTGCTGATTGTAACATCCTCAATTTGTCTTGCAGACTCTCCCAACAGTGAACTGTCATCCAACCAGATAGATGTGCAGAGCGGAGGAGTGACTGGCCTCTCTGTCTGCTCTAGGCCTCGAACTCGGCTTAGACCACTCATCGTGCAAGGGCGGACCAGAGTGCCACGGCTATCGTTGCGCATGCTGAAGACGTAATGGTGGCACTGAGTGTCCATACCACCAGCGGCTATTTCCACGTTTCGCTGTGATCGGGGCCCTTAGGCCTGCATGCCGCTAAGCTATCCAGAAAGTAGCGCTCTGCTCTTGACAGCGATGGGCGGCCAGCGGCGATCAGCAGAGAGCGGGGCAGTTACAAATATACCCAGTAGGTGCGGCCAGCCAGCCACGTTGCCACCTTTTGGGGGGGGGGGGGCCCTTTGGCCGCCACAAATAGAAAACAGGAGGAACTGCTATGGCAACCCTTGCCAGCCCGCTTCCAAGGCATCGAGTACACCGGGATGTGGAGGAGGCAGGTAGATGGGCACTGTGAGCCATAGAGAGGTGAAAAAGCACAGACCCAGTTACAACCCGACAAGCAGGGCTATTCAGAAGTGAAACGTTAGCCGGAGAAGTGCTGCCACGCTAGAATCAGAGACAAAGACCTGACCATTATGGCTCGTCCTGCTCTGTTGCATCCATCGCCAGGCGTTCCAAAGCCAGCACGATTCCGAGTATTAAGAACATTAATGTCCTGAATAGGAGTTGGGGAAAACGCCTTCAGATTCCACATCCCAGCGCAAGCCAAGCAGTGCCGGCAGGTTACAGACCAGCCCACCATTCCAGATAGACCAAGCCCCTATCACGATGTTCCCGATCACCCTCAGCCTTTGGCGCCGAAGCGACTTTCGGCCTTATACCGCAGCTGTGAGAGCAACGATGTGGGGCTTTTGCGGGTCGGAAACTCTTTGCCGCTAGTCGGTCTTCATCCCCACTCTCCCAGCCCCGCCAGCCCATGCACAAAGCTGGCCTTCCTAGTCTCGCCAGTACGGCACGAGCCTGTCTTCCCGCACATCAAGGGCCTGAAACTTTTCCACCACTGTCTTTTGCAACGTCTCCAGGGATCTCCTGCCACGCCTTGACGAACTGTGGACCATTCAACTGACTCCTCTCTTGAGCAGAAGTCCCTCGTCCACTGCACGATCCATCGCGACCATCTAAGTATTCATATGAAAAATCCCTGGGACCAGGGTGCTCACCAGATCGCATTGATGCGGGAAGCAGAGCGAAGTATCCGCTTATGGCTCTCCGCCAGCACCTTAACGACACGGCCCGGAAGAGCTCCTCAAAGGGCGCCAGCACCTGCAACTCGATCAGCCACAGCCTCGTCAATGGTTACCAATCATGTATAGCGCGGATTCGGGAACTTGAGCGGAAATCCGTTGAGGATCCGCTTCACATCCTCCAGAGCGTCGAAGTTTCAGCCATTGTCGACCCGGGTTTGCCGGTGAATGCTCGGTAGTGAAGAAAGGGTTGTGTGAGAAAAACTTTTCCACGCCGAGCCCGGTTTACTAACTTGCGAATCATTAGGAAGACCAACTCCTCGATCCCCGCATACGCAATGAGATCCTTTCATCTCTTCGCTAGGTTGCCAGAGTCTTCTCTAACGGCAAGCGCGATGAGATAGTGCGCTGCGCGATGCCACTCATCAGCATTTTGAATTCGAAGCCCAAGGCTAATCAACAGCCAGGATCAGAGAAGCCCTGGCTGCCCGCTTACGTGATAGCAGAATTGTGGAGGAAGAGGTGACCCGAACCTTCTGCCGGGTCTGTCGAGTCGTCAAGCTGGAACCATACACAGCCTGAATCGAGGTGATCGCCCCGAGGAGTGCTGAGATCGTTCCTCAAGCGCCGCCAGCTCAGAGAGCCAAGCCGTTGTCGGTAGCCGACCTTGTATGGCAGTTCCCCCAATTAAACCAGAGACTTCTGCTTGGCCTGAATGAGACCGATAAATATTATTCTATTAGCAGCAGCACAATCTTGGTGAGCGTCATCACCGAAAGTATTCAGCCATCGTTAAGAGCTGCGTGGCCTACCCTGTTAACGGCACCCGCGCTTGCTTCATCTGACGAAAGACCATCACGGTCTTGTCCAAGAAGCTCCGCGTTTTGCATGCGCGATAAAGATTTCTCCCTCTCTACTTCTTTCTTTCCGATTCCGCAAAAACAGGGCTAAATCCCTTGATGGTGACGCACCATTGTTGTGATCCATTTCCATGATCAGCACTGTCTTTTCCCCACTCCGGCGCCACCGAATAGCCCCCTTGCCACCACGTTCCACTGGAGTCAGATATCGATTATCTTGAGCCCGTTCCAGAATTTCCGGATGGTCGATAGTTCGACTAATGGAACGGGATTGGTGAATGGATCGCGGCACGCCCTCGATTACGATCACCCTTGATCGATAGCCTCCCCGAATACATTTGAACATGGTCCAGCAGTTGTTTGGCCGACTGGAACCCTTAAACGAAATTGACAGTTCGATAACCAGAGCCCCTCGCCCAGCCCTGAGGCCGTGTCAAAGGCGATGCACCGCACGGACCCTTCGTGCTGAGTGGCTGACTACTTCAATCCACGACATGGCCATCTTCTCCAGCAAGTCAATCGTTTCAATTAGTGACGGAAAGTTGTTTGAGGGGAAAATGCACACAACACGCTCTCCCGAACTTGCAACGACAGTATCTCTGTTGGTTTTTTCCAATGCATGCGGCCAAAGTTTGACTCATTTCCCTGTTGCCGCCAGGTCCGTGGACAACCATTCTCCTTTTTTCTAGCCTTCTGGGTGGGCTTTCTGCCCTCTGAGCACATGCACCTGAACAAAAAGCCATCTGTTTCCCTGCTGGTATCCACCCTCTGGATGCTCTCCCCGTGCCCAGGGTCGCTGCTCGGGGATCTGCGATTAAAGTTCTGATCCGATGGAGCAATGACGACGACCCCTGGATCCGGGTGCGCTTCAGGGGAGATCAGACGTCGCCGAAGTACCCACACTATGGTTTCCCCCATATGGGCTGATCGAAAGCCTGCGCTTCATTCCTTGTCACCTCCTGCAGTGGATCCGCCCTAGGATGCGAGATTCCTAATACGCCGCAAGGTGCTGGCCGGCTGGGTGGTCGGCCGCTCCGCTCGTCGTGTCCGAAGCGCATGTTAACTACACAGCACGCGTGGCCGGCGAGGATGGTGAATACCATCCTGAAGAGGATGTATTCTCGCTTCGCCATGCTCCAACACCAGGAGCCTTTCTCCGTGACAAGGGCAGCTGCAAAAAAACAATCTTGCCCGACACCAGCACTGCCTTTCAGGAAATTCTTAGGCGCGCTCTTCGGGAGCAAAGCTGCAGGTAGTTCGCGCCGAGCATCAACGGGCAGATAGGGCGGCAAGGATGTTTGCCGTGTTTTCGGGATCTATGGAGAAGTGAATACTTATGCTTCACGTGATCTGAGTATGCCCTGCCAGCAGCTTGCAAAGAAAGGGACGGAGGCCTCAACTCGCGGCTGCGCTTGAACCTTCGTCCGTATGGAGAAGCGAATCCTAGAGGTGTCTGTTTCTTCTGCAGGGAACGTCGCACCCTGGAAGCAGTCATCCCCTCTTGAAAAATCCATGAAGCAGGCCCTAGCCGATAAGTTTGTTGGATGCCACCAAGTCAACCGGTTCCAACCAGTTTGTAGCATCACCATGTAGATGCTTTCTTGTTTTTTCGTCATGGTAAGTGTGCCATGTGGCGATAAGCCTGCCAAAGGCGCGATCGAGCGGCGCCCCCATCCCTGCCCCAGCCAGCAATTTTTCAGCAGCATGGCAAGCTGAGCCAGAACAGTGCGCTTTGTGGCAGGCAAGATGTGGAATACAGGAAAATATGCGAGCAAAGTCTTTGGAGCTTCTCCAGATTGAAACCGCCGTAGCCTTCCAGGCTGAACCGGTTCCTTGGTAGTTGTAGGCGCGATGAATTGCTTTGATTTTGCCGATAGCTCCTTGATGCTGGAGATGTTGCCGCGGGCGGATCGCCCGCTGCGTGATGATCAAACCAACTCTGTCTCACCTATATCTCAATTATGGGGTGGGGTGATAGGGAACGGGGTTCGCTGGGCAAGCCAGGTGCGGACTTTTGGCGTGTTATGTCTTCGTAGTTGTCGACGATCCGGTGGTGACGTGACCCCCATTGCGGTTCACGTCCACCGCCCCACCAGCCGCTTCAGGGCAATGCTGCAGAGCAAAAGCGCAGAACCTGCGCGCCGGGGATGGTTGGGTATGAGTCGACCAACAAGCGTCAAAGGCTAGCATGCAGGACTCCGCGGAACGGCGCCACGGCCGCAAAGCCAGCAAAGGTGGAAAACATCCCCTTTTGTAATTCGCCAGCACAGAATGGTGATTGCCAACATTCCATTGCACCCCCACGCTTGTCCTAACTTGCCACGGACTGTGCCACTATCAAAGGCTTGGCAGAAGCTGGGCCGGCTTGTTGTCACGGTGTGCTCCCGGCACCTCTCCGCCGCGATCTTCTCCATGAATCTGCTTGCCGACACCACTCGTCCCTCTCACGGCCTGCAGTTCGCCCTGACGGCGATCTTTCACATGCTCTGGCCGTCTCTCCACTGGGCTGGGCGATCTATCTGGTGGGTACTTCGTAAGCCCATCTGGCTGCGCCACGCAACCCCTGTAATTACCACCCAGTGCCGCTTCTGGGCAAAGCTCTACGTGTCAACTGCGGCATCGGCGTGGCCTCGGCGGCTGCCGATGATTCCAGTTCGGCACCAACTGGCGCCCTATCCGAATTCGCGGTGATTTCTTCGGCTCAGTTGGCTGGGCTTTGAGGGGGCGATGCCTTCATGCTCGAGCGGTTTTCTCGGGCATCATTGCTGTCCGACGGCTGGACGCGCCGGCTCGGCGTGCCATCCACTTCCTCTCCATACCTCCCATGCATGGGGCCCTTCGGCGCCAAATCTCTCTTTATGGTTCTGGATCCTCAGCGCCAAACTCTGGTGCAGCCCATCGGGCGGCACCTTCTCGATGGTCACTCCAGGGCAGAACTTATTTTGCTGCGATCAATAACCCTTCATGGTCAAAAGTTGATCACATGGCCCCTGGGCCACGCTGGAAACTTCGATGCTCGTATATCTCTATCAGTTGCCTGGTTCTATATTCGCACAAGGCGCCGGAAGTTTTTCTGTTCTCCTTCAAGCTGGCTCGTGATCCGCTGGCGATTAGGCGCCGTGCAAGATTCTGCCGCCACGAAAGCGCTGTGCAGGTGGCCGAATTACCAGCCCCACCAAAAACTTGGCGCAATCGAGGGCCTCTGCGGACATCAGGCCGCCGCAGCTCCCCCGCTGGAGCGTGCTGGCAAGCCCCTGATGAGGCTACGGCAGCAAGCCGCTAGGAGCCCTGGCGCTGCCTGGACCTTCCAGCTGGATCCTGAAAATCACCCCCAGCTCGAAGCAGGCCGTTGCGGGTGCAATAGCTGCCCCGCGACAACGGCCCCCGCACAGTGGGGGCTCTCTTCTATTCCTTCCCGTGCATGTCGGCGATCGCCTGGCAGCAAGCGCCCTGATGGCCCTCAGCCGCTGTTCTGGTGGCGCGGCCGCCTCAATCCGTCGACAGCTTTAGGCAGTGGCCCTGTTCAGCTGGCCCTGGATTGCTCTCGGCCCGGCCGGCTACCTGGCGATCCGATCGGGCATGGGTGTGCGTGCTGGCCGCAGCCCTGACCGTCTATGGCCAGCTGCGCACCGGCTGGAGCGGCCTCGCGTCCTGCCCGCCGCAGATGCTCACCAGCTTGACCGGTTTCGCCGTGATCATTACCACGGTGCTACTGATCTTTGCGCTCACTTCGTTCCCAAATCTTGCCAAGGCCCGAATCTTCAGCCTCGACCCCCGAATGGTGGGAGGGGCAGCGTTTTGCCAACCCCCACCACCGAGCGCCTGAGCATGGACTCCTCGAATGGTTCATGCCCACGGTCTGGTATACGATATCCTGGCCCTGTTCCTGCTGCTCTATGTATCTCGATGGCTTTGATCTGGGGTGGGCATCCTGTCGCTTACTCAACGGGGTTGAGACCAGCGCAAGGCGTGCTGATGCCAGCCTCGCAATGTCTGGGATGCCAAACGAAAACTGGCATGGTTCTGAGGCGCGTGCTCTCTCTCGCTGGCCTACGCACCATCCTCAAGCGCTCTTTATGGCCCCATTCTATCTGATGACCTGGACTTGATTCCTGCGGGCGTCGCTTTTGAAATTCCGCGAAGAAACTCCATCAATAAGCGTCCCTGGAATCTGATGTCGGCATCGCAGCTTGGTGGCTGCCGCCTCTGCAGGCATCTCCTTGCACCGTTTCTCTCCGGCATCCCACCGTATTGACCGCTGCCACTTTCACGGCTCGTCTGATCTGGGGTCAACCCCAGCAGCCTGCTGGTGGCTATTACGCTTCAATCCAGGGCTACGTTTTCTGATCGGTTCCACTTACCTGATCCTTAAAAACCAGCGTGAACGCAGCGGCTCGACTTCGCACCGGCTCCTCTGCGGCTGCCACCACCCTTGTGGCCCTTGGCTGATGTCCCACGCGATGTGACCGGGGCACCCTTTCTTGTCTTGCGTGGGGGTCTCTTGGTGGCGACCGCTTCTCTACGCGGAACGGAGCGTCGATTCCCTCTTTCGTGCCCCTTTTTTCGTTATGGTGTTGGCGCTTCTCGTGGTCATTGCCTTGATCGTGCAGCTGTTCCGCAGCTTGCGAATGAAGCAGGAGATTATGGCCATTTGTTTTGGTATTTTTACCGTTCTGTGTTCTTCAACTGTTGCTTGTGTGGCTAGTCGCTGTAATTGATCCCGCCGGCTGTGGGTGATTACCGGCCGTCGATCACGATCTGTCAGGCCTTCAGCGTCGGTGATTCGCTGCGTGTTCATTGCTTCACCTTTTATTGGTTACTGATCCCCACATCATGCTATTTTATCAATATCATAATAAACTATATTGCCTTTCCGTCTGGCAAGGTGAGCACCGAATGAGATTCAGCCT
>Ga0163217_1023208_pt1 | contig 14046 bp, 9 predicted proteins | sample SynspAceP_FD_185933 | JGI IMG/M metagenome (GOLD analysis project Ga0163217, IMG submission 185933) | Saline lake microbial communities from Ace Lake in Antarctica - Synechococcus sp. Ace-P (PacBio error correction) | ecosystem: Environmental > Aquatic > Non-marine Saline and Alkaline > Saline ... | reverse complement strand
AGTAGGTTTCAAAGGATGTAAAAAGAAAGGGTGCAAGGGTAATGAACGGATGATTTAGGGCTAATTTTGATTTAGTGAAAGACTCCTGGTACCTATATTTCTTGATGTTCAGCGCAGTTAGATAGATTATAAACTAAAAGTAACGACTACCGGATGGAAACAGCTATAGTTCTGAATCATTCAACCTATTAATACCGCATTTCTGAGATGTAGAGTCGAAGCGTTACAGATAACAAATGGAGGAAGAAGAATAGCGATAAAAGTAGATAGCTTTGTCCAGAAGAAAAGCTAGATTATTTCAGGTATTGAATATGAAGAAACTTACCTATTCCAATCTTTGTTTAACAACAGTAAAATTTAATTATTGTTTTCAGAAAACCCCCCATCTTTTGAAACTGTTCCTAAAATCTAAGAAGAAAAATTTGTTATAATACGTCTTTTCAAATGAAATTTTGATTGCGATTCCGATCAAACCACTGATGGGCGAGTTACAAATTTTCAACTAAGAATTTTATACCGCGAGATATTTGAAAATAAGGAGAAGGTACAGTATTTTAGTTGCATCCAATTCGTGCAGTCTAGAAAGCAAATGCCTTGTATAAACACTTCTAGATTTTTCAAGTAATGAAAATTTATTTATACAAAACGCAACCCGTTTTATTCGGGAAATAAAAATCAGAAAAAATACCAAGCAAAAGTTTTAGGTTTTTTTGAATTTCTATGCTTAGTTCAAAACGGATCTTTTTAATTTTCGTATGTTTTTCCTGAGGTTGTCTTCTAGATGATACTTAGGTTGTGGCGTTGAAGATTTTGATTCTTCTCGCTATGACGTTTTAAATCGCGCCTTAAAAGGAGAAGGGTAAAATTTTTAAGTTTTGAACAAAGATACAGGTACCACAAAGTGCTCGCGATAAATGTGTAGATTGCACCTTAACATGGAACCAATATAAAACCCGATTTTTGGATAGATTAACCTTGAACCATGAATATAAAGGAAAAAAAAATACTGTATTCTTTTTTTCTCTTTTTGCGCTATTTCGCTCTAAAAAGCCCAGAATATACAGCATAATGATATAAAAAACTGTTCTCAATAACATTAGATCAAGGAAGCGCTCGTGACTTATAAACATAATGTACTACTATGGCGAATCATTTTTTTTTATAAATTTTTCACGCTATAAAAAAACGAATAAACCAAGTGTTATAGTAGAATTGGCGTATATAGAACTTGTCAATGAATCTTTAGAAGTTGTTGCTCGACAACCAAGTGCAGTAATTAACGGAATGGCTTAGGGATATTTTTATGCAACCTGCTAATTCCTTCTGGAATTACAAACTATTAGCTTATACGCAAGCGAGAAGGAAATTGGGCGGGTTGATAGTTTTTTTTCAATCTGATATAACCATTATTATCCGTTTTCAATCGAATCAGAAAGCGTGTTTTAAATAATTCAACAGCGACTATAGCGCCTATTCCTAGGTTAGAAACAGTAACAAATTACTACTGCTTAAGGCCTCATTTAGAAAAAGAGTGTTTCTCCAAAAGGGAAAAGGTTAGTGTAGATTTTAATAGCAATACTGATGAGTTATTATTCATGGAAATTAACGATGCGGTTAGAAAAAAAGAATTGCTATTAAATTACACTTCCAGCGAAAGCAAAAGCCTATGCCAAAACGCCTCTCAAATACTACCATTTTTGTTCCTGAAATGCGTGTAAACTGTTGCGCAATATTATTGCAAAAAGAACCTTACTTGTTGACAATAAAAAAGTGGCTTTAAGTATTTAAATACAGATTACAGTGAGAAATTATCCAGTACATAGTGACGGTAATTTTTGTATTTCGATTTCCGATAACCCCTTACATAAAAAAGGGTATTTTACAAGTTCTGGCGTGATGATGAGGGAATTATGAAATAGATTTAAATGAAAAAATCTGGCATTGATTATGAGCCAGCTCGAATTTAAAAAATTTGAGTTAGATTCTAACATGAAGCAAGCAATATTAAAATCGAAGTATTCATAATCAAATAAGAAAAATGCCTTTTATAGCGCATAAAGCCCGACACTATAAAATTGCCAACTAAAGCTTCCTTTTATGGAAAAAAGTTGGAACAACCTATTCTATTAGATGACTATACTCGATTTCCTAGCCTTAGCCGGGAAAACAGTAGTTAAATAATTAGGAATTAAGAATTCACAAAAAAAAGTTTGAATAAAAATAAAATCCTAATTACTGGCATTAAGGAAAATTATAATGGACGGTGCCTATAAACCATTAATTGTTGTAGATGGTATTGTTGTCAAGATGTAGATGATTAAAGGGTTATAATGCCAATAAGATTAAAAGTATTCACGGTCTGTTAAAGAAAAATACAGTGGTGGGTGCCTATGTATTCGAAACCGGAATTTTTGATGTCATAACCTTTTGACAAGATTTTGCCCAAACCTACCATCGGATCCAAAAATCAAGGGAACAGTTTTCAATACCAATGTAAATCACAAAAACAATATTTCAAACAACAATACGCCAGTTCCATGGCGAAAAAAATATAGTCATATTCCGATTACAGGCATTCAATTTGTATTGGAATCCTGAATTACTGTGTCAGCGCCAGAAAATACTTTTGATTTTTATACCTCCAGATGTCTCTGGTTTTTTCAAGTAACTCTTTTGCGGATTTTTCTAAGTTCCGGAAAATTTTATACAAGTACAAAGAAATTTTGAAGTGAATAATTTTTTGTAATGAACCAACTTACAAAAATATTCCTTATTTTTAAGGGGAAAATACAATCCATGCTTACAAAAAGTTTTTGGAGGCCGTCTTTGGTGTTGAAGCGACTTACCATCACCCGTTGAAGTAAATATTGATAAAGGCGTAGCGGTACCATTTAGTGGTGCTACCAGACAACGCCATCAAAGGAAAGTAACTACCAGAATTGCTGCCTGCTCTACAAAACAATGGCTTTAAAAAATTCCCGCGTAAAAAACTGACCATTAAATATGGCCCCGCCGATTTACGTTAAGAAGGTTCGTTATGATTTAACCTTAGCTATAGGCCATTTTAACAAGATCTGGGACAAATTAAGTCCGATTCCGTAGAGAAGTATATTATTTATGCGTGAACTATCGCTAGATGGTAGTTTACAACCTATAAAAGGTGCTTTACCCATGCCATATAAAGCAAAAGAAGAAGTTTTTACAGGGTTTATTTACCGAAATAATGCAAGAGAAGCAGGCGATTAGTTAGCGGATTAGAGCTGTACGGCATTAAAAAAACATTAAGAGTGATTTGATTTTTTTTGACAAAGGCAACACCCTTACAGCAAACCATTATTGATACCGAGCAGAATTTTAAAAACCTTAGATTTCCCGAGTTCGATTTTCGGATTGTCAGAGGCCAGAAAAGTATTAAACGTTGTATTGGAAATTGCCGCCGCTGGCAGACATAATATTATTTTAATTAGTCACCTGGTGCGTAAAAAACAATTGCTAGCCAAACGTACCTTCTATTTTAACCACCAATGACTTACACGAGGCTTTTTAGAACGACAAAAATTCATAGTTAGTCGGTAAAATAAAAAATATGGGACTAATGAATCAAACGACCTTTTCGAAGCCCCGCATCATACCATATCCGATGTAGCACTCGTAGGCGGAGGGCATATCCTCAACCGGAGAAATCTCCCTTTCTCCACAATGTGTTTTGTTTTTTAGATGAATTACCCGAGTTTAAAACGTGGTGGTAGAAGTTTCCAAAAACCAAAGCGCTCAACCATTAGAAAGATAGAGAAGTGACATTTCAAGAGCACGCTTTACGGTAACCTACCGATTAGTTTATGTGGTGGCGAGTATGAATCCGAGTCCGGGTGGTGATTTTAATGTCCGGATGCAACTGTAAACTTCTTCCCAGCAGAAATGCAACGCTATTTGAGTAAAATTCTGGGCCCACATTAGACCGAATCGATATTCATATAAGGTAACTCCTTACCCTTTGAAAAACTTATCGAAGACGAAAGGTGAGGGATGTGGAAATTAGAAAAAACGCGTTACCGCAGCTCGTGAAAATTGCAAACAAACCGTTTGAAGAAACGAAAATGCTGCATAACAAAAAACGCGCAAATGAATACCAAGCATATCGGAAATTACTGCAAAAGGACGATGCCTCGAAAGAAACTCCTAAAAAAACGCTATGAGCCCTAAACTTATCAGCACGTGCGTATTGACCGAATTTTTAAAAAGTAGCTAGAACTATCGCCGATTTAGATGCCGCCAGAATGAGTTACGGGGTGGCATATCAGCGAGGCCCATCAATATAGGAAGCTGGATAGAGAAGGGTTGCGTTGGGTAGAAATATACGTCTAATAACACAACTATCATTGACTTGAATTAAACTTGAATTTTCTTGCCCTTGAACTGCCAATTCAATAGGAATATCATAATTTACCGTGCTTCATAAAAGCTTCCAAAACATTGAGTCGTTCGTCATCAGATGTTGGATCATGATGAACATTATTAAGTGTTTGGGGCCTTGGCCTTGAACAAATGCTGCAGCTATGTCAAGAGAACCATTCCCATTCCCACTTTGGTCTTGTACTCTTTTACTGTATTGTGAGTCGTGGATAAGAAGATCCAGATTGTGATACGCAAATTAAATCCGGAAACCAATCATCTTCGGAAAAAGATGTATTTTCCAATTAAGGTTCGTGATCTGCATATAGGTTATTGATTTGATCCACACTTTATACGGAAAAACCAAACCGTTGGCCCAGATGGGGGGGGGGAAGAAAAAAACTTATTATTCTGAAGATATTTCAAATTTTCAATCCTAAAATTTTGTATTTGGTATTCTTCTATATAAGTGTTGCAGGTATATCCCTTAATGTATCGGAAAAAGTTGTGGAGACAAAAAATCGATTTAATCTTAGACTGTAGTGCATTCTGGGCTGCCGCTAGCCCCAAATATGAACCTCCTTTGGGGATTAAACAAGCTTACAAAAATCCAGTCCCTTGTATATGAATCCATTGTGTAAATGAGTCAATAAAAATAGTGATTCTATTGCTTTATAATAGTGATCAAATCGATACTAAAATTCCAGTGCCTGCATCATTAATGATTCGTTCATCGCATTAATGACTTCTATGCAAGAAGTAGTTATTTCCCCCTAAAGTTTGATTTGTTGGGAGGAGTTGGGATATGCTCCACGTGTGACCATGTAGCTTTACTTCATAGTTATACCTTCATTATCCCAGGAAAATTGCCATAGCTCCCTGGGAAATACTTTAGACCTCCCTATTATTGAATAGAGTTACTGATATTTTAAGTTGATTTGCCTTCAAGGATTAATCCAAAGGTTTTGTGAGCTGAACTTTATTTCTTATCGTTTGCCACTAAAGGAAAGTTCCAAATGGGTTTAAATCCTTGCCATCTTCATCGTGAGTGAAAAAATGAAGTTCCCCAATCATCCACTGGCAATAGCACTGTATTCTTCAAAATTTTTTACCAAGTATTCTTCTGCCGGTTCGTTGTAAAATAGTAAGGTTCCTTCAGGATTTACAATAAAAAACGGGTTTACCAGGCAATCTGCTAACTGTCGCCTTAAAATAATTTCGATTTCGTGTCAGGCAAGGAAAGGAATTTAGCAGTGTTACCTCTAAATTATAAGGAAAAAAATTGGTTCAAATGGTCTATAATTATCGTAAAATAGGTAGTTACTTTATAAAAGATTAGAATTTATAAAAATTCAAAATTAGCTCTATTTGCTAGCCTAGCGTTGCCATATGATACCCGATAGTGCGGATTGGTCAATCCGTGATTTCAGTATCATCTCACGAATAAACCTAAAACCCTTCAAACACAAAACCATCAACAAGCAAGGAAAAAAACTAATGCGATTTTACATTCACTTTTAGTCCTTCACTATTTAAAAATTATTTAGAAGTAATTCAAAGGTTTACCCCATGTTTTTTACTAATCTTTATCCAAATAAAAATAAGGTATGAGCAAATATTTCGTGGTATTCGATATTTTTTATGCGGTTTAATAACACTCAAAAGCACAAAACATTTCTGCGCCTGAATTGTTAGAGAATGCTATAGCGTTCATGACCCAAATGTCTTGGAGAGGTCTTCAGGGAAATTGTTTATAACGATGAGTATCCAGACGAAGAAAGACGAAGTGAAATTTAAAATTGAACTTACCAAAGCAATACTTTGAATTAACTTCAACAACCGATGGAATACTATGAAACAATCGTAGGATAAGGAATTGTATTCTAAAGGTTAAACGAAGTACAAAATATCAGAGAGGATTTGAAGGCTACATCGGTTGAGTTGTGAAACGTGGCTCAAATGATGAAGAAACTTTACCTTATTTATACGGTCTTCCGATGAAAAGTGAAGGATGAGGTACTTTTTAGATGCTAGGTGCAGCGTAAAAAAAAAAACTTCAAAGGAAAAAGAATATTTAGTGCTAAAGTACCTATGATGAAAAATGTAGGAAAAGATATTGGTATTTTTATTTGATCCAATTAGTATGCCATGGCGAGGTCTATCAATTTTTTCATGATGAGTCTTTAAACATGGAGAATATATTCTCTTAAGGAATTGTAATATTGAAACTATTAGAATTGCCAAAAAAAGCGTGAATGGTATTACAATAAGATGATTAAAACATTTAAGTACTGACACGCTAACCAAAGCTTTAATACTAGACTAAGCGCCTATTTTATCAAAGCTTTAGCTTGTTTATCAGCTGCACTAGTATTTTGCGATTTATGATGCTTAAATTAATATTTAAAACATTTGACTAATACCAATCACGAAAAAGAACAGCACAAACCAAAAACCATCAATTATAAGGTTCTTAACAGTTACTTTCAAGCTTCTGACAATGGCCTCAATATTTTTCACCGTTTCTTTAGGTGTAGTATTGATAAAACTACATGCCGGAATCCGGATGTAGTAAATCGTTTTTAAAAATTGCATCGCTCTTCTAAATCTACAATGCTTGTCGATGCGAAATGGGTTATTAATCGGTGTCAATCTCAATATGGGAGTTTTACACGGGAAATGGCTAAATCAATAGATTTTTCCATCCACCATTCCAGCATCGAAGTAATTCCGATAGCTTTAGGCCGTAATACAGTTGTACGCTTCAACAGGTCTTTTTTTAAAGAGACAATTGTCTATTCTCATTTTATGCTGTTTGCAGAGTTCTACTCCGTAGGTTGTCAAAGGCATTTTTATGATCAATATAACTTAGTTCTTTATTACATTCTAAACATTTCATTAAGTTGTTAAATAGGTATTCCGATATTATACCGTAACTTTTTAAGAATAGTATATGAAGCTTAAAATTTTAGACGAATGACATGTCTTTAAAGATGAACAGCACTCCATAATGCCGTTCATCTATAGATTTTTATTCATTTTTTTCTTGGCAAGATTCAAATGCTTTTTCATTTGTTCCTTTTATACTTTACCTACAAATCAATCTTTTGGGCTATGACGAAACAGATTATTAATACTTCATGCTGGTGTTTTCGCTGGTGCGTTGCAAGCAGCACGAAGAGAAATCAGCGTTAGCTTTAAAAAACACACTCGAAGGCTCCAGTTTTATCTTTAAAAAGCGAACATAGATTAGCTAGTTTGCTTTAGAATGTATGCAAGTAGAATACCCCATAAAGCTCAATCAATCAACTTAACGATGCTACTCACATAGCTTACGCCAAAGAATTTACATCCTGCCATTTTATGGGTGTTATGATTGGCATTCTTCCGTTCATGGACATTGGTCTTTGTGGCGTTGTTAAGGCAATTCCTAGTTTGCATAGCGCTGCCAACAATTCGTCAAAAATTGACTGAAAAGATGTCAGAAGCACACATCTTACAAGAAAGTAGCCTATTTTAAAATGGAAGCAACAATACTTTTGAACGTACCTATGGTTGGGCATGGATTTTAAAATTAGCCGAAAACTCATACGTGGATGATCCTCTAGCTAGAATTTAGAGGTAAATTTACAGCCCCTACAGACTATATCGATAAATGCCTACAGTAGTGTTCCTTCCTAAATTAAATTACCCCTATTCGGGTTGGGGAACATACCAATACAGCATTTGGTTGCGATTGCGCTAAGATTATGCTGAGAGCATAAATGATCAGGAGTTTTACCAGGTGATCAAAACAAATGCATTGCGATTTATGCTCTTGATGCAGCTGTCCTCTAGATTGGGAGCCAGCGGAAATTTGACTTTTTATCTCCCTGCTTAAAAGAAGCTATTTAATGCGAAGTTTATTACGCTCCCTGAAGCGTTTAAAATTTGTTGATGCTTTTTTACCCGAATTAACAAATCCAGAATAACAGTTACAACCAGGAGAGTTTCCGACAGAACCGATGGTTAAAATTGGTACATTTTTAGGACGGATTAAATTTTGCAGGGCTTGGTCTTTGTATGCATTGCGAATGCAATTACCAGAGTATACTCAGTTTAAAAAAATATAAGCTGCGAACATATTCCTATTTCACTACCTTAACATTGTCGATGGCAAAACTATAGCGGTACGCACTGGTAGAAGTTTTGCATTACATGCGTTAAACACACAGTAAATAAAATTGTTAAAAAACTAGGTCCTGGAGTTTTAGTAGCCGCCGCTTTTATAGTCCGGGACAGTACGCCTGCACCTTGGCAGGGGCAAAAATTGGCTACGCCTTACTTTGGCGATGCTACTTCTATATAGCCACCGTAGTGTTGCAAGAAATGCCAGCACGACTGGGCATTTAAAGTCAGCAAGGATTAGCCGATGTCATAAATCTGGAACTAAAAAAACACCCTGGTAAAATTATACCATTATTGCGATTATTTTAGGGGCTATGTCATAGTAATTGCCAGCCTAGAAGCGTAATCATCGGCAACTGTCGCGCAGCGTTCGCGACCGACTTAGAAGCAATAGATCTTCCTGTGAAGCATAGAATACACCTAATGAATTCTACCCTTAGTATCGGATTATTGCTTTTGTCGTAATTATTGTAACTTTGTGAGAATCTTAGAATGGGGATGTACTTTGAAGAACTTCCTTAGTTTCTTTTATTTAATTTGAGTTTATGCCTTTTTAATAAACTGCCATAATTACCAAGCCAGAATCGGAGCAATTTTTCAAGGCTTATTTGTGCCATTCAGTTCCATGAACAAATATTTTAACCATTTATGCTTTTGGTGGGTACAACCGTGCGTACCTATAATTTGTTCTGCACGGCTCTTTGGTTAGTGAAAAAAGGACGAAGTCTGACCTAAAACCTGCAACGCTGGGAACGCTAGTGTTCTATTACCTTAGGCGGTTTAGTTTCTTATGGGAATATCGTAGCAGCCACTACCATCCCCAAAAAAACATCAACAGTGTGCTTAATTTAGCTATGTTTAGAACCTTTGTATTGGAGTGCAGCTAAATATGTATTGGAATTGGACTTTGCTGCGGTATTTACTTCTTCCCATTACGCACCCTAGCCGCTGCCTTATGTTGTTAATGTTGTTTTGGATTGGAAAGCCACCTTAACCGAATTGCGTTCCAAAATGGTTTGGATGTGATCATAGGTTTAGGGCGTTTTTTCCTATCTTTGCATAAAAACCCAAGAAATTATAAAATTTTGCCGCAAATAGCAACGGAATTTTATTACCTTATTGCTATTTTTTTATTATGGTTTGTCAATCGAAAATCGGTCTTAGGAAGCGTATAAAAATAATATAATCTCAAAAACAGTGTAGGGCATCTTTAATTATTATTATAAACCTTTAATTTTAGCCATAAAAAACTATAGAACCGTCTTAGGATATTCAGATGTATAAGATTCCAGATTGATATCAATGCAGATCTAGCGAAGTGAGAAGAACGAAGGGCAATTAATCCTTTTTTATCGCGTCTTTGTTAACATCGCTGTCGTGAGAAGTTCATGCTGGTGATGATAATTCCATATGCGAAAAGACTTATCTCATGCTGAACGAACCCACCCGTAAAAAATTGGCCAAACGTACACTTCCCCCTTCAACTTATCCTGACACTAAAAATAACTTTGGTAAGCTTCAATTTGCATAAATGACCCAAAGTGGTCTATTAATTGGAAAGTTTAACACAAGTTCAAATTTCGTAATTTTAAAAACACTTGTGATCTAAGAAAAAGCTAAGATGTATCTAATCATAAAAATCGTTCTCATGGTGCTTCCTTATGGTTACAATATGTAGCAAAAAATGCCGACTTGGCTAAGAATTTTTCTAAAAAGCTATATTTCATCCTTTAAAAAAGGAATTAAAAATTGTATTGTTCCTATGCTTCCTGAGATTGCAAAAGTGCGTTAAAAAGAAAGAATTCACCCTAGTTTATGAAGCTTTTGTAGATCGAAACTACAAGGATGATTTAAGTTTAGTTTCCGCAGAAAATAATCGATACTTGAAAACCCACCTGAAAATTTAAGCACAGCTTTTAAGTATTGTAGCAAGGGACCATCAGCTCCAACAATTTACGGGTAAATTCGTTTTAAAAAATAAATGCAGAAACCTTTTGTATCATGCATACTGATGCTGCTCTTGAAAATTTTAACCGTATCTTCATAGGAATGTTTCAAACCATTCAAAATTAGTATAAAATAGCTGAAAAAATATCCCATTTTCTATCCGACCCTTTGCGTGTACATGCTGTTTTAATTGAATGCGCCTGAAAAAGTTGAAGAAGCTATTCTCAATGATTATCTTATCTTTTATAGCGCATTTAAGACAAAAACTGTCTAAAAAGAAGCAATTGAATGTGGTGCCAAGCATAAACTTCCACTTGACCCTAATTTTGCGTATGATACTATTGATTTTGATACTTTTAAAGCACATCTAGAAGCCTTGGTATGCTGAAAAAAAAATTTCAATGGCGTTCAAACTTACCTATGGCGATTTCAGTATGTTGTATGATGAGAGTTTGGAATTGATCTTGAAAAGTAGCCCAAGGTTAAACTTAAGCGTGCAGCCACTTATTGAAAAACATACAACAAATGTATACACGGGTTTATTGTATAGGTTTTTTACCGGGTTTATGTATTGGAGGTATACCAAAAGATTTAGAAATTCCCCGAAGGCATCACCACGAGCAAAAAAGTATTAAAAGGGCAGTAGCTTGCAGAAAACAAACAAGTATTTATCTCACAAGAATCTCAGGAGGATGGGAATATATTGGGCAATTCATCAGTTGCCTTATTTTTGATCCTAAAAAAGATACCCCATGTTTGGTCAAAGTAGGCGATAAAGTACCAATCTACTCTATCTCAAAAGCAGAATATGATTTGCCACAAAATGAGCCGAAGTAGGAATTGATCAAAATGGAAAAATTAAAAATCGATGCTTTTAAAAGTTTTAAATCGGGTTTTTATACTACAATTCAAGATATTGCAGGTGTGGCCTGAGGGACAAGGGTGTCGATTTCCGGAATTATGGATATAGAAAGCGTGTTTAAATTAAACGCTCTTTAGAAAAACCAAGAAGATGCTCCGTTTTAAGAAAATAACGATGACAGACCCACTTAGAGTTTGAAGAAGATACCTTTATTTACCCTTGGGGTGCGCGAATTTTCCATGACCTTAAATAATGAAAACATTAGAAAATTTCAGTGATAAAATTAAGTCCGTGATATTCCTCTTACGACATTAAAAAAATGTTTAGAGATATTTAGCGATAAAAGTGCTTTTACCTCCAAAAAAAAAGTATTACAAAGTAGATCGTTACTACCCATTCCAAATAAAAAAAAACCCTAAAGGCTTATCCAAAGAAGAGCAGAAATTACCCTATTGAAAAAACTTACTGTTTTTAAACCTAAATTATCAGAAATGAAAGGTGATGATGATTTGGATGAAATTATGTTACTTGTTGGAAAAGGCCAGAGTTTACTATGCTTTCTGATAGGCAATGGAGCATCTTTTTTTTAAGGAATTTAGACGTGCGAATGAAAACAATCGATGCTTTCAGTTGAATGGAATCCAATAAAGGGACATAAGTTCTATGCTTAACCTCAAGCAACATTGCCCGGTACCGTTCATTACACCCAATGGAAAACTAATTATTTTAATGAAGACGACAAACGACAGGGCGGTTACCCAAGAATTTTACAACTCACCGATAAAGCATTCTGTGCTAGCCACAGAAAAAAGCAGGAGACCTTGTTTTGTTTAAACTATTTAAAACAGGTTTTTAATTCATTTTTCGCATTTTTTAAGGCAAGGTATATGGGTAACGTAGCGGAATATCTAACCAAGTTTCCTTTTTAACGATGGCTTTCGAATGGGAAATAAGCGAAGAAGTTTCTTCCGTGGTAGCCCCAATTCCACTAGGTCCAACGCCACCAAAAAGGCAACTTTTTATTCGTATTGTGGATGATGGTATCATGTTATAGCCCCCCACCAAAACTGTATTTTTTAAGTAATTTATTTGGGAAATCTTGTATTACTGAAGATATAACGTCGGCTAGAGGCTACCGTAACTCGAAATATAACTATGAAGGTCTTCTTTCATTTTTCATAACTAAGAAAAGGAAGAAATAGGACCAAAATCTCATTTTCATTAATAGGCTATCTCGTTTAGGTTCATCAACCAAGTTGGGTCCAGATTAATTATCAGCATCATTTTTTTTTTACCCCCAAAAAGGATGCTTCGCCTGCTAACCATTTCTTACTAATCCCTGGTAATGATTTTTACTAACCTTCTCGCATAATCCGAAGATGCCTCAATATGTTCCCCATAAAAATTGGAGTGAATCGCTTTTTTCAAACGCTTCAATAAGTTCACTTTTAACCGAAGTATGCACCAAAATATAATCGGTTTTCGAACATGGTTTGCCCGGCATTTAAAAACTTACCCCAAACAAATACGTTTGGCCGCCACAATCGATAGCAGCTGTTATTATCCACAATATCGGATTTTTTACACCAAGCTCTAAAGTTACTGGCGTTTAAATGATTTTGCCGACACTTTCATAGGACAATTTGACCAACGCAACGTGTGCTTCCTGCTTAAAGAAAAATATAATCCCATTTTTGAGTCTAATATTCTTGTGAGGTTTCCAAACACCACCTCAACAAACGCTTACATAATCTTCTGGAAAAACCTTTGCAATTAATTCAGCGAACAATTTTAGAAGTATTGGTAAATTTTCAGAAGCTTAATCACGACCAGTATTTCCTGCGGCAAAGCTCCATTAAAGGTGGCGATGCTAATTGAAATGATAATTCCAAAGGTCTAAATGAAAAACAGTTGCCGTAAGGTTCCCTATAGATATAATCGAAGACCAATTTAATAAGTACCGATATTCTTTTTGTTAGCCCAGTATTGAAGTTTACGAATAGCGCTTTTAATTCGCCATCACAAAACTGCGTCTCTGCCGCTAATTGTTTCAAACTTAGCTTTAAATTCAGCGATATAAGGGCATCACCAAATAGCATCTTCTTGAATTCTATTTTCCGTTAATAGTTTTTTTAGATAGCTTTCGGAAGGAATTTCCTTCGTTTGCCTGGTTTAAAAAAAGTGTTGTGCTTGATGTAATAATTGTTTCATCTTCAAAAATAATTTAAAAATGGATACATTTTTTGCCTTCATAAGATATTCTATAGCCTTCAAAAAACTACTAGAAAATCATTAAAAAAACACACAAGTATCACAAGTATCACATTACAGAGATACAACTTTTTTAGGTTGTTCGAGCGCTTTATGAGGCTTAAAAAAATGTTTTAAAAGTATGACTATCTAACAAATGGCGCGTATTTATTCGTTGAATAACAAATAAGTTACGTCGTTTTAATGAAAATTGGATTTGACTAGTATCTTTTTGTTAAAAAATTAGTAATTTAAACAATTACCTTTGAAATATAGAGATATGAAGAGAACACGAATATAGAACATTATAATTGAATGAATTAAATAATATAGCAAAACCTTACTCAAGACCCTACGCAACCAGCTGCAAAAGCTATGTTATTATGTATTTGTTTAAGGATGAAGATTTTGAGAAACAATTTATTGGG
>Ga0163217_1036045_pt1 | contig 14048 bp, 14 predicted proteins | sample SynspAceP_FD_185933 | JGI IMG/M metagenome (GOLD analysis project Ga0163217, IMG submission 185933) | Saline lake microbial communities from Ace Lake in Antarctica - Synechococcus sp. Ace-P (PacBio error correction) | ecosystem: Environmental > Aquatic > Non-marine Saline and Alkaline > Saline ... | reverse complement strand
TGCCGCCGCGGAAGCCGGCTCCCTTTACCCATGCGGCAGAGAAACTGCATCTGTTCGCAGTCCGCCATTTCAAACAGGTATCAGCCTTGAGATGAGATATTGTGCGCCAAGCTTTTTCACCGCCACGCCGTGGCCTGATCCTGTCCGCAGCAAGGGGCGAGATCCATCTACAGCACCCATCGTTAAGTGTGATGAAGCTGAAATCGGTGAGGAACGTCCGACCGAAACCCGTGACACGGCCCTCAGGTTTAAATGCGCGTCACCACCACGGTTGGTTTTAGGCCAGGGATGGCTGACCGAATAGTTGCATGACCAGTCCAACAACCACTCCATCCCGACGTTTCAGGTGCAACTGCTGACTCCATAAATAAAGAACTCGACGTCAACCATCGCCGGCAGGCGCAGTTGCAGCACGCAACCGCCAGGGAACCCTCATCAACGACGCCTGTTCACGCGTCACATGCATTTACGCGTCGCCAACCTGATCTGGCGCGCCACGGGGAACCCAAACCATCGAAGATCTGGACAATCATCGAATCATCACATTCGCGCAACATCGCTTCCGGGCCTTTACCTATACCGATGTGAACTGGCTTGAAAACTGCTGGAAGCGGACACAGGAAAACCGGGCTCGCCCAGCTGCCCAATATAAGGAATCAACAATTGTGCGCCTTCTCCGCATCCGGCGCACCGGGCGACCGTTCAATGGCGCCGGAATTTCTCTGCTGCCCGATTTACATGATCAATCGTGATCTGGCGGCTGGTGCAGCTCAATTCTTCCCGCCGACCATATCCGAATTCGACACCTATTCTGCTATCCGAAGAAATGAAAAACGCGGCTAAACTCAAGGCCTTCCGTGATTTTCTGTCAGCAAGGCCGGAACTGGTAGTTTTTGACGGCGCTGACGGTTGGCTTCGGTGCGGATCAAGCACAGAATCCGGTTCACGAATTTTGACATCACGCCTTTTTGCCTTATTTTTGAGCAAAAAAAGTAGCCATGCAGTACTTCACCATGGCTGACAAGAACATCCTTTGCCTTGCCTACTTGCGTTAATTAAGCACACGTGATCGACTACAGCTGGTGCATTCCTTTGGCGGCCTACTCCACTCCCAGTGGCCGCCGCATGAGGCTGTTCCCCCATCTCGGAGGTTTTTTACAGCTTCCATTACCTATTGGGCCGAGTGCGAAGGCAATCCTCCGTGGTCCCATTTTTTTGTCCAGTCATCTCAGACTCCTCCGTACTCCCACCTCTATCGATAGAGTGCCCCCACACGTATTCCTTACCAATCAGCATCATCAGGGCATGGCCGGGTGGATGCCGCGATCCAGGCAGTTTCCCGTCTCCATACCGGCAACGACAAATTCCGACTTGCAGCATGTAGGAGCAGCAGCAAAAGCACGATCGCGCGGGGGGCGCTCAGCCCCATACCGGCTGATTCCGAGCCAGCTACTAGAAAGCGAGCCCGATGAATCGGATTATACAGAAACCCGCCAAAACATACCCATGCGGGCCCAATCCACTCTATAGTTCCGAAACCGCAAAGCCGGCAAAGATAGACCTGGCCATCAATCCTCCTTGCGATGAGCCACTGCTCAACGGCGCAGGTCTATACACTGACGTTCGCGCTCCGGACCCTCACGCTTCAGCCTTTCGCTGTCACAATCGCCATGCTTTGTGAAGCACGGCGAACAGCCTGCCGCATCTCAGACACCCGAGCTGCTCAAGGGTTCCCGCCGCCTGATCCGAATTAGGCGTGTGAACGGCTCGGCCTCCGAGAAAAGGCCACCAGTTGTCATTCGCATATTGCCAACTCTCCTCTGCCATAGATAGCGCACTTTCCATCAGCTCACGAAAAACGGGCACGAAGGGTTGGCTCACAAGCAGTCACCATGGGCAACTTTTACTATCGGGCAAAACCGGGCCTGACACGGGTGACACGCCGAGCTATGGCTCTGGCCCAGCTGCTCTTCATCGTGATCCCTAGAAGCCTCAGTTGACATTAACGGGCACGAAAGGCCAGGCACATCGTCGCAGCTTCGCTCGTCTGGCCAAGCTTGCACCCATGAGTCTCACGCGACATCTGGCAAAATAGGCCATTCATGACGAATCACATCCGGATCGCCCGAGGATTTTAGTGACCTTCTAATGCTCCACCGCTTGACCACGTCCTGGGCAAACTCAGCTTGCTATGCCCCGCACCGGGACCGACAGAAATACCCCTTGCCCGGGACCAGAGAGATTGACCTGTACCGCTCTTCTCTCTGGGGGGGGACGGCAGCTTCAGCCGCTGTTCGGCGTCACACGGATCTGCCCTTGATCGTTGTCCGGTTCTGCGGCTCTCCTCGGTGATTTTGTGATCAGAGCATTGTGTCCCTCGCGCCTGCGAAATTCTAAATGTTGCCCCAGCATTCAGGATGCAAGCACCAAGGGCTTTGGCCGGCAGGCAATGGTGTTCTCGTCATCATCGGCAGCACAAGCGTGCCCCAGTTGCGGTATCGCGGCGGGATGACTGCATGGACGATCAGATTCGACGCCGGAGGCTGCCTGACATCACATCGTCCGGTTCATGGCATCGCCGCCGACCCAATCATACTGCGCGTGTCTTGATGGGCGTTTGTGCGGCATTGCGGTGCATCGCCCCGCACCAATGTAGCACGCTGCCAGCAGGCTTTTCGGCACCACCGCGCCTTCCGCCACCGCCGGTAGGTTGCCGCACGCCACCGAGCCGCCCCATTCTCTGGTCTTCAGCCGAGCATGGCAATCATATTTGTCATGTCACTTGGTCTATTGTCTGATCCTCCAATCGGATTTCGACAGGATTCAATATGATTTGCAAATCATGCTAAACGGAATTGCCCGCATTATTATTGAGTTGCTTACAATATGCATGGCCAATTCGCTTTCTCTCGGCTGGATCACTACGCGACCTTTCTTGCCATCTGGACGAGGATCGCAGTCCGCGCTGCCCGTGCCCTGGGGCTGACCACCCACCATCGCCCGCAACCTCGACGCGCTGGGAACGGGTGCCGCCGAAAGCCGCTGTTCCTCCGTTCCTATCGGGGCCTTGTTGCCCACGGAGACAAGGCGCTTGAGCATGCGGCACCTATTGCCGAGGACCATGGCCGCCAGTGCTGCTGCTCTGGCGCGCGCAGCATTCAGGTACAGATGGCGAACGCCCGGGGAAGGAATACAGTGCGCATTCAGCGTCCAGCGAGGTATAATTTCGGGATCGAAGTGCTTGGCCGCGATCGCTGACACCGGCTTCATAGAGTAGCGCTCTATCCGGCGTCTCTGCTAATGAGGCTCTCGCTCTCTGATGCCATTCGAGGACCTTCTCAAGCAGCAGGCCGACATCGCCGTGCGTATGTTAGACCAACTCAAAGGTGCAATGGTTCAGCCGGCAAGATCGGCGGCATCCCGATTGGCCTTGTTTGCCCACAAGCGTTACCTTGAGCGGCATGGACACCAAAGCACCAATCGCGGGATTTACCGCGCACCGGCTGATCGCTTTGATCGCCAGCTCCGCCTATGTTCGCGCGACATGGCAAAACAAATATCTGACATTCAAGACATACGCTTCGATTTCCGCCCGATAGCCAAACGTTGCACAACTGGCCATGCATTCCGGGCAGGGTGGTGGCATCGGCATTGTGTCAGTCGGGCTGCCGCCCGTGACCCGGATCTGGTCTCGGTGGGTTGCCGGCGAAATTGACCTTTGGAAGGATGACCTCTGGTCATGCACGAAAATCTCCGGATGGTTCCAACCGCTGCCCGGGCTTGCATTTTGATTTGCCCTGACTGAGGGCTCTGCTCAAAATACTTGCGGCTACGCTCGAAAGAGGCTTGAACACCTGACGCGTTCTTCTCCCGTGCCTTGAACAAACCGTTACCTGACGCCACCGTTGTAGTATCCGGACAAGGAACACTGCATGCGCAGCAAGCAAACACATCGTTGAGGGAATATCTGGTGGCCGGCGCGCGCGTCTTGGGCGATCGCAACGCCAATCGCCAGGCTGGCAACCTTTGCGCGGGACCGGCCTGTTGCGTCATGCCGTCCGGCTGCTAGGGGCAATCGTGATGACGCTCATGATGCCGTCCAGACGCATGGATCGAATGTCATTTCAAGGGATTGCCCCGCCTGCGGCGACGACCGGGCATTTTCCAGCCTGGCCTACCGGATCGTGGACCGGCGGGCGGGCGCGCATCTGTCAAAAGCAGTGATCAACACCGGCATCAAATCAACGACGCCGTGAACCCGATGACATCGCATAGCGGAAACAGCATGATGGCCGCCGATGCCCGTGCAAGTCGTCAGGCCATAAAACGGCTTCCGCCTTCCGCAGGCCGCCTCGCTATTTCACTGTTTTTACCTTGAGGAGATGAGTGTGGCCGAGTTGCCATTTGCTCTGACGTGCCCCGGGACCATCAAGACCCGCCTGATGCATGGCCAGATTGAAACTGAACAAGCCCTGAAGGAGACCTCCGTGAGTAAACTCGACCAGTTGATAGAAAGAAGCACTCTCGACGGACAAGAGATGTGCGCGAAAAACCGGAAACGGGCTGGTTTGCGCTCGGCGGCCAGCAGTTTACCGGCAAGCTCGGCTGGGTGTCACGGGTTCATCATTGATCGCACAGACTGCCTGTTCCTGGCGGCGTCTGGACGGCTGGCACTCTTCACCGCAAGCGAGCTGCTGTCAGCGCTGAAGTGGGCCGTCCTCGCCACGCTAGATGATTGTCGCAACCATCCTCAGAACAAGCCTGATGCCGCAATGCAGGCGGACCGGGATCTTGCGGGGGAGCTCAAGCGCGTGGAACTGATTGATCGCCCAACAAGAACCGGTTGATCCCTGCCATCGCTGTCCTGGGTTTGTTCGCGGACAGGCAATATCTCCACTGTAATGCTTCAAAGGCCGCGCAGACACCTGTTCCGTTCTATTCCTGTCCGGACTGATCCACCATCCCCCCGGCGCCGTACACTCAAACAGTAGGAAGATGCGATGGAACTTTGGCGCCGCTTTGCTTTCGTTGTCGTGCGGTCGTTCATGCTCACGGGGTCTTAAATGCGCATCACCATGATTACTTCAACCAGGACGGGCGCACCTTCGTGGGCATGACGCAAAACAGTTCGGCAAACATGGCGTCAGCCAAACTGTCGCGAACGGCCGCTTACTGTGTGGTGCGCTGGTATCAGGCAAGGGATCTCGGTCAAAACCCTTCAATGAGGTCCGGATTGACAAAGACACCGACACCATTGTAGCCGGTTGGCGGTGATGGCACGATTCGGCCGCAGGCAGGCGCATGTTTACAATCCCGCAAGATTCCTTGGTGTCTGCCGCTGGGCACACATGGAAACATGTTTGGCGCGCAGCCTCAGCATTTCCGCTCGATCCATACCGAAGCGCTCGACGCGCTGCTGAGCGCACGAGCGATCGCTGATATCCGCCACGCCAATGACCTCCCTATGTGCCATTCAGTGTTTAGTCGGCCTGCACGCTCCGCCTGGGCACAGCGATCGAGGCTGGACACCTCGACGCGCTTCCGGCAAAATTTTCACTTCGACGATCAAGACCCTTGCCGGGGTCACCTCCATTCCGGCCACGCTTCGGTGCGAAAATCGATAGCGAAATCGGGCGGACCGACAGATATAGCTTCCGCCGTCTCCGTATCCAACCCAATTTTTCGGGGGATACGGCCGCTGGCTATGGCACACTCTCGATGGAGGGCGTTCTGGGCGTCTATCAGTCCCGCGCCTTCGAAACCTGGCACCGTCTTCCGGATGACGTTGCGGCGCCGGCCCTTGGCAAGCTCAGGAAGACCCTGACATGAGCGTCGATCGGGCGCACTAAGGTCACGTTGAGGTTCCCGAACGCACGGGGCGCGGATCGAAAGCCGCGATTGATGGCGGAGATCATCCCGCTGGAAGCAAGAGATTGAATGCGTCTGCCATCCGGCGCATTTGCGCACACTTGTTCCCAAACCTATGCAGAGCCAATGCCGGGAAACAGGCACCCCTGATCGAATTGGGCATCGCATAGATGGCACATCGTCCAGAAAGGCTACTCCTTCATGACCCGAGCATTCAACCCATCGGCTGGCCCCGCCCGGAGCAACATTTGCGACGCTGAGGTTGTACTATGATCCGGCGGGTTTTCTCAAGGCCTGGGCGGAACCGCAGCCTTTATCCTGCTTCATCGATTGCTGTTGGCTCGCCTCGTCGCCAAAGGTTTACGCCCGCCAGCTTTTTCGGCGGACTCTGATGCTGGTTTCGCCGCGCCGTCGATCCAGCACTGTTCACGTGATGCTATTCGGCTGTGCGTCGTATTGCTGGCGTCTGCGCGGCTTCCGCACCGGGCCATTTACAGGACGCGCTGCTGCTCGGCGATTCTGGGCTTTGCCGCTACGGAACCTACGACATCACCAATCTGGCGACCTGAAAAAACTGGCCGCTGTATGAGCGTCGTCGACATGGGCGTGGGGGAACAGTCTGACGAGCAGCAGCCTCCGCAACGGGACTTACTTTGGCTGCCTTGCGCTGGACCTGAAAATGGAAACGACCGCCCCAAGGACAGGGCGTGTCGTAAAGGTTGACCTGAGGGTGTCTCCACGCCCCCGGCACATTGATCAGCGCAGGGTGCGCAGAACCGCTGGCATCCCGGTTGCAGGCTTCTTCCAAGCCAATTCCTCCGACGGGCGTAGGAAATGCGGAAGTTGGGGCCCTGGCCAAAAGGCCGGAACGTGCACGACGGCCACGCCTTCGGTTTCCAGCAGTCGGTGACAAAACTCCTCGTCAGTCTCTATCACCTTGGCCGATGGAGGGCGGTTCTTGCCGATTCAGGTCCGCACAGAGGATTAGGGACGTAGAAGGCGCCCTCTGGTGTAGGGCACTTGAATTGCCTTTGCCTGAGTTGAGCATCCGCAGGACCACCAGATCACGGCGGGCCGCGGAAGATTTCCTGGTTTTTCGGAATGAAATCCTGCGTGCCATTGAGCGCCTCGAGCGCTGCCACTGCGCAATCGGAACAGGCGCCGGAGGGTCTGCTGGCCCTGATCATGTCCATTCGCCTTGATCAGTCAAGCGGGCCGGCGGCATAGCCGCATACGCCAGCCGTCATCGCATAGGCCTTTCGACCACGCCGTTCATGGTCAGTGTGCGGTCTTCAGCGCGGGCTCGATTCTGGGCAGGCGTGGTGAAGACGAGAATTTCGCATAGGCAGGTGTTCATACATGTCGTCCGCAAAGGATCCAGGACATGCGGATTGGCGCATAGCACATCCGTCAGCGCCCTTGAGCTCGGGCTTCCGTATAGGCAGCACCGAGGGGTTGGACGGAGAGTTGAACATCAGCCCACTTGGTTCGGCGTAATCGCAGCTTCCAGATCCGGCACGCAGGAGTTTAAGCCGGTTCTCGATGGTGGTCGGAACAAAGACCGGACGTTCCACCGCAGGATCCACCATTTCACGGATAGGCGTGACCCAATAGGCGCAGGATGATGACTTTCGTCGCCGGCGGTTCAGCGTCGCCTGAAAGGCGTTGGAACAGGATCTGCTTACCGACCGTGCCGACATTCGTTGCTGCCAGTATGAATCGAGATTGTTTCTCGCGCTTCGAACTTTGCGGCGATCGCCTTGCGCAGCTCGGGGATGCCGGAAACGCGTGTATTGGTCTCCGCGGCGATTGATTCGCGTCGATCGGCCGCAGCCTTGATGTTGTCGGGCGTGTGAAATCCGGTTCGTCCGGCACCAAGCCGATGCGGTCGCGGCCCTGGGCTTTGAGTTCCCGCGCTTTTGGGCGACGGCGATGGTGCGGAACGGCTTGACCGGGAAAGGGCGTTGGCGAGAAAGGCCATGGGATTGCGCTCCGGTGCTATGGACGTGATGCCAAATGGCGCGGCGCCCGCGCCCGGTCGCCTTTCTATGTCGCAACCCAGGCTGTGATGCAAGCCGCCAGCTTAAGCTTGTAACGGTTGATAACCTTGAGAAAGATTTGACGTTTAACAGGCTTAAAGCCGACACAGAACGAAAATTCGGAGTCCAGGACCCCAGACATGATGGCCGGGCAACGCGAATCGCATTTTGCAAGATGACGGGGTTTTTACACAACCTCCTACGGCCCGTTTTGTGCTGGTTCAGCCTGTTCAGCGATTTTCAGCCAAAACGATCAGGGTCACCTGACGGATCGAGGCGTTGAGGCCGCTTATACGCGCCCAGCAGACGAAACCCGTGTCGCCCTTTACCATATTCTTTTCGATGGTCGAGAAAACCGCGCGGTATGGTCGATACCCTGTGCGGAATTGCCAATCCCAACATGGGCAAACTCGGCCGCCACAAGGACGCGGCTGTTCATCAATTTCAATCCAGGCCTGTTTGACGGAAATCACCGACAATCGACGCGGAAGTCGATCGCATGGGTCGACGTTCACGTTGCGGGCGGGGGCTAGGCCGGGCCGCATTGTCTGTGAAATCACCAAACAGGCAGCGCAATGAGAAAATTCCAACGGCTGGTCGACCGGCTTTGCGCTCGCGCGCTTTCCAAGATCGGCGGTTGATGACTTACCGGCGAGACGTTTCAGATTCAAGCGGGTCAATGATCTCAAAACCCGACGCTGCTCAAGTTCGACGCAGGCCTGGTCCCGCCGCTTCACGAAACATCACTGGGCATGGGCCTGCTTCAAACTTGATGGTTCGACAATTCACCGAACGTGGCATCAACCGTGCTGTTCGAAGGGCTGAGGAAGACCACCAGGTCGAATTTCTTGCCAGGAGATCGGCGTTTCGTTGATGCAGGGCTATTGCGCTGCACGGCCGGAAAATCGTTGCCCAAAACGTTTGATGACCGTTTCCCGAGCCTGACATTAACCCAGGTCGGCGACCTTGTTCATCACCTATGACACTGCGGTACGGGTCACCCGTGGTTGCGCTTCACGCGACGCGATTTCACGCCACGCGACTGTTGCTCCGCGGCGCACGGCAGCCTTCGGAAGCGCACCGTTTAACCGCAAACAATTCTTGACACGACAAAAGTCCGGCACGGCCACCATCCGGACCGATTGGAGAAACGCGTTTCCGACGGTTTAGATGATCCCCAACAGCACAGAAACGGGAAAACATTCATGACTTCCGAAGACGACTTTCCTGCTCCTAAGCCGCCCGCCGGGCAACTGTCAAAGCCATGAGGGAATTTGCCCTGATGTCGGTTGATGGGCTGTCTGATCCTGTTGTCAGTGCTGGTGATTCAAGGCTCGAGCGAACGCGACTGCCATGCTTGACCGGCAAATCAAGGCCTGTCAGCCAGATCGATTCACAGGCAAACGTCAGTCGACAAGGCCCACCAGCCAGATCCACCGATGCCTACCAGCGCTGCGCATCCAATTGGAGGCGCAAAAAGATCGCGGTAACACCCTGAATTGATGCATGTCGCGTTCAAGTGAATCATTTGAACTCCAACATGCGTTAGCCCGAAGCACCCGGCTTGCTGAAGGCTTCCGCAGCGCGCGGAAGATCGCCAAGCGCTGCATTCCGGATTGGTCAACCCGAGACAAACCACCGGCACGCCGTTGCTCCCGCTTATCACCAGTGAGGCGCACGTGATCCACCCGGAAAGCCGTGGGCAATGACAACGGTCACCGCCGGATACGGTCACAATTACCGGTCACGTGCGGAAAACCGGAGGACTTCCCAGATGGGCGCCGCGGAAGCGTCAGCCGCGTGTCGACAACGAAGCCGGGCATAGGCAAAATGCAACGGAACGATGATCACCAGAACCATCAGCTACCCGGGCCAGAGCCCCTCTCCCCTGTCCGTTGAGATAAAAGTACCCGCCCACAAGAGCCACCATAACCGGCAGCCCACACCCAGTCCTGGAAGAAACAACGCTCAAGGCGGCTGGGCCCTGCCACACAAAACGCGGCTTTTGGTGGCCGTCCGGAAGCAGAATGCGAAGCTTGATATGCGAATCAGCACTGTCCATGACGGTCGAGTTTAACCTGGAATTTTTGCCCACGTCACCGGCATGCTTGTCACATGAGGGTTTTCCTGCGGCCTTTGAAGCACCATATACTGGTCAATAGCGCAACACGGACCGCAACCGATGCGACAATGGCAAAAGACCCTGAATCGGAAAAACGCAACAACCATTGAAAACACTCATCGGTTCCTCTCGCAGCCTTGTTGGCTGGCCTCCGCCGCGAGCGCAAGCTGCCGACGGAAAACCAATTGCCCACCCAGAAGTCCAGCCTCTGAAGTGGAAGTGCATCGCCACCGGCCTCAATCATCCATGGGCGTCGAACCGCTGCCAGACGTGAACTCCTCGTCACCGGAACGCTCCGGCGCGCTGCGGCATGGTGCGCGAGGGGACGATTATCTGCGCCAATTTTCGGGGGTACCGGAAATCACGGTCGCCCGTCAGGTGCGGACTTGCTCGGACGTTGCAGACGGCCCGTTGATTTCGCAGAAAGCGCGACATAATCTTCATCAGCTACACAACCGCAGCGCCGATGGCTGGCACCGCTATCGCCCGCGCCCCCGCCTGTTCGGAAAACGGAACCGCCTGTGTCCGATGTCCGAAGAGATCTTCCGGATGACCGGTCTTTTACCGGAGTTGGCAGGGCATCGCTCACGCATCGCGGTCTGCACCGGACGGAAACCGCTGTTCTTTAGGCATCGGAGACCGCGGCAGAGCGAGCGGCGCGCAAGGACTGTAGCGATGCATGCCGGCGGCCGTGCTCAGGAATTGACGCCAAATGGCGCGCTCCCGCAAGACAATTCCCTATTGCGGAGGTGTGGACTGGCTGTAGTCTGGTCGAAGGCCACCGTAAATCCGCAAGGTCTCGACATTTGATCCAGAGACCGGCGTTCTATAAACTCCGTTGACACGCACTGCCCCGCGGCGGCCGACGAACGTCAAACCGCCATGAGCCTGGCCGCAACTAGGGCTGGCCGAGATCTCATTGGAGCGTCATATCCGGGGCGGGAAATCGGCCGTCGCACCGCAGCTGATGGATTCGGAGCAAGCCGGGTCCATTACTGTGGAATCCAATCCGTAGCCCCCGCGGCAGGCCGCTATACGCGGCGACATGTTTCCCGGAATGGGATGGCGATCCTTCTGGTCGCAGCCCTCAAGTTCCAGATGCTGGTTTCGGCTTGACCTCGACACGGAAACGCTAAGTGCTGTCCGAAGAACGGCTGCTCAGGGCGTTTACGGGCGGATGCGATGTCCGCATTTGCGCCGATGGCGCGTTCTGGTGGTAACCGACGAGACAACGGCTCGATCCTGCGGATGTCACGCGCGCCGGACCGAGCGACTAATGCATATACTCGCGTTCAATGATCCTGAGAACGTTCTGAAATACTCTTCTGCTCTCTTCAACGTACATGCATCTCACGGATAAAGTGCCCTTTGCGCATTCCAATGGCATGGCGTGGCGCTGAAGGCAGCTTTCGCCTTGATAGAACCAAAAAAGGTTCTGGCCCATACCGCGCATACTTAATGGAGACCAACACCTGAAGGGCTGGGTCCTCCAATGTCAAGAACCATCATATTTGGTGCGTACATACTGCTGATTGGCTCGGGCAGTCGGGCTGCTTTTCGTCTTCAACACAGCGGCCGGAACCGCTTGCGGCGAGTCCCGGTCTGCTAAATATATAGTGGATTCACCGGATCATACTGATGCATCAGCCCTGCTCCGCGAGAGTGAGCGACGCCGGAGTGTGGCTGCGAGTGCCCAGGCATTCATGCAACACAGAACCAGATTTCGAGATCGCCCGCCCTCTTGATGATTGCCTGACTCTCCACTTAATCGCATGGCTGTCACCGGAGCAACGTGGCCTTTGGCCACTAGAATCATACTGGCCCGGCGCGCTCGATCGTGAGTTTCCGCTGCATCGGCGCGCTTTATGTCCCTCCTAACTCCATTGCTATCGAACGGATACAGAATTTCTCATCATCTGGATAATAATCCAGTGCGTGTACCATTAAATCGCATCGTCCTTGAATATGCGACCTACAGTCTCGTCCCAGTACTTACCACCTCTCTACGACAATCTACGGCAAGAACCGGGACGGCAGATCTGAGGGCATTTGTCCAGAAGCCTGGCAGGTGAAGACAAATCCCCCGCCAATAGCTTCGATGTGAGTGGCCGAGCACGAGGGGCGGGCCGAGAATTTGGTCAGACGACATGATTCGGCTTGAGGTCTTTTCTGATCCCTTGGAAACTGCGACAAGACTGGGTGCTTCCGGCCCTTAGCTTACCTCCCGTCACCTTAGCAAATGCTCACCGCATGCTTCGCGCATTGCGTCCATTAGTTCATTTCAACGCGTTGCTGAATGACGTCAATTGTCGCAGAAGCATGACAAACGAGATCAATTCTGCCTACACGGATATCGCCCTTTCAGGGTTCTCGCATCAGCAGCAATCAGCAAGTGATCCCGCCTAACCGTGGCTTTTTGTTAGTTAAGGTTGATCGATCGTGGTATAGAAAGCAGGCGCTTTTTGGGCAGTTTTCACCGTAAGCGCCCGCCGAAACCCAACTTGATTGGGCCGCAGAACTGGTCAGGGGCTTCGAGTGATGCGAGCCAATCGCGTCCGCTTATTTTACGCAGACACTTATCTTGGCCGTCAGTCGTCGGGCGACATGCTCGTGCCGGGCGCGAACCAGATAGGACGGACGCCGCTTTACCTCTGAATACATGCTGGGAAAATATCTCTCCCAGAACACCGAGTTCGAGGATTTGAATACCTCCGAGAAACAAGATCCCGGTCAGCAATGAGCATAGCCCGGCACATCGGCACCAAAAATGAATGTTCTACAACAATGAAGGCCGCCATAGCCCAGGGGGACAGCGTTGAATAAACAATCCAATTATAGGTCCACATGATTGAGGGAATCGCACTGAAGCTGGTGGATGCCTTTCGATCGCAAGCAATAAAAGCTTTCAGAAGGAAAAAACTGTTTTGTCCTGCCGAACCACTGGCCGCTTATATTCCACATAGATCGGTTGAACCGACCCAGCAAAAATGCCCTTCATTGGAACCGCCGGTTGTTCGGGAAGATTGTTGACGGCATTTGACAAACGGTACGGTCCGATGAGCCGAAATCACCAACATTTTCAGGAAGTGAATCTTGGACAAGCTATTGTTGCAGCGTAAAAACCAACGCGCTGTTGACCGTTTGAAATAGCGTTCGTCGCTCGATCGGAGCGACGGGCGAGGGGCACTACTTCGGGCCCCGGTCGATCCAGTGGTCAATCATGTCCGCGATTCAAAGCGGGCGGGTCCTTGCAGACCACATTCCAAACGGCACCACGGCATCGGCCGTCCGCTTCCATCAGCGCCGCTGTCAAACGCAGCTTCCTTGCCAAAATTACGTGTTCAGATCGAATAACGGGGCAACCATCCGGATTTTCCTGGCCGCCCAGCTGAGAATTTACGGTCGATGGTGGGAATCCGTGCTTCCATCGTTGACGAACAGAACCTCAAGCTTGACGCCCACCATTTGAAGCGGGGCTGGTCACGGTCATCGCGCAAATTATCAATGCGATGGCGGAAGGGGCGCGTCGCCTCTTCCTCATTATAAAACCGGTACCGCAAGGCGTCAACACGTTTGTCAGGTTATCCTCGCCCGGGCTTGCGCAGTGGTGGCTAATTGGCCTTGACCTTCAAACACCACGACCGTTTGAAACTCTCCCCGGAATTGTGTTATAGCCCGATTTTACGCGACCGAACGGTTTTCCACGCGGGTTTTCTCGGCCTACATTTAAATTTTTGAATGGGCCTCACCTGTTTGAAGCGCTTATGACAACTTTTTCGCCTGGGCCAGGGCAAGGACCGCGCGAACCGGCTTTTCTGCATCGCTTGGCAAGTGCCGGGACGATTTCATTCAATGAGGCAAAACCAAGATAAAGGAAAAATGAGGCTTCGGCTCCCGGGTATGGCGCTAGGCATTTAGACCGGGGGTATGACCTTGGTTCTGCGCCCATTTGACGATCCTCGCAAGGGGGGTCTCGATCCCTTGGATCATTTCTCTCCCTTTTTTCCTTTTTTTTGTGG
>Ga0163217_1013662_pt1 | contig 14048 bp, 7 predicted proteins | sample SynspAceP_FD_185933 | JGI IMG/M metagenome (GOLD analysis project Ga0163217, IMG submission 185933) | Saline lake microbial communities from Ace Lake in Antarctica - Synechococcus sp. Ace-P (PacBio error correction) | ecosystem: Environmental > Aquatic > Non-marine Saline and Alkaline > Saline ... | reverse complement strand
TTATGGGGCGTTTATAGTTTAAAAAAAGCCATAGAATAGCTATCATTAAATAGAATTCGAGCTCAAGTAAAAACCCAAAAAGAAATTATACCTCCCAATAAATCAGAAGTAGTAGAAATAGGCATATATGGAACGGACTTTGGCCTTAAGAACCATTCTGTCCAAAGTTTGTCTGCCAGAATTACTAATAATGATGCTAAGGGCTAAGGCCAAATAATCCGAAAGACCAAAATCTAGAATTAATGCTGGGACTATTTCAGTAAAATTCTTGCCTGCACCTGCCGAAAAGATGAGCTTTGGTAAATGAAAAGATGGGTAAACCTATAATTAAAAACATGGTATAAAACGAAACTTCTGTAATCAACGCGTCCTTTTTTATATATATTAAACTATAAATGTTCAATGCTGTAGACATAATTAAAAACATTAAAAGATTTAGCCTGAATAGGTATTCGACCTTCCTAATTTCTTTCATTTTAGACTTCCAAGGCTTTTGTCAGCAACTTCCTGGCAGAAGATTCATCATCCTTCAAATTGTTCGCCATTCCGAATGGTTTAAAAAAACCGTTCAGCAAACCGGATTTTATATATTGTTCCATTCTGGATCCTGGGCCGATTTTATAGAAAAGACTTTCCAAAAATTCCAATTCGCTTTTGCGCGGAGCTTTCCAAGGTTAACAGAAAACCCCTCTCCCACAATCTGTTTGTTAAGATCATAGACCTTTTTCCTTAAGGGTAGCGGACATTTGGAAAATCTGTTATAAGCGATTTGGGCTTAGCAATAGCCGCTATATTTCAAAATTTAGGTTCGACCAAAACTATGTCCGAGGGTTACAAACATTAAACAGGTCCGTTTTCCCTCCTAGAAGTGCCTGCAATAGAAAACAAGAAACTTCCTTCAGAAGGGGATCCACCTGCTTGTTATTTCCACATTTTCCCAAGTTTCAAGGGCGCCATTAAATGGTCCATTCCACCTGTTATTTGGGTCCTAACCATCTCTGTCGGCCATTTTTTTCTTTCTGCATCAATGTAAGATGTCATCAAAGCTTGAAACTCGAGTTTCTATTTGTAATAATAGCTTCCCAAGTCATAAACCATTAACAAGCCAAACAAATGAAAATCGTTTAAAAACTTACCCCGGCTTCCGATAATAAACCTGTGGAGATAAAGGATTTCAAAGTTGCTAATAAGGTATATCCATCGCGGGCTTGATTGTAATTACATAATTCATTTTGCCGCAGTGCCAGATCCACCTGCGATATTGTCCACTATTATGGGTTACGTTTTCATACTTTTTAGCTATTACAGCTAATTTTCTCGACTCAAATCAATAACCCCTCCGGGATTGTACTATTAATGATTGTAATTGTCCTATCCGGATATTGCGGGCAAATGACCTTTTATTACAAAAATTGAAAAGCCAAACCAAAAAAAAAATCAAAAACTTTTAAAATGATGGTCTATTTCTTTACGGACATTATTAGGCAAACCAAACCAAAAAAAAATGTTTTAAGTTGATCCATAATATTATTTTAGCTCATTACATAGAAGGAGAGCATCATTTTTGAACTTCCCCATTCTTTATTTGGCTTATCTCCCAATTTTTAATTAGAGATCCTCCTTGACCAGTTTGTTATGATAAAACAAGGCTTTGACAAAATATCGTCATTTTAGTGTTGCCGATTTGAATAAATCTATTTTCTTAGGGAATTGTTTTCCGCCGTTTGAATTAGAAATGATTTTCCCGGATAATAATCCTCATCCAGATGTATCAGTTACTTCATCGAATATGGGACTACTAATTTCATTATACCGGTTCTATATCCGCACGCCCCTCATAGAAAAAACGCCAATTTTCATCAAAACTGAGAGTTGCCCCAATCAAGCCTTGGTCCTTCATCACCACTGTAGCCCGAATAAGGCGAAACACCCACTATATACCTTGGTTTCAATAACTTCTCTAGCCCAATACTGGGTTAGCCAAGGTGATCCTGCATAGTTAAAAAGATATGCTACCTGCATCTGGGTTGATTGCCATAGTAGTTTAAGGCTCTTCTTTTTCACTTCTTTCCCACCCGTCGAAGAATCATTGCCCTGAACTCCACTTCGATCACCCATGTTCAGATGATTTAAAGTCATAATTACTTGATATCTCAAATTGATCGGTTTAGCTATCTATGAAAATTTTGTCGGCCACCATTGAAACTGCGATTAGCCCTTCCACATTCATGGGGTACCAAACCAGGTTGACTGAAATGCATTGCCTCGAACCCATCCGTGCGTCAGTACGTTAACCATCAAAGGTTCTACCCAAAGAAAAACATCCGGGGCCCTTTACTCTCATCCAACCAATGGAACGATCAAATAAATTGTTATAATTATTCGACCTTCTTTCATGAATGAGTTATAATCTCCTTGCTTACCCCAGCACTTTTGCCATTTGGGCAAGTGTCCCAATCTGGTATGCATTATGCCAAGGTCTGACCAGCCTCCATCCTGATTGGGAACCCATAGATTTTTATCTTTAGGATAATTGGAATTCGTGCAATGGATAAAGGTATATATCCTTTTGTATATATAGTGCTCTAACCTCCTCCAATAAGTGTATTGTGCTCATACCCCGCTTGGCTCCATTTAATCCTCCCGGGAAATGATTTTTTCTCATTCCTTCAATAGGCTTAGATCAATATTCAAAATTTCGGTATGCCTTTCATATAAGCGCTGAAGAATAAAAAAAAAACAATTAAATGGTGTAGTCTGTGCTCCTACCATGACATATTGTATATTACCTCCAGAGGGTCCTCTTGGGAAATTTAAACCTCCATCTTTGTACAGGGAGTAACATAGATTGAACAAATCCTCAAGAAATCTTTGGGATATACCAATGCCCAAAGTGTATTTAAGGCGTCACATTGTGCGGCCCCAAAAAGAAATCTGAGTTTGAAGTGGTAAAAAAGGGGTTTTTTGATCTATATCCAAATCGGTATTTGTCAATTCTTTTTAAATTCTCCCGTTTCTATCGCAATTACTGCGCCATCCACCATCACTTTACTTATCCGCCTTCCTTGGAGTGCATGCCACAGATCGGTATAAAACCGAACTTTTTCCTTCATTGTTGGCCTCCCTTCACTTTATTTTGGACAAAAGTCCATTCCATTTCTGTTTTTGACTCTTTTTTAACTATTGGAATCCAAAATCCCCCAATGCGGTACTTCGGCATTTAATTTGTTCTGCGCTTGCTCTGAACTTACATAGACATCCGACTTTCATTTGGCGCACCTCGCCCTTAGTTGTTGAAAAGAAACATTTAGGCTCGGATTTCCTTACGGTTCAATGAATCATTAACTACCTCTTCCCTCCCCGATTTCCAACCTTTAAAGTAGAAAAGGGTTTTCAAATTCTATTACATAAAAAATTTCAACTGGTTTGGGTCTTCTTCTGGTAGGAGCCATGATAGCATAACCTTTCCAATTCTTTGTTATTTATTTTCTTAATGTATCCACTTTCGGTCTCACTTGGTCCCAACTCAATAGCCAGGTCTAATACATATGGCTTTCAACAGCTTTTGGATAAGGAAGATCTATGAAAACCCCACTCTCTTTGTTGACGTTTAGTTCAACCTGTATGTTCCGTATTTTTTCAATGCCACCTTGTTTATGATAACCCACTTCCACCACCTCTTTTTTCATGACTAAATTTAGGACTTGTAGTCAGCTGGAGTCATAGACCCGTTAAATGCTCCTGTTAATGGCATCAACTGGAATTCCAGACAAATTGCCAAGCATGAATAGACTGAGGTTCGAATTGTGTCCATATCGTAACGCATATCCAGAACCCCATGCCCCGTGTAGAAATTGTCCGGGCTCAAATTTACCATTTCCAAACGGCGCCTGGGATTGCCGAATTAAAAAAAAACCATCTCGAATTCGCAAGCGTCACCAATGGGTTTAACCATGTCAAAACTTGTAGTTCTTGAGGTACAATTTAGGTATAGAGGGATTACAGCTGACAAGGCTACATCCTAACCAACAGAGCGTTATAATCGTTTTCATTTTGTCTTTGATATTATTTTAGCCCAACGCATCCAATTCGTTATTTTTTTCTGGGATATAAATGGTATAAAATTATTGGGATTCTCCATATCCATCGTTAAGTTTGTACAATTGACCCTTTGGGGCTTCTCCCCAGTTGGGAACATAAAAATTTTTGAGGATTAGAAAATCCTCCAGATCCCCTTTTGTTATCAGCTTCCAATCCACCTTGCCTAAATGGCAAAATGCCCTTTAGAGATAGGTTGTACAAGGCCATTTTGTGAGTAATTTCAGGCGTTTTTCCTATAAATCAGGCAAAATACTATAACTGGGCTTGCCGCATCATTTGGTTTCTATTTCAATTTCCAAAATATTCCGCCAACCGTTAGCAAATAGATGGTCAATGAAGTCAAAGCTGGCAACTCGTCCCTAGCTGTTTGGAATTTTATTTAGCCAAACTGGCATGAATGGAACTCGGTGGCCACCTTCCCAGATATCACCTTTCTCCCTCGCAATTTCACCAACGGCCTTATGGTTATATTTTTTACGTATTTCCTCACTCCCAATATGGGCCATTGTCACTCTGGTAAAAAATTACAAGCGTATTATCCCTAATACCTAATTCTACCAAGGAAATTTAAAACTTCGCTTTTTACGGTTATCATCCACCATCTTTACAAAGTTCCCCATACTTCCCGGCCTCTGCGAATTTTAAACTCCGATATTGGTAACCACGTGTATGAGGTGCAGTCAAAGAGAAATAAAGGAAAAAATGGTTGCTTCATTATTGCGTTCTCTCAATAAACTGACGGCTTTATTTTGAAATGCTGCAATACATTATCAAATTAAAAATCCCGGGGCAATTTTCCCAGCGTCCTCCAAAAAAAGCCTCAGTATATCCCGTATTTAAAATCATTACTTTAGTATACTCTGAAGGTAACTTCGATTATGGAATCATTTTCAAGAAAACAGTAGGTGGCATGTCTAAACGAAGTCGGGAGGAATAAAAGAGTTAATCGAATCCACAGTTATTTGGTCCCCCAAGTTGTTTTTTTGTAAAATCATATTAGTTCTGGGATTCATAATCTTTGACCATATTAAATTTCGTTCACCTTAGTGTCCGGATTCATTTAATAGATTTTCATGCCCTTTTTTAATTACCCAATCTAAACCCAAGCTGCCATTTTCCTATAACCCTGTGGTGTAACCATTATTTTTTAGTTAATGAAAGCCACAGTATTACGTGTAGGTTCAATTTAAGGCTCTACCATTAAGCCCCTTTAAAATTACCAATGGCCAGTTCGACTTCTCCAACAATATCGGACCAGTTAAAAAATTCCATTATCTGGAAGGAGTGCACACGGAAGCCGAAGAATGGGCATTCAGTGAACCTCATTCCCGTGAGGCCCAATTGGTCAATACTAGGAGTTGTTAATTTGGATTTAGGGATTGTAAATGGAAATATCACCATATCCTAAGATCATTGCCAAAATGTTATATGATATTGGGGTGTATTAGATTTAGTTGGGATTTCCTTTACCATTTTCTCTTGGCCAACTATTTACAAAAAGTAATAATTACTAATAAAAGTTTTCATAGCATATATCGGTATTTACATTCTTGTCTTGCGTAAGGAATGTTATTGCTGCGAAAAATTGAACGGGCTTATGTTAATTGTCCAAAAATGTTATTGGTGGGGTTTCGCTGCATTATTAAAGCTTTTATGTTCCTGCAATAATATCATAATCCCTTATACTACCGCGACAACCGGAAGCCCGCGTAATTGAGAATTTAATGCAATAACTTAATTCAACAACTTTGTTTAATAAAATGAACTGAAAGCTTGCACTTAATTTATTCGCAGCCACTAGTAGGTCACCAAAAGTGTACACCTCCAAGCCTAATGTTTTGAAGTTCCCTTGGCTGGAACCGGGAAGATTCTAGGGAGTACTGTGAAATGTTGGTAAACCCCGCTACCCGTTACCCCTAACAAATGGGCCCTGTTAAATCCCAACTCTTTTATCGGCATATGTTAAACTGCATCTGTATAGCCGAGTTCCAAAAGCCTTTCATACAATCAAGGCATTTAACAGTTCCTCAGTAGATTTTCACTTCCAATAAGCGCGGGTACGTTGACCATTCGTAACTCGAGTTTGATTTGATAATATCAACAGCCTTCATGTTTCTTATTTTACCTCCAGTCCTTAAACAAGGCTTCTGCTATTATTTATGCCATTCTCCGCTTCCGTACAGTAATAACTGGACCGGTGAATTTAGATGGGGAAAGCGTTAACGAATATTGATAGTATTTGCAGACTGTCTCCACCAACCACGGCTAACAGATCCATGGGTACTTGGATCGTAGCCAAAATTATAATCCGCGGGCAGTTGGATCTCCCTCGGCCGTTTAACCCTGCGGTCATTTGTTTCTACTTGAAAAGCGGTCTACGATCGTTCGGCGGAAGGGGCCAACCAGGCTTCTAACTGACCAGTTAGAACCTTCTATCCAATAATTCTCATTGATGTTCTGATACGATCTGGGACGGGAGGATTTCTCTTTTTATAACCTATCTTACCCATATTCCTGGTTCCGCGGGCACCTCTGGCAGATGGTGCAAAATCCCCAACGGGGAAAAATTTTCCCTTCCTCGCCGTAGTCCAAGAACACGATTCAATCCTGTTCAGGTTTTCCCTCAGGTCGTTGGAGCGTTTTGCATTGAGGATACGCGCAGCCATAGTATTGGCAAATGAGCAATGTTTAACCATTATCCAATGGGTTACTGCATTCGTATCACTAATAAATCCCATTTTGGCAGGCTAAAGACATGGGTTCCTGAGGTTTGAATTGCGCGCATTCAAAATTTTAGATAGCGCCATGTTCCACACTACTCCGTTGGGGTTCGAATTTGATGGACGCAAATTTCCTTCGGACCGTTGATTCTTCATCCACAATAACGGGGACTGATCGTAACAACGTACCTTAAATTGTCCCAATGTAAGACCTTGAATCATTTGAGCCACTTGCCCTTACATGCGTTTCCTCTTTTTCGGATTTCCAATTCAATGCGGTATCAAAGGTCTTTTTAACCAGCATTGGCTGCCGCTAGCGCAGCGTAGTTTGAAACCAGGTTATCAATGTCTCCTTGGCGATTATAAAAAAAACTGAATTCGGATAGCAATACGGGAATTTCGGAGAAATCCTGTGGACCGGCCCCCTGCACGCTCCAGTGGTGAGGTTTGCACCTATAGGCGAGGCCAGACCAGGATGCTGATCTCCATAGTACCGTTCCACCAGGTAAGAAAATCCTCCGCAACGGTATTAATTAAAATCTCTTGGATTAGAAATGCACGTATGATTTCCGGCTCATTCTGATTGTTACCTCCCAAAATCGTTATCACATTGCGGATATGCCTAAGAGGCCAAAAAATATTGGCCATACGAAAACAATACTATATTTTAGGATTTTTTCATGATGTTTTGTTTTTAAAATGCGACCTTCAATTCTAAAGGTGGAATTTATTCGAAATTGGGATAGCTAAAAATTATCATAAGGAAATAATTGTAGCATCGACGCACCTACTTCTGGGGTCGAAACCCGAATATTTCGTAAGGCGTGATTAAATTACGACCAGGTAGCCCAAACGCTAACTTGATCTACAAAAATCGCCTATAGACCCCAAGCAGTTACCGGAATTGATAATTAATTGGCGGTTCACCGTAACTTGAGATAAAGACCATCATTCAACAAAATGACTGCTTAGAGGGGAATTTGTAGAATACAAGGACTGATAATATCCAATAGGTTTTTCTCGTCTCTATGGATTTATTGGATTGAATCTACATTCCCCATGACGGGGGTCTACGTATAAATTTTGCCTTGGTGTTGTTTATATATGTCCACCTCCTTGTTTCCAATCCAGTAAAAAAACTGGCACTTTAAATTTTTCCAATTGAATGTATTGTAAATTCCAACTGTTGGAAAATCTGGATTTGGTGCTCCTATTTTAACAGCCGCAATCTTCTGTCCCTTGTCATCCAACAATGGAATGGGTGCTTCATTAACCGTCTGATAAGTATCTTGCCAAAACAACATTAACCATCTTATTTATAAACATTAAGCATCTTCATTGCGGGATAGCTGTTCCTTAAATTATCAAAAACTTGCAGGGCACTGGATTAAAACTGCGAGCAAAATCGCCCCAACCATTGTTCCAAAAACTAACACCTTCCTCTACTAAAATATGCGGTCCTACAGCTTCAGAACGCAATTGAGATGAGCACATTCGACTGAAGGAAATGGCGCTACGTTTAGTTTTTTGGTGACTTTTTGTTTTGTATTATCAAAGGAAATTGTACCATCCCAATTAAAGCTTTACCTCGGAATATCCGATGCCCTAAAGAGCCTCAATGGTTTCAGAGATTCCATCGTACCGGCAGTGTTGCCATTGATATGGGAAATCTGCGCCGGAGCCAACGGAACTTTCAAAAATCTGATCTTCAATTACGTTTTTTAGCATAGAGAACTCCAAAAGGAAAATCTTCCAAAAAATCAAGATTATACCCTAACTCAGTAAGCTGTAGATACCCGCCGCGTTAAGGAGTTGGTATTACCAAGGGTTGAAAATGAAGACGTCCTCCTAACCACTTGTAAGGTTCGATACTGTGCTCAAATGGTTGGGCCTCTTAAACCTGCTTTACCATGGACAGCCCTTAATTTAAAATTCATCTATACCATTTAAATTAAACCATGGTTCGTTGATATACGGTATGCTCCAGAAACACCGGTAGTATATTGGCATGGCGCTGATCTTGCTCCAAAAAGTACGAACCATCCTTCTAAAAGGAACATCCACCTATGTATCGATCTATAATCTAAAGCTGGGCAAATAGTGGAAAAAAATTTGTTGAACGGAATATCCTGGTCAAAGAACTTACCTGTTATTTAAAGTAGCAGCATCTAAACTAGGAGGTATCGTCAACAACAAAGATCGTTCCCTCAGTTATAATTACCATTTAAATTTAAATCTTCGAAAAGAACACTAGGCGGTATCTTAACTTACCCAATTCACCGAAACTTTAAATAGGCAAAGCCGTAATTTGATTGAAATTGTAGCTTTGGTCTCCGTATTGCTTTTTTGCGAAGAAGGCATCGGCCAAAGCAGGTTCCCTTAAACTCAAATAACCTTCTTGGATTAATAATCAGTATCGAAACGCTTTGCTCCGGTCAAGGCTGGTTATTACCAGAGAAAGTTGTAAACCATTCATTAAGGCTTATAATTGAAATTTGCACCTGCTAGTTGTCTTACAGCGTTTTTGTTTCATTAATCCTATTGTTTAACTCATAAACGCGATTGGTAAAATTCATCAGTTGGAAACCAGGATGTAAAATAAACGGAGATCCATCGACGTTTGGACTCATTAAGATTTACTTCAGGAGGAATCACCAAGCTAGTATTAGAATGCTATTCCTTACTTCTTTTCTACGTTATCGCCATTTTGATTCTATATACGAGTATTGATCGAGACGTTTAGCTTCGAAAGTTATTAACTTTGATCTACATTGAGCCTTAGAGTTTTCCGTTCATACCCGTCCGTATCTTTAAGTATACCATCGTCCTGGTTAATTTACTAACTGATCCTGCCCAATTTTGTCCCGGTATTGTTTCTGAAATAGACATATAATTGGTCATGGAAAGGCCCATCACATATAATTTAAATCTTGTTGATCATACAAAAGTGGATATGGATTGTCTACCAATTCCGATTCTGCTTTCCAAATGAGATTATTACTTCCATCCAAAATAAAATTGTTCCCTTTCCAATCCAATTCAAATGGATGATGGGTCGCAAGGGGATATTTTCTTCGGGAAAGGGATAACCAAAACTCGTGCGGAGGATATTTTTGTTTCTCCCTCCTGCAGTTCTGAACCCCGCTTTAGTGAAAATTTGAATAACCCCATAGCTGCTCTTGATCCATATAGGGATGCAGCAGCTGTTACATCCTTGATGACTTCCATAGAAAGCAATGTCCTCGGGATTTAATGTCCGCTATTGATCCGTCCGTAAATAATACCATCAATAATAAACTAATGGTTTGGGAGATCGGTTAAAGAAGTAGCTCCCTTAAACGAACAGATGGTTCTGCTCCTGGTTGTCCTCCAGACTGACAATACGAACCACCTGGAACTTTCCCTGATAAAGCTGCACTTTGCTTTTCCTGTGTTGTTTTGTTTGCAGATCCTCAGCCTTTAACGGTTTTGCGACAAGTGAAAGCCAGTCTTTTTAGAAGTACCAAAATTACCCCCCTGTACAACAACTTCAATCCAATTTAGCTGCGGTGCTTCAATAAAGTTATATTTATACTTTCTTTTCAGAACACTTACTTCCTGCGTTATAAAACCTATATAAAGAAATAACCAAAATTGCATTTTACCATCAGTAATATCTATTGAGAAAATTTCCATTCAAAATTCAGCAGTTACCCCCATTGTACTGTTTTTTACGACAATATTTTGCCACCTGGAAGTGGTGTCCATTGCTATCGACTATAAGTTCCGTTAACAGAACCTGTATTTTATCGGCTTAGTGATTTTTGAGATTGGAATGAGTTCAAAGGTATTTCCTTGTATTTCCTTCTTTAAGATAATCTGCCTATCGTAGAATTTTAAAAAGTTATGTTATTCCTAGGAAATTAGATTGGTTCAATATTTTTTCGATTCTTTCCTTTTTCACATGAACAGAATACCAAATCGTTCCACTATTAATGACATCTTGATTTTCCCAAAAATTTAAATTCAGTTAAGCTTCAATCTCGTCAAAAATACTGTCATATAGCTAACAGCATCCCAGATCCAAGTAAGCTTCCACATTTGAGAATACGTACTGGCTTTTGTATTCCTAAAACAATGCAATTATTTAAAAAAAGAGTGGTCAACTTCATTTTTTAAAACTGATATTGGGGAAATAAATCATACAGCGTTCCCCAAAGAATTATTATTTTATTCAGACTTTTGATTAGTGTTATTGTGTTAATAATTTAATCACCTTTTTACCTCCGGGGTATTTAGAGCATATCCTGATTTTTTTATGTTCTTGAGATGAGGTTTAAATGGGAAGTTTAATCATAGGCGGGCTATTTATAAGTTGATTAATTGCTTATTTTATCCCCACCTCGTTATTGAAAATGGAATACTATTTTGAAGGGTAGGTCAATACTTGTTCAATGGTTTCTGTATCCAATCTTGCAAAGATGTGATTATCCAATAAACTATATTATTGCGTAATTGACACATTATAATGTCGCTCCAATTTACTTTTAAAATATCGGGAAAAGTCTCACCTTAAATATAATCTGCCCATTTATCAAGAAGTATATTCATTTACATCTACCTCGGCAATCTGCATATTTTTAAATCGTTTGTGCCAAGGACCCGATTTGTCCTGGAGGCCAATAATATTTTCTTGACTTCTTCCCTTGCTATTGGATTATATAATTCAACAAGAACTTCGACCATACTGCAATTAACGTTTTCGTCGTTAGGATATGAGCTAACATTGAAACTTGGTTCCCAACACACGAATATTCAATATTATCCCGTATTTACAATGAAGGGGTTGGTTTTACTTTTCTTAACTTCAAAAAAGGCCTCTCCTTCCAAAAAAAACCTTTCTATCCTGATTTTTTAAAAAATTTAACTGGATACTTTAAGTCGTGTGCCAAGAAATTAACATTGAAACAATTAGTACTGTCCCATTTAAAAATCACTTCATTTTTTTTCCATAAGGTTACTAGTAATTCATTGTACGTTATATTTCCATTTTTCGGAATCATTTGGGTCACCGACAACAACATTTTTATTAATCCAATTGAGACCCACGTTTGCTTTCCAAATAATTTTTCCTTTACTATCAACAATTTCCACACTTTACCATCTTCCTTATGATTTGTGTATTTCCATCGGTCTCGTTTTATTGTTGATTGTGTTTTCATCGACAACGATTTCATTAGCACTTTGTAGATCAAATGCACCATGTAGCCTAAACCCAAAAGCCCAATAAAAAATAGCTGCCTGTGTGTACCCATGAAGCATACGATCGTTTTTTTTAGCAATACTCTTTCCTTAAATCTTTTCAACAGCATCATATTTAACTTCATTTTCCAAATCAACCTCTTGTAAACCCAGGTTGATTTTGATAGTGGCTTCTAAAATGGTTAAACTTTGTTTGGTTTTTTTTCCTTTGCCAACCAAACTGTTAGTCGCTCCATTTCAAAGCCATTGATGGAATCGTTTAAAATATTTATCTTATAATTCTTTCAATTTATCTTTCAATTTAATTTCTAACGCATTTAAATTGCGGTTATTTTCATAGTGTAAACGAAACAAAGAAATTAATAAACCTAAAAAAAGGTGAAAAAATTTTTCATATTTACATATTCATTAACTGGTTGATTGATAAACATCTTCCTACGCGAAGACTTTTTGAACTGTATGCGGCAGAAGGAAAGAAGATTTAATTAGTGTTTTGAGGGCAGCTTTATGGGCCTGTCTTGGCCTACAACAAAAAACATTAACCAACAATCACGATCAAGCAAAGGATATAGTCCAAAATTGTTTTATTATCTTTATGGGCAAAACGCCCTGATCTATTAGCTAAAGCCCAAATTGGAAAAGATTTCTATTCACCACAGCTTATAACTCCTTTATAGATTATACAGAAAAGACCAAACGAAAGAATAAAATTTTGGATGATCTTAAATACAGTATGGCTAAAGAAAATCTAAGTGAAGATGAAGGCTATAATGACCTTAAAATTAAAAGTTGGAAAATAGTGATTGACCTTTTTACTCCCAAATGCAGGCGAAAATATACTTCTAAATAAAAAGGATGGCTAAAATACCAAGGATAATAGCATTAAAATTGAATATCTGAGGAAGACAGTAGAAAGTTTCAATATGCGTATTGCTTTAAAAAGATTAAGGGAGAATTTAAAAATGAAAAGCAGTTTTTTGTATTGATTATGAATTAATATTTCCAAGTTATTTTAGTTAAAACCCCAAATATTTTAGTTACTTAATAAATTGACCACCCAAAATTTCGGCATTGTTGAGAGATATTGCTAGATCTGAAAAAAATAAAGTTTTCGACCCTTGTAAATCTAAACTTTATTGTAAAATTTGCTTTTAAAAATTATCATTTAACAAATAGTGAAACACAGAACCTTTGAACACGTTTTGGAACACATTTTTATAAAATAGCAATCTGGGGAGCCCTGTATTTAGGGGGAATTTCAAAAATCCAGCATGAATTCATTAACCCCGGAGGTCGGGAATCGTGCCCCCCTCTCGCTACCAGTAAAAATAGGGAACCCAGGGAGTTTTTATACTCTTGGGTTTTTTGCTTCTGTACAACATTATGACAAACATTTAAAAAATTTTACTTTCAAAAAATATTGCTTTCACTACCAAAAGGACCCTATCAACTAATTGTTTGGCTTTCTCATTTTAAATAATTAATTGGTATTACCCCTAGTTCTATCGGTAGGGATTATGATCAAAACCTGCTTAATGAACTTTACTTAAAAGGCATAAATCATTTTCCGCTTTAACAGTTTTTGGCTTGTTTTTCAATCCAGATTTTTTTCAGATCCCTTTAAATAAACAAATCTCATATTTAAAATTTATTAAAGGACTCGATTCTTTTAAAAAGTGACTTGCCTTGGGTTTTTTGAACTTACTTTACTAAGAAACAAAGCAAGGGGACTATTTAAAATTTTTTTTTAAAATTTCCACTTTTTCCATTTGTTGGGAAGATTTTGTGGAATTTTTTTAAACTTCAGTTTGCAAAACCTCCATAGTTTGTAATTTTTTTTGGATTGTCCCATTTACAGTTAAACAGGGGGGGAAATTTAATCGGGACCGGGGGCTCCGGTTTTTAAAAAAAAATTCAAGGGGATAAAATATTTGGGAAAACCGTTTTTTACCAGGGAAAAAATCCCTACCTTTTTTTTTCCCTGGT
>Ga0163217_1112933_pt1 | contig 14049 bp, 8 predicted proteins | sample SynspAceP_FD_185933 | JGI IMG/M metagenome (GOLD analysis project Ga0163217, IMG submission 185933) | Saline lake microbial communities from Ace Lake in Antarctica - Synechococcus sp. Ace-P (PacBio error correction) | ecosystem: Environmental > Aquatic > Non-marine Saline and Alkaline > Saline ... | reverse complement strand
CAAAGTGCCGTAACCGGGAATTCATTTCATCATGTTTGTCCAGTTAAGGCATTACCTTGCTTATTAAAAGAAAGGAGAAATTAAACAATACACGCACGATGCCCTGTCCGAAGAAAGGGTTTTATCAAATCAAGGCGGAATTAATATGGACGCCTAATCACGGTCAATATGATTACTGACCAGTATAGCAGTTCAATTGTATTGGCTGTACCGCAGGAATAACCAGGGATCGTGATATAAGAATTCAAAGTTCTGCAAACCGACGAATTATTCCGACCTGGGTTCATAATTGTTAGCGTATTGTTGAATAAGTAAATGGTCCATGGACAAAGTTATGGTCCCATCCAAACCAACAGTAGGATGACTAGACGGCGCCATTAATAACGAGTGATTAGAGCTCATTTATGTGTCTCTTATATATAAGCAGGGATATTCTCCTTAGAGGGGAGAATTAGAATAAGAATCAGGCCGTAAGCCCTATTTTCTCTGTCAGTTGAGCTAGTAATAACCCGCTTGACGCATTTGACGATCTGCTGCTTATTAAGCTATTTTCCAAAGCTATCTATCTACGAGCATAGATCCAGCGAGGGCGTCCTGAAATCATTTAGACAGCCTGTTGTCCCATTGCTTGTAACTCAGAATAGCAGCAAATGAACACCAACATATGGAGATGTTTTAGGTGCTATCTGTCCTGGATCAGCGAATAATTTTCTTTTGCTCTGCTTCAGCAAACGGCGCTTTTTGACTTGGGTTTGCATAAATTACTTGCTCGTTACCTGTAGTACTGCAGCAGCGTTCGTTTACCAACAGCTGGAATATTACTCTTTAGGACGTTTCCCAACGAAAAATTTCTGTGCCGCTATCGGCGTTTTTCGTTTGCGCTGAATGCCAAGTGACAATGCCAAGGCCATTTTCGCGCCTTTCTGTTACAGCGATATGGGATTGAGCGAACCAACTTGATCAGCGCTTTCTTGCTTAGATCCGTTACGAAAAGAGCAGCGTCGTAGCATCAATCACTGCCGCATTGCCTTCATTTTGGAACAAGGCTAAGCTTTTTGAGCTGTGCTTGCTTGAACCTGGAGCTGTTTCCTTAGCAAAATCAACATAGACAGTAACCGCTTTCTTTCCTATTCTTTTGTTGTTTCTAGTTGAGGCTTCCAATTTTATCGAACCAACGCGCACAAAGAGTTAGCCAGTGTCTTCATAAGATTGCCATGTTTGTCGCCCACCCAGCCTATTCACCACGTAAGGCAATATACCCGTAAATGCCTTTACTTGTATCATTGACGCAGCGGCCTACATCACGAATGTGTTCCAGCTTATCACGTCATTGATTTCCATACCAGCGGCCTTTTTACAAGTTTTATCGATACATAACATTGAGCTTGCCCGTTATAGTATGTGCTGCTTACATAGTGCCTTCCGTAAGATAAACCGCCACGGATATGATGGCAGAATGCTTTAGCATCTAACTACCTAGTTGTCTACCGGTTTGCAACCTCATCGTCGCCCAGATAGCGCTTCGTCATACCGATTTTCATTACATCATTAAGACACTTTTATAGCAATGTACTGAATGACGTTCTGCCTCGTAATACACCTTTCTTCCATAGTCACCCATTTTACTTTCTTATTCCTGATGGCTTTTCAATTTCTGGTTGAATTTTGCATTCGATCATGTGGCGTATTAACGTGCCACGGTTGATTGGTTTCTGCGAGGGCTAAGCGCTGACTAGCGCATAATAACTGCGTACGCTTAGGTTTTTTGTAATAAGCGTTCATTATGTATTCCGTGTTGGAGTTTCTTTGTTTATATAGTGTACCTAATTTCATCGTATTTATCAAGGAACAATATATAATAGCCATGTCATTAATGACACGTTAATACGAATATAGCTACATACTATACTTATTCTGTTCCATTTTTTCTTTCTTGATGAATAATGAGCAATATAATACTCTTTTATTTTATCCCTGAGCGGTATGTCTTTGTTCTAATAAGGATTATTGGACAAATATCAAGTAAATGGCTTAAGCGTTTTCGTTCTTTTTTCTGGCTTATATATGATGAGAGATTCTATTTAAAAGGTAACACATGGAGTAAAATCGATTATTGAGCTTTAGCGTCTAAATGCAATGCCGTCGTGGTATTGAGAGCTTGATATTTCTAGAGCCGTTCCTCTTGATGCAGTCTATTTGACGCTTGAAGAGATAAGCAGCGTTTTCATAAGCTGATTGAATTCGAAGACCAAGACTTTTCCCTTGGTTTATGCAAGAAAAGCCAAGATTTTCGGACCTTGTCGTATTTCAATTTTATAGTACTCGGATTTCAGCTAAAAGCTACTGAGCTAATGTTCCTGATCGCATCGCGTTTGTGTTTGTAATGGCCTCAGTTTATGCGCTCATATTCATCTTCTATTGATGCCTGTTATTTGGCAGGCCATTATTTTATATTCTTGCCGGTTTATTTGGTCGTGCTATTTTTGTTTCGAGTTGTGCGCCATTTGTCTCACCAAAATGTTATCGATGAGCAAGGTGTATTTTGCTTGAGCGTGGACTTGTAAAATGTTGCCTTTTATATCGATCAAATGATGTTCAGTTATCGCAAAGTGGATCGTCTAAGTTTTCTTTCGAATCGATTTTGCCTTGTTATCGAGGATTTACGCCTATGTGACAAGTGCATATCGATCTACGTTCTTCGCAGCACAACAATTTTGTTGCGCCGCAGCGAGGCTTTAAAAAGCGGTATGATAGATCAGGCGACCTAATAGTCTGTATTTTGAGCGTTAATATTTGTTGGTAACTAGTGTCTGCTTTTCGATAATCTAGCTGAATGCAGCCTGCGTGCTTCTTTTCCGAAGACATGCCGGCCGTATGATCAAATCTCCACCATGGCTAATTACCATTCTTAATAAGTCATTTCTTAAATTTTGTAATTCGCAACATTCCTGGATTTTCAGCATAATAAATCGACTCCATGTTTCGCTCTAAGCAGTGTGTCAGGTTCTAACCAATGCCCAACGTATCCAATAAACTCGTATTCTTGCCAGTTTATGGTATACCACGTCTTTCATTCTGAGTTGTTACCTTACTTCATTCCACAGGAATCATAATTCACTTGCGGACAGCGTATTCAAAAGTTGATGAGCCCGCGGAGCGTGCAAAAACATTTACTTCCAGCAGCGAGTGCTTTGCAGCGGTTGCCATTAAGTCCGTATAACGTCTCAGATGGCATAAAGTTGTCAAGTCAGTCGCATGCGTCGATGACACACCGCCACGCAGTGTAATGCGCAGCGGCACAACAGGATTACGCTTTGTTCATGTCGTACCACTATTCAGCAGACGCGTTTATAAATGTTGGAGAGGTCTTTAATAAATTCTGCACTTTATGAGAATATCAGTTAGATATGGTGACGCCAAGCGTTTCATTTCATGATCATCGCTCGTGCAACGACTGCCCGTGGTAGCGAGCTCTTCTTTTTATCAACTTACTCATAACGAGTCCATCAGCGCAATAGTTTGCCACCTTCGCACTAACGGCTTCGATATTAAAAGGGTCTGGCTTTGGTCATAAGAAGTCGGATGAAATGATTAAATTCCATATTGCACTCGACACCTGCACCCATGCCATTTGCAATACCGTCCGCTGACCTGTTCTGGATTATCGTATAAAGAAACTTTTACTGCTGCCCGCGCAAGCGAGCGAACCAATGACCGTGAAAGACTCGATACATTTCGGTCGTGTAGGTTAGTGCGAACGCCGACCTACTGCGCCTGATTTGGTGCCTGCGATGCTTAGTTTTTTTATCTGTCACCCATCGATGCGATCGATCAGGATAAAATCAATATTGGGTTGATTGTGGTTTTTATGAGCTCTTGAAACAGTCCTGTCGCATCGGCAACTGTGATCATACGTCTGTGGCTATGTCTCCTTCTTTGGTTAGTATTATCCTCGCTTCACCATAACGAGGAAGGAACACCTTATCGATAGACCATTCAATTACTTTCTTTGAATTCACTGTTTTAAAGCGTATGCGTCTGATCGCCAAGCTCAACGCAAGCGTCATGTTTCATTAATATGAGATTTCAATAGCTCTTTATCAATTCAATACAGCGCCGACACCACCTTAGCAGAACAAGTTGACCCTTCTCGGATATCTGCCTTGTCAAATGGCACGCATGATGACGCTAGCTCAAAGCTAAGCGTTGCCTGCGGCCCTGGGCAATAATGACGGATGTCGGGTTTATGAGCTTGTCGACTTCATTGTATTGATCTAAATTATAGACTAAAAAATTAATGTTTACTTGTTGCAATAAGATATTTGAAACTTTCTGAGGTCGTATTATGAATATTCGCCATACTTCATGAATTTAGGGCGTTCTATTGCTCTAAATCCTAGTTTGTCAATAAACAAGATGGGAACTCGGTTTATTATTGTTGTCTTCTTTTAATTAAGCAAGGGCAGAATAATAAGTTTAGTATTCCTATGCGCAACGAAACGTTCTTCGATCACTATTGAGAAAGACAGCAGGGCGACAACATGCGGCGTTTGATCTTGTTAGTTCGTCAATATCAATACAGGTCATCGGTTTAATTGGACGTTATGTACAAGATAAGAGTGAGTATGAGTCCCAGAAAGCTTATTAAAGGTTATCAGCGATAGCAGTTTTGAGGGGAAGTCTTTTACATTGTTGTATCGAATTGCTTTAATACGGCAAAAACTACTTGGATCGTTCTCTCGCCTCCAGATCCGATGTTGAGCTGGATTATGAGGATGTCTTCAGTATTATGAAGCCTTATCGGATATAGGACCGCCTGAAGCAAGGTAACAGTGATCGTCTTGAAGCTGCGATTAATTTATCCATTCAACATTTTCCGAAGGTTGCGTAGCGCACGTTACCTTACGAAGAGTTTGAGGTCTGATTACGAGGATATTTCGATGTCATGGATGCCAGTGGACGTTCGCTCACGGAATTTTTTCGTGCTACGTGGCGCGGTAGAAAACACTACGTCCGTGTTGATGGAGGAGAGTAGCATGACAATTTCATGGACCGTTTTCCCTGAAAACGATAGTCCCAGGAAAATACTTTCAGCTGTCGGCTATTTGATGTGAAGGTCGAGCAAGTATATTGAGCTCTAGTTAAAGCTATCATACGGCGCTATCGTCCATGTTAGAAATTTGGCATTAATACGCAGACACTTCATAAAGATTCGAGTCGCTGTGGCCTTCAAAAAGTTTGGTCTCTCGATTCGAGTTGAAATGATACGACGATTCTTACACAGAAAGAACAAAAGGTAGATTGCGGCATGACCCCATATCCTTTTGTTACCGATAAAAAACACGTATCACCCCTTTGCAGTTTATGCTGTCGGTGCCGCGATCGCGGCGAGCTGTTACTTTTGTGATTCGTTTTTGGTTGGTTAATTGCGTTGTTAACAACAGACCTATATCGCCAATTTAAATGGGCTGAGTCCGCTCACCCGCCAATAATTTGGTTATAACGCCATTTCAGAGTGAATAAAAGAGTCGTTGCTGGTGGAAACGTTAGACTTCAGAATTCCTTAGACAACACCTAGCAGGCGGCATGAACGTAATAGTCAAGGGATGATTACCTTATGGTCGCGTCGTTAGTTACCCCATACAAGTAATTTTATGAGATTTGTTTTCAATTGCGTATTATTTTATAGCATTATGCCTTGTTGTCTCAGCTGGGGATGGCATAGTACAGCGGCCCCGGATGCATTGCGATGTGGAAGTATGATCAGTCATTTAGCCATGAGTTACGAGGGTTTATTTGTTCATCTGAGCATGAACAATGCAACAGCATGCGTATCCGCCATGATGGACGGTGTTGAGATTGAATATGAAAGTGTGATCTAGACGGATAAGTGATAGTCTTGCGCATTGATGAAAAATCTTTTTGGTCTATCGAAGTCATGTTGCCCAATTTGTTTACGCCACGGCTACCCGTTTAAGCGCTTCAAAAAATGTATCGAAGCAATCGTCTAATTAAAGCTATGAGATGATCGTAGGGCCAGTTTAGTCGAATTGCTGGTCGTACTAATGTGTTACCGTAAAATTGAGTCCCAAAAGATCAGTATCGATATGCTCTTACAATCTGGCTAGACAAAGAACCACTTTCTTCAAAGCATTGACATGATGAAAATGCATGGCGACTGGAAAAGAATTCAATTTTACGTCCGGTGAATTTATTACCCAGACTTGAAACATGCGATTTTTTGTTCCCAAAACAAGGGGAGTTATCTGAGCCAGTATTGGAAATTCAGCCAAGCGGCAGAAAAAACCTTTGCCGTTTGGACGGTTACCGAGAAGTTTTCACTGTTGCCAAAGCCGTGCTTTGGAATCACCGTACCAGCATGCTTCTTTATCGATGTGACATGCACGACCCGTGTCTGTTTTTGTTGAGCAATCATGAAGCACAAATCATTGTCTATCTTAATATGGGCGACAATGAGCTGGAGAACGGCACTATTAAATTTAAAGATCATTGTATCTGTTAACCATGTTAGGCAAGTGCCGATGTGGGCCATAGAAAAATGTTAATATGTTGTTATATGCCACAGGCAGATCATTGATTGAAGAAACGAAGAGTGTTGTCGATCGAGACGTTTGCTTGAGGTCAAACCTATCTTACCAGCAGCCTGTACTTCTTGTCTTGCCCGCTGATGCGCTCATTCATGCATAGCCAAGTTCTCATCTAATCGAATGCGTTAGCGATTGCAATGAACCCGTTGCTGTGGAAGTGGGCAGAGTTAAGTGTCGTTAGCCGAGATACCTTGCTCAAAGCTTTTGATTGTATCTAAATACTCTACTTGAGTTGATGCGTTCTTTTACCTTCGGTCATGGGTCGAATCAGGCATTTCTTTTTTTTTTCTTATTATTGGTTTCTGCTGGTTATTACTAGCAAGAAAATAAAGTCAAAACAAGAAAATTAACAATCTTGATACAGTCCAAAATTTTACGAATGAATCGCTTAAGTGTGATCAAATACCGTAAGTTTGGTATTTTTACACCTAAGCGTCTAATTGTCTTCACCTGCACTGAATGAATTTGGACGTCTTAAGGACCAATTTCAATGAAGATGCTTTAAACACGTTAGTGTGGTTTTTGTCAGTACATTATGCTGACGTCTATCTTCCTCACCGCTTACTCCCTGACTTTTTACGAGTTATTGCAAGAGGCCTCTCCCGCTTGTTGTGATATTCAGTACGGATACCAACACTTACCACAAAACGGATATATGAAGGTCAGCATTACCTAATAGCGTAAGAACTCAACGAATTTCTTTAAGCACTTCTTTGCCAACAGCCTTTTGGGTTCAGCAAAGCACCACCTCAGCCAGCAGGACCGCGTTAGTCATTGGATCTGGTTTTATTATTTCCCAAGATGGCTATTTGTGACAATAAATCATTGATGATGAGCGGATGTTATTCAGTACGCCTAACGGATCGCACGTGAGTATTATTGCTAAATATAGTGGGAACGACCCTAGAAACGGATCTGGCGTGCTAAAATATGATGCAGAAAATTTTGCCTATCGTAAAAATGGGCGGATTCAGACCAAAGCTTTATGAACCCCGGTTCAGTGGTGTTGGCCATTGATGTTTCACCGTTTGCTTTTGAATACAACCGTACTGCGGGATAGTCAGTGCAACGGGTTCAACTTGCCATCTGACAGCTATGTGCCTTATTATCCAAACAGGATGGCGCCATTAATCCAGGATAATTCTGGTGACTTTGTTAACTTGATGCGTATAAGTAGGGATTCAATCTCACAAAATCTACACCCCGTTCTGGTGCTTTATGGATGTGCCTTTTGCGATCCTTCTAATGTTGTGATGTCTTTGTGGAACCTAAACAAGACGGTTAAAGCTGTCTCGAGCTGTTGGGTACTGATTTCAGGATTGAAATGAGTTGCTGAATCTTTTGTTTAAGATTCGACCAAGCGCGCGTTAATTACGAGTGCTACCGGACTCTCGCCGAAAAATCTGGTTAATCTGGCGATATTATCATGTATTTAATGTAAAAAAATCGAGCACTCTGCAGAATTGGCGCTTATGTTGGGGCAACTGAAAGGGGCGAAAAAAGTCGATGCGAATGTATCAGATGGGAAAGAAAAATACTTATCTCTGTCACGTTAGCGGCGTAGACCAATGATCCGAAGCCATCTGGCTCATCTCAACAGATTCAGACACGCCTTGTATATTGTAGGAGGTTTCTGCAGACATGGCGAGAAGTTTGATATGAGCTGTTTCATTATGAGCAGGTTATGGGTGGCACAGCGGACGTAAATGCCTTCAGCAATGTGATGTATAATTAACTATGCTTTGAACGGTAAGCCTATGTGATCGGTGTCGCCGCTTTTACTAAATTGCCCAAGCAATTCCGAAATGATCGGTCGTACCAATGCTGTATTTCGAAAGTATCCCATGTTTATTCCATTCAAAATTGTGAATAACGATTAGTGTAATGCAAAAAGCACCTTTGTCGCTTTTTATTATTTGCCTTGTTAAAGCGCGGTAAAGACTAAGTTGCTTTTGAGAAGATTTAGAATTCACGTTATATAATTGGTACCATCTGCTTATTGATTGATGTTGTATAGTTTCCAGGTTGTTGCTTAAAGCCACGTTCAATAAACCAACTGAGCGTTCGAGTGCTAACAAGAAAAGTGTATTGAGCTGTCTGTATTTTGCCGCTTTTCAATGCCCTTTTAGTAACGCTCTCCACGGGTCTGTCCATCTATAATCGTGCGACACGCCAAGCACGCCATTTTCTCCTATTACTCTTTGCTCAATGGATAAAGGGCTTGCGGCAAGCGACAATTGCCATTCGCGTTTCGATAACAATAAAACGACTCAACTTCATTTTCTATTTAGTTTCACATACTCGCCTTACAATACTCCTTTTCTCTTCCAGATGGGCGTTACAAGGCCTTCATGCCAGCACGTCATCGTATATCGCAGCACGTTAATTGCTCATAGAGTCTGATTCTGTTTATCATGTGCTGATTCCCTTCTCGAGTGAGAGCTCTCTCAGTTAACCACCATTTCTCATTTATAAGAAAATCAAATGACGCTCTGGCACGCCTTTTTCGAAACACTTGAACGCAGGCGTCTAATGCCGCAGTGGGTAATACTGGCAATTTTTCCTTTCAAATTGAACGTCCGGCGCTTTTTAACACTTCAGAGTACCAGTTCGCCGTTGCTTTATAAACACACCTTCTTATCTTATCTGAGTAGATAATCACTTATCAGCTTAAGCGATCCGCTGCTGGTGCCGACATCTCGCTTTTTTAACGTTGATACTTTCCGTCGATGAAAAACAAGGGCTGCGGGCAATAGCACCATATTGTCGTCTTCCAGCAGGCGAAAATCGCATTCAGTATCCATTGCGGCGCACTCTCCCTGTATGACCAAATCCGATCCATCAACCACACCTAAACGGCCCTAGCGATGACATCAAATATACCGCTGCCGACTTTTAATCGAGCGCCGCTCCATTGGCGATTTGAAACCCATGGGACACACTGAGCTCAAGTGAACACGCACCGCCGGCAGAAGCTTGGCATAATGTCCTCAACAAGTGATCTTAGTGCGTCAACTCGATAATCGTCCTCGACACGCTCTGGTAAGTGTTCGTTGACCAATATTCTGCTTATTGTGACGTCGCACCTTGACTAAACCAAACACAATTCCTAAGGACTCCAATAAGCGAAGACATGAATGATGCTTGAAAACATGAGCACATTGCAACCGCCTCTCCCGTATTCAAGACTACAAAAATTTCCCCATAGGCATTTAATATAAGGGAAAATGCGAACCAGTCCACATAATTAAGTTCTTCAGGCCGCTGTTCCTCATTTTTCTATGCTATTAGTTGAAGGCAAAAGCGCTCGTTAAACCGCTATTACTGTTGCATAGGTTGAATCTGATCAACGCCATGAATTCGTTTGTTCTTGGTGAGCTTGGTCAATAGACCCTGGCCCTAAGTCATTAAAGTTTCATTCCCATTTGGTTTAGGAAAGACCTCTCTGTTGCAAACGCCACTGTATGCTTGACGTTTGTTAAGACTTCACAGCTTTTCTATGATATCCGATTCGATCGGCGAGTATAAAGATGGAAACATCAGAAATAGCTATTTCCAACTGTATTTTCGTGCCTGGTTTTTCTTTATATCGATGTAATAGTTGAGGCAATTTCCGCCATTATGCTTGAGTTACCTCATGACCGGTAGCCGCCCTAAGTCAAATTCAGTTCACAACGGCCGCAAATTCGGTTGGGTGTTGTCGCCGCGTGAAGCAGGCCGAAGTCATGGTGGGGTACCATGACAAAACGGGCGTCGCGGAGGTCTTTTTGAGCTGCGACGAAATATCATGAGTTCAGACATTCACCTCATGCATGGCATTCAATGCAGTGTCCCAAAGAGGGATTATAAGAATGCCCGCTTTGCCCTGTCATTGATGCCTTCCATCATTAATTGCCTTTGTGGCATAAAGGGCGTATAATAAGTGGGTTCGCCGATCAGGCGATTCGCCTTTAACAACCTCTTCTTCTAGAGCGCGAGCACCAGACATTGAGCTTTCTCTCAAGCGGTCGCCAAATAATAAGCGGCTTGTTTTGATGTTGAAAGTGCATCGCTATGTACCGCTATCTAACACAATAGTCGAAAAAAGGGACCTTTCCTGTCACAGCTGCAAGGCCATACAGTTTTTGTCTCTTTCTTCTAATGAATAAAACTCAGTACATGCCAGGCATGCCTCAATCATAGGGGAACCGTAATCCGGTGTTATGGCCCAGCAAAGCACCATAACCACCATCGCCATGCGAGTTGTCTATCAGTTGACTTATCAGCGCTGGTTGGCAACTTTGGCATGATTTCACACTGAAGCCTTGCCGAAGCTGAAACCAGCTTCTCAAGCAATTGAATCACGCCTTATATTTGACTTGATCCAGTCGATTGCTTGACTACAACTGATGATGGCGACGCAATAAGTTGCGGACATCTATTACTAATAAGAGAGGAAGTACGCGGCATAATGATGCTCCTTTAGTTATGTCTAATATTTAACTTTACCGTGAAGCAGGACATCTGGTACACTTCCTGCGCACATTATTAATTCTTTGTGTTTTATCAAGCCGGCAGTTGTTTAGTTTTTTTATTATGGCGCTTAACCCGAGCTTAGAACTAAGTTAATGGTACTTAGTCTGAGTATCTCAAGTTCCCGCAAGTGACCTTTCTTGACTGGGATTGTAGGCTTTCTTGATTACGGTATGGCAATCCCGTCAGCCAACTTGGACGTTAATGAACGCGTACTTCATACCTCAAGAGGCGAAGTTAATGCGCAAGCCGGAATGGCGCTGCTATTCGTTGCCAGTTAATGGATCAATTCTACTCCCAGGACAGTAAAAACCCGCCGTAGGTCGTTTGGTATCGCCATGCTCGCTGAGTGCGATGTTTTTGCCTAATGATTCAGTTTGATTATCCTATTAAAGAGTTCCACTACCAGAATTCATTACAAAATACTGTCATGGCAGTAAATCTAGATTGAGGTTTACCGAAACGGATTCTTGATCACGACAAGTGTGCAGAATTATTGTTGTTCAGATAAGAAACCAAGATGGAAGTGGTGTGCGACCCAAGGGCTATGACGTCTCCTTATGTTGTAGGACCGATTGTGATGTTGAACTAGAGTAAAAACAAGTAGTTAAGTCGGCGTTGTTATGGATTTTGCCTTTGCAATTAGCGAGCATGTTCCATGCGCTTCATATTGTCTCAAAAGCTCAAAAGGCGCGTTCGATTATAATATGACAAATCGTGAATGTGCGCCGTGAGAGAAGAGCGCACTCGAAGTGAGCGAGAGAGATGAGGAATGAGAATTAGCGCGATGTTGAGTGTGCTTTAGTTATTGGAAGCAATGTATTTCATGAAAGATGAGCCACTGATCACCATTTGCGTCATTCGATGTCTCCAGTTGAAAAGTTGTCTACCAAGTAGAAATGGCTCATTATACTCGATTCTTTACCGGCTAACGAATTAGAGCAGCGCTTACTGGAAGAACGAGTCATTGCATGTTGCCGCGTCAGTTTAGCCGGCTATGAAATCGGTTGTAGTGGCCGATGCTTACGGTTGGGCAAATGGTTAAATAGACAGGCTTTTGCTTTTTCCGCTATTGAATAAAGCAGTTTTGTTTCGAAAATAATAAAGAGATATTTTTTGTAAAGTAAGGCTTCTTTACACCACCGAATTTCGAATCCAAAACTACACACTTTTCTTGACAATACTAAACAACTTTCTTTGTGTGTGAGCGAGTGCGAAGAGCGAGCGAGAGAGCGAGAAGCCTTGAATCGGCTACATAAAGATCAAATTGCCCATTTAGAGCCATTCGTGGGTGTTAATGATTTATTTACATCATCCAATTCTCGTTTCCGCTATTTTAGGATGATTATTGGAGTTGCTGGGGACCGTTTGCCTGAGCGACGTTAAAGAGGCGAGTGTCTAGGAGTGTGAGTGAGCGGCGCTTTCTCTTATGAATCGCAGCTGTGCCCAAATAACCTCAAGAGGCATCTGGAACGAAGTCAAATTTTGCTGAAGCGCCTGGCGTTTGTATCGGACAAGTGGCTGGATGTGTCCTTGAGTGCTTTAGATAGTTCAGAAACACGCCTTTCATTTGCCGCAGCTGACGCATCGTTTGAGCGATTAGCCGAGCTATGTGTTAATTAGCGAGTCATAGGTTGTCAGAGACAGCCAGTATATTCCTTGATATGTCAGCGTGGATCATGTAACGGTCTTCCTCATGCGGATGATTGTGATTGAATGGGAAGTTAGGAGAATGAGTTAAATACCTATCGTCTGATATCATTTGTCTTCCGCTTTTCGAGTACCATGGCGAGAGCGCGGGAAGGCTGTAAAAGTGCGTGTCCAGTCAGAAGTGAGTGTCACAAATTGAGTCAATAAACTGATTTTCAGCATTTAGATCAAGTGACGCTATGCTTTGTCTTTCGCGTAGACATTGCGTTTACGGCCTTTCGGTCAATCTGTTGCTTTAGTGTTGAACTAGATTCAGCTCAAGAATTACTATCCAAGATCAAGGCCGAGAACTTGGACGATACCATGATCAAGGCGCGATCAATGTCGGCATGGCGTTGGAGTGAGTGCGGTGAATTTTGAAGCCTTGCGCAAGCCCTTTGTCTACCGTAAGTGACTGACTTGAGGATAAGGCGCGCTTACGTGACCTCTAAGCAGATGATGCCAAAGAAGCTTCGTCGTAAAGACATAGAAAAGCATAATATTGAGAGTGGCGAAGGCTGGGATTCGGAAGTAGAGTTTTATCGCTTCAAGCATTGCAATAATATGCCATGCGGTTCAATCAAGCTGCAGAAAACCCACCGCTCTCATTGGGGTGTGTTCCTTATCTGTTAAGCACGAGAGATTATTTATTGCCCAAAAGGATCGAATGAGTGCGTGAAGCCCTATTTATTATTACGGCGAGAGCGAAGCGAGTGTGCTCTTGCAACCGTAAACGATGAGCAAAACGGTTGTGTGAGCGCGAGAAGAGAGGAGTGAAAATGGTTCGCGTACAACGGCATTGCCGTTGATAGATTGTTTCTTGCTTCTTGCAAGGAATTGGTATACGCGTTTGTGGAAGTCTGACGTAAAACGTTTGCATTCGCTCTTTCGTGGCATAAATTGATATGCGAACAGAGTAATTGAAAAGAAGGTAGACAGCCAGAAAACATGGCGGCTGCTGATCAAGCGACCAAGAAGTTAGAGAAGCAAATGACGCCAATTGAAATTGATTGCTTCGCAAGATAAAGACAGCGCAGTTACGCGCCATTCCACTCAATTGCCTTAGGCTCGCGGTCAACGTCGCGGTCTTTACTGCAACCGATATAGGTAACAAAGCGCGTCTGGCATTTTCTTGCGCCGCCACCACTCATTTTTAAACTGACTGAGGAAAGCGGAATCACGACTTAGTCTAGATCGAGTGTTTCCTATTTTAAAGCAGTGCTGCGCCCCGCGAGTGCGA
>Ga0163217_1077229_pt1 | contig 14050 bp, 7 predicted proteins | sample SynspAceP_FD_185933 | JGI IMG/M metagenome (GOLD analysis project Ga0163217, IMG submission 185933) | Saline lake microbial communities from Ace Lake in Antarctica - Synechococcus sp. Ace-P (PacBio error correction) | ecosystem: Environmental > Aquatic > Non-marine Saline and Alkaline > Saline ... | reverse complement strand
GAAATGTGCACTCTTCGACCGAATTGTGAATATGTTAAGCGGGCTTGATTTGGATGAGCCTCAAACGGGTAAAACAACTGAGCTTTGTCCCTTTTTACGTTAAGTCCTGAGCAAAACCATTATATTACCTGTGATTATTCGACCGCCCGATGACTGTAAATCTTACCCGTAAGATAACAGATGCTCACGTGAAATTGCGAAATGCTTGAGAGATGACCTCAAAACACCCGTGGAAGCGAAACGTTTCACTAGACAATTATTGGCGATAGCCAGCCCGGCCTTTGGATAATAAGCGCTTAATTAACTGTACTGCTTTATTCACTTCTGCTCGACTGAAACCAGCTCTGTTGCAGTTTTCTATTTTTTTCAAAGCCATAGCGCACATCATCTTTTAATTGCAGCCACCTCAGCAATACGCTTGCTGATAATTTAACGTGCATCAAACACGGGCTTTTTTAGCAAAAAAAAACTAATGAATTTGTATTGCCGTTTACATCTAGAAAGTTCGGGTTGTTAATTTGGCATTGGTTTTTTAGCTTGATTGATTAAATTTCATTAGGAAGCCGAGATTTAACCAGTACCTTATCACCCTGTTTTTTAATGGCCATTTAATACTTAGAGTATTTTATCGTTCCAGATTTGATAAGATCTTGGCCGCCTTGATTTGCCAATTTTGTGCCATTTCTAGGCGATAAGCCGCATTGAATCGAGCGGTTTTTATAGCCGTACAACCCGAAGAATACGTAAAGTTGTTGGGCAAAGGCATATCTTCGCGAAAAATACCTGCATCTAATGCACCTAACATCCGTTAAAGGGCAAGAAGCTGTTTTGCGTTATATGGCGTAATGGAGTTTGCAACTTGCAAAACGGTGGCATTTTTAACAGCAGTTTTCCTAAATTTATTAGGGAAACTTCAATATAGGGGGTTAAATTCGACAGGTTCTATTTAGCTCAGCGAACTCAGCACTGTGGCTGGGTAATTCTATAGGAGGAAGCTGTCGAAAAATCGGGATTTTTGCGGGGACATACAACTAACATAATCATCCTTAAACAAAGCAGCAGCAGATATAAGGGTTACGACGAAATTACAGTTGTGTTAATTATCTTGTTAAGCCCTCATTGCCAATCAAAATAGCAGTTCATGGAGTATTCCAGCTTTTGATTAATCTTGATTTTGTTAATGTCTTAACGCCCACACTTTCATCAATAGGGGATAACGTGTTTCAAATGGCTTTTTATATTTTTTGCCTAAGCCTAGTGTAGAGGCTGCGCCATATTGAATAAATCATTTTTAAGCGTGACTGCAAACATGGCTTTGAGATGGTGCCGCTGGCGGCACAAACTGAATTGCTCACCCGAAAAGACTGCGCTGAACATGCGGTGGTCAGATTGGAATGTTTATCGGCGGGCCATTGACTCGTTCTGATGCTTTTTTGTTATATCAAAATGGGTTTTAGACAAGGCAGTGCAGGTAAAAATTCAATAATTGCCCTGAATCGCTGGCTCAGCCTTTTTAGCTGGTTTCGTGATGGTGTTAGGCCAGTTTGCTTAATTCAGTGCTTAGATGAAAGTACAGCGTTTAGGAGTATCTTTGAGCATATTAATAGCGTGCAAGCGCCCAGCTTTGAAAAAAACATGGAAATCTATGATTGCTGATGGCTATACGAGAAGAGTTTAAAAATTAGAGAAAACGTGATTACTCAAAGCAGCTTAGCGAGTGTATGTGCAACAAGAAGAACTTGCCAGAACAGTCACAGAAGGCCAAACGACTTGTGTTGCGCTTTGCAGCCGGTCGGTTTGTCAATATGGATAGTTACTCTTGCAAGGGATACTCGTTGAAAAAGCATTCTATTAGTACATTCGCTATTTTTTGTGTTTTAACACCCAGCCAAAACACTAGAAGGCTGAGTATTTTGTTAAACACGAATTAACGCTACCGACAAAATCAGCAGGTGGTTGGCGTACACAGCGCTCCGTTTTGGGCTTCAGTGATATGGGTGCAGCCACCCAACATTAGTTATGCTGAAGTCATCATGAGATTGGCTATTTAGAGGGAGTTTATGCTTGGGAAGTGGGGGTTTTAATTTGTATTTTTTTCTGATGTTCTTTTATATCGAAGCAGGCATCGACTGTCTGAAAGCCTTATTAACGACAACGGAATGATGATTGGTGTTCGACTATTACGACCGCACGATAGCCAGATGGTATTTGCAGGTTGCTGGAATTGGTTTTCGTTAAGTAAGGCTTCCATTAGAGTTATTGACGAGCACCAAATCGGACGTGAGCGATGGGCCAAAGTGCGCTATTGTGTTTTATGGCGCCATAATAGAATTTTAAGCTTCATTTTAGTTCCACTATTATATATTACGGATCTTTATCTTGGGTTTATCTTTGTTGGTAAATAAGCGGGTTTTACTGGCGTCTCCAGTCCATCAGTTATTAATCTATGCCTTGATTATATTTGTTCATCATTAGAGTTAGCCACAACAAGCTAAGTTTCTAAAAAATATTGTTAGTTCATCTTAATCTTTGCATTAATCCTTGTTTTTTGTAAGATTAAACTATCAAAGACGAGATTCGAGGATCTATGGTCAATCAGTTACAAGGCATTACGCGTTTACTATGTGTGCAGATTTCCGTGATAGTTTGCAAGCCTTAAAAAATACTCCGGCCAGTTGAGCCATTACTACCCTCTTTTATGCTAAAGCGCCGAGATGCCAATATTAAAAACCCTTGAACAGCCGTGCGGTGGGCCCAAAGAATCTAGTGATTTTGAGCAGCAATATTGTGTGGAGATACAACTTTCGGTCACTTCGTTTACGGATATATGAATATTGTACCTGGCCGAATTTTACTGAAGTTGATGCGCGTTATCTGCATGAAGCCAGTATAAAAAGCCATAAATTGATGCTTTATACAAGAGGGGCATTGAAAGAGCGTATTTTGATCAATCTCGCTTACTTGGTGAGGGTATTTGTGCCGCTAACCAACTTAGAAAGAAGGTATTTATTGCAACCTTTTGACCTTTGTGTTGGTTTTCCAAGCCCAAGCTCTGCGCTGAAGCTGGAGCGTTTTGATATCACTTTGTGTGGGCGTACTGTAGACTGGTACAAGCAAAACAAGGAAGCCGTTATGCACCTTCTGAAGATCCGGGTACGCTCATTACTTAGATATATAACTTCTACAAAACAACATGTTACAAAAACTGTCGTCATGGGTGCGAGTTTCAGAAACCGATGAGATCATGGGATTAGCCGTTGTGACCGTTTTAATATCGGCCCCTGGTTTTACGTTTGAAGAACTCTCACAAATAACTGATCCACATGCGCTTAAACTAAAGATAATTGGTGCGACCACTACAACAGGTCCTCGTTTAAATGAGCGCAGTTTCGCTGGGAAATGAATCAACCCATGGCAACGAAAAGTTATCTTGAAGGTATTTCGTAACTTTGCATACAAGTCAAATTGAACTGCTTAGAGGTGCTTCTAAGCCTAATTAATTGCATTAAAGGTTACCCTAGCGCTTTTTTATTTTGGTTTCAACTCAACAAGATGGTCTTTTATTTATGACAGCATAACGAGTCGGCCAGCATGGCCAAAACTTTCTTTGAGCTTGTCAGCAAGTAAAACATTATTGCGCGTTGGTTGCTGGGCGACCTAAAGAGTGAAAGATACACCACGCGTTTGCGGGCTCGAACTCGATTACTCGAAGACCTTATCAATGTGAGTATTGACTGCTCTCTGCCACAATTGCACAGACTGTAAGTTGAGCAAAGAAGCCAGACATGTTTGCGGTGAAATTTCAATCACACCGAAAAGTTTGCCAGTGCTGACTACGCGTGCGGCAAACTATTCGGTAGCCCCGGTGTTGTCGGTGGCAGACGTTGATGCAGAAGTCCAGATGCAAAAAAATCAATCCCTTTGTGCCATGTGCATAAGCGGTGAGCGCAAAGGCTATAACAGGCAAGGCCTTATAACCACAAATCGTAGCTTATGCTATTGGTGGTTCGTTTTTTAGCGCCCTAAAATTATGTTCTGAAACCTCAAGACCTTATTGGTTTGCTGGAGTAAAGTGCATTATGTGGCTAAAGTCGATGGTTGTTTCATATTACGAGGACTGAGCGGACTGGATCACGAAGAAACCTTAGTGGTGTGTTATAAATCCTTCATTACCCAGAAAACCCTGCAAAACACATTAAGGCCAAGCCTTGTCTTTTAAAGGCAGGTGGTAGTCAGCAAACTTTGTAACACTTTATAGCGGTTTCTCAAACATAAAGCAGGCCACCGAATTGGTTATTGGCAATGCAAGACATATATTCCTTATGGGATTTTGGGTGGTTCCGGTGCGTTATTATTATGGTCAAGCATTGGCTTAACCCATTGCCTTAACGATGGTTATGCCAACTATGGGCGCTTGCTGCAAGGCGCATACTCAATGGATGAGCATTTTAAACGGCGCCAGTTTTGACAAAAATCTACCGATTTGATTTTGGCTTTACTATTGGGGTGTGGTATACAATTTTTTTTGCTGCACCAAAAGCATGTATTGTTGCTTATTACCCACTATATGCGTATGGTTTTTCCCGCTTACGTACAACAATGATATGAAAAGTAACGCAAGGATTGCGGGAAGCATCACAGTGGTGGACTATGCAACAAGGCCCGATTATTTGGGGCAGTGAAGGCACCATGGTCAGCATTTCTACACCGCTTATTCACCAAGGCACCGTGTTAGTCCGCCGATTATGTTATCCCCTTCACGTAGAGAACAGTCGATAACATCTCATGCATGTTAGCGTCAACTGTTTTGTGGTCAAACTTCAGGCCTTGATGCAGGTAAACTTTGAAAGATGTAAGTGATTTAAGCCGGTAAAGGCCTTAGTGAAGCTGGCACTAAATCCTTGGCATACCAAAACATGCGGGTAATAAACCAGTATACTCTGTTATTTTGATAAAAATGGGACCCCACCCTTTGTGGTGCCTTAGTTGGCTTGTATTGAATAAAGAGTATTTGTCAAGGCGCTATTTGGTAGGGTGTTATTTCTTTCGATTCAATGGGGCTGGCTTGGGAACTAGGCAAAGATTAGCAATCAGTATTAGAACAAATTAGTGAATAGCGCTGCAGCACTAACTTTTGATGCCTCAACAATTCAACTTATAATTTAAATTCAGACAAGCAAATTATAGATATCAATTGACACAGACAAAGGGCCAGAGGACTGAAAGATCTGGCCTTTTTTTATTGGAGTTTAAAACTTAGAAGCACAAACTTAGAAAATAGTTACCTCCCTCACTAAACTAACCTTCAGAAAGGTTGAGGTTTATAAGTAAGCCTGAACGCTCTAACTATGAGAGGTTTTTTTATAGCCACAGCTAACGCTTCGCTTTCATTTTGCAACACATAAGGAATCATGGACTTACTCTGCCGCAATGTTATTCTACTTATATTAAAAGACAAAATTTAATAAACAAACTTTTGTTATAAGTTTGTAAAAATTGGAGGCTATACGGAGATTATGGATTCTATTCTTTCCATCTTTTCTTATCTTTGGCCATCGCAGAACAATTGTTCGCTTCGTCACTATACTTTAAAAAGAATTCGCCATTCTCGCATATTTATTGGTTACATCAGTACCGGGCACCATTCATTTAGCAATATTTCGATTTTAATGGCAGTGAAACTTAAGTTCTTTTAGAGTTATCCGAGTGATTTGGTATTGTGTTTTTATGTTTTACTATGGTTTGAAATGTTATTTTGCCAAGCTAAAAAAATGCGTAAGGGGTTTATCAACTGGTCCACCCAAGTCGGTACCTACAGTACCTTAGTATATATCCATCGCTCACTATATTTTTTGTTCTTGATCAACTCTCTTCGATTTTTTTGCCCCTGTCCTTTAGTTTTGTGTCGGTCACGGCGATAAGTGCTGACCTATTAAAATCGAAGGATATATCAACCCCCTCGGCGAAAAATCAGTGGCCTTCTGATTTTCAAGGGACTTAAGCGTTATTTTCTATTTGTTATTGATCAGCATTTACTAAGCAAGATAACGAATCTCTATGCGTGATCCTAATTAAGACTTTGTTTATCGCCTTGCTCGGTATTTCTTGTTTAAGTTTACCTTAGGTAAAAGCTGATATTGATGGTTAATGCATTTTTTCGACCAATAGCCAATCGAAAGAGCTGTTTTTAGGCTCGGGTACTACTCATTGTTATCGGGGCGTCTTTTACGTTGCCCATGAAATGGGTTTTAGCTATTCACTGCGGGCTGCTTTTATCCGCCGGTATGACTAATCGCTGAAACCGATTATCATGTAAAGTGAATTCAGTGATTGCTTTACAAAGACCATTACTGCTGGGCGATTTTTTTCTTCAATTGAAGAGTACAAATCGGATATTTAATTATTTTTACCCAGAGTTATTGTTTAGTATTTCGCAGTATTACTGTTAGCGATGTCAGTTAAGCGCCTAATTTTTTTGTAGTTATTCGGACCGAAAGCAATAGAGCGATGCGATTTTAAGTCCGCTATTGGCCTGTGTCAATGATTGGTGAGGTTTCTTTTGCCATTTTTTCTCTCGCTAGCCAGCAACTATTATTATGAAGATAATAGGCAGTTGTCTGGATCCTCGTCACTGTGCTGCGATGACCTCGTCACGCCTATGGTTGAATGAATATTGTATAAGATTTGGCATCTTTATTTTTGTGTCGCTCGAGTTTTTTTGTGAATTCGACAAAATCAGCCCCAATAGCCGCAAGCAATCACACATTATCTGTGGTTTGCCATCGTAGGACGCGATTGTCGCAGTGAATTAAGCAAAAAGCATAAAGATTTAGTCATTATTTCGACAACTTGCAACATGTATACTTGCCGAGACGGGGCTATATGGCCTATTTTGGTTCACTTAGACAAAAACTTCCAGTATTTGGAGTCATTAGTTGAGCAGTCGGCCCAGTATTATCATCACCATGACCTTTAATTGACTAAAAAAGATCATTTGCCAAGCCGTACTGGATTAATTACCAGGCTTATTGGTGGTGAAGTGAGAATTAGCGCGATGAACAAACTGGCTTTTATCGGGCTTGGTGCCATTCATATCTTTTGTGCTATGCACGCAATGAAGCCGCCTTTATTGCTGGTGATAAAAGCGTTGGTGCAATCTCTGATAACGACCTACAGCTGAGTGCAAGACTCTTTTAGCCATTATCCGCCTAGCGTCAAAAAAATTCATCGTTTAATAAAAAAACACAACAAACTATTCTATTCTAGCCTCGTTTGTTCGGTAAAAGGCGGTTGAGATATTTTACGCCAGACACGCCAGAATCTCATCGATTTTCATATAATTACCAGTGACATGGGCTAAAAATAATATGGGGATCCCAATGGATTAAGTCGATTTTATTTCAATTGGGATTAGATACAGAGAAACCGCTTCCGCTACAAACAAATATCGCAATCGGAAAATGGAGAGAAATCGAAGCCAATTTCTGTATGACCGGTCAAAGACAAGGCAGATTTGAAGTGAGTTTGTGGCTATGGACACACGGAAGATGATTTGAGTTTATATAATCAACACAAACAGGCTTTCGTATTGCGAAGGCTTTTTTATCTACAATAATACTCTATTATTTGTTTAATGTCGCCGAACTCTGTCATAGCTAATTAGGGCCATTCATTTAAGCGCTCATTTGTGTCACTAGATGAGCATCGCTTTATCGTTTTATAGTTTGTCAGGCGAAACCGCACCTCATTTTTAAAAAATTATACTGGAGGTCATGCTTGCGGTGTATTCAAGACGTCTCTGACTTTTTGTTCAAGGGCCTTCAATCGAGAACGTTTTTGCAAGAAATTGGCACCTTCTTTCGAATTAGCTTGCTTACAAGTTGAGCCTGCGGCGTAAGCCTACATAACAAGACTTTTAATGGGGGCAAAGAGTTCTTTAATTTAGCCGCAGGTCTATGCCATTTGATTTCGGCATTTTGATTTGACATCGGTTTTTACTAATAGAATCATATCACATAAGTGTTGGCGAAGCAGCCGCTTCAGTGCAACGTCGCCAGTTGCGTGCGGCTAATAACCGATGTAACTGTGTTCGCTATTTATCCTAGATGGCGTTCTATGTCGAGTAATCTTCTCATCTCACCAGCAGGTATTGGTTTTGCTGGCTGAGTAAGGAGCGCTTGCGTATTTTGCTACGCATCTTAAGCGTATTAACTCGTTGAAAAATAAGTATTAAACTGTTGTTCCATGGCCACGGTTGGCTTAACAACCTTGATAAAACGATCAGTTCCATTTGGACCTGCTCCAATACGTGATAGGGACAGCCCTAAGTCGAGGTCCAATCCTGGTTGCCTTAGTTGGTGTTAAAAAGCGGTTCAAAAATATGGCTAATAGTGGCTCGCCATGCCGCAACCATCATCGCTCACAGTTTGGTTTGACATAGTCCCCTGGACGGAATATTCTGGCAGTATTAGTGGTCATCTAATTCGAAGCTGCTAGTTCTAGCACTAATTGGAATTATGCCAGAGCGGGAAAATCGCATCACGGGAATTGATACATAAATTAACCGAGAACCTGGTCAATCTGAGTCGGGTCACTTTGACCGGCCAGAGTCTGTTGTGGCTTCCGCACCGGACATTGATGCTCTCGCATTATTAGGCGTTTTCAGCATGTCTATCTATTCTGATTACCGAAGCAATTTAGATTGAGTTACTTTTGGTTATATTTGCTTGCGGGCAAGGTCAGTAAGTTGCGAGTAAGCTTAGCGGAATGAGTTGGCGGCTTAGTAATTGCCTTATATGTTTTACTAGCGGTGGCTTGGCTTAACTTGTTTCTTGCAGTTCGCCTGCCCAAGAATAACCACCCAAACAATATTATTAAAATGGGGCGATACCACGGCTAGATTACAAATGGCCTTCATTTTTCTGAGCTTTTTGATGGGATGTTCATTTGAGGATGAGTTTGCTTGTTTCTTCGTTTTTTGCTTGGTGATATCTTCTGATGATTGGCAATTAAATAGGTCTGGCGCATTTTGCTGTCTCTTGACCAGAACTTTTAGTGACTTGACCCAAAGCGATATCACTCGTGGCCATTAAAATAACGGTTTTTCACTTGAGTGATGGTGCTTGATTTTCTTGGTTATAAGTGCTTAGTAGGCAGTTTGATCATTGGGCTTAAATCGTCTGATGAGTTAATCCTTTGAAAAGTTTTTAGCCAAGAAGTTTCTTGCGGAGTACCCAACAGATAGCGCACAGTTTTTTTTGTTTGACCTCATACCAGGCTCCTCTAGCCCACGCGGGCCACACCAACTTGCCGGGGGGGCTTGTTCAAAAACCATGCTAAATTTTGTTATTACTTTCCTTGCAACTGAGCTTCTATCTGCTTATTTGCGCGAGTGATCGGTCACCGTTAACCCAGGTATTACCGACCCGGGCATGGCAACCATATGTGCGCCCCCAGAAAATCCCTTTGCATGCGCTTTAAGCGTATTCGATGCATGTGGCTTTTGTCGATTCAACACCCATTTTAAGCATGTCATAATATAAATGGTCTTCTTTACCAATTATTTTGCTGCAGGCGTTTTTAACCACTTTTACGATTTATCCAGGAATACGAGCGGGCGGAACAAGTTACTTCTTGGATTAAGCGGGCGCATCAAGAGTTAGGTAGCCCCGGCGCCCAGATCATAAAGATCAATACGAGCTAGCGAAACTCAATGTTTGCTGAAGCCACTTACGAAGTCTTCGTTTTTTGCAATTTCTAACTGAACTGGTGCACTCCAACTCTGCAACAGCCGCTGTGCCTCTGAGGGATAGTGGTTGGCGAGTTGATCATCTTGGCGTCAAGCAATTGTTCGGCACAGTTGGCCGAGATATTGATCGTTTGAGTGGGTCTTGTTCGCTCATGCTTTAGCTTCGTCCAGAACCTATTTTGTTAGTCGCTCGGGTAGTTCGCAATGGCATAAACTCGCGTCTTCATTTATAGCGGCGTGGCGGTGGCAACGGCAGATGACGAACCCGTCTTTCGTCAGGGCGTTTGGTCTCGTAGGTTTCGATTTTCTTTCTGAATTATTGCTTAATTCGATTTTAACTCTTCTTTTGCAGGCTTCGGGGACCAGTTTTAGCATATTGAGTGCAAAAAAGCCTCTGTTTTCATCAGGCCGTCAATCGTTGTGCAAAGCACCATTCAGGCCATAATATTGCATCTAGAATCCTGCAGCGAATGGCATCGGTTGGCATCCCTTACACTGTTGCTAAAGCAGTGTATCGTTGGGTTTTTGAGTGAGAGGCTCGGCCTGTTGGTTCGGTGTGTTTTGATAAAGTTGGTTACGGCCCTTTCATCGGTTATCAGTGTTCGATAAGGGCATGACGCAGCTGTATAGTGCCATCTATGGTTTTGCACTTCGGACTCTCGAGGATAGGGCTATTGTAACATGGACTGCAGGTCGTTCTCCAGTTGGTTTTTATAAACGCTCGAGAGTGAGTAAGTGCTTTAAGGGCGGCCAATATCGACTCAATCAGACTAATATTTTGTCAGAAGGGGTTTAAAACGCGTATGTTTGGCTTTAAGTCTGACAATATGGGTTGCCATACGGTTCCGACTCAGATGTTCATGTCGTTATTCAGATGAGAGGATCAAGTGCTTTGGTTTGTAACTCAGCGTTGGTTGTGCCAGTTTCTTTCGTTTACCGACTGCAGTTCATCTTTAAGAGGTTTCGAGGCTCTTCTTGTCGATGCAACTCCTCGTAGATCGACTGTAGTTTCTTCGTTTTACCGATTTTAAGTCTTCCGTAGCGGCTTTGCTGTTCCTCGCTTAGCACTTTGAATAAAAAACTATCCTTTGACCAGCCAGGCTGTTCCAGTTTAGCTATTTGTGCATTGCTCTTCAAGACTCGTTGTGTTGGCACGCGTGTGGACGTTTCAGGCTGAATGCGGCATCTTCAAGCAACCATAAACAAGTGCTGGCAACTCTGTAGCCAGATTCGCTCTGGCTGATGCTGAGGGTCACCTGACTAAGTGACATTGTTTTAACCCGCAAACATGAACTTCGAACGCTATTCATTGCAGAGACGGCTTTGTGCAAGCGCCACGATCAATTCAGCTTGTAAAACTTCAGTGCATTTTCAAAGATATGTGTAAGAAGTCTAGCGCCGGTTTAACAGTTAGATACATCCTGCGACGACATTAAATAGAGAATAGTACCTTACGCGGTTTAACTAAAACACGGCTTGAGACTTATGTTGCAGTAGGTTTTTTAGCCAGTTTTGCAGTCGGAATATGTATCGCATGGCTTTTTGGCCACCTTGCTGAGCGGCTGCATGTGGGCGCGGCAGGCAATGGGTCGCAGAAACGTGTTTAGCATTAAACTATGGTTTTGCCGCTGATATAATTTATTGTTTGTGCGATCCAGTGCAACAGTAAACAAGGAGCTCATTCACCATTGGATTTCAGACGTGGCCTTAAACCGAAACCATCTGGATTCAAAGCATTAGTGGAACAACGCCAAATCATTTTCTTTGTAGGGTCGGCCCCATGTAGATCTTCAGGTTCGGCACAACTGTCAAATCATAGGTTTGGAAAAGGGCGGGTTTTAAATAAACGTCTGTTCGGAAAAAATAATAGTGTTGCGAATTACGTTTTTGATACCGATTAGGTGTTGGGTGGTTAGCATCAAAATAAAATATTGCTCTAGCGAGCTGGGCTTATATTTTTAGCTATTTTCTGGGAAGGGAAACCCTGACGAGCCCGCTTCAACTTCGCTAATGGTGATTAATATCGCTGCGAACACTATGTACTTTTTTGCCACTGGCCAATATTCGTTGTGCGCAGCGATTCGAGCTTTTCCTTTGCAGCAAATCGCAATAGAATAGGTTCTTCGCGGTTAGAAAGAACCCCACACCCGCATCAGGGCGCGGCAGGTTTATGTTCAATAAACTGAGGTGCATCACTTGCTCAGTTCGACGAAAGCCTCTGGATCCACGGAAAAATTCCGTTAGCTTCAACATCACGAAAACAGCGCATCAATTTCTTCTGGGCCTGTTGAATATATTACATAGCTTTCAAGCTTGATGATGTTGATTTGCACCCATGCGCGTTCAATGCGCCTAATTAATCGTACTTTTGTTTGTACTTCAGCAAAATCATGACCGGTTCTTGTTACGCAATAAATGGATAACTTTTTAACACGCTATATCGTTTGCGGCTTGAAGCGAGTGGCTCGTAATTCCGTGGTCGAGCGAAAGATGGCTTTTGCATAAAGAAGTAGTTGCGCCGCCATTTATCTTCTGCGGCGAAGCACATAGATTTCTCCAATCGCGATCGAATAGCACTTTTGGGCATTACCACAAATTCGCAGCGATTCGTAGGCTCTGTACTATAGCCATGCCACCCTCCTCCTTAATATTCGCAAGCCCAGTGTTGCCATCATACCTGTGCCTGCTAGGATGATAATATAGCCTGTCGTTGAGATCTTGGCCAATGAGCGGAAGAGGAATCGATGGGGAACGAGTGGCTCTAGGCCCACAGGTTCAAAGTTAATTGCAAATGTACCATCGATTTAAAGCCATGTTGCGGGTTGGGCGGATAACATAACATAGTTGCCTGCACGCAAGACACCATTCTGTGACTTCAATTCCGGCTTCATGCGCGTATTACGTTGCAGATGACACAGAGTAATGTCTATGATCAGGCGCCGATGTTGCACTAGAGACAAACGCCATATCCATGTTTCTTATCAGCAGGCATTCCAGAGAAAAAAGCCAAGCGCCAACTCGCAGAAGCAACCAACAACGCATCGGGGAACTACTTTTGCTGGTATGAGCGAATTGATCAAGATCGTTATGGACTTTTTCAGCTTTTTTTTAGCGGTGTGTTACATTGTATATTTCTTTTTGGTTGCCATGTCTACTTACCTTGTGATCTTTAACATCACTGAAGCTGATGTTTTTGCCAGAATATGTTCTGATTCGAATATTGACATGTTGTAAAGGATAGACAGTAAGGGAATGATACCCTAATCGGTGTTTGATTCGGGACTGATACACTGAGCTACCCAACTAAGTACACGAAAGTGAGTCTAACCATCACCGCCACTTTTACAATATAATTAGTCAGTTATGTGCAGATAACAACTCCGGTTGCGGGTAAACCCTACAAAAGCAGATTATGCTTAGGAGACTTCCGTCTAAGGGCAATGAATTTTATGGGCAAAAACAATTCACATAAAAGTTGATCTTTAGGGCAGATAGAATTTTACAACAATCCTATTGTGATATTGTTAAACACTCTAGATATGATGGGTTACATTGGGTGTTGCCAGTAAATACAATTGACAAGAGGATTTGATTGTGATCCTACTATTAATAGCTAAGTTTGAGGAGCGTTAAGATACACAACCTGCTTGTGGTTTAAAAAAGCCTTATTAGGATGTCACTATTGACAATAGAGATGGGAAAAAATTAGCTACAGCAGCATAAGTCATCCTTATTTCACTGTAGCAATTTTTGTAGCTAAACCCTTTAAACATAAAAATGCTTTAAATCATAAGTGGGTTGGCGATTAAGCCGGGTTCTGTCGAGGGACAATCATCATTAGGCCCAATCGTGCTACTGCAGCACACACCGAATTCCCACGTGGGCCGCGCCAATATGGATTCCTATTTGGGTCTTGCGCCGGTGGAGTTTACCTTACCACACTGTTGCCCAGCGGCGCGGGTTGCGCTTTACCGCACCCTTTTCACCTTACCGATTGGTTTACGAATAACCAGCAGGGGGTCTCAGCTCTCTGCTTGACTTTGTGTCGGCTTGCGCCGCCAGGCATTACCTTGGCCCCTGCCTATGGAGGCCCGGACTTTACCTCCCCTTATTCAAGACACGATGCCCGATAAGCGCCGATTGCCTGGCCACTCCAGTCGCGGATTTACAGAGAGTTTGCTGAGCTAAAAACAATATAATTATTACATGCCCAAGTATAGAAGTTTTGTGGGTCCGAGGGTTAAGCAACAAATTCGCGATGTTATTAGGCAAAAGGGCAAGTAAACATAGTAGCCTTCGGCA
>Ga0163217_1114524_pt1 | contig 14053 bp, 18 predicted proteins | sample SynspAceP_FD_185933 | JGI IMG/M metagenome (GOLD analysis project Ga0163217, IMG submission 185933) | Saline lake microbial communities from Ace Lake in Antarctica - Synechococcus sp. Ace-P (PacBio error correction) | ecosystem: Environmental > Aquatic > Non-marine Saline and Alkaline > Saline ... | reverse complement strand
GCGCTGCGGTTCTGCCCTGATTTCAAACTTTACCGCGCCCGTGTTCACAGCCCCACGATCCACTCAGAGGGTGCTCGCGCGAAGGAGCGTTAACATTCCACACATCGCCACCCGCGCCGGATCGACGGCAAGGTCGCCGCGACGGGCACGTTTTCTTTCGGGCATCGCAGGAAAGCCAGTTTGAGCGTGGGCCATCGCCCCCGCAGCCCGCAATGGGGCCAGGACGACACACCATCCTATTTCCGCCGCGCTAAAGCGCCCCGCAAAGGTGCGGTTCTTTGTCAATTTCGAGGTATTAAAACTGATCGAAGGCAGCCTGCCGTTTTCAGTGGTTCCGGAGGATCCGCGGCTATCTGTCCGGATTCTCGGGCACGGCAGCCGCGATCCGGCGATGTGGTTGGGCACGTCGGAGGGGCTGAGCGCATTCGGCGAGCGTGCTGCCCGCCCGCTGCCTTCCGTGATGGGATACAACGGCCGGGGCGATTCCGTCGATGGAACTCTGGATCATCAAACCTGCTGTCCGATCATGCACACGCCCGACGGCTGTATTATGATGGAGACGCAAAATGACGGCGCGGCAACGGCGGTTACAGCTCTCAGGTGATGCGCGGTCTGGATACGATGGCGCGTATGGTCGCGACGGCATGCAGTCGGTGATTATCATTCGCCTAAGCGCGAGCCGAGGGCCGATATTGACAAAGCCCGACCTGAATTTCAGGCCGGGCTTTTTTATACGTGGAGGGCGGTTCGGATTTATTGTGCCGGCACTGTCCACCGAATCTGAATGCGGGTTTTCGCAGGGCCATCCAAATGCATGCGAGGCGCCCGAAGCAGATCGTGTATTCCTTCCACGTTGCCGGTATTTCACGATGCGTCAGGAGCTGCAGTTAGCGCACAAAATCGAATCGCCCCGCCAGCAGCACACGATTGCAGCTTCGTCGTCATTCCCGGTGCGGCCGGCGGTACAGGACGCACACAGAATTCAGGCATTAGAATGCGCGGCTCAAAGCACCAGCCGGACCAGGCGCAAAAAGGAGCGACCTTTTTCGGGATTTATCCTGCACCCGGCACGCCTGTTGACGCTGTTCCACAGGTTTACCGGGACACTGTCTTGGGTGGTGGGCAGTGTCGCGAGGGATGACGAGCATGCTGATCGGTCCGCCTCTGCCTCGGGCCCATGCCAAGATTACCACACAGCAGACCCTTGATCCCGCTTTGCGCACAATGCTTCGACGGTTTTCAAGCCGGTCTTCCTCGTGTCGAGCGATCTCGGCGTAGTACTCGGCGAGGTGTCGATGTTGTGGTTTAGAAATCCTCAGCCCGCATCTTTTTGAGTTGATCAGCCTGATCGGGGGACCAGCATCCCCCTCATGCAGGTCTCCGCCCCAGATCAAGCCACGCGCGCACCATATTTCGGTCAGCTTCCATGTCGCGCGTCCTTGGGCTGCGCCATGCAGCCCCATGCAGACCGTCTGTGCGCCAGCGGCTTTTGCGCGTTTTGGCGGCTGCGATGACCTCCTGTGCGCCCATCAACTTTGTCGCTTTTGACGCGGTGTCTACGCGCCGACTGCGGCAATAGCGCAATCCTCGGGGCAGCCGCCGGTCTGATTGCTTGAGCAGGCTGGCGGTTTTCATCGCGGTCGGGCGTCAAAATGTGCACGGTGCAAGGTGCGCACGGGCATAGCTCGGGAAGGGCAGCGCGTGGGAATCGATGCCGCTTTCGGTTCACGGTCCAGTCTGTGCATCATTTGATCGCGCCCTTTCAGACGGGACAGGTTCCCGACATCCAGTGGTCGCTGCCAGCAGGGACCTGATCAGGTCACCAACAAAAGGGCGTCATGACCTGCGGTCAGTAGCTTGGGGGCAGGCGACGAACAGCGACAGCCACGCCCAGACACCCGCATGACAACTGCAAGACCGCCAGCATCCCAGCACCGCGCCCGATCCAGCCGCGCCCATCGCCATTCCAGCCGTTAGGACCTGCCGCCACGAGATAGCCAGCAGGTACCCGCCCGTCGCCGACCATATAAGCTTAGGCCGATGCCCGTCGGGGGGTGCCGGGAAAAATACGGGCAAAGCCCGCCGTGCCAGCCCAGTAGGCCGCCATAGCAGCCAGCCCAGACGTGGGCCCAGGGTGAGGGCGACAAGGAATACGGAACAGGGTGTGCAAGCGTTCATGGGTACAGGCCACAAACGGATCTGACCTTGGCCCCCAACGTGATGAAGCGCAAGGCCCATGCCAGTGCATGCCAAGCCGCTGGCGCGCGGACGGGTTCGGGGGTAGGGATGTGATCGCAAGTGCAAATCTGGTTTCTCCGACGATAAGCTTTTTACATTCAATCACCAGTGAAGAATGCAGCGTCGCGAGGCAATTCAGATTATAGATAATTATCTGAAATTCAGAACTGTCTCTGTTCCAGCTTGATTTTTTAGAGGCTGGGAATCGCTTGCCGACCAACCGACCGTGCCGAGAAAGCGTAGGCAGCAGATCGGAACCTGACCCTTTGCGCAGGGTTTCTAGGATTTTTCGGTGGCGTGAATCGTCGGCCTTCCCAGTTTGTGCGCCATGCATCGTAGAATGACCGTGCGGGTTGCTGCTTGCAGATTCGTCGATCGACCGCATCAGGGCGAGGCAATTTACAAGTTCAAGAATTGTTCTGTGAAAACAGCGATTTGCCGCCTCCCATTCATGTACATCCTGGCGATGTCGCCTGTAGTTGCCTGTGGGCCTTGCGAGGAATCTGGCGTTATCCAGAATTGGGGGCGGGCGTTTGCCGCAGGCGGCAAAGCGCTTCCAGGCCTGGCGCGCATCTCGGCGACCTCGCGCAGTTCTGCGATATCTAAAAAAAAGTGACGCGAATCCGCGTCTGGAAGGCCTTCTGCAAGTGTTTGGCGTTTCTAGTAGACGAAGGCTTCACGTACGGGCACGTGGCTTTGCGCCGACTCCTGCGCGATGTGGTCTTGGCGCAGCCGCGCTCCTGGGGCAGCTGACCGAGACGATACGGTCCGCCAGAATACGTGCGATCCGGGCGGAGTGTGTTCTGGTTTGGGCTGGATTCTATCATGTATAGATAGTATTGACGCCCCGCTTGTCGAGCAGTTAAAAAAATCAGATTTGCCGAAGGCCAGAGCCGCCCGCCAAGCAACGCCACGCACAGCCCCGCTGCAATTCAATGCACAGCCGCAATCGGGGCCGCTCCCGCGGGTGCTTTGCCCACCCCTGCCAAACACGCCACGCCGCAGTGCGCCGGCTCCTCCCCAGGCCCAGGCGATGGTGAATGGATCGCTGTGCCAATGCCATCGCGAATGCGCGCAATGCCGGACACCCGAAATCCCATTTGAAGCGTCGATAATCAGTTACAAACAACGCGCCGGTGGCAGGGGCGCGGATCGCGATAGAGAGCGATCAGCCACAAGCAAGTTTTCGCGCAGGCCGTGGTCGCATTTCTGCACCTGCTTCTGCCGTCGGCCCATGCGCGTGGCCGCAGGTGGCGCAGATGCCATTCGTTGATTCATGAGACGTGGTCGATGGTTCACCCTGTGGACGCGAGCATTGTCGCGCGGGTAAAATGCGCAGCCCACGCAGAACAGCCACAGCCCAAACACATGGCAATCGCGCCAACGCTGACGGCGCGCCATAAATCGCCTCATGGTTTCAAAAAACCCCCCGGGGGGGGAAAAAGAAAAAAAATTTTCCCCCCCTATACGTTCGCCCGCTAATTGCAGCAGGCTTGACGCCGGTATAGACCAGCGCCACCGCCGAACGGCCTGATCCCGAGCGACGACAGCAGCGCAATCACCGACAGGCGGCGCATCGGACCGGCGTTTGGCCGCGCCATACCGCGCGATGAGACTTTGCGGACCAGGGGCCGCTGCATCTACACGCCATAGGCAAAACAGGCCGATAACAAGCGCCGGTCACTGCCTCTGGGCTGGCCTGCGCGGCACGGCCCGCAGCGATAGCGCCGATGCTGTTTTTGAAACTCCCGGTGATGGGTCGCGGCCCCACTGCGCCAGCTGGTCGAACCCCCAGTCCACCACAGCGCGCGAGGGCCGATTCACCACGGCGGACGCGAGATAAACCGTTCGTGCGCGCGCATTGAGACGTTTCAACGTGGGGCCATCTGCGCGCCAATATCCGGTAGGCCTGCGTGCGCCGGATCGCTTTGGGCATCAGCTGTGCAAGCTGCTGTTGAAGCGCCCTCCATTGTGGCGCTGACGTTCGGCATTCACACTGGCGCGCAGCTCGGGCCTGCGCGATGGTCTATTTTAGTCGTGATGTCGTAGGCGGTTGAGGAGGTCCGCATCATAGGCGTCTTTGTCGTGATCGCTGTGCCGGCTGAAACAGGCGTCTCAAGCGCACGAGATGCGAGGTGGTATCTGTCCGGCGTCGAATTGCGTCGCAATTCTCGGGTTGGACCGGAAAGCGGTAATGTTTACCGCCTCGGTGCTTGACCACCAGATCGCCGTTGAACCCGTCAACCCACTGCATGTTCAAAGCTGTCAGCGCGCAAGTTCCGCCCTCTGGTCAGGATGCCGTTCCCGTCAGCACAAGGCCATATCCTCGGTTTACAAAGGGGAATAAGCGCGTATATGCATGTCTCAACGCCGGCACATGGGTCAGTGTCCTTGGTCATCGGCGACAAGGGCAAGCTGACGTGTCAATAAAGACTGAGGGTGCGCAAGTACAGGGCGCGGCCAAGGATGAGGAGAAAGGGTGCAGCTGTCGGATCATGGGCGATTGATCAAGTCTTGAGCAGGGGCGCAATTGGCGGGAGGTGGGTATCGGGCAAAGCTTCCACCGGGTGCGTTCGCGGCGCAGATCAGCCCCCCATGCGAGCGGTCAGATAAGCGTTCAAGCTTTGCGCCATCGCGTCTAGATCAGCAACCGCAAAGAGCCCACGATCAGCCCGCCTTGCATCACGTAGCGTGTTATGGCAGCAGGCCAGCGATGATTACCTCGGCCCAAACGGCGTTGCGGCAACGTGACCCGATCGTTCGCAGTGCAAGGGCGATGACGACAGACAGTCGGATGCCGGTCAGGATCACGGGCAGGGCGAGCGGGGAGCTCCACGCGCACAGGCGTTGCAGCGGTTTTCAACCATTTGCCGCGTGCGCTTCCATCGTGGCGGGGGGCAGGGTTGATTAGGCGGTGCATCGCGTTTATCAAATATCGCAGCAGCCCGTTACAAAAAAATGCGCCACCAGTGTCAGCCCCGCCCCGAAGCCCAAGCAGGCACGGCCAGCGCCAAGCAACGGCGACGGTGGGAGTCGGCCCGATGTTGTGATCGTGCGCGATTACGCGGAAGGAAAGACGCGCCAAACGGGAGGGTGACAAAGATCGCCAAGTCACCGCCACAACCAGCGTCGCCCGCGACGCGGAAGCAGGGCCACCAGCCCCAAATGGTGAGAGATAGTGACAGCAGAGAGGCTGCGCGCATAGATCACCGCCGGCCGCCCGTTAGGGGCGAGCGGCGCAAAAGAGCGGCGCGAACCTTCAGGGACGCAGACCAAGTGCGAGAGACAGACCCAGCAACCAAGACGCAGCAGATGCCCGCTGTCATGCGTGTACCTCGCCCGCGCGCGGATGGCCGTCCAGCGTCACGCGCCGATCACTTGCCATTGTCGCTACCGCACCGCGCTGCGTCCGGTCCCACAGACAGGGCGACAGTGCGTCGCGCAGATGCATCGGGGGGCAGGGACGTGCCGCTGCGGGGCCGTCCTTCTACACATCGCCGAGGGGGAGGAGAAGCAAGCGCAGGGGGGCTTCCAATTCACTCGACCATATCGGCGACGAAAATTCGGTTCGCAGGAGGGTGATGATATCCGCAGGGGGTTGCGTATATGCACAGCTTGCCGCCATCCATCCGGCCACGCGGTCGCCCAGACGAATGCTCCTCCATATCATGGGTCACGAGGATGATCGTCGACCCGAGCGCTGCTGCGATCGGCGCAGGTCCTCTTGCGCACGGGTGCGGTGATCGGGTCAAGGCGCGCCGAAAGGTTCTCCATCAGGATCAGTTCGGGCCGCGAGGCCCAGCGCGCGTGCGACGCCAACGCGTTGCTCTGCCCGTGCAGACAGCTGCTGTGAGATACCGGTTTGCGGAAATTCCTGTGGGGCCATGGAAAAGAGATCAGCTAGTTCATCACGCGGGCGCGATCTTGTCGCGGAGTCCAGCCTAAGCAGTGCGGCCACTGCCGCCGATGTTGCGCGCGGACCGTGTGATGCGGGAACAAGCCCGTGCCCTCTGAATGGATAGCGATGCGCCGCCGCAGGATATGCGGTTTGAAAAGAAGGGAAAACCCCCGGGGGGGCCGAGCTAGATTTGCCCGTTGATCCGCACCTCGCCCTGAGGTGGTTCTTCCAGCCGGTTGATCAGCCGCAGCAGCGTGTTTGCCCGAGCCAGAGCTGCCGACGAATGACCGTGATCGCTGACGGTATCAATCGTCATCGACACCGCATCGACGCGCGGCCTGTCGTAGATTTTGTGATATTGTCCGACTCTATCATGGGTCTCCGTGGGAGCGTGATACGTCAGGTCGACCAGATATCCATTACATGGCCGCCGTTCAGGGCAAAGCGCGACTTGGGCAGCCGCGCGAGTCAGGATCAGGTCAGTGGCGTGTCTGTTCAGCCCCTGGGAACACGAAAGTCCCAAAAAGCCGCCGCGCGGATCAGCCCCCGCCAATCCACCGCGAGCCCGAGTTTTGACCAGCACGATGCGCAGACAGGGTCAGGCATTCACGGGCAGGGCGATGGGCAGTCAACGCGCCACACCGCTGCCCGCGTCATCCCTATGCCGCGTGCGGCGTCCAGCGCCTGTGCGGCGTTGCGGGCCAGACCGGCCCACGGTGTTGCCGACCACATGGCAAGCAGAGGAATAGGGACTAGCGCCACAACAAGCAGGGGCCCAAATTCCGATGCCTGCATCCCAAATGCTTTACCGTGCACCGAGCACTGGCATCTCTGAGTGCTAATGCGTGTGTTAGCAGCGGTATCATCAAGCCGAACCATGGCGAGCGAGGGGATGTTTGAAGAAAACTGAGCACCGGCAGTATTTGCGCCGCGTAGGCGGGGGCTTGCGGTGACCCAGCACGCGAGGAAAGCGATAATGCCACCATCCCAAGCGAGCCGAAGGCCAGCCAAAAAGAATGGACGGTTGCCTCGCTGGCGAAAGCCTCGCGGCGGCAGAAGAATTCCTGGGGGCCCCGCCCCAAGCCCCCCCATGGGGGAAACAGGACAGCGGCGACAACACACCTGATCCCAGCACCCTGCCAGGCTGCCAATACGGCGACAACAAACAGTGCGCGCTGGTAGGGCCGCCGGTTTCAGCGCTGTGATGCATTCGGCCATGAGCAGGGCAAAGCCACCTTAACCGAGCAGAACTCAGAACCCGCCCCGGAGAGACACGAGCATAATTCGCCAGCGCCATTTCAGCAGCCACAGGTCGCGCCTTGAATGACAAGCCATTAACGACCGGCCAACCCGAGCAGACCCCCAAACATCCGGAAGGCCAGCAAGCCCCGCAGGCACACCCAAGTGCAGCCAAGCAAAGACTGCCCCCAGGACCAAGCCGCTGTCTGTCGCGGGCGGACTACCACGACAATCGGAACCGGCGTCGCCCCGACAATGGCGCGTTCGCGGCCAGATTTCTAAAGGGGCAAGCAGTGCTGCGCCCCCCAGGATCGCAACAGAACCCCCGCGCAAGAAAAACCGCGCCCGAGGGGCTGCAAGGTTACTGTGCCGCGGTCAGTCCAGACCCCGGCCTTGGTGAGGTAATCCACGCGACCACGGCCTCTGCGGGTTCGCCACGACTTGATACGACCATTTCCAGCTTTTTGCAGCGTCGCATGTCCAGCCCTTCAAGATCGGGTTTCAGGCACCTCGGGGCATGTGACGGGTATTCCGCCAGCACCTCGCGGCGGTGATCGGGGCGGGTTCATAGACGGGCTGCACGCCTTTGTTCGTCTCCTCACCACAAGGCCGTTGCGCCGACCGCCACCATCGGTGCCATAGACCATCGCCCGCATTCACACCGACGTACCGGCGCGCTGCGCTGATGGTCGCAGCGCCGTAATCCCGCCGGACAGGATTAACCGTCTGATCAGAATTCAGCTCAACATAGAGATAGTTGCATGCCGGCTGCACCGCGGGGGACCGACCAAATTCGGCGAGGCGGCCAGTTTGACCGTGGCCGCCTGCGCCACCCACGCGCCAAAATCGGACATGGTTTTCAGGGCATTTTTCTTCGGGCCACGGGACCAGTAACGCATCGCCATGTGTTATTTGCAGGAGGTCAGAGGTCAGCCATGTCACGTCGTTTTGTCGGACGATCGTCAGGGCGCGGCCATTGGCGGCTTTGCGTCTTTCCAAACGCGCTTTCGGCCTCAGGGTTGAAGAAAGAAGCGCCGCGTTGCCGAGTGTAGTTCAGGGTAGATGTGGATCTGACCGAGCAGCAAGAGCCCTCGCGGGAGCGAGACTGCGTGCACGCCCAACTCAAACCAGATCGCTTCCGATTGGCAGGCCTCGCTCTTCAAGCGCAGCTAGCTCAATTGACAGTTGCCCAACAGCCCGCCTCGGTGGTTTTTCCGGGGGATTCTTGGAAGAGTACGGTATGGGCAGCAGCTGCCGAGGTGCAAGGCGGCGGTGAGAGTCGCGGCGGCATACGAATACGCGAAGGAAATTCGTCATGGATTGCAGGCTCCTGATGTGGGCTTTCGATGATCGTGCGGAAGTTGAGGATCAAGGTAGCGGTAGCAAACCGAGGGGAGCCAAGGTTTTTAGTGCAAAGCTGTGGCCGCATGCGAAAGCACCCCATGGGGTGTGGCCTTGTCTTTAAACAAGAAATACCGAGACGAGGCTAGTGAGACGGGCGACAGGATGCGCTAGTGGCGCTCAGGCGGCGTCTTTCCAAGAGCGGCGGACGTAAGGTAGACAACGCTATCATCCACGCTGACCATGACATCACCAATCCTGAATATGGACCCTGCAGCTTCATTCGCGCGGCGTGGCGTTTAGCGAGTCGCGGCAGTTGTCGCCCTCTGCCAGGTGACCACACAAAGATTGTCAAACGCGCAGTTGGCCGTTGCGGATTTTGTTCCCACAGACCCGCGGTCTTTACCAGCCATAAGGGTAATATAGACCACCGCTCGGCCTTGTTTACAGGATTTGGCGGATGCTTTTCGCTGGGCAAAAACCAAGAGCGACCCAAACTCGATCTCTTCGCTGAGGCTATTTTTTGCCAGATAATCAGGTTCGCTGTCGGTCGACAGGCCTTTGGTCATCTTCCAGATGCTCGTAGGGGCATTCAAACGCATAGGCCAAACAATCGCCACATTCAAACTTCGTCTGGTTTCAGAGGGGGTGTTTGGCCACGTTAGCTTGTGCCGTCTCGATAAATGGCGATCCATATCGAGACCGACAAGCTCGACTTTGTAGATCAGTGAATTTTGTGCCATGACGTTCCCGAAACCCTTGGTGACCGCCGAGTGCATGATACGCTCCGGTGATTAGGGGGCAGTACCTAGCCGGCCCGCGGACTAACAAGCGCTGATCGCAGGCTGTTCAGAGATACGTGCGGAGTTGTATGAAGCGTGGGGCAAAATTATCTTTCGCGAAAACGCGTGTTCCGTGTCAAGACGGCAAAAACGCGTTGTTTGGCGCATTTGCGTCTGACAATGTTCGTGATTCAGCTGGGGCGGGCACCGCCGACTGTTTAAATGGTGCATGAAACTTATATTTGACCGTTCCAGTCAACGCTGCCTATACGCGCGGCTCCGCCTAGGCATTAATTTACCCAAGGGACAAACGAGCTTAATGATTGAATTCGAATTAACGGACGGCAGGTTCTGTTCGGGACGCAGAGCCGGAAGCGCCCCTTTCGTGTGGCGATACCGTGACGAGATCGCCTGACAGGGACCAGTTTTGGCTGCGAGCATCGGCCGCGTGATTGTCATGAGCGCAGTACCGTACACATCCGACCGGCCCTGCGCTCCTCCGGTCCTGGCATCACCTATCTTTCCGACGTCGAAGACTGAAAGTCACGACAATCGAAGGGTTGGACGGAAAACGCAGCCACTGTGCAAGAAGACATGCGCAACCTGCGGGTGCCCCCAGTGTGGTACTTGGCCAGGTCCCGGCCAGGATCTGCAGGCGGGCGTGCGTTGTTGCCAAGACACGCCCAACCCCAGCGATGACGACATCAGACGCGGTGGATGAACCGGCAATCTGATGCGCTGCATGACCATATACCCGTATCCGTCAAGCCGTGCGCGATTGGCCGCACGCATATGGGGCTCCGACAATGGCTATTTGATTTCCCGCCTCACAGGCGCAGACACGCAACCACAGATGTCCCGCCCCGTGGTTTCACCTTGCTGTCCATGACTGCCGTCGTGGTGTCATGCCTTTGGCTTCCCGCAGGCGTTCGAACGCCGCGATGAACCCTGCAGTGCAGACGGCACGCGGTCACCCCAAATGGCGACAGTTCGAGGCCGTCAATGTAGGGTACTGGATCGATCGCTGATGGTCAGCTCAACTCAATATTATCCGCGGCCGAAGATTGGGCCAAACGTCGGCACTGCCATCCGCGCGTTTATTTCTGGCGCGAGCTGGGAAGTTCGCATGGAAAATGTACACATCACCCACGCTTGATTACAAGACGGAGAAATGGGGCTTGATGGTCACAGGGCAGCGCGCGGTCGACTCTGGCAAAGTGGACCCGTCTACCGGCAAGCAGGTGCCGCTGGCCGCTACCGCATTTGATCGAAGCTGCCGGCAGCAAATGAGGGCGTAGACGCTTCCGCCGACGGCGCGTGGACGGCTGCTCGTTGGACCGACGGCACCCAAACCATTCAGCTATGGTGATCTGGGTGGCCGGGGCTCGACCGGAGCTTCACCGTGACGAAGAGCTGGCAGCTCTTGCACGCTCAAGCACACGCCAGTCTGCGCGCTTGTTGGTTCAGGACGTGGCACCTCGGCTTGATTTGGATACAAAACCACGGGTCGGCGATCTATGGTTTGCGATGCCAAGGTCGCGGAATGGTTTTACGGCTCCGAGTTGCTGCGCCGACGCGCTATGCTCCATGGGAATTCCGTGGACGATACCGGCCGCCAAAGACATCAAGGGACTACCTTGAAACTGTGTGCTCGAAGATCCGTCCGGGCACGCTTCTGCCGGGTTGGGTTGTTCGTTCTGGCAAAACGCGCACGCAGCGCGCAAGGCGAACCTATGAATCGCCGTCGGACTGGACCTCGGGCGAGACGGCCACAATCTGTCCGCAAGAAACCTTCAGGCGCGCTTCACGCGAGCTGACCAAGGCGAAAGAAGGGTTCGATCCTTGCACACACGAGCAGGCCCGAACCACGGCAGCCTCTTCGATGGGGCGGCGGGCACGCTTGAGGGCGAGAATACACACGCCAATCCGTGTTGCACTTCCGCATGGAAACCGAGTGAACGCCACTGTCTTCCAGAACGCTATGGCGGTTTCTGGGAAAAACACACGCGGGGGAACCATTGGCAATCGCTGATCTTGCCGACGTTTGCGCTGCCTTGGAGGGCCTGCCGACAAGATCGTTGAAGCGCAGGCTATATGTTGGGTGGGGGCTTTGGCGGTTCGTCTGAATGGCGACATATATCTACCTGCAGCGCTGGCGTCCAAAGGCTGTTGGCAAGCCGGTGAAGCTGCTATTCTCGCGCGAGGAAGTGCGCCAGTCGACAGCATCGTTCGCCGTCCGTGCAGAACTTACGCATGCGTTTGACGATGCCAATCGGTCATAGGGATGGAGCCCACGCCGCAGCCGGTTTGGCCGACGAAGGTGATGCACCGGGGCTTTATGCCAAGGCGTCAACAAGAACCTTATTGATCCCCTTTGCCATCGAGTCTGTGCGATTCAACTGTACACGTGAGCGCGCACAGGTGCGGGCTGATCTCGAACGATCTGGCGAACGCGGACCTTCCGTCCGGTTGCTGCGGTCGGTTGGACCGGGCTGGAACCAAACTTTGCGTCGGAAAAAGCTTAGGATGAAAGGCCGGCAATAAAGTCGGTGCCGATTCCAGTTGCAGTTCCGTTTGGATCATCCTGAAGGCCGAAGCATCAACGCGGCTCTGCGCCCAATGCGTTTGGTGGTGCATCGCGTCAGCTGCTGTTTTTTACAGCGCGTGCCGAAGATGTCGGGCTAATGGTAACCGCAGATCTGCCGAGGGGGCACCGCAATCCCGGTATTGCCACCACCTTTGGCCAGTCGCGCAGCATGCCGACCTGGACAGCGGCGGCGGTCAAGCTGGCGGGTGGATGCTGAAACGGGCAGGTGATGTCCAGGGAAGATGTGGCTGGCGTTCGACTGACAAGAGGCACTGTCATGTGAACCCCGACGGGGGCGCCGCGCGCAATGCGAAGGTGCGCGCCCTTTGGGACTTGTCCTTGGACGGCTTCACGACAGGTACCACGGTCGAGAACGGGCAAGTATTGACCTGAAACCTCGGGGCCTATACGCCGCTGCGTCTGGCCGATTGTGCCCGGAAGCTCGAGATCGCCTTTGTTCAAAAGCACCGAAGTACCGGTTGGTCTGGGCGAGCCTGTACGACGGATGTGCACCGGCGATTGCCAACGCGATCTTTAACGCGACCGGCGCACGTGACGTCACCTGCCGTCACCGCCCGCGCATTGCTGTGCTTGCAGCAAAGAAGGCTAAAATAAGAGACGGGGTGCCAATCTTGCGCCCCGACCAGTTGCACATTACTATACGGCGTCGGACCGCAAAGCGATCTGATCTAGGCGCGCCAGATGCGTTGCCCGCGGCGAATGAAAAAGACGGCCAGGTGATCAGGATCCCCCCCGCCTCGCCAAGGACCCAGGACTCGTTCATAAAGACCATCCGGATATCGGTTTTGCAGAAAGAAGGACACCGCGCGCCACGACCAAAGTGCGCTTAAAACCCCTGCAACCCATAAGAACTACCGCGCGTCCGCGCGTTCAGCCTTTGCCATCGGCAAAAGCAACGGTCGCAAAACCGCCGCGCCAAGGGTCATAGACGAGATATTTGTGAATAACCCAGCCCTCATGTCGGCATCACCGTATTCCGTGCGGCGCACCGATCAGAAAAAAACAGGTAAGCCTCAACAGTACGGAAGGCAATGCAAGGATACCGATGCTCCACCGCGGTCGCCCATTATGCACTTGTGCGCAAGTTAAGGCGGCTGACAGCACGCCGGCCGAGATAGGTAATAAAGCCCCGATGTCGACGATGAATTCCCAAAGGCGCCCGGCACCAAATCGCTGATACGTGTCGCGATCCAATCGTGAATCAGGCACAACGTATTCCCGCGATTAGGATTGATAGCGCAAGCGCCGCGCACCGAGATGGACGGAACCAGCCCTTAAAGATCATCAACTGCGGTTGTCCTGGTGGGCAGGGGGGACACCCTCGTTGTCATTGGTCGGCTCCTGCGTTGTTTCGATCGCTTGCTTGTCTAAGGGCTGTCGTTCGCGTCGGTGCGGGTATGATTGCGTGATTGTGATATAGGGCAATCCGCAGAAGGGGCCTATCCACTTTAAGCCATTCAGACCGCCATTGATGGCGTCTTCAAATGGCCCGTTCGTGCAGGCCTTCAGCAGATCAACTGGAATTGGGGCCTACTGTTCGGTCCCAATTGGGTGGTTCAGTCCCCAAGCAAAAGCTTCCGGAACCAGCAGTTCGTCCAGCCTAGAAAGGAATGTGTCCCCTCACGGAATGACCGGACCGCGCCATTGACCTTGGGCTTGCCGCGATTCTGTGCCTCTGCTTCGGAATTCTTCAGCCATTTATTGAGCCCGCGCGGTTAGTCGTCGATTTGCGGTCCACCAAAGGCCCGAATCTTCCGAAAAACTCTGCGATCAGCCGACCAATTCTGCCTCGCTCAGCGGATCTCGCGAGAACATCACGGAAAAGCGACAGTAATTCATTGGCCTCCAACGCTTGCGGGCTTTTTTGGGCAGGGTAGCGCAGGTCTGCTATAAGCCGTAGATCATCAGATCGTAGGTCTCCCTTTGCTTCGATCCGCTATAATTCTT